>Ga0080006_1134333_pt1 | contig 67777 bp, 54 predicted proteins | sample RS3BMetagenome_FD_69209 | JGI IMG/M metagenome (GOLD analysis project Ga0080006, IMG submission 69209) | Ferric oxide microbial mat and aquatic microbial communities from Rainbow Spring, Yellowstone National Park, USA - RS3B (SPADES... ... | reverse complement strand
GCGTTTTTTCTCTGCCTGTTTCAGCGTGCACCTGTGCTCAGGATGCGTGTGCATCGTCCTGAGCAAATCGATGGTCATGATGAAGAATCAGTTCTCGCACTAGTTGTAAGCTCCAGTGGAAGGAGCAGGACAGCAGCATTGGAGTGTTCGCGCATGCTCAGCGCCATCGGCTAACATGATACCAAGCGACATCGTGATCATTTACTTTCAAAATATCGAAGAAGTTGGCGTAAGCGCGCTTCTGGCCTTCGTAATGCTGACACCGCGGGCGAAGATAGCGCGGTGTTTCAAACGCCTGTGCAAGATCGTCCGCAGAAGCCATTTGCTCGCTCACTAACTTTCTGAATGAAACGGTCGAGGCAATCCGCTCTCCTCCATGAGTTGCTCAGATCGTCGAAATGGATCCTGAAGCCGTCATTTTTATTGCTGGTAGGTCTCTTGGTCTTCGCAGTGCTCAATTCACGATAATACCGAGTCCAGCAAAGTTGATCAGCTTCATCTGCGTTCCTGTACGGTCTTTGAGCCTGTCATCTTGATTTCCTGGGTATTGCAAGGGGCATGGCGGGGTTCAACTCTAGAATCACGTGCACCATAGAATCTCTCTGTTCATATAATTTGAATGCATGCTAATGTGTATCGTTTCGCGACTCATACCTGGTTCCCACAGAATATATGCAGATTTGTTTTTCATCGGAGGGATGGTGCCTGTGAACTTTTCTCAATTTGCTCCTAGTAAAAGAGAATTCATGAACGCGCTCGGCATATGCTCTTCACGAAGTCGCTTGCGTGCTTCATATTCGCGCAATAAGAACGTTTCCTTCATCGGCTTCTCTTCTTGTTGGCGGCATAGCCTGGATTTGGGCAATGTATTCCGTCTCCATATCCGTACTTGGGATTAAGATGCTTTGTGTGCAAATTTCGATTGAAACCCGCCTCTTTTTTCAAGGTATATATTTGAACTTCCTCAAGCACATATCCGTCGCAATCTCCGTCGCAAAGTATCTATGGACGGACACGCTTTCCGGTACCTGTCTCCCTTGAGTAGACAACTAGTACAGCAGTTCAAGGCGGCTAAATGTAGAGAGTGATTTGTCGACAAAAGTTGTCGCAGACGCGAACGACTCCTCTGCTTAACTGTGAGCGCAAATCTGCGTTCGGCAACAGAGAAGATGCCTTCAACTGCATCGAGCGGGGGAGCACATGCTGGCACAAGTAACAGCAGAACTCCATTCTCAGCTGCGTACACTTTGACCGCCGTTGATTGACGCGATCCAACATTGACAATGAGCTGGATATTCGAATTTGGAAAGTAGAAGTCACGAAGTGATCACGCGCAGGATAAAGTGGATCACGGACTTGGGCGCGTCGCGATGTGTAGGCGATCACGCAAATGGATAAGCGCTCGCGTTTCGGAACGAAGTGGATATTGCATAGAACAACGCGTGACGCTCTTCCATAGAAGCATACATTTTTCATTCTCCACCCCTGTCTGTTCATCACCGTTCGCAACAACGGTACGGAAAATCGCATCCTGTGACTTCTTTGCTTGTATTACCTAGGCAATGTCTGAAGATGAATAAACTAATTGGGGAGGGTGACATCCATGAAGACAGAGGCCGACTAGTTCCTTTCGAATTTATGAAGTTAAGCAAAGGGACTACGATCTAGATGGTTCATCTATCATCTGATCGCAGAGGAACTGACATGTAAAAGTAAAGTCGCTTCTCGCATGCGAGCATTGACAGCAGTAGATCTTTCTGCGACGGTTCTTCGATCCAAGGGATACTTAAAGTTGGTTGAATGCCTGTGATAATAACAAACAAATACGGGAGAAGAGCGCTGGCACAGGTGTTCCAGAATTACCTGCTCTGCGCATAGCTACAAGAAGGAAAAAAATCGGATCTATTTCAGACAATGCGCTCTGCAAAACGGATGCTTTAACAACAACGTTATGGAAGCACTTGCGCCATACCCTTGCCCGCTCGTAAGGGCAGATGTCCTGCACCCCATTGCTCTACGGGGAAACGGTCTCTGGATTAGGTGCGTGCTGCACAGAAAAACTTAACTGATCGCCAAGCAGAGAGAAGCTCTTTCCAAATATATTTACCGCTGTTCACTTGCTTCAGTAAAACTCCTGTTGATACAGTGCACGAACCAGAGACTGAAAAAAAATTCAAGACAGAGTAATGTGACCGGCGACTGCACACGCCTTGTAGGAGCGCTGACGCTCTAAACCACTGTGCAACTTGATGCTCTTTTTTTGCTACGCTGCTTAAAGATTTAACTGAATGTTGCAGCCCGTAAACACGGCGAGATCTTCCTGAAGGCGATCCACAAGCATATGATCGTCTCTAGAGTTGCGCCACTTTCCTGTATCAAGATCATAATAGTACCTAGCTGGTCCGCTTAGAGGAGACGATAGCCATATTTGTCGATTCGGAGTCTGCGTATTCAAGACAAAAGTTCCGTTCGGAAACCTAAGTGTCAGAACGCCTTGAGAAAACTCAACGTCGACGTCCGTCCTACCCTGAAAGGTGTCATAGACTTGATCTCCAAGCTGCTGCAAAAGTTCCTCCGCTTCCCTGCTGAACTGGGCTATAGGCCAGTCCTCAGGACAGCGAGGACGAGGTGAGTATTCCGCTATTGGACCTACTCTTCGTGACGAACGCTGGACGCTGGCTCCAAGAACGACGCAATGCCACAGTCGAGCGGCTTTCAGTAGCATCCTAGCGGAGAACTGCAATGTGTTCGATCTCAAATTGAAATATTGCGCGGCGATTCCTCGCTCTTCTGCGGTAACAATTCCGTGATCAATTTTTAATTTCAATCATATCAGGATTCAATGGGACGCGTTCATTTATCTGACACGAGCGTGCACTGTAACGTTGAAGTCTACTCCCGTTGCCGGCAACAGAATTCTTCCGAGCACTCACTGCAGCTGCTTCCATTTTCTTTCGGTTATTTTTGGCTTTCGATACGCTAGACTCCTCATTCCCTTCAGTTCCACTGTAGCGGTCGAAGGATGTTGATCTTAGTATGGCTTCCTCTCGTTCGCGGCTTTCGACGTTTGTGGACGTATTCCATTTAAAGACAACAGTTGCGATCTGCGCTTTGCTTGCCATTATTACCCTCTCATTGTAAAGCCCTGGTGCGCCCTGCGCCGCTGCGAGACTTGGGTTTTGGTCCGGTGCTCGCAGAAGCCCACAACAACACCTCCTCGGAGCGATGCTCTGTGGCGTGTGGCGCTTGCTGCACCGCCCGGTACATGCACTTGAAAGGTATATGAGGCTCGCGTCAATATTTTCTTCCTTTTCTATGCTCTGCGCCGTTCCCTACGATCACAGGCTTCTGCTTAGCGATCTTCGGCGAAGATGCTGTCCGCAATACGCGCCAGACCTTGAAATTTCTGAGCAAAAAGAATTTAAGAAATGCGATTTTGTACATGATGAAACAGGGACCCGGAGAAAAGTCCAGACTGGGGCTCACGTCGCAAGGTTTACTTCTCATCGTTCTCGTCGAGCAAACTGATGGCGCGTTCTTCCCCGAAAGCGATCACCACGACGAAGAAAATTCAAGTCCGGTACACTTTTGCATGCAAATGGAAGCGATATGAAAGCGGCTGGGAGCGTAACTCGTGACAGGTATCATCCTGCAGTGGAATGCCGTTTCATAAATGGCCACAAATGGATCAGGATTTGTCTTTTTGGCGAAATCTATATTTGGAGTGACGAGTTCATTGAAATTTCGGCATCAGATTGTGAGCAAGCCGTCAACGCACGATGTCGAGTTTTTCCTCGTCAATCCAGTTGCGTGATGTACTGCGCTCTCAAGTTATCTTGAAACAGAAAAATTGAATGCTTGAAGAATGCGTCATTTGAGCATGCGTCAGGTACGAAGATTAGAAGACTGGAGGCTTCTATGAGTAAGTTAGATGGTGTATCTCTTATTATTCCAAATATTGTTCGAGGGCGTCGAGATTCTTCTTCGTTCCGCTGTCGTACTGGAATCCGGCTGCGAAGAGTCGGATGAGCCCCTCTGGAAAGACAGCCGAGAATCCGAAAAAACTCCAAATGTATTCTTATGCTTTTCTTGCTGTACTTCTAATGTCGACGCCGAAGGCCTCAGAAAAGTTAGGAAAAATCGATAGACAGGACAAAAGCGAGCAATTCAGAATTCCACTTAAATCTCACTTATGTGTAGTGGGCCTGGTTGGATTGCTGCTCGTTACACGAATATCACGTACGATATAAACAAAACGCGAATGTCGATCTCTCACTTTAGCTAAGAATGCTTCTTATAAGAGGACGCCAGTTCTGCAGTGCCTTCCTAATCAGCTTGAAACGAACCTTGTTCGTTGTTTTCAAAAAGACACCTAATCCGAACGCCAAGCGTTCCTGCCCTGAAAGTTGCCGGAAACTCAAAAAATTCTTCCAGGCTTCATCGCGGAGCTTGAAGAATGCTGCAAAAAATTCTTGAATTTCGTTCAAATTCATATCAAGTAGAACCTCGCCACCGAATGTGTAGAAATCACGCTGAATTACGTTGGTTCTGGTCCAAAGTACTTCTTTCCAAGGATTAGTTTCCAAATTTCGAGCTTCCCGCAGAAAAATGGCACGTGCAAGCGGTCGAGCCAGATTCAAAGTTCTAGCCATCATGTAACCCGTTGCCGGGTGAACAAGACCTGCCGTTCCTCCAAATCCTAGAAGTGGCTGGTCCAAGTCCGGCAACGAACCGCCCATAGGAATCAAACAAAATTCTTCCTCGAGCGCACAATTGACAGTTATTCCGAGATCTTTGAGTCGCTTGTAGAGTCTATCGCGAAGCTCTTCGAAAGGGACGGCTGGTCTGGCAGTTAGAGAAGTCTCCTCTACGAATATTCTATCCGATGCCATGGGCATCGCGTATAAGAATGTGGGTACAGAATAGTACGAGGAATCCGGTCCCTTGGGCAATCTCTGAATCGATGATGGCTCACGATAGTCCATAAGAATCATTTCATCCAGCGGAAATGGATGCGATTCAACGAGTGCCTCTATTCCGTAGGCTGCCTGATAGCTTGGATGATGCGGTTCCGTAAATTTCACCAGGACGGTGCTATGCCCTGTTGTATCAACTATTCTTCGAGCTCGAATTTCGAGCTCCGAGAATTGTCCGTTTGCACTAGTGCATCGAAGTCTCAGGATGCCTTTCTCTAAGTCGGAACCTTTTACCTCGCCTTCTTGGAGAACGATGCCAGACCCGTTTCGAAGACACTTCGCAGTCAGCTTCTGCTTCAATTTTTGCCTGTCAATCCTGGCATATTCTCTTTTTTTGATGATTTTATGCGGCAGGTAGACAGCGACCTTCGGCCAAACAGCAGCGAAACAGTCTTTAATGTCTAGATGCTCAACCTCGTCTACCCATACGCCATAATTTGGAAGCCAACGTCGAGAAAAATCCTTTTCTACAACAACAATAGACACTACTTTCCCGACGGGTGACAACTCAGAACTGAGATTCAGCTCCGATAGTTCTGCGGCCAGTGCGAGGCCAGCGGGACCCGCACCTACAATGGCAATATCGAAATACAGTGACGAGGTATCTTTTGGAGGGTTTTCCTGTTGGGAAAGTCTTTGACCAGCCTCCAAACAAACAGCTACTTGCGGCTTTCGAAACCGGCGGTCCCTCTCCAAATATTTCACCGGGGCCGCATTTGCAGTTTTTGGGAGCTTCCAGCATACGCCACTCTTTTGGGGTGACTTCAAAACGCCTCGTCTCGAATACACAGTTTCTGGCAAGTTAGCCACAAACATCCGTAACCGTAACGCGGTGGAAGGTAGAACCGCGCAAGGTTTGCAGATGGGAGCGACGGGCGAGGCGATCGTATCACTGAATCGACGATATTAACCTTACAAAAGATGCCCTGTAGGGTACTGAGGACGAGCTTGCCATCTGTTCGTGAGCTCCTGAGGAGGGCTCCAAAGAGGCTTGAAGTAGAACATGTTACTACGCTGCTTTCCGTGGAGGATCCAAATGATGTTGCTGAAGTTATTCAAAGAGCAGATGCGCTGCGCCGAGAGCAAACTGGGGATGCGGTGAGCTTTGTAATAAACAGGAATATTAACTTCACGAACGCTTGTATAAAGCGTTGTGGATTTTGCGCTTTCAGCAGGACCCCAAGGGGCATGCATAAGTCTGAAACTTATTACTTGCCACTTGAAGAAATCGCGAGGAGAGCACGCGAGGCACGGGACTTGGGCGCGACCGAAGTTTGCGTCCAAGCTGGTCTGCCGCCCGGCGCAAGTGCGGACTTGTACACGCGAGTCGCTTCGTGCATTAAGGAAGCGGTTCCAAACATTCACTTGCATGCTTTCTCTCCAGAGGAGGTGCTTTACGGAGCTCAGCTTCGGGGCGTGACGACAAACGAATATTTGAAACTACTGCGTGATGCCGGTGTGGATTCGCTTCCAGGAACTGCTGCAGAAATTCTTGTACAAGAGATCCGTGATAAGATATCTCCCGGGCGGATAACTGTTTCCCAGTGGATTCGAATAGCAAAGGAAGCTCGCTTGAGCGCAGGTTTGCGCATGACTGCGACTGTTATGTTTGGGCACGTAGAGACTCCGGCACATATCGCGCGGCATTTGCTCACCATACGAGCTCTCCAACATGAGGTAGGAGTCTTTACAGAGTTTGTTCCGCTTGGGTTTGTTCACTGGGAGGCACCGATGTGTCGGGAACATGATCCGCGATACCTTGCAGAGTGCAGAGATGGACCATCACCTGCACAGCGCCTTTTGGTGCACGCTGTATCAAGGATCGTTCTGGGTGATTGCATACGCAATATTCAATGTTCATGGCCGAAAGAATCACCCGAAGGCACTATTCGGCTTCTCCAGGCTGGTTGCAACGATCTTGGGGGCACGCTGATGAATGAATCTATCTCGAGTGCGGCTGGTGCTAAACACGGACAAGTTATGACACCGCGTGAGATGCGTCGCATCGCCACTGCCGCTGGCCCCGAGCGATATCTTATTCAGCGGGATACGCTGTATAATATCTTACATCGCGAACCATCATGTGCGCTGGACGAGTATGCAGGCACCAAAGGGAATCTAAGGTTTGGTTCTTTCCATGAACTGTTGAAATCGAATCGGTTTCGATTCCACGACGCTCTTCGATCTGAGACTGCCAATGGAACGTCACGCAATCGATCCACTTGGATCCGATCACGCGCTCCTGATGCTGTACAATAAGCATCGCGCCTACAGTCCTCTAGAACAACAATGAAATTGCATCCAATTAAGCTGCATTTTCGCAGCCCCGACTGTGATTGAATGGGTGCGTCACCCTGTGGTTTGAAGAATCTATAACTTGAAGTAGATCTAAACCTGCATCTCCCACGTAAAATGTGAAGAAGTTGTCCTTTTCAGGATCTGCAAGTGGCATACACACGTGCTCTGTAACTGACGACTTTTCTACTTACTAGCACAGCTGAGCGCATGGAAGCGCATGGCATTTTGTACACTGCGCGGCGCACACCGCATTCACCAGCAGACTCGTACAGCTCGCGGGAACTTTCGCCTATATGGTAAACTTTCCAAAATAAGGAAACATTTGCCCTCCTTTTAACGTTTATCATAGAGGAGGAAGATACTGTTACAACGTTGATAGTGAACCGTGAGTCTCTGCCTTTCTTCCTATACGGTGCGCTCGATACGCGCATCTGGGGGAGAAGGCAGTCACGAGACGCGACATGCACGGTGTCGTTGAAGGGAAACTCGATCCTAACCAGTCTTTTTCTTGTTGTTCCAACACACAAGTTGCATTTGCATTGAAGTTGTAGCAAAGAATACTTTTTCATTTCAATTGTGTTTCAGCCCTCAAGCAAGTTCATTCAAGTGAATTTTCGCGGTGTGTGACGCAAGCTGTAAAAGAGCGTTCTTTTTCAAAAAATTAAAAAAAGAAAAGTTATGGAAGAGCAAGTCCACGATCCTAGAGGCTCAGTGTCGCTGGCTGCCAGAAGAAAACAAAAAACAGTACCAGGTCCAGAAGAAAAGGAAGAGAAGTAGAACCGAAATGGAGAGGCCCTACGTCGTAAGCGGCAAGAATGACAACTGTGCGACGAGATGGTGGTGAAAACCTTTCTTCTTGGACATATCAAGGATCCCTACAGGGACAAGTTGCGAGACGCTATCGAAAGACGTGTTGCGTCATACTCCAAGAGTATTGTCAAGGCGTCGTCAGGACTGATGCATTTGGCGAGTGAGATGTATCGCGAAGTGACGCACATGGAAACGGTCGAGATTCCGGACGAGTTTTTCGATAAGATCTTTATTCGTCACCTGATGCTTGGCACAGAGGAAGCGCGAAGGGAAAATGAGCTGGTGCACGCCCTGCACGAAAAACATGCCTTTTACAGCTTCGAGGGTACCCGATACAGGGGTGACTCGGATATTTACGACTATGGGGCGATTAAGTACCTCACGAATCTGAAGAACCATCCGATCGTGAACCTCGAACTTTTCATGATACACGCCGTGTTTGCACTCTACTCGGGCATCTCTCGCAAAGGAAAATGGGCGATTATCAGTGGCATCAAGAACGATCGAAAGTATGAAGATGAGATCGAATTTGTCGACAAGAAAAAGTGACACAGGAGCACGAATGAAGCTTCTATAATCCGTGCGGCTAGACAAGAGCACCGTACAGTCTTGGGGCTGGCGAATCCAACAGAAAAGATATCAGAGTTGAAAAAAGATAAGGAAAGATACTATCGCCTCATTCTGCGCTATTTCGTGTTTCTGGACCGAGAGCTCGAACGCAAGGCGGAAATGAAGCTGAGTGTAGAGACAAATGAAGAGTGGGAGAGACGGAAGGCTGTCCTAATGGGGTAGCGCTTCAATGGCGTTCTGTTGTGCAACATCAAGTCACATTTCGTGAGTATCGACTCCAGAATCCTTCATGGCATCATTAGGGAGATCAGTCCAGAGTTCAATGTTAGCAGGGAGGAGTTCTCCGGTGAAGCCCGTGAGACGTACTGGAAGAATATCTTCGCTTTCAAACGTCTCAAAGTCAGCAAACAAAAGGTATTCACTGGGTTGATCGAAACCGATGGAGTAGCCTTGAATGTACACTATCAGCGGTTGAAGAAAGATCGTCCAGTTCCGCCCTCGGCTGCGCCCGTGAAGAAACATGAAGAAAAGAAAAAAAAAAGCGGATCCTGCGATGCAAAAGGTGCAGGATAACGACCTTGTCTTTGACGCGGTGAAGGATGAAGAAAAGAAGGAGGCGGATCCAGCGACACAGAAAGTGCAGCATAACTACTTTGTCGTTGGCGCGGACGCTGGGAACACAAATATCATCACCATCGCAGCACCGAAGTGTTCGGAAGATGGTACTGACGGTAGTTTACGTCGGGAAGACATGCGTCTACTGAGGTTCTCGATAGCGAGATACTATCGAGAATCGGGTATAATGAATGCGAGGAAGAAAATCGAGAGCTGGAATTCAGGAATGAAGGATCACCTAGAAGCTTTGAGCGAGGTGACGAGCCGAGGAGCGGACTTTGACGCTTTTCGGAAATTCATGGAAGTTCGCATTGCGCATTGGGATGCGCTGTGGGAGGAGTATACCGAGCGCCGGTGGGCTCGTTTGCGAATGAATCTATACAATGGGAAGCAGCGGGCGTTTGCCAACTTTTTCAATCAGTTGAGCGCCCTGAAGGAGGATGAAGGTCAGAGGCTCGTATTAGCATACGAAGCAGGGCGCTGGAAGACCCATAAAGGGACTACTCCAGCTCCAAAGACGAGGGTGTACAAGGAGCGTGCACGGCGTTTTGTTACAGTACCTGTAGATGAATTTCAAACAACGTATATACGCCACGAGCTGGGTTGTACACTTCAGAGGGTTGAGATGGGAAAGTGTCAGCGGAGCCCTGAGGAAATAGCAAAGAACGGTGCACTGACGGAAGAGCAAATGGAAAGGATGGAGAAAGTTCGTGGGCCACTTGCACTAGTAAGTACAGCCAGTGATGGCAAGAAACGTATCTAGTTTGTGAACGAGACTTTAACGCCGCTATCAATATAAGGAAATGTGCGGTGATGGAAAGAAGGCCTCCAGAGTCGACAAGAGAGAATTTTATGGGACAACCTGTCAAAGTGGAACTATATGAGAAACAGTTGGAAGTAGTAGTGCGTGGCCGATCCAAAAAGACGGGGAGGCGTCTGCACGTCAATTGGAAACATCTTGTCTGGGGCAGGTAGATCGCCACAACTGAACACGGTTGGCGTCGTTCGACTTTCGAAAGGCGTTTGTTTCCAGGAGTGGCCGGTTCTTAAATTTCAGTCGTATACGCGCTCAGTTCTTTAATCGAAAACATTTGGAACCCCGAATCCTGGGTGAGAGCACGCTCTCTAGAGTTGGGCACCTATGTCTGCTTTCACCAGGGTGGTGCATCTTTATTTTCTGCGCCTTGTTGCTGCTCTCGCCGTCTTTGCTCTGCTGAAAGTAGTTTTTCGGTTTGGAGTGGATTGGCGCTTCCGGGGGAAGCCTCCATACCCCCTCGATCTGCCACGTCCTGGGCGAGCGCCGCTTCTGAACAAGCCAGAGCGTTGTTTTCTGTCAATATCCTCTGATGACTGGGGACGCTGGGCGGACTCTGTGCCAATCTTTCCGGACATTGCGTTCGCTTCTAGTCACGAGGAGCTTCAAACTGCGCCCGCTGGTTTTTGGTACCGACTGGCGACTTCCGAGACCCGTGAAGATCTCGAGAATCTAGGGAGTCTGCTTGAACGGTTAAATGCCGACGTTACATACGAAAAGAGAGTCGTGCTGACGCCTCACTGGATCGTTGGCGGGCCCGACTTTGAGGCGATGAGGAAGCTTTCGCGGCCGCTGGCGGTAGCGTGCCACGGCAGGGATGGCGGACGCCAGGACCGTTGCGGCTACATCGAGCTCCTGCTGCATGATTCAGCGGGCGGCCTGTCGAGGCCGCCATACAGCAGAGGCGATCTACGGGACCTCTACAGGAAGCTATATATGAACGAATTGTGGCATCCTGAGTACCACGGTCGTTCGCACTTTTCTGTGTCCCGTTGGCTAAGAGAGTTAAATATTGCAGGATCCAAAGCGGAGGCTTGTTTCAACCACTCTCTTGTATGCGGTTCTAGTGAGATAGCTCTTCGGTCTGAATTTGATTGGTTCGATGAGCATCAGCATCTTCTCGAGTGGATTCAGGGCGGTTTGCATTCGTTTCGGGCATTTTGGGGGTATCGGCCTCGGGTGCTTTCGTCACCACACAATACGTGGACACCGTGGCTGGCCGATGCCGCGCGGTACGCAGGTTTCATCGGCACCAGCCTCGGAGATGTTCAGAAGGTATATCGCATGGATGGTGGCCTTGTAATCACGAATCGGCCTCGGTTTGATGCATTTTACCCAGGGTTTGACTGCGAAAAGTCTGTGAACGAAATTATCAAGACTCTGAATTCGACAAAGTTTGCCAACATTATGTGGCATGCGCAGAACGCGATGAGATCTACGTATTCTCTGGAGGAATACGAAAAACATCTGTCGTGCTTCGAGCGTCTTATCGGAAAAGTCCGCGCTATGCTTCCGGGACTTGCGATCGTTACAGAATCGGAATTGCACCAGATTCGAGTTCGAGGCTGGTCGGCGGAAGTATGGAACTCCTCGATTGTGTACAGAAATTACCAACGAACGTCTGTGGACGTGTATGCTGCGGATCCGACAGCGTTTGGGACGGTGGAATCATGGCATGGCAAGGATTTAGTAATGGAAGAACTGCAGGGGAAGGCCACAAAGACCGGTCCGAATTCTGCGCTACACACTGGGGACACAATAAGGCTGTACCCCGATTCGATCATACGAGTGCGCGTCAGCGAAAGTCGCGCCACAATCCCTAGCAGCTGACTGTATCTCTATTCTTAGGAATCCTTGCATTTATTTTTTTAATGGGTCCTCCAAAAATTTCAAAAAGTGCAGAGTGCACTTGGTGGAAATCAGGCCGACACTAGAGCGATTCCCTGATCTTCGACGGTGTCGAGCGCATATTGTAGCCACAGGGTCAAGAAACCATAGGATCCAGCTCTAGGGACAGTCACTGCCGAATCAGGGACGATTTCGAGCGCTTATCTTAACTACATGTTCAAGGCGCCGTGAAATGTACTTCTAGGAACATTCGTTGCGGGCACAGGCCGCGGACATATCCGAAACAAAGAAGCATTCTGCGGATGCAACTGACGTCGACGAACTCCATTCGCAATGAAATATCATCTTGATGCCGCACGTAAAGCGTTCGTGGCAACTGACCCCCGCCGCTCTACTGAACTTTGTGAGAGCCGACGATTGCTTCTGCCCATTAGGAATTAGCCGTGAAGGACGCTCCACGACAACTCTTTGTACATCTGGGCCGCCTTTGCTGGCTCTTCACTCCCGTAGATACCGCGGCCAACGATAAGGAAGTCGACACCCTTGCGCTTCAGCAGATACTCTGGTGAATTGTACTGTTGGCCTAATTGATCGCCCTTTGAATCCAGTTGCACACCAGGCGCCATCACAAAGAGCTTCCCTGTCGGGTCCAGACGCTCCTGGGCAATGAAGCCGATACAGAACGGAAACGCTTCGCGGGCCATCCGCAGGCATGTAGCAGTGTATCTCTCGTCAATCAAGTTCCCTTTGCTGGACATTTGTGCGACTAACAGGAGGCCAATCATTCTGCCGGAAATTGCGCAAGCGTGGCGCAGGCCCTCAATCAGTCCAGGGCCCGGGATGGCGTGTGCATTGACAATGTCCGCCCAGGAAGAGATCCGATGTACGCCTGCGCTGAACTGTGCAACAACCGTGTTTCCTATGTCAGCGAATTTTCGATCCTCAAAAAGCATGAAACTGTGTTTGTCCGCGAGCTCTCGAAGGCGTCTTGATGTGTCCGTCGTCCAGTCCTGGATAATATCGGCGTGCAACTTCAGAACACAGATGTGGGGGCCTACTGCATCTGCAATTCCAAGAAGCTCCTTAGTCGATTGTACGTCTGTCGCAACGCATAATATGCTTCTCTTTTTTTCTGCGATTGAGTAAAGTTGATCTCGCACCGGGGAAGAACTTGATGCGGCGACTGGCAATGCGGATGGAACGTTTGTTTCGGGGCGCTTAACATCTGATGCTGCGCGGGCCGTGCAAATAAAATCTAGAATCATATCCACCTTCCCCGGCTCAAGCAAGTTCAAATTCCGCAGCGTCCCAACGAGGTTGCTGATGCGGAAAACAGATCGGAGCCCTATTCCCTGGCCGAGAAGCGCCTCACACCCGCCTTGCTCCCTATCAAGCAAGACGATCGCGTGATCCACTTTGAGACCCTCAGCGCGCAATGCGCCCACAACTTCCAGAATACTTGAACCACTTGTAACAACGTCCTCGATTATTAAGCAACGAGAGCCTTGTGTGAAAGCACCTTCAACAACTCGCCGTGTTCCATGGTCTTTGACCTCCTTTCGACACATAACCATAGGTAAGTCTCCCTGCACAGCCATTGCTGTCGCAAAAGGGAGCGCAGTGTATGGAACCCCGCAAATAACGTCGAAAGCGCCAGAAAAGTCCTGCAAGCACTCTAGGTACAGAGCCGCAATGCTTCTCAGAACTCGAGGATACGAGACAGCAACGCGCAGATCGACATAGAATGGAGACGTTATCCCAGACTTGAGTTTGAATGTGCCAAACTTGACCGCACCTATCTCAAAAAGATCCTTGGCAAGCTGCTCCATTCCCAGAAAGCGACGCCTTTTAGTACTGACAAAGAAGAGATCCTCTTCACAGCCGGTTCCGTGTTCTGCACCGCACGCAAGCCGTCTCTCGCCTTGCGTTGCGCGTGGCGACGAATGGCCTTCGTTACGATCGCAGCAGGGCGCGACATCACCGCATGAGGTTTTCGCAGGGCGTTGCGGTGTTAGCTCTCCTTCTACACAGTGGGTCAAGTTTCTTATGTCTCTTCTTTTTTTGCGACGGAAGCGTCCGGTAAATCTCTCAATAAACGCGATAAGTGGAATCCAATTTTATTTATTGTAGAGGGCCTGAAAAGTAATTTTTCTTATGTACGATGTGAAGTATGAACACGGTATTTATGGTGAGGTTTCTCTTCGGATGACCTGAGCCATGAGCATGTTGCAGTCTTGCCGACTCGACGATCAGTATCGAGTTGTGCGTATTCCGCAGCCGTTGTGCGCATCGCGTGAGGTCAAACCCAAACTAGCACCTACCTCGCCCGGCATAGTGAATACTGTGCTTCTTTCAGTACGACTCATCCTGGAAAATATGGTTTTGCCCGCGCAATCATCCTCCCACTAGAAGATTAAATATAGTTTACCAAAAATCCATCCAGCAGAACCAGGAAAACACTCCGAACGTTCTCAATTGCGGCTCTACCATTAAGAAGTGCTACTTTGCAGATACACGGTACGCGGAATCGCTTTGCGTAGGCGTCAGATAGTCGTTCAACTCGATTTTGCTTTACTCCCGCTGCGTAAAATAGAATGCTTCTTCGCACTGTAGAGCAGGACATGCAAATCTCTACGCAGCGTACCATATAGATTGTACACAAATTGCTTGTAGAGAATATTTTTTGCTTAACAATGCAAGGAGGACTGCGTTCGCCCCTCAGTTCAGTCATACAACAGTACTCAGATCGTTGAGGAACAATGAAAGAAAGAAACAAGTACATGCGTTCCGCGACAAAACCGTTATTCTCCAAGACTGCTTCCAGTCAATGATGGAATACGATCCGTTGACCCTCATACGGGAAGAAAAAAGGCGTAATAGTAGCCACCGCAAGCGTCTCTGTGTCTGAGCGGGGAGCTCGCGTGGTCCTGCAGACATTGCGATGTAGTCGCAAAAACAGCGCCCTAGATCACGCACGGCCATCCTCCACCGAAATCGCAGCAATAGCTTTTCCGGAACGCCACTAGCCGTATGAAGCACAGGTACGTCGGTTTATTCTTTCAGTCGATGAGATGTCATTCGAATGAAACGATCGGAGCATGTGTGAGTATTCGCGGAGCATGGAGCCCGTTGTATATACAATCGATCTCGAGGCGAAAGAGAACATCACCATATGTTCTAGCTGCAGTAGATACTATTGGTGGCCTCGGTTCTGGCGTCTAAAGAAGGCTCAAACAGCAGCTTCGACCACTTCGTCGGATCATTGAAGACTTTTCCCCTGAAATCTGGAGACCTCCTCCTATTGGACACCGTGCATTTGAGAATTGCCCTTCCGTTCGAGCCTTTGCCAGGTCTCTCGCCGTAGAGCCGCCTTTCATTACTCCGTACGCTCCATGGTTCAACTTAACCGAAAGAGTGTTTTGTATCCTGAAATGTAATGATCGTTCCACCGGGCGAATCGCTGAAGCGTTAAGCACATGGTGTCCCAGTGGGCACATTATCTCTTTCTTCCACGAGCTCTTCTGCCTCCGGGAAAGTTGTCATCTAAAGGCAAGAAGAAATGCGTACATGTTCAAAAATAAAACATCTTAGGGATGTGCCGGGATGCACAATGCAGATAGTCGAGGTGGAGAAGAGCGAGCGGGGCGCATCCGCGATTGAAAAACATGAAGAACTGACACAGCAGCAAGTGGCACTGAGGGCACTAGATCGAGAGCTGCTTGCATTGGTGAGTTCATCCAGAAGTAATAAATGCATGGAGTTCGCGTACCAAGACTTTAATGCTGCCATCAATATCAGCAGATGTGCGGTGCAGAAGGCGAGACCCGCTGCGCTGACGCGAGCGAACTTTATGGGGCAGCCTCTCCGGGTGGAAGTCCAGAAGGAGACTCTGAGGCCGACAGCACGTGGCTGGTCGATAAAGGCTGCGAGGCGTCTGCGCGTGAATATAAATCTACTCCGTGTTTGCGAAAGGGGCTTTCGATTCGCTGAGCCAACTTTGTTTTCTTATTTTCGTTGGATGGAGGGAAACCATTTCGTGTTTGGACCAGTTTGTTCCACAACTTGGTTATAGAAGTTGCGGGACACTTATTTTTCGGCATCACGGCAAAAGATCCTCTTTTCTTGAAGCCAAGTATACTTCTTCGAGATGAGCGCTGTACAGAACCTTTCGAAACTAAGCCGAGCAGAACTGGAGGCTTACGCTGCACGTTTGGAGCAACTGCTAGGACTGAAGCGGAGCAGCTCCCGTAATAAGAATTCTGCTCGCGAAATCAACTTCAAAGAGTACGGCGTTCGAAAAATAGCGTTGAAGCTTGCATACCAAGGTTGGTCGTTTCCTTCTGGTTTTGCTGCTCAGCCGGCTGACTTTAGCACGTCTTCGGCGGGGAAGCTTAGTGGAATCGCATTCAAATCTGTAGAGAGTGCTCTATTTTATGCGCTAGAGAAGGTAAATCTGGTACCCAATTTGCACTGGTTCGTTGGCAGTGACGGCACGTGCGCCACAGGGGTGTCCCCGAACAGGCCTCTCAGCCGAGAGAAGTTCGGTGAGACCTGGGCTGTAAAAGGTTGGCAGTACGCTCGTGGTGGGCGCACCGATAAGGGTGTCAGTGCAATTGGCCAAGTCGTATCGCTTTTGGTAAGGTGCCCTCCACCTGGCACGGGGACTAACTTTTATGACTATATACATTTACTGAATCGGGAGTTGCCTGCATCAGTGCGAATGTACGCCTGGGCCCCCGTGGCGGATGATTTCTCGGCTCGTTTCAGTGCCTATTCACGAACATACAAATATTTCGTGCCGAATGTGTTTAGCGATGAAGGCATCTGTAGCATGGTTGCTGCAGCCAAAAAGATGGTCGGAAGACATGATTTTGCCAATTTCTGCAAGTTCGATGCGGAGACAACGAAAGGCAACACAGAACGGGTTATTCTGCAATGCACAGTCGAACTCGCAAAAGATGAGTTCTATCGCGCGCTTTTCCCTCGTGGCATTTTAGAGTTCACCATCGAAGGCCAGGCATTTCTTTACCATCAAGTTAGGTTCATGATTGCTCTTCTCTTGGAAATCGGTCGGGGCACAGAGAACATTTCTCTAGTGGACAGCCTTCTTGGGCTTGACGGTTCACCAAGAATAGATCCACGACCCCAGTATGTCCAAGCTCCAGAGCACCCGCTGGTGCTCTGGAATATTCATTACGGAGAGAATGAACTTCCATGGCGTTACGCTTTAGAGAGAGACTCTCCATGGGGAAAATGCTCAAGAAATTCAACCGTTGTAGGCATTTTGCGTCCAATTCTTCTCCAATGGTATGCAGATCTTACAAAAGTTATCTTCAATGGAGCACTGTTGCGTCGGACCACGCACGGATCTCCATTTTGCAAGGATGAGGGCTCCGAAGCTGCAAACGAGCCGTGCGCGGGCTTGGCACCACTGATGTTTACTCACATGGTGGACGCCGATGTGCACGTTCCAATCGAAAAACGAAGTAGCAGCGGACTGAACGCGGAGCAACGCATACAGAAAGTTCGGAGGCTCCTCGACCGTCAGTGATAGAGCGTCCTGGAAGGCCACCATGCTCCCTCTCCGAGTTCATCTGCGGCGACCATCGGTTTCCATGGAATATTGCGGAATCCGGTCACGAATCGGAAGTTAACGATGGGTACTTGCTTCATAAATGGTTAAATTGTAGAAGGCGTCGATTCGACAGACTTCCGGCATGAGAATTTGACTTCAACGCGCCGTAAAGTCTTGAGAATTTCATGATCATATGCCGGCGGTTATCCAGGTATGAACCGTTTCACATTACAAGCACATGGAGACATGCATTCGCCGCCTTTCATCCATGTCATCGAAAGAGAGAGAAATAACATAATCCAAGCTGCGCGTACGGGGTCACTACAGTTTTTAGATTGCTGATTATTGCATGTATATTAACAGATCCTAATACGCTGAAAAAACGAACCTCGATAGCATTGATGCTTCTATCCAAATTCTGCCGCTGGAAGTCGCAAGTTCGACGAAGAGCCGCAGTCAAGTTCGGCGCCAGGCCGCACCGGGCATCTATACGCAAGTGTAAACAGACCGGATCAGATGGCGCTGGTGAAATTCGGCAGATGAGCTTATTTGGATGCTGTGTCAGGCCGCTTTCCGAACGAGATCGTTTCATTCGGTCGTCAGCGTCCGAGTTATACAATGATCGCGTCGCTTTTCAAACGGGCAAGTGCTGGGAATTGGAGCCCATGACGAAATCTAGGCGTATTTGGGCGTCTACCCGCTATGATGGCCTACTGCTGTAACAGGAACCGCGTTAATCGACGCCTTGTATTATACTATTGAAACCAAGTCTTGCTTTACTCCCGCTGCGTAAAATAGAATGCTTCTTCGCACTGTAGAGCAGGACATGCAAATCTCTACGCAGCGTACCATATAGATTGTACACAAATTGCTTGTAGAGAATATTTTTTGCTTAACAATGCAAGGAGGACTGCGTTCGCCCCTCAGTTCAGTCATACAACAGTACTCAGATCGTTGAGGAACAATGAAAGAAAGAAACAAGTACATGCGTTCCGCGACAAAACCGTTATTCTCCAAGACTGCTTCCAGTCAATGATGGAATACGATCCGTTGACCCTCATACGGGAAGAAAAAAGGCGTAATAGTAGCCACCGCAAGCGTCTCTGTGTCTGAGCGGGGAGCTCGCGTGGTCCTGCAGACATTGCGATGTAGTCGCAAAAACAGCGCCCTAGATCACGCACGGCCATCCTCCACCGAAATCGCAGCAATAGCTTTTCCGGAACGCCACTAGCCGTATGAAGCACAGGTACGTCGGTTTATTCTTTCAGTCGATGAGATGTCATTCGAATGAAACGATCGGAGCATGTGTGAGTATTCGCGGAGCATGGAGCCCGTTGTATATACAATCGATCTCGAGGCGAAAGAGAACATCACCATATGTTCTAGCTGCAGTAGATACTATTGGTGGCCTCGGTTCTGGCGTCTAAAGAAGGCTCAAACAGCAGCTTCGACCACTTCGTCGGATCATTGAAGACTTTTCCCCTGAAATCTGGAGACCTCCTCCTATTGGACACCGTGCATTTGAGAATTGCCCTTCCGTTCGAGCCTTTGCCAGGTCTCTCGCCGTAGAGCCGCCTTTCATTACTCCGTACGCTCCATGGTTCAACTTAACCGAAAGAGTGTTTTGTATCCTGAAATGTAATGATCGTTCCACCGGGCGAATCGCTGAAGCGTTAAGCACATGGTGTCCCAGTGGGCACATTATCTCTTTCACAAGTCCTTCTTGCTCTGTGAAGGTCCTCACCTGGCGGGCATAAACTGGTGTGGTGATTTGAAGAAATAGGAAATCCAAGGGAAAGTTATGAACATGGGAGTCGAAAATCCTGGAGCCCCGATGTCGCCTTCTGTCGGAAAAACGAAATAAATTTGCCTCTCGCAAACCATCGAGCGATGAAGAGCAAGTGAGCAAGAAGAAGACGAAAAAGAAAGTAGACAGAAGAAAAGTGATGTTTGCCAACGGGGCGATGGTGAGACTTTAGTGGCACAGAACGCGCGAGTTCGAGGAATCCTTGTTTTGGTGAGGTCCACCAGCAGCGCTGCATACGCGGAGTTCGTGAACCGGGACTCCCATGCTGCTATCAATAACAGGAGATTTGCGGTGCTGAAGACGAGCAAACTTTAAGGGGCAGCCTCTCAGGATCGAAATGCACAGGGCGAAACTGAGACTAGTAGCAGGCGACCGGTCAAAAAAGACTAGGAGGCGTCTATGGGAAGGTATTTGTTTATCCCACAAAGAACAGCAAACGTTTCGCTTCTCTGACAGTGCGCATTCAGTACAGCTCGGTAAAATCACCAGTTTTATAAAATCTCTCCGAAAGTGTTTGGTGCAGTGACTGGCTACCCTAGAGCTCCGTGAGATACTCGTCGAGGAAATTGTTCTCTGCAGGAATTCGGAGCTTTTTCAGAGCCTTGGATTCGATCTGCCGAATGCGCTCTCTGGTAACATTAAATTTGACTCCCACTTCCTCCAAAGTTCGCGGTCGGCCGTCTGCTAGGCCGAAGCGCATGCGAATAACCTCCCGTTCACGCGCAGTCAGACACCGCAGCACCTTTTCAATGCTATCCCGCAAGGTATCTCGCGAGACAGTATCCTCAGAGCGCTCCTCTGGGGATATCAGGGACTCGCCGAGGTTGTGTATGTCATCTGTACCGTGCATGGGTGTTTCGAGGCTCACAATATTCTGAGAACATTCCATGATTAAACGATACTTTGCAATATCTATTCCAACACTTTCGCAGATTTCGTCCTCGCGAGGTGGACGCCCCAGCTGTGTATGCAGGGCCTTGGTGTGCTTTCGAATCATGGAAATCGTGTCATGGACGTGAACAGGCAGTCTTATGGAACGTGAGGAATCCGATATTGCTCGTGTAATGGATTGCCGTATCCACCAAGTTGCGTACGTGGAGAACCGGAATCCTCGCCCAGCATCAAATTTTTCAACTCCTCGTATGAGTCCAATGGAGCCCTCTTGGATCAGATCCTGCAGAGCTACGCCACGGTTAGAATAGCGTTTTGCGATGGAGACCACCAGCCGCAGATTGGCGGTTACCATTCTTTCCTTCGCACTTCTTCCATCTCGGATATGCTTGCGGAGCGCCTCGACATCTTCGCCGTAGCCGCATCCTCGAGCCCACTCCAGCTCGGTCGGTGACTTGCCATGCTGCTCCCGAAACGACTTCTGAAATCGCTCCAAATCCATGAGGACACAAACCTGTCTGGAGAGTTCGACCTCCTCCCCAGGTTGAAGAAGTTGGTAGCGCCCGATTTCATACAGATACGAACGAATCGTATCATCCTTCCGCTCACCTGTGTTTGGCTCAGCTTCCGCAGATTCATCTTCCTCAACCAGAGCATCTAGCAACTTATCGCTATCCGCGTCGAGATCAGGTTCTTCATCGTCAAGGCCGGAAAATATACCATCAAAAGGGTCCACCGTGCCACTATTGCTATTAACACTAGCGACGGAAGCGTCACCCGTAGATACAGTATTCTTCATCCGGGGGCCCGCTCGCATTCGGACTTGCGCGCCGGTGAGGCGCTCCGTCTTGCGTGCCCTCGGTTGCCGACCTTTCGTTTTAGCGGCCGCCGCACGCTTCTCCGAGCGTGTCAAGGAGCTTTTGCCCTTCGCTGTAGGCGATGATCTCTTCACCATTTTGTTTTCTGCCTCAGCGACAGACTCAGGTGCATCTGACGACTGCTCAAACTGATACTGCCGCTCCAGACCTCGAACGTAGGCACGCAATGACCCGGGGAACGAGATCCGTGTTCGCTGGTTACGGCTATTCCTGTCGACAGAGCCAAATTCTGCAGAGAGGGATATGATATCAATGTCTGCCGCCGCGAGCAATTCGTCTGCGTACGCAGCAAGCCCTCGAGGGTCGACACGAGGGATCTTATTGCGCCGCTGGTTCCGCGATGCTACTGCGTGCTCGAGCCCTGCATGATCACCACGATCCTGATAGGCTTCATCCGGGCTTCGCAGAATGATGCCAGTAATTACACTATCTGATTCACATGAATCCTCAAGTTTTTCTGGATTATCACTCCTGCGGGCATTGGTTCGACGGGGACCCACGGCTATCATGCGAGTATCACCCCGATCAGTGTCGACACTGTTCACATTTTCTTGGGCCGACTTGCGTTGTGGGTGCGGATATAGACACCGGCTCCCATGTGTGAAGCACGAGCTCTCGCTTCCAAGAGCGTGTGCCTCAGATTTGGAGACGGCAACACGGTTGCCGCACCCAGGTTTTATCTCGCATCCGTTTTGAGCAAACACGCTCACATTGACTTGTCCCAGAACACCACCGGGCTTCTGGAAGGCAAGTCTTACGTTTGCCTTCGATATAGGATGCGCTCCGTGAGACATGCACAGCTGAGTATCCAGCACCGGAACTCGAGTACACACGTCGCGCGCTTGCGTGAAAACTCGTGTACCGTCGCTTCCGGTTCCTGTCCAACGCCCTGCTCGGCTGTTCGATATCGGGACTGGTACGTAGCCTTCCATAGTTCTCTATAACCACGTGTTTCACGAGAAAGGTACAGGGAGTCTCGCGGCGACTCCCCTGCTTCAGCGGATCTGTGCAAGTCCACACGACGCACGCTGTTGCAGTAAATTCTCACCCGCGCTGACTCCAAAATTTCGAGCCCAAAGTTCTGCCGTAGTGCCTGGTGCGTAAAGGACTTTCCTACCGTCCCGTTCAAGTTCTTTACAAGCTGTTTTGCGCGACCAAACTCTGCACTCCGACGACGTCTTGGGCTAACACAGCACCTGGCGTTGAATCAAGCAAGCGCTCGGCGATAAAAGCGCCGCCGTCGTCGCTACGACGTCTGGGAGCAGCCGCCGCACCGTGCACCGGCGATCAGATCATGCGGCACGTCAGAAACTGTATTTATCGCCCATTAGTATATAAATTGGGATGAAAATAGACAGAGCTTTGGCTTCTTGATCGATTGTGCATTCGCTCGAACTTCGACATCTGCGCAACGTCTGTGGCGCTCGTTTTGAGGAAACTACCATAAATCATGCAGGATACTGCAGCACGTTAGTCTGCATGCGCCATGATCAGGCAGGCCAGAACATTCGTGTATAGAAGAAGCTTCACTCTGTGATACGGGATGCATCCCAAAAGCAGGTAAATTCGTTGTAGGGGGAAAGGTTCTGCGACGCTCGTGCAGAGAGTCGCTGAGCCCACGGACACCAGCAATGTGAAGGTCACTTGGCCTGCAGGCAACTTATGCGCTTTTGATCAAGGAGCCAGGGCAGCCACATGCGGTATGCCATTCGAAAATTGAGCATAAAGCTTGCTATGGGCCACGCGCGAAGGATGCGAAACAATTCATCTTTTCTGGTGTTTGCGCTGCTGTACACGCCGTACACAAGATCTTCTGCGAGCAGGCGACATGTTGACGGTGCCCATCCTTGCAGGTGTTTTTCTAGCTTGAATTATGATAGGGCTTGGGTTCTACACGGCAGCGACCCCGACTGAAGCGTCCTCAGTACCTTGCATAGGACTCGCGTAAACATCGTTCTCTGTACCACGGCGAACATTTTGTGGATCGCTCTCTGTACTTCGGCCGACATATCATGGATTCATCAATCAGGGTTTGTCTTACTTAGGGTCTCTAGTGTATGATTTTACACAAACGGCGACGCTGCTGGTGCATTGGGAGTCGCATGGACCGTGCCTCGCACAGCTCGATGTAAATGATAAAGTCTACGAAAAATCACGCTAAATTGAGAATATCCGACAGAGAGTCCGACGTGGAATAGACGCACACACTTCGAAATGACGCCTTGGTGAACCATACTCGAGGGAGTGCGAAGTGTGCCGCTCTAGTACACACAACTCGGCTAAAGGCAAATCTGTGATACTCAGCCGGGACGCCCAAATGCAAAGCAGTTTTGAGCATGTCGCTCTCAGATACCCCTTCCGATCGCATCTTCGAACGTTGCATCATCCTCTGAACTGTTTCGATTTCCGACAAGAGCCCACCGGTCGTGAAATATTCAAGAAACATACCTTGTCTCCGCCGCAGAACACAACAATGCACCCTGTTGCCCAGATACCTCAGCCGTTAACCCAACTGGAGGTTTGAAGTTCCCGTGGTGAGCGAGCGCTATGCTGTTCGCTGGTGGCTGATTTTGCCCTAGAATCCAGCGAGGATGCTCTCGGATTCTGTGAGATGCTCTGGAGAAAACCCTGTTCCGGCGCTCAAGCGTGTGCTACAGCTGCTTTCACCCTACCACACATTTTATAATTGGACTACGGCTGGCACGGATTCGACCAGCACATAAGCATGCTGTAGTTTGGCTGCCATCCCTGGAGCCTTTCTTCAGTGATTACCACACACAGCTGAATGGCAGCTACCTTTTCCGTAACAAACCCCTTGACCTTTCAACAACTGTGAAACTTAACACTTGATGAAGCACAAATTAGAAATACAAAATTCTAACATACCTTTTCAAGCCCGTGACGATGGAATATCATCAGTGGGATGCATTCGCCCCAGTGAGGGTACTCCTTGAGCACGTGGAGGCGGAACCCTCGGTGGCGCCAGAGCTCCCGAGCGCTCGACGCTGTGATCCCCGACATCTACGGAGGCGGAATCGCAGTGCTGCCAAACGATTCGCAGAGATTTCCTCCGTCTTTTCGAGGGCCTGTAGGTAGCTCGTGGCAACGAACGACTCTCGACTTGGCGCCAGGTTTTCAAGGACACTGATCGTGTTTTCAAAGAGGCTTACGTTTGTCGGGCACCAGTGAGGAGTCTCGAAGAATACCAACCAGTGGCTTGAGGGCGGAATTCTCCTTCGTCGTCTTTGACTGTGGCCTCGACTTTCGAGGGAGCAAGTTAAGCAGCAGCGAATGGACCGGGGCTCTGTGTTTGACGCCGGGGGCACGCCTACCGAATGTCAGCGTACATATCCTCTGCACTACACTGCAGAACGTAAGAGCTCGTCGGTAGAGCCCCCGAGTCCCCGGTACGCTATCCCGGCTTTGACGTCTTCAAGCAGCGCGGGGCTGGAAACTTCCGAGGACAGCGGTTCTCACGCGCAGCCTTCTGTTCGGTCTGAGGGGGAAAGAGAAGCGCGCTCAGCAGCCTGTGCTTTGCAGAGACTGAGTTTCGTTAACGATAGCGGTGAAAACGTTTTGGAAAGGAACTCCTCTGGAGCTTCAAGTGTGACGAGCGCCCCGGACAACCTCACACCAAGTGCACCTAACTCTAACACTTCTAACTCCCGGGATGTCCGTCCGAGAAAGCCTTATGTCAAGTCAAAGGCTCGAGAAAAGTGGACAGAAGAGGAGCACCAAAGGTTCGTGGAGGCTCTTCACTTGTTCGAAAGAGACTGGAAGAAAATTCAGAAGCATGTGGGAACAAAAACAGTGCTGCAAATCAGATCGCACGCGCAGAAATACTTTCTGCGAATTCAGAAGCACACAACTGGGGAATATATTCCGCCGCCACGACCCAAAAGAAGGTCAGCATCTCCGTACCCGCGCAACTCTAAGTCGCCCACTCGAGAGGAGTCACCTGAGGACGCCGCACAAAAGGCACAGCTTGTTGATGAAGACAGCGTACTGCCAGTGGGCAGCGCCGAGTTTAGGCGATCAAATAGTGACCCGTATCAATCAGCATCGTGCAGTTATGCGTCGCCGCTAACTTATCAGGAATGTCCCGTGTATTACTCTGAGGAACTACCACATTATGCGGGGCGGCTTCCTACAGAAGCGAAACGGGCAATGTCTGCGCCCCCGGCAAGTGTGGAAGAATATGAAAGAACGCGATTAATGATTGGAATGCAGCGGGCTGCCTATGCAACCGACGAAAGACGTCGGAAATATGCCGCCTGCACCCAGAGCGCGTACAACCTGCTGTTGTGTTCACAGTCTTGCGGGACCACTGGGAGCTATCACTCTACTCAGGGTGCCGGCTTCCCGACAGACTCGCTGCAATGTACTGACATCAAGGCGGATGTTCCCTGGGGCCAGGCGCGAGCATTAGCAGCTCCAGGCGCTTTTATGAGCATGAATGGTCCAGCCCATCCGTTCATGCTGCATCCAAACCGACCCCAGTACGGCTGGACCAACGTACCGTTTCCTCCTACCCATGTTCATCCATGGTACCCCATTTCTGTCTGTGGAGCAGGCCTGGGTGGGTCCGGATCCCTGCAAGACTTTTATTGTTATGGATTTGCCAGCACGCGTGCAGCTGCGGCGTGGAAGCCTTCGGGACTGGCTCAGAGTCAAGGCCTCGGGACTGCTTCATCATGTGAAAATATCCCCCATCGAGGGCATGCAGCAGACCAATGGAGATATGCGGGCAGCACGTATCAGGCTAAGCAGCCTCCGGGAGACGGTTCAGTATGAGATGTGCAGCATGGTCGGACCTCCAGCGACTGAAGGGACCCTCCAGTTCTTAGAGCTCGATCTGCGAAATGCTCAAGAATATAGCGTGCAACTGAACCATGAATGAAGCATGATTTGATGCGTAACTTACTGGATACACCTGTTCGTGGAGAGTATTTGCTTTAGCTATGCGCTCCTGATAGAGAATGCCTGTAGTTATGCGATTTCTTGGATATCACCACACCATTTCTAGTAGCCGAATAGGCAGGCCAGCAACTCTGAAGGGATTGCCCGAGCATGCCCTGTTGTTCTTGTACGTTAAGGGGGTAGAGCGATGCAATTACAAGCGAATCGGATTCTGGGCTCTGCACCTGGAATGTGCGGTTGGCACGCTGCAATGTGTGGTGCATGTCTTCGCTATTTTATCAGTATCTCACACCCAGTTCGACTCCGTAAAACTCATCAGTCGTACAGAGCAATCGCAGAGGCATCCTCCGTGCGCGTTCCCGCACGAATCATCGCAAGCACCCCGATACCATCGGCTATTTTCTTCTGTGCTGCAAGGATGTACGCTTCAACGCTGTGTATTCTTCCTCGCTCCCAGCGCTTCCAAAAGTCCGCCAGCCAACCCGCCAGGAGCAGGTCTAACGCAAGACGCACGCGGTCTGTATAATTACAGATCGCGTTCAATCGCCCGTGGCGCAACAAATGGATCAAAGCTGTTGCAAGGCGGAGACAGAGCTCTAAAAAGTAGAAACGATCTCGTTTCTGATTCATCGTGAGCTCTTCCGGTTTCGCAGAACTTGCAGTACAACCACCTAAACGAATTCCGGATGCGCCACACCCGGTGCGATCTTGAGGCCCTTGAGATAACCCAATTACCTCTTGGGACTCCACGTCTGTGCAAGCCTGAGCGCTGCCGATCGTCTGGGTAACATCCGACTGCAGCAATCTACGCGACACTCGCAGATGGGACGAAATGTACTGGAGGGTAAGAAGCATAGCTAGCATTGAATACGGCCCGAACAGGATCGAGGTATCGCAAACTGAGCAGCCGAGCTCCTTCAGCCATTGGAACTGGATCGGCTCGCCTGTGCAGATCTCTGTAACCCGATGTGGAAGTAGTGATCGACAAATAAACGCTATACATGCGTCGTGGAAAACATTGCCCGCGCGATACTTCACAAGGTCCATCGCCAGAATGCGGATTCCCTCTGTGTGTAAATGCGCATAGATTCGCTCGCAATCGAAGTCTGGCACCAGACCTAGGCTCGTGCTTCGCCGCTGCGCAGGAGACACGCAGGCTTCCATTCCTGCGAGAGTTTCTTCGGTCGTTTTCTCTGGGGAGGAGAGATCAAAGTCATTAGGCTTTTCGTTTCGAGAAACACTGGTGCGCGGGAATTCCTTTTCCATGGAGACCTTGCTTCGGGTTGGATCGTCGGATCGAACTGTACTTCTTCGGAAACAGCAAAAGATACCGGTGGCTACGGTGGATGATGAGCGCTGCGTATGCCGCATCCCAAGACTTTCCAATACTGGGGCAGTCTCGGGCACTGATTTGACCTCCGGATCTTCGGGTTGATCGTCAGTGTCCTTATCCATATTCGATAGCTCATAGGCGCTATCTTCTCGTGGCTCCGGCGGGGCCACCCCAAACAATTGGGTAGTGGACGTTGTTTTCTGGACCGGAGGACCAGCCGGGTCGTATACATGAACGGCGCTCAGCATGGACTCACTCTGCGCGTACACAACGTCGTAGATATCCTGCGGAGTAAGTAGCGACGCTGGTTTCGAGAAAACTTGTTCAAGTCGTTTCTCTACCAGTTCAGCGCGCAACCACTCGCCCACGTATGCCACGGTGCCCTCTTTAAGAGGCGACGATGAGCCATCATTGATGACTCGAACGACAGATTCAAAACGAATGCACCTTGGGTTTCCGGAAGTGCTTGACAAGTACGTCGAGTCGGGTGACTTGTCTACCGGTCGCCTCTGTTTCAGTATGGGACGCTTCGGTAAGACTCTTGGAGGCACAGAGCAACCCTCCACGCAGTTCCCGCTTTGTGAGACATTCACATTCTGTTGGAAATCAGCCACTCGGGCACGCGTTTCTACTCTGCCACTCGAGTCAGACCGCTTTCGCTCGGTTGACGGGAAGTGCGGAAGCGCAAGGTCCATAACGGTGCTCGCCCCTGAAACCTCAGGAAAAAGTCAACATATCGCTTACGTATTTTTTCAAAGTACAACCACAATCCTTGGCTCTTATCAAACCAAATGGAGTTAGACGGGCTGCAAACTGTGTTGAAAGCCGTCAAGCATACACACGCTTGCATACGTAGTTGCTCGCTCCAGATAGCAAAATCGCACAATCGTCGATCAGTTCCCGAAATCGCATGCACGTGTTTACGCGAACACTGAGCCAGCGCCCTGTGAACGAATATCTGCATGGGCACGCGCGCGCAGCAGCAATGCGACGACGGTAGATTCCTTGACATTTCGGACGCGCACTGCAGTCTGACGCAGCGCTGCTCTCGCAGCGAAGAGGGTTCATGGCGGTTGACCCATGAGCCGGACCGGACTCTTCGGGACGCGTGATGCTCGCTGAAAAATAGGAGGGAGATCATCGTCGTCCCCAGATACTTGTATGTTCCACGGTCTTCAGAAGAGCTTTCACACAACGACTCGAGTTTTGATCAATGCGGTGGATATGCCGGGTGTCGAGCGTTTTTGGGGTCCATCGTCAGGGACGCTGGAAGTGTCGCAGCGACCACCAGGCGGGGACCAAATCACTGTATGGTGCACTTACCGGAGTTGGCTCTAGGGGCGCGTTCATGTTCTCCGCTAATCCGTACTGTGCAAGAGCACTCGGGCGTGGTTTCTCCGAGATGGCGTTGCATGATGTGCCCCCTGTTGCGAACGAATGCGTCATCGCTCATCACTCGTTGGTTGATCAGTTGCGTGCAAACACGTCCGAACTGTACAGCGATGAACGCTTCGCATATGCGAGTCATCATTTCGGTCGGTGTATGCGCCCACGGAGAACGGATTTCTCGCGGAATCTGTCAGCACATACGCTTCGCGCTGATGAGACAGCGCGGGGCCAACAACCAAACTGCATGAGAGGGATGGCGGCCATGAAACTCGCAAGCAGGACGGAGGGCATGACGCATGCCCAGTACGAGACGCGTGCAGATGATTCGGAACTCAAATGATTGATTTTCACGAAGCGCATACAGCTGACCAAGTGCATTATCCAAGATCCGACGTTGCCGCTGCTCATCCGATTCTCAAGATGATCTTAGTATGCGAAGCCTTACCCTCTTAAGTGCTAATTGCGTTAAACTGAAAGGTACGAAGCCGGCATCAGTGACTAGGCCGTGACACCGTTCGCTCGGTGTGCGGCGCCCATGGATTCTCCAGATCAATCGAGCCCTCATGACCTTGGACGACACTGTTTGGGCGGTTGACCGAACCTCCGGGCGTTCATGGTTAAGCGATAGTTAAAGCCCCGAGATCCAGGAGCATTGACACGTAAAGAGAAGGCTGCGTCGATCCAGGGACCCATATCCCTCGAGCTGACGCCCACAAGAGTCTGGCATAAACGTTCCCTCTGGGTGCAGCATCCGCACAGGCGCTCAAGGCGTCGCGGTGGGCGCTCACGGCGAGATCGGCATTCGGAGGATCCTGTGAACTTACTAATATCCCCAATGCGAGATATGTGTAGCGGTGGTAGATTCGGCGGTGATGTATCGTGGAACCTGAAGGTCTGGCACGAAATGATGATGGACGCGCTCCCGGTAGCCGGTAACTATCGCGCACTCTCCGGGATCCAAACTAGCATGAACTATGCTGTACCCGAGAACAATGCAACAACATCATGCGACATCGCGGAACCCATATCAACACTCTGTGCATATGTACTCGTGGTATTCATGTTTGTGTCGACAGGGCTATGGTGGTCGCGCCTAAACATCGAGCAACGGCATCCTCGCTGACTGGTGTCTGAGACGCACGCGCGTAGCAGGATCGACAGATGGCGATGTGACGGCACTGGAGAGCCCTAGAGTGTCTAGCACGCAAGGGACAACAGACATGGAATCTAAGAGGCCACACGTCGATTTACAGGACTTCCTCAGCAGAAAGAGGCAGTTTGAACGAGAGCGCCGCGCTCATCGGCGCAAGCTTCTCGAAAGCCGCCGTGCGCGAGTGCGGCGCAGGGTCCAAGAGTTTCGGCGTATGCAAGTCCTGCTCGAAGGAAGAGCCGCATCTGGCGAACAGACGGAGCAAATCAACGCGCGTGCCCCTGATCAGTTCTCCGTACAAAAAAACGCTTCACCGGACAAAGACGGGGAACAATTTGCTGACCAGTCGAACCGCTCGTCGACAGAACGCGTTCCAAAGCGCTATGCGCAGGCGATCAGCAAAGGCCAAGAGGCTCGAACCAAGCGTCAGGCTGAGCTTTTCGAGCGTGAGCAGCAGCGGCAGAGGCTTTCAGAGGAACGTGAGCGGCGTGCGCAGCTCCGTGAGAACCAAAGAACAGCGCATCTTCGACGAACAAGAAAGGGACAGCCATACCTGAACTTGCAGATTGAGGCTTTGCTGGCGAAGCTCAAACGGGGCTGACGGTAACGCGAATTTATGCTCTGCTAGACGCTGAACCCGACGAATGGTCGCCAAATTTTGCAAGAACTGCATGTCTTCCCTATGCTTTGTGGGAACCTCGACCAGCTCATGTCCAATGGCAACCGGAAATATTGCGCTCGAATTCATCACCCTTATCGAAACGAAACCAAAGTTCGCAAGCCATCTGTTACGACGTTTTGCTTGGAAGCACCCTCTGGACTGAAGTGGAACTCCTCTCTGCTTATAGCTTGTCCAAACACAGTAGCCGCTTTGCTGTTCCAAAAGAATTCAGTCCCAGCGTTGAAGGGCGCAATCTAGCTGAGGAGAAGTCATTGACCTAAAAGATTAGACTTGTTGCAGAGCACGTATAGAAGCGCACTTGTTTGATTTGGATAAGGAGCTGAGCGCTCGATGCTCATTCTTCAATTGTATGATGCATTTATCGACAGTACAATGCTCACGTTTTGCCCTTGCCTGTGCGAGACGATAGCGCCTCTGCGCGTCGCTGGATGCCCCCAGGCCCTCCTCTTTGGTTACAGGGACGCTTGCAAGTGTTCTACTGTTATACGCAAGACCTTTAGCAACGTCCACCGCTATAGTGACGTGAGGGCGTGCGTTCGCCCCTTGTATTTCGCCGCTGGCCGTGCGCAGGCGCGCCATACGAGCGACCAAACGATACGGTGTTCACTGGACGCATGACATAGTAGCCGTATGCCACGCTGCCAGTCCGGATTGCTGAACAGGTCTATCAGACCTGATGTATCAGGGAAAATTCCGTCCAATTGGGCATCACGTTGTACCTTCACGAGCGCCGCCTGCCGCCTGCGGTCCATCACCGCCTAGGCACGGCGCACTTGGATGCTGTCGACGCTGAAATCATCGCGTACAAGCAGATCACTAACGATGACTGCAAGTTCATTTTTGCGGATCAGACCGCGCCGGGTCAGCTCCTCCAAAGACCGATGTACTGTTACCTCTGGATCCGGACAAAACTCGAGGCTGAAAGCAGTCACGCCCCAAAATAAAGTGAGCTTGCGGGCGGTGCTTTCGCTGGGCGTAAACGCGTAGATGGGGCAGCGCGACCTCGCTGATGAGACGAGGCTCGCTACACGCCCGCTTTTGGTGAACACAATAATGCATGCAGCGTCAACGCCGGTTGCAAGGCTCGCAGCAGCCTCTGTCATGCTGACCATTGGATCCGAGAGCAAGTCCCTTTCCAGCGTGGCGCCTGTGCTGCGCTCAACTGGTGAAAGCGCCGCACACAAGAGGCCTTCCTGCTCCTGATGAAACACGCTCTTTGCTACAGTATCCATGACCGTGAGCGCCTCGAGCGGATACGAGCCATTCGCAGTCTCACCGCTGAGCATCGTTGCGTCTGAGCCTTGTCGAATCGCTTCCGTAATGTCCGTAACCTCTGCACGCGTTGGTGTCGGGTATACAATCATGGATTCAAGCATGTGTGTGGCCACAATGGTTGGTTTGTGCATTGCCCGGTTAAGGTAGACAATTTCTTCCTGCACTATGGGCACTTCCTCGACGGGAATTTCAGCGCCCAAGTCACCACGAGCCACCATAGCTCCATCGGCAGCTTCGAGGATTTGTCGCAGCCGTGGGATCGCCTGCGCAGATTCGATCTTTGCCAAAACCAGAGGTGTTTGCCCGGGGGCGTGCTCCCTCAAGTATTCCTGAAGCTGAATGATATCGTCCTCATGCTTCACGAACGATAGAGCATAGAAATCAACGTTTCTCTCGACGCCAAAACGAATGTCATCCCAATCCTTTTCTGTTAATGCCGGCAAAGACGCCGACTTGCCGCGAACGTTGAGGTGCCGACGACTTGTTAGCACTCCTTCGTCGAGGCACTCTGAAATGACATCAAGTCCACGCTTTTCCACAATGACGAAAGAGCAGATGCCACCGTCGACGAGGAGGATGTCGCCCACGTTCACATCGTTGATAAAGTCATCATAGGATACATCCGTAATGTACGGAAAATCAGATGCGAGCTGTTCCGGTGGTATATCGCGCCGCACCGTCCAGATGAAGCGTTGGCCTCGAGCGACCTTGATCGGTGCCTTCAGGTCACCTGAACGCACTTCTGGTCCTTTCGTATCCAGTAGGATGCCAATATTGTATTTTCCCGACTTGTTCACAGCGCGAATTTTCTCGATGACGTTGTGATGCCATTCATGGCTGCCGTGCGACATATTGAGTCGGGCTATGTTCATGCCATGCTCCGCAAGTTGATAGATAGCCTCCAACGAGCAAGTTTTTGGCCCGATCGTGCAGACTATCTTTGACCAGCGTTGGGACGACAGCTGATTCCTACCCGCGACGGCTACAGAAACGGGTCGCTCCCGAGGCAACCTGTTCTGGCCGCCGCCGATCGCAGCGTCAACAACTGCTGCTGTCGTTGTCGTAGGTGCCGCGGATCCCGAGGGTCCCAGCGTCGTCTCCCCATTGTGCATTTCCCCCTGGCCTGCAGAGATCGGACGGCCACTGGCATCCGCCAGGGTACCGCTCAGGGCCCAGCGCTTCTTACTAGAGCGTCCGAGGCCACCCCTCGAGGACTGCAGCGTTTTCGAACGTCCTCCGCTAGAATGTGCCACTCGTCGCTCCAGCCACCGTGTCTTCCCTGACCATGGCTGGTCCCTCGAAGAAGCTCTCGGAAATTGAAGCAAAAATCCAAGCATAGCTGCCGACTATGAACAGAATAATACGTCGACTAGACGGCCTCGCTGCACCTAAACAGCGAAAGGGCGTTCCGACGCGTCGCCTCCGCAACGTGCGCCATCGGCACTCCTTTGAGGCTGGACACAACAGCACATATCTGGACAATACTACAAGGCTCGTTGCGCCCCCGCACGCCCACACCTGTGCAGAAGCGTTTCTTGTCAGCGCGCGCGCGGCCTGCCCAGCCGTACCCCGCGATGTCGATGCCTTGCTTGTGCATGAACTGATAGCTGGCGTGGCTCGGTCGCAGCTCACAATACGGACAGTCTGTCTCTAAGATAAGGCGATCTAAAGGAATGCTCTCACGGACAACTCGAAGATTCTCCTCTGTTTTCAGGGAGCATCCGTTGACGCCTAGGTGAAATCCGAGGTCTAACAACATTGCTGCTTCCTCTGCTGAACCATCAAATGAATGAACGAGACCGCCAGCTCTAATTTGGTGCCGGTTCTCCGTGAGAAGCTGCACTAGGTCGGCAGTAGACTCTCGATTGTGCAACAGAAGAGGGAGACCAGTCTCTCCGGCTAGTTGCAGTTGCAACTTGAAGCCTCTTTGCTGCACTGCCGGCGGGCAGAACTGTGTGCGCACGTAATCGAGTCCACACTCGCCGATGGCGACAACGGCGTCATCATCGAGGTTTTCGTCAGGGGCTTGCGTACCACCCGCTGCGCCAACGCCTTGCTCGATGAGTGCTCTCAGGGCATGTAGATGCTCGCGTGCGTGCGCCTCAGCATCCGCAGATGCAGTATCTTCTTTGGGGAAAAACTCACTGCATCTGGTGGGATGCACACCCACAGTGGCGAATAGTTTCGGCAAGGACGTTGCGCTCGATGCGGCAAGTTGTTTACGGTTTTCGCGAACTAGCAACAGCGCCTCTTTACTCTGGTCTAGAGAGCCCGCCGTGACTAGAACTTCGCGTACGTTTTCTTGTGCAGCTCGTTCGAGAACTCGATCAAGGTCTGGTTCGTGATATCTCTTGCCGTTATATACCCCTAAAAACGCCTCATCCGTGAGGTTCGCTGCCGCATCAAAGTACCTGTGCGCCATGGTCGTGGTAAGCTCTGCAGGCAGTGCTTCGCAGGCTTGGAACGACCTACCGCTTTGGAACCGCTGCACCAGTCGAATACCTGCTTTTCGGGTTGTGTGACTGAGACAACGTCCGTGGCGACCTCGCTGACAGTGCGTCCAGCCAGCAGCGTTCCCTGAGCTGCAGTGAACTCGTTGCCAAGCCCCTAGGGACGAGGAAAGCCAGTAACGAAGCGCTTTGCGTAGACGGAACCCGTGTGGAAAACTTTTCAAACTTACGTATGCGAGTTGAACTGCTGATTTTTGCCTAGGAAGCCGCCAGCGCAGAATACCCTCGTCTTGCCGTTCTGGTTTCATCGCAGGACGGCCCAGTGAGCGATTAATTGCGGTATAACGCACGCCTGGAAACGTGTGTACTTTACGCGAATCGGCAGTATCGCTTTCCTGCGACACTTGACTGTAGAGCGTTTCGAGGCCGGCGCTGACCCACTTAATCTCCTATCCATTGCGACTTGATGAGGCTAGTCATTGGACCCTGGCTTATGTGCTTGTAAAGGACAACGGAAACCCCAAGAGTGTAACCGGAATGTGCCATGCGACGTGCTAGGCGACGCCGTTCGCAACACACTGCACCTCGTTGTGACCCGAGTGCTCGAGGCCCCACGCGGAGCGCAAACCGCAGACGCTTGGAGTGCCCTCAGGCCTAGCGCCCAGACCTCGACGAAATGTGCAACAGAACTGAGGGCTCCCGCGGAAGTGCGACCAGTGCGCCCGGGCGTTGGCGTCTTGCCCGAGTACGGCCTCCAGGAGTGGGCGCCCTCTAACGAGAACTTCGCTCATGGATGCGAAAACAGTTTATATGCGTGAATCCAACCAGAAAATATTGAAATGGGCAACTGACAGTGCCGTGAACACGCACACAAAGTTCAGCCCCCATGCAGTAGACACGCATATGACAGAGAGTTGTCGGTGTACGCAGTAAACCGTGATTGATTGCATGCTTGTGAACACATCAAGTGAAATGCATTGCAAATATTTCTCACGAATAGCGAACCTGAGCAAACTGTTCGTTTACGTCGTCGACTATGACGCGAACACATTCTAGCCAGCGCAGACTGCCAGATTCCTCACAATAAATGGCTATCCGTACAGGTATCGTGCGCTGTGGTGCTGCGACACTGAGAATGCACCCGATGGCCCTGGGCAGGCATCTGCAGCATGCTCCAAGATCGCTCGCAGTCGAAAACAGCATCGAGTTTTTCGGATGCCGGTCTCATGAGAGCTCAAAGATCCTAATTAGGCCCTGAGAATTCGCTGCAGCAAGTGTGTCTGTGTCCTTGCGCCAGGCAACGGCTGAGACAAAATGCGGGCCACCGAACGTGCCAGAATCTGGTTGCAAGAAGCGCGAGCCTGGTGCACCGGCGACATCCAGGGCGCCTCCAGATCGAGCGACGACCTCTGCTGAATGCTGGGCCGGCTCGGCAGCAAAGTCGCTCACAATTGCTGGCGATGTCAGGCTGCGATAATAGGTATAGACGTGGTTGTCTTCACTACCGCAGGCAATCCAGTCCGGCTTCACAGAAAGGCCCACAAAGTTGCGCTCATTACAATGGCCAGTGTAGATGCGCTCGCACTGGCAGCTTCGCAGGTCCCACAGCCGCAACGTCGAATCCGTGGATGCAGTCACGATTTCCCGGTTGCTGCAGAAGAATCGGATATAGGAGATTGCCTTTCGATGGCCCTTGAGGATGTGCAGCGGCTGTGCCATGCTGCGCAAGTCATAAACGTAAGCTTGGTGATCGGCTGATCCAACGGCAAGCAGGCACTCGTGCTGAAGAGGTGCAAACTTAATGCAGCACACATTCGCATTCATCCGAATCGTTCCTACAGAGTCTCGTTGCGTGGTCGACCATATCTTGACATTCCCGTCGTCGCTACCGGACGCCAGGATATGAGGCTTCATCGGACAGTAATCTACGGTCCAGGCTCGTTTCTCATGCTCTTCATACTCGGCGACGAGCTTGCAGCTTTCTGTGTCCCAGATGCAGACGACTCCATCATAGTCGCTCGACGCGATATGTTGCCGTGTCGACGGACTCCAGCTCAGACATGAGAGCTTTGCTCGTGCTGGCAGTTCGCAGATTGGATATTTCACCTGAGCATCGTGATCGACCACGGTGTGTAGATCAAAAATTTTGATTTTCCGCATGACTCCAGCAGCTGCGAGCAGTTCACCAAACATGTCAAAGTCCAGACACGACACGATATTGCTACCCCGAAAAGGCTCCCCATAACGCAAAAGCGTTAGGCAGCGCATTTGTGCATATTTCGTCGCCGTGCACAGTTCGTGCGCAAACTGTTCCAGGGGATCGGCATCCACTTCGGTGATGTCCGTCGGGAGGTGCCCTGAGCTCTGTGCAGTCACCGACGAAAGCGCCAGTGGCGACGGTCCCAAATCGTATGGTCGAGCTCTCGTGGCATGGCTTTGCTGGTTATCTCTATCCATGCCCGCTGGCTGCGGAGAAGATTCTTTCAAGTTTGGTGGTCTGAGCTCCAAGTACCGTTGCTGAAGCTGTTCGAACAATATCAGCATCCGCTGTACCCGCTTTTCGGCCGCCTCTGGGGCGCCGCGTTCTCCCGAATCCTTCATGGATTCAGCACGTCGCTGCTGTAGCTCGTTGGCCCTTTGTAGATCCGCTTCTAATTGCAGAAGCTCTGCCTCAATCTTTGCCAGCTCGCGGCGTTTCAGCTCAATGTTGTATTCGAGGAAGCTTTTCAAGATTGTATAATCAGTGCCCAGGCTCATTCGCTGGAGGCGGCGACGCTGCTCTAACAATGTCTCGACAATCTGGTCAATCTCTGAACCTGATAGTCGAGAGGCAAGCCTCTTGAGCTTGTCCACAAAGTTGCTCTCTTGTCCTTTCTGCGTCTCTCTTTCCAGATCGCTCAGGATTTGCTCTATGATTGGATCCTGCTTCGATAGAATGGGCCTCTCCCTCGACGAAGCTCGATGCTGGTCATCCGACGCGGCGGGTGCGATCTCCTGTCGCTGTTCACGCGGAGCGTGCGTTGAGCCGGCTGCGAACAGCGCTTGTCGAGGCCTGCCAGCATGTCCTGACTGTTGCGACATGAGGGCAGCGAAAGCTGCAGCAGCTTCAGATTTGAATTCACCGTCAGATTCGGCAACACATTCCTCTTGCGTGTCCAATGTTCCGGTCCGCTGCGCCTTTCGCTGGGGTTTCTCCTCATCCGACACCAGCGTAGACGATCGGACATCATCGACTCGAGATGAAGTTTTCGATCTCGTAAGCAAGCTCGGTGATGCTGCCTGCGCTAGACGAACCGCCTTTTGAACACTGGAGTCAGGGGCGATTTGGTCGCGAGTCAAGAAACCGCCACATACTGGACAGGATTTGTGATTGCGAAAGTGTCGCATGATACAGCTGAAACAAAACGTATGACCGCAGCGGGTCGTCACAGCTGCGCGAAACAAATCAAAGCAGATTGGGCATTCCAAGGATTTCAAGGCGGGACCTAGCCTTTTCACCTGGTTGTGGTTGCATCGTTGAGCTGGTGAAAACTGTCGTGGCGCTGGCTGCGTCGTCCGGTGCTGCTCGTTTCCTGTAGAGGCAGTTGGTGTCGCCGGTTCTGTCTGTTCCACAAGGGCGACATTCTTTGCTCCAGGGTCTGCCACGTTTACCAATGGGCTAGATGTCGAGGGCTGTTGCGGGTCAGCGGTGTTGCTGCGGTCGTTGGCGCTTGCGGTAGGCGCCGGGTCAGAACTCGTGGGAGCGTCCGCGAGAGAGCCCGCCCTCCCTACAGCTGGAGACCCGCCCTCCATGAGACGGTGCGCTGTAGCGCTTATCGCCGTCTCACTGGATTTTTCAGACGCAGCCGGGGTTTTTGGTAGCCCTTGAGAAGTTCGCCAGATTTCCTGCAGCCTGCCGAAAGCTGGCTCCGAGGCTCGCCTCGGTGAGCAGTGAATACCAGTTCCACCTTGCCGCTCAAAGCAGCTCAGAAGATTCTAGTTAAACTCCGGAGTTCCGGCGATCACAGTTTGCAGTACAGCAAGCTGGTTTCTTTGGTCGAGGTCCAGACTATGGCGGAACACACGCTCGTGAACACTGAACCAGGGAGACCGTTTAGTGACTGCGTTGTCTGAGGGTTGCTCCTGTCCAGGTCCAATATTTTCATTTAGTTCATATAGATACAAGAATGTACATGGTACGTGAGATGACCGTTTGCCCAAGAAGTTGGAAGAATAAGGAATATCGTGGAAGATCATGACGGTACGATATGAAACACTGCTTCGGCGCGCGGGATCGAAATTGGTTTCATTTGGCGAATCGTTGATTCAGGCCAGCATTCCCCGACTCTGCGCTTGGTACCAGCGCGCGGTGAGGCATCTATCATTCCATCTACCACCAAGTTCCATAAGCCATAATTCTTCTCGGATATTCTTGTCGCTCGTTCCGTTCAATCCAGTGCAGAGCTTGCCACGAGCGTCCGCATAGCTCCCACAGCGCCAGTGCGGTCGTCACACGGAGACAAAACGGCTCTGCTGTACCACAGAGGGCTTTGGCTCGAGGAAGCGCCGAATCCGATGCAGCGGAGCGGCGTTTCTGGCTCGAACTAGCTCATGCTTCCTCGCTGACGGCTCTTATGTCTCGGCGAGGATTCCTTTCCGTTCGCTGAGCGCTTGCGTCCGCCCTAGATTTTTGTACGTAATGAGCGCATCATCATGCGGCGCAATATCGAGTGAGTGAACACTGTTACCGTTCATTCGTAGCTCAGGAAAATCTTTCCCAGTGTATGCACATGGCGATCCAGCCAATCTGGACTGCTAATCCATACGAATTCTGTACCTTGCCCAAGCGATAATCGAATCTCAGCTTTCCTGAACGCTAATTTTCATCTTTCGAAAGTCCTCGGCGTTTCAGCGTCATGTCCGCACTGAGCAGTAAACGATTTACTCGAATCCTCGCTCGACATAAGGCCTCACGATGCCCTTGAAGCAGGATGCAATTTCGGCTGTTGGCCGATGCGTTCATGTCGGGGTACAGAAAGAGCTCGCGCGCATAATTGCCATTGGAAGAACACAGTCGAGAACCCCTCATTTTCGATTACATCACGACACGATGCGCTGTCAGCGTACCGTACATCAGCGTATGCATCCGTCACTGTCTCACACTCTTCTTCGCTACCAGTTTCAAGGAGCATGCATGCTCATGATTCGTGAATGTCGTCCTGAATACATTGATGGGAATCGCGCAGACGTGGTTCCTCAACTCATTGTACACTCTCTTCGAAGGAGCACGAGTGCAGCCTCCGAGCGCCACAGCATTTCAAGCGCCATATGACACCATCAAAAAACGACTCTTATCGGTAATGTCCTCTTTCAACTCACCGAACAATTTGGTGAACCCACTTTTCTTGCCTTTGTAGAACCGAAATCATTCCCGAGAGCGATGAGGCGAAGGAGGCTCCTTTCACGTGCACAAACGCTGTCCATATCCAGTGCACCAGCGACACCGCTTCTGTAGCGACATTCTGTGCAACGCCTTCAGAACGCTATTATCCCGTATGTTGAAGGCGTGGCGGACCCAAGAGCAATGCAGTTTCCAGGTCTGTGGCACTCAGAACAGCTTTACCATGGCCACGTGAACAGTGACTTGAATCAAATTTTTGTGCTTCAGGATCGAACCGCCTCACCAAATGCCCTGAATGCCCGAGCGCTCTCTATGACCAGAGAACGGACTTGCGCTCATCATGGGGCGTGATCACGTTCCAAGAGCGCCATGATAGCATCATAGACAGGTGTTCAATTTCCTTCAAGCGATCCATGGGGTCCCTTGCTGACCACAGTCGTTTGAGGCAATGCTGCTGGGCGTCCCGCGGCCGTGGTTGCCTAAACGATGCGGAGCGACGTCGTGGTCGCTCTGGGGCATCGGCTTGAGTGCTCGAGACTTGGATTCAGACATTGTCGCATCCCGGAGGGCATTCGCCAGGTTCACGGTATTCCCGATGACGTCGCTTTCACCGTTATTGAGCACCAAGAAGTGCATATTCTTCGTGCGTGCTCCTGGCAAGTCAGGCTACACCATGTGCTCACTGCTATAGTGATGTCTCTATGCAGAGCTGCGCCCCTGTTCACTCTACAACTTCACCTATAATCCGACTGGAGCGGAAACTGGTGATGGATCCATGGACACAATCGACAATGCAGAGCTGTTCCTCGATTCAGTTTACAATCTCACCTATGAGTCGATTGCCGCTCACCCCGGTGATGGATACCTCAACATAATCGCCAATGCAGGGTTGTCGATGCTTGTGCATTGCGCCGGGTCCTTCGACAGTGTGCTTTTCCGAGAATGATATCCAAACACGGCGATTGCTCTCGGTCCGGGCGATCCAGGCAGGAGTGGCTTGCTTCCCGCTAATCTCCGAGTCTAGTCGTTGCCGCTCGTTCGCGTGAACGACCTCTTCAACCAGCACGCGCTGTTCGGTGCCGACCATCGCTCGTGCCCGTTCTGCACTGATCTTGAGTTGCGTCGAAATGATTTCGCCAAGTCGACGGAGTTTCACCTCCTTTGGAATGTCATCGGCGTACAGGCGAGCCGCAATCGTGCGCTCGCGTTCACTGTATGCGAACATGAATGCCTGATCGAAGCGCACTTGCTCCATAAGCGAAATCGTCTCCGCGTGCTCTGCTTCAGTCTCCCCACAGAATCCGCTGATAATATCAGTAGAGAGCGCAACATCTGCACCGACTGTATCTCGAATGCGCGCCACGAGTGCAAGATACTCCTCGCGTGTATAGCCGCGACGCATTCGGCGCAGCACTTCGGAGCTTCCGGACTGCATGGGAACATGGATCTGACGGCAAAGAGTTCCAGGTGCGTATCTTGTATAGAGTCTCAGCACCTCGTGAGGAAAATCCTTCGGATGTGGCGAAGTGTAACGTACACGCATCGAGTGGCGCTCAGCAATCTCACAAACACCTTCCAGGAGATCCGCAAATTTGGTGACCTTTGGATACGGATGGTCGCTCTGGTAACAATAGCTATTCACGTTTTGCCCCAAGAGAACAACTTCTTTGAAGCCTTCGTTACCCAGACTTTCGATCTCGTTCCAGATGCTCGCAGGCTCTCGCGAGCGCTCCGGGCCACGCGTCTGCGGCACAACACAGAATGCGCAGTGGTTATTACACCCACGCATGATACTCACGTATGCTGTGATCAGTCCATGATCCCGTAGAGGCGCTATATCTGCATACGTCTCCTCAAGTGAAAGCTGTACATGATAGGCAAAGCGCTGCAGATCCGTCGTACGCACGAGGCCCTGCAGCAGCAGAGGGAGGTCGCGGTAGCTGTCGGGTCCGACGACTAGGTCAACTAGGCGTTTCGAAGGCATCTCATCTAGCAACCGTGTCTTGAGACGCTCCGCCATGCAACCAAGAAGGCCAAGAATGCGTCGCGGCGCACGCTGGCCTCGACCGCGCTCTGCCGCTCGAAGCATTGAAAGTCTTTGAAGCACACGGACCTCGGGTTTGTCTCGAATCGCGCACGAGTTGATCAACACGACATCCGCCTCGTCCGGAGAAGCCGAAGGACCATTGAGTAGCTGAAACCAGTCCGGACGTGCAGCCAAAATAGACGCTACAATCTCTGAATCATATGTATTCATCGCACAACCGTAAGTCTCGATGAAAACCTTGTACGGGGCGGGCGGGGTCTCTGCGAGATCTGCATCCAAAGCACGCAACGCCTCAACAACACTCGCTGATGCCCCTACGGTAGGTCGCTTCCGACGGGAATCTATCTGCCTTTCGAGCAACCTTGTCGGAGTGCCACTCTTCGAGAGCACTGATGACCCGGTGTGATCTCCGGAGGTACCCACCAAAAAGTCCGCAAGCGTGGGTCCGTCCGCAAGCAGCTTCCGCTTCTGGCTGGGAGGCCCTGCTGCTGCTGCAAACCAGCGAGCATGCTCCCGGAGGCAACACCAAAGGCCTGGTTTCCATGCACCAAAAACATGTTGTGACTGCACAAAGCGCTGCATGAGGCACTGAAGCTCGCCTGCAGGTTAAACGCGTAGCCAGCACACGGCAAACGCACCACGAGGCACCTACACGCTACTGGAGCTCGCTTTGCGCGAAATCGAGGTCGACGCTCTCCGTTATCGCTGCTTCTGACGGTTCAATAAGAACACCAGCCCTGATTCTGTCACTCTTTCGTAAGAAGTACGTACGCAGAGCGTCATACAAGGCCGATACAATTTCCCGAACAACAAGCGCTGCACTGATGGCTGTGTAACGCACACTCGCTCCGGGGCGAAGTGCTCGCGCAACTATTCGCAGCGCACTGACCGAAGTCGCTTGGCACTGACCAAGCCAGACGCTGATAAGACACAAATGGACGAGCGCGTCGTATCGTTAAAGAGTGGAGATGTGCACTACCGAATAGGTGGAGTAGGTTTTGGTTTCTATACGGCGGAGGAGGTGCTGCAACTCTCTGTGCAGCAGATCCAGTCTGCGGTTGCCTTTGACGACCTTGGACGGCCTGTACGCGGCGGCCTCTACGATCCACGCTTAGGCGTTTATGACAAGTTTGGCATCTGCGCGACGTGCCGTCTGGGGTTTTTCAGCTGCCCTGGTCACTGCGGTCATATCGAGTTGGCCGAGCCCGTCGTGAACCCGCTTCTTTTTTCCTTGCTTGTGCGACTTCTTCGCGGCGTATGTCTTGGCTGTGCGAACTTTCGTTTGCCACGGATTCGGGAGAAGCTTTGGCTTGAGTGTCTGCGACACCTGGAACGAGGCACCTGGCAAAACTTCGAATCGCTCGCCGATCTCCTGCAACTGGATAAGCAGAGCACTAGTCCGGACTTGGCAGGTTTCCTGGATCAGACCTCCGATGTCTCCAGCGAGAGCAGCGATGGTAGCCGCAGTTCCACAAAAAAGCCCAGGCTCGAATCAGTCCGCGGAGGTCACTCTGGTGTTCACACTGACCGCTTTGATGCTGCTACGGAGAAGCTAACCACTGTACAGCGAAGCAGTCGTCGCGTCCAACTCATGCAGCGCTTCATCGGTGACTGCACGAGCTCGAATGCAGCTTGCACACGCTGTGGATGCAAAGCGGTGCATATTCGCACCGACGGGTGTCGCATTTTTGCACGTCTGCCTCCGACGCGGAAACGATCAAAGGCTGCTGCGACGACGCTGGCAACTGCTCAGGCCAGCCCTGACACAGAAGCACAGTGTCAGACGCAGCTGCTTGAGGCACTCTGTTTGGTTGCTGGAAAGGAACAGCTTCTACTGCCGAGTATGGTGGTGCGTATTCTCTTAGCAGTAGAACAGAATTCTCCTGAACTTTGTGGGTACTTGTTTGGCCACCACCTCCTCGACACATTCTTGCTGCGGGTGCTTCTGGTTCCACCGTCTAGATTTCGTCTTCCTTCTACTCGAGATGATGATGTCAACAGCATACCCCGCGAGCATGCCCAAAATTTCCATTACACATATGTGCTGAAGGCAAATGAGTCGGTAGCGGATGCGCGGAAGGCGAGAAATCCCCTGGCCCTCGGCAAGGCGGTTGCTGAGCTCCAACAAGCAGTTCAGGAGCTGGTGGACTCAGAGCCAACCGCTTCGATGCGACGTGCTCCGGGCATACGGCAACAGCTGGAGCACAAGGAGGGGATTTTCAGGATGCATCTTATGGGGAAACGAGTGAACTACGCTGCGCGATCGGTAATTTCTCCCGATCCCTTTCTGGACGTGAATGAAGTTGGAGTACCACTCCAGTTTGCAATGAAACTTTCGTTTCCGGAACTAGTCGCTTCCTGGAACCTGACCCGACTTCAGCAGAATGTGTATCGCGGACCCCAGAGGTACCCAGGGGCAAATATCATCGAACGGGGAGACGGCACCCGAATCCAAATTCCTGCAGGTGATAGCAAGCGATCTGGGGTGCTCGCGGAGACACTTTTCGAAGCTGAAGAACTCCCTGATGGTTGCGTTGTTCCTACACGCGTTTTCCGGCATCTTCAGAACGGTGATCGAGTGTTGTTCAACCGCCAACCAACGCTGCATCGCGTTGGCCTCATGGCTCATCGCGTCCGCGTCCTGGGCCCGACGGAGAATACTCTCCGACTGCACTATGCGAACTGTGGTGCCTACAATGCAGACTTTGATGGTGATGAAATGAATATGCATGTGCCGCAGGATTGGATTGCTGCTGCTGAAGCAGAATACCTCTTGCGGATCGATTTCCACTATTTATCGCCAACTGCAGGAGCTCCAGTGCGCGGCCTCATTCAGGATCATGTGCTGGCAGCGGTGCTGCTCACACAGCGGGACCGTTTTTTTTCATGGGAGGAATATTCCGAGCTGATCTATGCGGCTACTGCTCGACTCTGGGAGAGAAAGCGCGGAACCGAGGGAACGGCGCCAGGGTCAGCCCTCGGGCCGTTCACTGTTTGCGCGGACGTTCCGCCGGCGATCCTGTACCCGCAACAGTACTGGACAGGGAAGCAGGTGCTAAGCACTGTTTTGGGGATCGTTGCACATTTGGCGGATCCTGAAAACCGCCATGGAAAGCTCAGAATGCAGAGCCGGGCCAAGGTGAGTTCCGCTTTTTGGGGCCAAAGCGCATCCGAGGAAAGTATCGTTATCATTCGAGATGGTGAACTGTTGCAAGGAGTCGTGGACAAAGCACAGATTGGGGCTGCTCCCTTTGGACTTGTCCATTGTGTGCATGCCCTCTATGGCCCAGAGGCGGCCTGTGACCTGCTTTCGTGCCTTGGCCGCCTCTTAACGATATTCCTCCGCCGCCACGGACATAGCACAGGTGTGGAAGATTTGCTCCTGCTGCCGTCAACAGAGCGAATTCGTTGGGAGATGCTCAAAGAGACACAGATAACCGTTGGAAGCCGCGTCCTCAGACGAGTGCTTGGTCTCCCGGCAGACGGCACGGTCGACCTGGAACACGCACTCGCAGAGGCGCTTCGCACGGAACGCGGCCGGGAGCTCGAACTGCTCCTCGATATGGAAATGAAAAAGGAACTCGCATCCATCGCATCTAATGTTTCCGAGCATTGCATACCGGCCGGTTTGCGCAAACCTTTTCCGAATAACGGTTTTGCTTTGATGACAGCCAGTGGAGCAAAAGGCTCCCAGGTCAATGCGGCGCAGATATCGTGCCTGCTCGGTAGCACCGTACTCGATGGGCGGCGTGTTCCACGGTCTGTTGCTGGCTGGACGTTGCCTTGTTTCCGGCCGTATGAAAGCACCGCACTTGCTGGTGGATTTATCGCTTCGAGATTCCTGACGGGCTTGTCACCGCCGGAGTATTTCTTTCACTGCATGGCGGGGCGGGAAGGCCTCACCGATACCGCCGTGAAGACGGCGCGCTCCGGGTATCTGCAGCGATGTCTCGTGAAGGCGCTCGAGGGGGTCACAATCGCCTACGATGGAACTGTTCGAGAGTCTGATGGATCCATCATCCAGTTTTGCTACGGCGAAGACGGTCTTGATCCGTGTCAAGCACTCTGGCTCCAACACAGAGCGGAGTTCATGGCCATTTTACTTGCCGATGGGACGCGCAGTGCTGGCAAGTTTGCCTCGCAGTCGCCGTCGAATGCCACGAGAAAGTCGAATGCCGTTTCCGCCGCTGAGGTTTGCGCCACCCATTCCGCATCTAGTCCAAAGCTCCCGCCGGCGCTTCTCGAGATGTACGAGACCCTGGATGAGGCACACCGTTCCGCATTGCTCGAGTGGTACACGCGATCGACTGCCGCACCCGGCGACGCGGTAGGCGTGATTGCTGCCCAGTCGATCGGTGAGCCCAGTACCCAGATGACCCTGAATACCTTTCATTTCGCCGGGATCGGTGTTGAACACGTTACCGCCGGTGTGCCACGACTGCGTGAGCTTCTCATGTTCCCGGGTTCGGCTCCAGCGACGCCGTTTATGCAGATTCCATTCAAAGAGGGCGTCTCGAGGGAGCGCGCTGTCGCTACCTGCTATGCTCTGCGCTCTGTGCGTTTGCGCGATCTAATCCTTCGTTTGCAGCTGCGTTTGCAGGGAGCAAAGCGGAATGAGCAAGTTCATCTGACCCTGATCATGGTGCTCGCTGAGCCTGAGCTATGGACGCAGGTGCTGGGTATCTCTCCGAACAATGTCCAGGCCGCCACGAAGAAGACGTATGGTCCAGTGCTGAAGGCGCTGATTGCCCGACGCTTGCGAGAGCTTGATAGCCAGCAGACTTGGTCGTCTTCATCCGTCACTTTGAACGAGAAAGACCAGGACTCTGGTGAGCCCGAAGCTCCAGTGGAAACGGAAATGTTGGATGCTGGTTTGTCGGATACCAGTTCAGAGTCATCCGCGGATTCCGTACCTGCTGATAACGAGCTTGTAGCGCGCCGCAGCACCGATCAGGACGAGTCCTCAGAACTGTCTGTGGATTCTGAATCCGAAGGCTTGGAAAAGATAGCGTCGCGGGACCATAACGACGAAATCCGATCAAAGACGACGGTCGCACCAGGTGATACGCCATGTTTGCCTCAGGTGCCGGATGCTCCCGAAGACAACGATGCGGTAGTGGTGCGCTTTCCGTCTCCAAATCGGGTCGAGATGAGCCTTTGGTTGCCTTGCGCTGCTTGGTATACGCTCTTTTTGGATGAGATTGCGCTTGCGGCGGCGGAGCGGGTGCCCATCCGTGCGGTTGAGAACATACGGAACACCACACTGACGACCCGAGAGGATGGCGGCATAGCGCTGCGCACAGAGGGATCGAATATCCGGTTGGCGTGGACACTTTCTGATGATGAACTCGACCTGGACGGTCTGTTTTCGAATCACATCTCCGAGGTCTTGAGCGTATACGGCATAGAGGCTGCTCGTGCTCGTCTTGTACGAGAGCTTCAAACCGTCTTTGCCGCCTACGGCATCGCGGTGGATTATCGACATCTCTCGCTCATCGCGGACTATCAAACTGCTCTGGGTGCCTGTCGTCCGTTTTCGCGCACCGGTATGCGGATGCTGGACAGTGTTCCGAGCGCGCTTCAACGAATGTCCTTTGAGAGCGCCAGTCAGTTTCTTCGGGATGCTGCCCTGGCACGAGAGGAGGACCAACTCGAGTCGGCGTCGGCACGGCTCTGTCTCGGCCAAGTCGTCTCGCAGGGGACAGGAATGTTCTCAGTGCTAGCATCGGAACGCTGCGGTACAGTAGCAGTGCAGTGAGATGCACAGTGGCCAGCGAGCGGAGGAGGAGCGTTCGATTTTCCAGAATGCGTACCCTCGCTCTGCTGTCCAGAAGGCACTGGTGGAACGCTTTGGTGCGTGCGTGTTTGTATGTTGGTGAATGTGTGCGTCTCGCCACTTGTCGAACAAACACAAGCACGGTGGCATTCTATCGGTCGAGGGAGCTGTCCTGCAGACGTTGGTCATAGAAGGCGTCAGCAGCCAGTCCTGCACCCGTTTCAGATTAGAATGGAATGCTGGAATGCTTGCCCCGTTCCTGCCTTTGGATATTTTGTCGACCTTTTTAGATGGACAGGTTCAGCTCTCGAAGTGGCGCGATGAGGATTTGAGGATTCATCTGGGGTCTCATGAATCACGGTGTTTTTGAGGCGGCTTCTTGGATGCATTGCCGGTGGAATGCACTCTTTCATCGTCATTACGTTGACTTGGGACGCCCTCGAGTAAAGCTTCGTATCATGTTCGATATCACAATCCGATGCATAGGTACAAGTCAGGATTCTTCTTCTTTCATTATGGGTAGCATGCTGATTCCACGCATTCTTAAATTTTTCCACCTTTATGTTTAAAGGCCACTCTTTGGCGTAACAGTGCTCACCAGTGAATCGACGACGAAAAGTACGCTTCGTCATGCCTCGACGACTCGTTCACAAACTCATGCTGGAACTTGACTCAAAGTGTCACTTCAAATAATCATTTCCGTCCAGAAGACAATTCCTGATCTCTTCGTGGCAATCGAACAAGCGGAATTCTGCTGCTGCCTGCTATCGCTCACGGGATATGCTCCCAGGGGCACGCGTCTCCTATGATTGCAGGTAGAAAGATCTCGGACCAGGATTAGAGTCATCGCAACGATCGGTCCCAGGGAAGCGCGTGTCATGCTGCCCAGCAAGAAAAACGTAGATGGATCCAAAGTTCTTGGTATCTGCACAAGTCTCGATTCACCGCCCGGTACTTGTGTCATTCTAAATGGAATCGCGTTCCATAAAACCTGTATTGAATAGAACAATGTGCGCTCGCGCGTGCAGCCGAGTAGCAGAGCTCGCCGATGCGATCGCCCAGACCAAGCCCGAAATCCTAGGGCACGGCATGAAGCCAGGACACGAAAGAGGGCATTGAGTTGAGTTGAGCTGAGTTGAGTTGAGCCTTCCGCATCAGTCTCGTGCGTGTACCGAGCGATGAAGCAAGCCTTCAAGCACCACAATGCATTCCTGTAAGGAGGAGGCGGCGCTGAGGATAGATGCGCAGGCCTGACCCATGCCGAGCGTCAGCGCTGCGAAGGGCGCACCGAGGCTGAACACACAACGAAGATGAAAATAGGAAGCGCAGCGTAGATCGCAGCTTCCACGAGTGCACGAAATGCGTCGACTACTGGTGGAAGCAGAAAACTCAGGACTCGAAGACTACAAGCATCATCCTTCGACTGCTGATCGTGGAGCTAGGTTGACTGAAGAGACTGCCGTCTTTAAAGCCAGATGTAAGAGAGCTGAAATAGAAGCAGTCACTGAAAAAAATTCCACAAGTTGTGGTGCTGACCACACTGGGGAACGGCCCGACCTTAAAGTGTACGTCCGAGTTTGCTCAGTGCACCTGTTCCATTTGATTCCCATATGGGTAGAGAAAGCGATGCGACCTGGCAAGAAATCTTTCCGTTCATTGCGAACAACGGGTTACTCAGCCGCTATTCACGTATGCGGGGATCGCACAAACTGCGCCCTCGCGTCCCGCCAGCCCTACATTTAGGGTGCGGGTACCATGTGCGCTTATCAGCTTGAACTTGCACCGCTTCGGTGCGGGAATGCATTCAAAAACTGGCTGCAGTATCTGTGAGGACGTGAACAGCGCTCCATATGGCGTACGGAGGCACGTGCACCTGGTCCAATGCACCAACTGCGCTAGAGCTGCACGAGACACAGCCACTATTCTAGACCGAAGGCTTTTGGCGTGATACTTAGAGCAGTGCATGCTGAAGTACACCGACCAGTACAGACTTTCTGCTCGCTGCTACTTTTCTCGAAGGCATTCGACAACGGGATTATATTGCGTAAATTGGAGACAGGTCGCGGAAGCACTTGATGCTGCCACGGCAAGCTAGCGTAATTAGGGTCTTGCTGGTGCATCTCAGTGACATGATGATCAGCAGATGGATGAACCACCCGTCTGGTAGTCCTTATGCTGAACGTCGCGCGCTGAAAACAGAACTTGTATAACTATATCTCCGTACAGCTATCTCCTAGTCAGGATAGCTCACTCCTTACCTTCTGTATAAAATTTCACCAAAGCAGCCGCATGGTGCGAAGTTTCCGCACGGTTCATACAATCGGTTATGAAGATACCGGGATTGGCAAACAAGACATGCACACTGGTGAACGAGTCCGTTGCGCAATCGACGACTCAGGGTCGATTTGGTACCCAACGCGAACGCTTGCATCGTGATCAACGAAAGTTCATTCCATTCGACGGGGCTTCATTTTGTTGGAAGAATTGATAGATATGTATATGGGTATTCAGTGTTTGAGCGACGAATCCCTATTCTCTAGCAAGAGCGAAGCGAACATTCGGAAAAGATCTGCCCTTGCACCAATTCTATCATACAGTCGCCTCAAAATCGCCACGCGGACACGGGATCATTCAACATCTCATCCTTTGCCCAGTCGCTTTGTGTCTGTTCTTTCCCACATCCTTTTGTCTTGCTCCTGGACAACGTGGCAGTCCATCAAGTGAAAGCAGTCCAGAATCGGGCAGCTGACTTTGGCATAGAGCTGCACTCCCTGCCTACATGTTCCCGCTGGTTCGATTCAGTCGAAGGAGGCTTCGTCGTTGCCCAACGCTATGTTCGGGCACATTGATAAACAGATGAATCGGTCGCATCCGTAATACCGTTCTTCGACGAAGCCCTTCTCCACATTCACCAGTCTGAACGAATGTTTCGTTGCTCTGCTCGTGCGCGGGAGAGGGTCTGAAAGCGCGCCTCGGTTCCTGGGCGTACTCGTGATGGAGACAGTGAAGAAAATCTAGTTGAGGAATAGCAAGTACCTATACATAGAAACGGCAAACTTCAGCCCCAACGTCCGCCCAGAGCGTCTGCATCACGAGCAACAACGGATGCCCTGAACAGCGTCCACACGCATGCCACTGCGCCAAGTAAACGGGAGGGCGACCTTGGAGAAAGCGAAAAAAACGGACAAGGAAGAGAATGATTCTCTCGGAAAGAGGACCAGATGCGCAAGGACGGGAAACCGTCGCACCAGGAAGCTCAGTCTTAAATAATCGTCAAGTTTCTCACACTGAAACACACCAAGACAGAGAATCTTTCAAAAAATGAGATGCACGACGCCACTAGGGGATGAACAGCGTCTTGCTCGAGAATGACCCGCTGAGCGTGTCTCTTCATGGCACACCTCGTCAAGCAACTGTTCGTAGGAGGCTCAGACGCAGATCGGCTAGCTGTCCATAGTCCTCTGCAGCTTTTTCAATCGAAGCATCATGCGACAACACAGCTGATGCTCGGGAGAGAAGATGCTCTAGCGCCCAGAGGCAGCGCCCCTGTTGCTCTGATAAGAGCGTACTGTTAGTGAGGGAATCGATGCACAATGATTCCATTTGACACGTTCAAGACGGCGTCCATGCATGAGTCACGAGCACGGGTGCATGCTGAAACTGGTAGAAAAAACGCACATGAAACAGAGCCGCTTGCACCAGATGGTGAACCCTAAACTGATCGAACATCGGATAGCGAAGTCATCAGAGTCCAGATGCCCGCTATGGTGCGTTTTCACCAGCAACCGAGCGCGCAAGCACATCCTGCCCGTGAGACCTGAACGCATCGATCAACAGCTGCCAATGCTGCTTGCCTCCAGAGCGTCCAGCGTCTCTGTGTCGGTCAATGTATCCAGGAAACCTTTTCGTATGTATTGTGAGCGTCATGCAGGAACGCAGAAAACTTGCGCTGAAGAAAAATCAGAGGCACGGAACTGAAGCATTCCATAAGCGCCCGGACCAGCGCTTTCGTAGCTTGCGGGACGGAAATCCCGTACGACTCGATCGGTGTCCATGATCATGGACTGGGAACGATTTCCCTGGACAACTGGTGATCAACCATGCAAGTACAGGATTCGACACGACTGCGTCTTGTTGGAAGCAAGTTTAGCTGTCTCGCATAAAATCAGGGACGCCTTGCCCTATGCAGTGGATGCGGCTGCCGCTGCCGCCACCAGCACCACCAACACTATATCCCGTCTATGGCGTGCGCATCCCAGCCGATGGAATGGATCCAGCAGACTCACTCTCGGTGGTCGAAACACTCTGGGTAAGTGTCTGATTCGCCATTTGACCGGCATACAGCGACGATACCGGTACCGATGCTGCGCATGGTACGGTTCGACCGGAGGCTCGCGGGTCGAATCGACACGCCTCAGCCGGTAGGTGCTGCACCAGCGGATGCTGCGGGTACGCCGAGCACGCACTCAGCGGTGTCGCTCCGGTGAGCAGCAACGGGGAAACGCTCAGGTGCGGATACGTTCGTGCCTGAATCGTGTGCAGTCGCGCGACGTATGCTGCCATGTTGGCCTGGGACCAGTAGCGTGCATTGTAGAATACCGCCTGACGGGCGGATGCTCGCTCTCGCTGCGCTTGCCAGTAATCTGGGGCGTGCTCCTCATGCGACGACACTGTGGCCTTGGAATCTGCCTTCGGCATAGCGGATAACGATGCGCCGCGCGTCCGTTGTGGAGACTTTTTCGCTGCCTCTGACTTTTGCGCGCTTCCGCGACGCATGGACTTGGCTGTCGAGGTAACAGCACTGGATTCGTCTGCAATCATTTCGTTCGTGGTGTTTGCGCGGGCATTCCGCTTATTAGGCGAGGCCTCGCGAGTGTTCGTTGATCGTGTTGCGCGCTCGGCTGGCTCCTTGTTTCCCCGGTTGGCAGAGGATCCCCGATTGCGCCCGCTTGACTTGGGCCGCTGTCGGGAAATGCGCTGGATCTTGTCATGCTCGCCCTGGAGCGTCGCACCGGACGCATCCTCTGACTTGGAGCGTCGCTGACGTGCCCGTTGGGTTGCAGTGGATCTCGAAAGAGCACTCGAAGGCTGTGCGGCACGCAGAGACACCGGTGTATGGCGTGCGCGCACCAGCGGGCTGGTCATGGATCCAGCCACATCCGCGCTGGAGGTGGTACTGCTTTCCTCTGTCACGGTTTCTTCTTCGCTTTCGAGGCAATCGCTCGAATTCGATTCAGATGAGCTTTCAAAGCAGAGACGTCGTTGCGCTGGAACGACAGCCGGCCATTTAGCACGCACGGACGACTTGGGCTCTGGTGTCACTACCGCGGCTGCGTGAGCACGTCGTCGCCGCTTCGTTGGCGACAGGCGGTCTGCAGACAACGGCGACAGATTCGGTGTCTGCGGAGATACCTCGGTTCTTGATATCATGGCGGTTTCTTTCGTTTGTTGTGATACAGACTTCGAATCGTGTCGAAACAAGAGTTGCTGGGCGGCTTCACATGCCCGATCGAATCGCCGTCGCTGTGCACCTGTTAAACGCCTTCGCGGTTGGGCTGGTGTTGATACCCGTGAGCTCGCGTCCGGCAAGTACGCAGGGCATGCCTCGTTTTCAACTGCTTTTGATGTGTGACCGAGATCGCCTTCAGGATCGAAGGCCTCGGAATTATGGTCTAGTGGTATCAACGCCGTGCATTTCGCTTTCTCTGGTGTTTGGCTTTCAGTCGTGGATTGAGCGGATTGATCGCGGCATCGACAGTCAGCATCATCAGGGTCCAGTGATACGGTGTCTCCGATTTCCACGCTCTTGTTCTTATGGCTGCTCTTCATCAGCTCCTCCTCCGCTCGCGATAAAATCGATAGTATGTGCGCTGGCAGCTGCGGGAAATCCAGTGTTTCCCAGTTTGAAGGTCTCGAGTTCGGTGACAGGGCACCGTCTTTGCAACGATGACGCTGAAGAGGATTGTCCTCTGCGCCACTGCCCGGTTGCGTAAGTTTCTCGTTTTCCACACGAGCAACTTTCCGTGAAGAACAACACGGAGACAAGTAACGTTCATCGACGTCGTCGAGCGTGCTCGTCGTGCTATTCCAGCGCTTGTCTACGGGGTGCCACCAACCGGACGCCTGGAGCCAGCGGAGCACCTTCCGCCGCCCCTCGGCCGAACGCAGCGATTGCGTTGAGCGCGACCGCGCATCAGCGTCACTAGGTAGCCTCCCCATGACTACGAGGGACCGCGAAGAGTCCGCAGCCGGGTTTGGCTCGACTTTGGTCGCACTCATACGTGCTCCGTTCCTGCGGTTATGCCGCAGCACCGCTCAACGAACCCGTATCCCAGGTGCTGCTCGAGTGCTCCCAACTTCTGTTTATTCACAACAGAATCTTATGATATATAGTACCCCGAGCAGCAAAGGTGCTACCTATTTGATGGTAGGAGGACAATCGTTGTTGACCGAGGTGCAGCAGCGGTTTAGAAAAGCGCTGGAGAGGCAGACGTAATGGCAGCAGCAATTGCGCTTGCGTACGCGTAACGGCTGCTGCTGCTGCTGCTGCTGCGGGTGCTGCTGCTGCTGCGGGTGCTGCTGCGGCTGTCGACGCAACGCCGTGTCCGTCGATCGACGGCGGCGCAACCGCGCTGTATTCATCGATGTGCGCTGCGGGCTGGGCGCGCACTTCTCTTAGCGACTGCGGCAGCAGCGCATCCAGTGATGGAACGAGCGCCTGCGGTACATTCGTGTCCGCGTAACGTGGAATGGGTCGACTCTGCTGACTCGGCTGTGCACACTAGAGTTTGGGTTTCTTCCGAGTGTCATCAGCGCCTGCCTCTGCGGGTATACTTGCCATGACTGCTTGCTTGCTTTGTCGCATCTATCTGAATTTCCATGTGCCGGGCTCTCCTGTCTGTGCAGCTCCGTTGTTCGTGGTCAGCGGATGTGGAAGGCGGTGTTCACGTCCCGATTCGGCTAGTATGGCTGTTGTTGTTGACGTATCCGATGCACAGGCCGTATGCTGGTCTTTCCTATCTATGCAGCTCGGTTGTTCGTAGTCAGCGGATGTGGAAGGCGGTGTTCACGTCCCGATTCGGCTAGTATAGCTATTGTTGTTGACGTATCCGATGCACAGGCGATACTTGCGGTCTAAGAATGGCATGCGATTTTCTTCGCACGTGCATTCGACGACAAGGCGACCTTTGCAGCGATTGTTCTTGAATGAGATCAGTTGTTCCCATATATTCACCTGTTCTCCTCCTCCAAAATCGGTTTCATCCTGGGCGAATGCTTGCTTTATTGCTCGGGTCATGGCCTTGAGGAGTACAGAAGCCTGCGATTGATGTCCTTCGGCGTTTGCGCGCCCGGTGCCGTGCCCTTCGATCAGACGCTTCTTGGCGACCTGCTCGGCGAGTAGGCTGTTCTTTGCAAGCGCATGCGTAGGCGTCTCGATTCGATACAGAATTTGAGTAAGTCGACGTTTTCCGTCAGAAAAAAAACGTATCGGAAGCAGAATCCAGGCTACAGATCAAGTCGAGGAATTCCAATCACTCTTCGTCCGTTTTGTGTAACGCGGTGGCACACGTTCGACTTGAGACAATTGTGGTGATGACTCATGTCCGGGTCTAAGACCTTTTTCCATGCAAACAGAAAATACGGGAGCCCTTGCGCGTATATACGTAGCAAGGCACGATGCTGCTGTCGAATGCAGCCCCTCGGACGGCCAACAAGAGAGGAAGATATGTGCTTTGGAAGGATTCAATTATTTGAGATGTCAAGCCTCGCAAAGTTTCAGAAAGAGCGTGTAAACAGGCCGTCAAGGAGAGCCATCGATTTTTTTCGTCGCCAGTTCAGCGGCGCCAAGTGCTGCGCCCGCGCTTCGCTTTGAGCCAGCAAGACCGAGAACTGGAAAGCATGCGTGATTTGAACATGCTCCACGTTAGGTTAGGAGAGGAGTGGAAGCTTCTGATTACGAAATGAATCATGATAGCTGTTGTTCTACATGCGCTTGTTCGATGACGTTGCAAGCCATCATGGCTCTGGTGACGTACCGCATTCCACAGACAAAGCGCCGAAGGCACACTTGCGAAAACACGACTGAAAATGCAAAAACTGCATCTTCGTTGATAAGCCCTGTTCTCTGCATTTCAATTGTCGATGCTGCACATCACAGGCAAAGTTTGGAGAAAGACAGACAGGCCGGATCAGACCGATTCGTTCAGTGCGTTGCTCCCGTCCGATTAGAGTGGAGGAGCAGTCACCCGACGGATCGCCGGATCTTACCCCGCCTCCCGACTGGAAATTTGATCTGGGGTTATCGGAATTCAGAATGAACTCGGGAAAGGAGCGCGGGGCTCTGCTTTCTCAACGGTGATCGCAATTGACCACCCAACGGACACTAATGATATCAGTCGATCGTACACCAGAAGAGGCCAGTAGGAGGTAATGGCACTGCTGATGACTGAACCGCATGTCAACACCCGATATGGAAACAGTCCCAGCTAGCGAGTTGCAGCACCGTTTGCGGTAGAGCCGAGCTTTTCGCGCAGCGCATGATCGACGCACAACACATCAGGCACTGAGGCAGTCGCAGCCGCCGATTTTTTTCGATGACAACACGTTTCCATGGACCTAGGATACGTTTTGCCATCGAAAGAGAAAACAACCCGCAGCGTGGCAGAGCCATTGTGGATGCAAGTTCGATTTGTCGCAAATCATGCCGACGCCGGCATGAGTCGCCGGGCGAGGCGCTGCGCACCACCGTACGACGCCTGCCCAGTCGAGTGAAGCATTGTTCTCCCGCGGACGCGTGCGCGAGGGAGACTCAACACGAGCAGCTTCTTCGCAGCGGTGCTGCATGGTGCTGTTTGAGTCGGCGTCAACCTCAGACTGCGAATCTGGAACGTCATCCGCCAGCGAGTCTCCGCTTATGGCGACTTCACTGCGCTACGACGCAGCGTTAGGATCAAGAACGGCGGCCGCGCTCACCAAGGAGCACTTTTCACTGGGACAAAACGCGCATGTTCACGCAGCTTCTGAAGCGCAGCTGAACGGTGCAAGTAAGTGGAACTTGAGTTCCGAGGCGAACAGCGCCGCTGCTGGTGCTGCTGCTGGTTCGTCTGGGCGCAGTCTTCCAGTGGAGAGTAGCGCAGAGGCACCGGTGTCGCCTCGGAACGCAACAGAAGAGGAGCTCGAAAGTTTCGTGGACGCTGAAGTGCATTCGGAATTGATAAAATCGGAAACGCACTTTCGTGGCGAGGAAGGGGAAGCGCGGAGCTTCCTTGTGTCGCGGAAGGAGCTTTTGAAGATTCGCGAATGGTTGCGCACCTGCGAGAAGTCAGAGCCGCTTCTCATGGCGAGCACCAATCGCTTCGTACTTTTTCCCATACGCTATCCGGAAACCTGGTCCTTTTACAAGCGCGCTGTCGCTTCGTTCTGGACAGTGGAGGAAGTCGATCTACAACAGGATTTGCGGGACTGGTCTAGGCTCACGTCGGGTGAGAAACATTTCATCACCTACGTTCTCGCGTTCTTCGCTGCATCAGACGGCATCGTGAATGAGAACTTGGCGCTACGTTTTAGTACAGAGGTGCAACTGTCGGAAGCAAGGTCCTTTTACATGTTCCAAATGGCGATGGAAAACATTCACTCAGAGATGTACAGCCTGTTGATCGACACTTTCATCAAAGAAACGACTGAGAAGGATCGACTCTTCCGCGCAATTGATACGCTACCGTGCGTTCGACGAAAGGCTGAATGGGCGCTCCGATGGGTCGGGAGCGACGCCTCTTTCGCGGAACGCCTGATCGCTTTTGCCGCCGTTGAAGGCATATTTTTCAGTGGATCGTTCTGTGCAATCTTCTGGTTGAAGAAACGAGGCCTCATGCCAGGTTTAACGTTCAGCAATGAGCTCATCAGTAGGGACGAAGGCCTTCACTGCGACTTTGCGTGTCATGTGTTCCACATGCTGCGATACAAGCCGCCGGATGTTCTGATCCGCGCTATAATATGCGATGCTGTCGAGCAGGAACGGGCTTTTGTTCGGGAAGCGCTTCCGGTGAATCTCATTGGGATGAACAGCACGCTGATGCAGCAATACATAGAGTTCTGCGCTGATCGATTATTAGTGGCGCTGCATGTAGATCCTGTGTATCGAGTAGAAAATCCGTTTGACTGGATGGAACTGATTTCCCTTAATGGGAAAACCAACTTCTTTGAACGTAGAGTCGGCGAATACCAAAAGGCGGGTGTGATGACTTTCCAGCCATCTGGTGTTGGAGAGAACGATTTTCGACTAGATCTAGACTTTTGAGGCAATGGATGCATGCCGCGATGAAAGTAGGCTCATTTTTTGCCGAGGTGCATCTCGCAACACCTCCGAGGCACGCGTCAGCAACGATCCCGGAATGTGTTTACCCGTGGTGCTTTGCCGATACCTCCACTGGTCAGCTCTTCGATAGGATTTTCTCGGCGCTTCGCTGCATCCGCATCGTTGATTTGCACTATGATTCCGGGGATCGTACCGTCCTTCGAATTCGCTAACACGGTAGACGACCCGTGGAACTCTGGGGATGCAGCCGGTCTACACATGCCGTCGCTGTTGCAAGAGACTAGTTCCGCTGCTCTGGTGACGCAAGCGAGAATCTAGTGGCGGACCTCTTCATACGACATGTGGCTACGCTCGTGAGTGAAGCTGCTGTGCTATGGCCTGTCGCAGACATGCTGAACGCTGCGGCTAGTCTGAACGCGTTACCGCTCTGGATCGATAGCAGGCCGGCACCGTTGGGAAGCGCACAAGATCGATGCGACTCAGGGACCGCGTTCCGGATGTACTAGAGTCCCCGGCACCGAAAGCTCGGCATTGCGAACGCGATGCCCGTAATGTACGCATGTATCCAGAGGTAGCTGATTCGACACAACGATCACGTGCCGTGAAAAGGTGCACCCGATCTTTTTATCGTGCCAAATTGATGTGAGATGGATCTATTTGGACTGCAGAAAACCATCGGATCCTCAAAATATGGTATGTGGCGTTTGGCCAAACTTGAGACGAGTACGCGAGCATATGTTCTTCTGTGATGACGCTCTACACTCAGCGTTGCTCGTTCTTTGGGGATGACAACCATTGGCTGGCATTTGCTTGGGATCAGGACCGATTTTTTTACAAGGCGCGCGGTTCGGAAATGTGTCACCTGGCTGGGACCAGCTTACGCGCTCTGCACCAGCCGCAGATCATGATCGCTCTGTTGGAAACAGGCCTAGTGGACCGAGTTACAGACCCATCACTCGTGCGGAATCGGCGTCAGCAGAGAACGCGAAAGCCATCGCCACGGAATCCAGCGATGCATGATATTGGTACCTGTGGCACGAGGCGCAAAAACGCGAACAAAAAGAGATAGCGAAAGCTCTGTGTTGTCGTATGGAGTGAAGATGCCGACTCTGAGTGAGCGTAGGATCGTCAGTGGACAATGTAAGGCAAGAAATCTGCGTTTCGAGCCGGTTTGCGCACGGCACGGCAGGTTGATGGAGGCTGCGCGGTGACCTCAACGGCACGTATTGCTTCTAAATAAACACGAATTTCCCTGGTGTTTTTTCTCGAAGATCGCATCGCGGCGGCGATGCAACACCGACCTCATGTTCATGTCTCCCCGGTTTCCTCCAAGGATTGCATCTCGACGGAGGCGCTTGAATCAGGGAGTACAAACCGCTAGTGATGCAGCTCCTGGGCGACTGGCCATACTGACACTGCTGTTTACATCAGGCATGTGCTGGTCCATGATGGCTGGAAGCAATCAGCTCCACAAGCGCGGATTCAATGCCACAATCTAGAGCTGTCGTGTGCGATCGTTAGCATTCGCCTTTTCGGAATCGATGACCTCGCCCGCACTTGAGCTTGTGCGTACCCGAAACAAACGTAGCTGTCACATAACAACTGTTTTCGTAGACCCGATGACTTGATCTACAGGCGCCTGCCCCGGATGCACGGTACCCACACGTCCTGCTCGTGTGGCGGCGCGACCCGAGAGCCCCAGAGGCAGGCAACGTTCCCCCTAGCCACCACGATTAGAGGCGCGATAAACGAAATCCGCCTCTAATCCGGCACGGACGGCCATGCAACCACGAGTCGATGCCAGCTTAACCGAATGCAAATCCCGTAAGCGCTGCTTACCTGCGCTAGGCCGCAGAAACGACGTACCACGCAACGGCTCCATCTGCCAGCTATAGCGCGCGCGTTTCGTACATGCAACCCGCCGCCTCGCATCACGACTGGAGGATGCGTTGCACCTCGCAGCAGCGGCGGCGGCGGCGGCGGCGTTGTACGCCCTCGTCGCCCGGCCCCCTATGGTCGACGATCAGGCCAAGTCCGGGGGTGATGCGGGTGGCGCCTCGTGGACGCCCGCGCCCTGCGAGAGATCGCGGCGCGCCAGGCCGCAGCGATCCGACGTGCCGGTGCGTTCGATGTGTCCGCCGCCGCGTTGCGCGCGCGATCCTTTGATGCGTGCGCGGCTGCAGCGCGCTGCGTGTCGCTGCACCGAGATGCAACAGCGTGTTCAGCAGTTCGCGTCCACCAGATTGCGTGCGGCACGTGCCGCCCCACCGTGCAATCGGAAACGTCATCGGAGGCTGGGACGGCAAACACGCGCCGTCGCCGCTCGTGCTCGCAACTGGTGGTCGACGCTGGTGCGCCACCGCCGCGTGGATGTCTATCGTGCGGGGAACGGCGCCGGTGAGCCCCGCGACGTCGCCTCCGACATCCCCGCGCAACGAAATCCCCGCGTTCACGGTAGAAGCACCGCATCTGTGCAGTGGAACGCTTGCAGAACGATGCAAAGGAGATATGTGGGTGCTGTGCGGCCGTTGCAAGCGAGGTAAAGTCGGTGGAGAGGAAAGTTTTTCTTGACTTGGGAGACGAGGGTAGGTTTTTTCGAAGTGTTGTCGAGCTCGTCGGCTGCGCCTCCTCTGTGCGGTGCGTACTATTTTTCGTGTCTGTGTTTGCCTCGGAGCTGTTTGAGGCTTGTATTTCCGATCAAGTGAGAGACGGCCACAGCGGAATAGCGTTTCTAGGGTTTGCGTATACGCTAACGAGTACTGAGGCAGGCGAGAGCACCCCTCGGTTGCCGGGAGCCTCGTTTCTGTGGTATGACGTCACACGTTGCGGGAGGCAAGCAAGCGAGTGTGCTAGTCTCGTGCCTGACAAAGCCGTTGGAGCCAGACGGGCGACCCGCTTGGCGCAGCTACAGTTCCGTGCCTCAGCCCAAGTCGTCTCCGTCAACAGGTGCTACCCATGTAGCGGCCACATGTGTCCATTGTCAGGCTGGACTTGGGGGCTTTCCGGGAAGGTGGCGTCCAATAGTCTCTGACTCCTCGGTGCCAGACATTGAAGTAGAGCCCTGCTCTCTGAGCCTCGGCGAGACACGTAGCAGTCTTCAGCTGTTGCTAGATGCATCGGCGTTGGCTATGAAAGAGCCGAAACTGATATACAGGACAGAGAACGGTCCGCAGCGCTCCGCGAAAGCTCGTCTCCTTGAAGCTGAAGGCGTAATGAATCAACCGAGTAACGAAGATGTTGTTCAGGAACACGGGCGTGAAACCAATGGCGGAATTTCAAAGCGGGATGCGCTTTCTACCTGGCCGGAGCAACTGCATACGGGCGAGCGCCAGAGTGCTGCGAATCTTTGGCGCGTTCCGAACGAAACGAATGAAGTCTGTCAAGCATCTGGTGCGGCGTCGGCGACGCAGAGAGCCGGCATCGCTGCTCCAGACTGCGTTTCTGAGACCGGCACTCGCGGATCGTTTGCAGCGTCGGGTTCATCTGCATGCGATGGCGATGCATTAAGTGACAGACCATTCCCCAGTTGTGCGAATCACGTGACGACGAAACAGGTCAGCACGTCTTGCGCTGATGAATCCCGAGGCGAATCGGGATCATCATCGAAAGCGTTGCTTGTGAATGACCGAGAGAGGTTACGGGACTCTGCACGGCAAACGCATCGGATGCATGAGCAGAAACGTCGCCGCATGATCTCTTCACGCGTAGACGCGCTCATGTGTCTGGTGCCGGCAGTACGCGGGTATGCAACCAGGTTTGGTAGGAAACCAGACCGGGCCACGATCCTCGAGGGTGCTGCCGAATACATCCGTTCCCTGGAAGCCAATGTCGCAGCGCTGAAAACGCGCTTGCAAGAGTTGGAAGTTGCTAATTTCGTTGCAAAAAAATACGGCGTATCGTCGCCTGACATCACGCAGTACAAACCGGAGCATATCGTGCTTCGACATCATTGCAGGTAGTGTCCGGTTCCTCGGTGCGACCAGAGCGAACTGGACCAGACGGCGGCGCTTGCGCTCATGGCATGCACAACGCAGTGGTTGCAGACTCGTGCCGCCTCAGGCAGCCAGACCATGCACCAGGTACGTTTCGCAGCCAAAGCGTGTGCATGCGAATCCACAGCAGTTCTTGGCAAAGGGGTTTTTCTCAAAAAGGGTGCATGCCACATTGATCGACGACGAGTTGATGCCAGTTACAGTCTGTGACGAGTGGCGGGCGTTGCGTCTCTGTGGACGCTCTGGAAGCACACTGCAAGAACCTGAACGAGAGGCAGCGTTTCCGCGTGGCAGCATGCTCGCTGCGGCGCATAGCCGAGTAGTTTGTGCACCTTTATCAGGATCGGCCCTCTGCGAGGTGCTCCGATGATGAAGGTTATATCTTTCGGAAACCGCTGATCCACGCAACATCCGATACTTGTTTGTAGGCTTGTGCGCCAGTCGCGACGGCTCACCTTGGCCTTCGGCAAAAGTCCGCATATCGACCCAGGAAACGTTCGCGGCAAAGCGAGCATCGAACACCGCGAGTGTCGGATCCGCGCTTTTCTGGAAGCTAACCGCGCACGACGCGAGGCACAGGTTGTGCGGAAGGCGCGTCACGATACACGCTTGTGGTCGCTCGAAGCGGATTTCTCATTTACGATGTGCGGTGTGTGCACTGCGCTGATGGCTCGACACCCTACCACCTGCACACCTGTCTCGGATGAAAATGGAACTCAGCATAGCTCGTGTTCATCCTGGCCTGCGCTTTTCCCCGAACTTTTTACTGATGAACTGCTCGACGTTTTCAGAACAGCAATAGGGGCCGAAGGATATCTACGTAGTCCAAGGAGTTCTCGGTCGTGTTTGCGCAGTGGCTGCTTCGACGCTTTGCTGCTGAAATTTACCACGTTGTCTCGATCGAGATACCGCTGTACGCATTCGAACCAGGGCTCGTGAACTAACCGATAGTTCTTTCTGATTCAAACGTACGAGTCTGCATGCCTCAGCTTTCCGTACTCGTGATACGTTCAGGGCATGCATGCTTCATATTTCCGATTTTTTCGTTTCAAGGCAACGCTTGGGCGAAGCTAGTCGCACTGCATGATTGATGGCGGAAATATATATTTCGACAGCATCGCATGACGCCTTGTTCATACGCTCATGTCGAATGTTGGCTGAACATGTCACGTCTAATAAGCGATTCCGTTCGAAATACAAATCCTCCGCTCATTGTAAACATCGTTGAAACGGCATTCGACAGCAGCATGATACCACACAGGGGATACGCTCCCAGTGACTCACGTCTCATCTGTTCGCGTGGAAGCGAGTAATGGACTCTGATCGTCACTGGCATCGCTTCCAGTGGAGCGCCCGCCAGCGATCTGTACAGAGAATGTGCTAAGGAATCGATTTTCTCGATTTGTTAGCCACCCTGAATTTTCCTTCCGATACTCGTGTCATCCTGGAAAATAACCTGCTCCAAACCTCCTCCATGGATTAGATCAGCGTGCGCTTACGCATGCAGCAGAAAGGGAATTCGCTGCGGGCATTCCCCCTGGAGAAATTTTTGATCCTAGGGAACCGCACTGGGCGCGGAAACGGAAGCGCACATCGACGGCTACCTTCTGTGCTTGTCAAGAGCATGTACCGAGCGAAGAAGCAATCGTTCACGCGCTTCATTGCAGCGCTTCGAAAAGCAGATAGGATGCAAATGCCCGAGCACCGTTCCACGGTCAAATGTCACAGCTGGGCATGGCACACCGAAGCTGCATGCAAAGAACGTCCAAAATGGGAAACGAATCGTAGATTGCAACTACTCCCTGTGCATGAAACGCGTGACCAACATCGGATTATCGCGAAATCTGAACTAGCACCATACCAGCATCATCCACTGAATGCCAGCAGCAGAGCCGGACGATAAAGAGTGACCAATGGATCTAGAGCCGGAAATTAGAGAGCGAAAAACGAAACAGGAGAAATGTATGCAACGGCGGTTGTTGATCACAGTGGAACGAGCGTCCCAAGCTTTCGTGTGCAGGCTCGAGTTAGAGCGCTTGTTCCATTTTATGCTGACATGAATGCCGTATCGAGCGATCCAGCAGGAACCTGCGGGTAATGGCCGGTGACAAGCGCCGCTCTGGTGCCGCATGATGCAAAGTTTCCCGGATATTGATAACCGCCATGCACTCGGGTATGCCCAGTTTGGTGGAAACCTTTCGTCGTTCCAAGCGGACGCTGGAGGGATCTGCTCGTGTGTGAGCACGGCCAGCGAGACCTCGGCAGGTACCGCGGCACACCCGCAGCTTCCGCAGCAACGTTTGCATCGATAAATCGCTCTGCTTTTATCAACTGAGCTGCTGCTGCTGCTGCTGCTGCGCTCGAGGCGTTCGAGAGAGCTGCACAAGGCACTGCACGGTGCCGTAGACGGTTATCTGCGGGTATGCGGATGCACTGCTTCAGCGATCTGGCTTTCAAAGTTCGGTGACAGTGCTGTGAGCGCGCACTCTCAACTTCGAAACCACACCACCTCGTTGGCTTGTCAAGCGGATGCGCTTCTAGCGCAGCGTACGGCACCGAGCCAGGAGTCGCGCGCTTGATGTATAACGACGGTGGGTTCACGCAGCTTTTCGTGCTCGCGCTGGGAATCGGCTTGGTACTAAAACCGCAGGACCTCCCGAGGGCTGCGCACTTTGTTGGGCGTCTCTGCGGTAGAACAGTGGCGCTGGTGAGGGAGCTTCGACAGGGCGCCACGCAGCTCGCACGTCTTGTCGAGGAAGAGGAGGGCGGCGTCAGTGCAAAAGCTAGCAGGCAAGGCGCTTCGCCAGAGAAGCATGTGAACGCGTTTCAGCTACACAGAGAGCTGCAGGAGAGCGCGGCGGAGCTGCGTCAGCTCCGCATCTTGCTGCGGCGGGAGTGGAATGCGGCAACGCCCATGGCCCAGGTGCGGCTGCCGACGGCTATGGTGCAGAGCTATCGGCCGCGGAGGCGGTTGCCAGCAGCACAAAAGACCACCGAGTCCGGCACTGCGGAGGACGCTGGCGCGGATCTGGTTCTGCGGGCTCTGGAGGAACGAGCATTTGCTGATAAAGTTCAGCACGTGCTGGACGCTGCGACTGTGTCAAGCTCGGCAAGCTCAGAAACGAATAGGCACTAAGTTCCTGTATGTAGCGAACCATGTCAGCGGGATGCATACATAACCGATTGGTCATGACAGATCTCTATGCAAGTACGAGTCGGGTATGTGTCCAGCGCTTACGCGTTGCTCGCAGGTTCGGTAAAGAAATACTCTTTCGCGGTGCCGTCTGGAGTTGCCGTAGGCGAAGCGAGGCATCGATTCGAACGCTGAGAACGAACGAGACCGTGCATCTCGAGGAACTCAATGGCTATCATTTCGTCGTCATCGCCCGAGAGCTGGATCGCTCCAGAGGGCTTCAATGCGAGCATTGAAGTAACGAGTTCGATCGCCACCATTTCAACATGTCGTCGACGATGAACGGTCTTACTCGGCGAGGTCGATGAAGCGAATAGAAGTTGCAACATCATTGCAGTTCGCTGTTCTGCCTTTTCGCGTTCCAAGTGTTGCGACACGAGCTCTTCAGGGCCGGGCTCGCTGAAACATCGTGGATGCAATCTGTTACGATCAGCGGATTCAGGGCAGTCGCTGTCGTCCTGGCGCGTGTTGCTCGTCGGTACGCAAGCCTGGCGCTCCAGTTCGGCAGCCGCGGAGCACGTCGCTCGTCGTCGATCGTTGGATTCGATCGTGTCAGCAGGGTCCAGCACGCTCGTCTGTGGGCTGGACACTGGGCGACGAGGTCGCGACTCGCTTGTTGAATTCGAAACTCCGTTGGAATCGATGTTGGCTCGCACTCTTGCCGCCGTAACAGGGGCGCAGCTGGCGAGGAGCTCCTGGAGCATCGCCTCCAGCTGACTCTGCTCGTTGGTGAGCATCTCGAGCTCAGCTTCCCTCTCGCTAATGGACGATCTCAGAAACTCCAGAGCGTGGATCAGCTCATCCTCATGCTCGGCAGTTGCGTATGCACCCTGCTGCGAACCCTTACGTAAAGATGATCTGGATGCGGGCAACACATCGTTCGGGAAAGCAGCGGACCTTTCACGCTCGCGGTATACGTCCTGGAGTATTCTCTTTCGACGATCTTGGATATCCGCTTCGACGGCGAGAGTGTGCCGAATGATCTCGGGCTCCGCAGGCATCGATCGCTGCGACAATGCCGCTTTACTGGACAGCGATGAGGCATGGAAAATCGGATGCAAGCCAGGCGTCGTGGCGTTTTCCTGCTCATCACCATTGTCTGGATCCGATGCATCTGTAAGGGCGTCGCTCTGGAACCGCATCAAGCCACGCCTTGGATGCATGGAGTCAGTTGGTCCACAGGCGCCGTCTTCGGTGTGCGCAGACAGTGGCGCCGTTTCGACTCGCCTTGCGAGCCACTCGCGGATGAGTCTGTGAAAGCGCCGCACCAGAAGCGCCCAGTTCTCGCATTCTGTTCGTCCACCGTTTTCGTTTCGCGACGAATGGTGCTCGTGCTGGACAGGTCTTTCCGCACTCACAGCACCAACATCAAGGCATCGACAGTCTGGCTGGCTGACGCATATTCCAATCCGCGCTGCGAGGCGAGCACAGAATTCAGTTGCTCCTGTTCCGAGTGCGCTCTCTGGTTTCCGCGCGAAAAAGCAGCGTTTCTGGATCGCATCCAGTGCACTGCGAAGCTCCGCAACACAAATACGGGCGTAGGCTGCATCGGAGACGTTGCGCGCCGCGAGTGCGTCATCGGCTGCCTTTCTGGACAGCTTTTTGGACTCTTTTTCATCTATCGTTCGGTGCTTGTCGCCCGCTTTGGCTGAACTCGCACCAGCGTCGCCACCTGACCGACCTGTGTCCGAAGGCTGCAGCTCACGCGTTGCAGCACGCTGCGCCTCAGAGCAAGTGGGTAGCCCCGCTCCGCCTGCCCCGCGTGCTTGGATAAGTTCTGGTTGCCACGCATCATTCCTGAAGCGGTCGTTATATCGTACAGGTGCCTGATGCGTGTCCAGAGAGCATCGCTGAAACAGCGGAGAGCCGAATAGCGTCTTTGCTGCACTGCTAGGTAACCAGAAACCGAGCTCGCTCGCTCGACGATTTTGCAAAGCATGATAGCTGAAAGAACCCTGTTTCCGGAGGTTCCGCTTCTCCACTCGTCGCTCGGCTGTACCACGGATGCCGCTCATTCCCGACAATCCGAAGCCGAGGTGGCGAACCGTCTGTCGGTGCCGTCGCCTGCGTTGTGCACCGCTGGAGCAGCGCGCGTAGCTTGCCGGATGACCCGCGCGGATTGCCAGCCGCTGATTCAAATCGCCACGCGCATCGCGCGTCAAATGCGCTGCGGGAGGTGCATCCATCCTTGGGCAGTATGTACCTATATGTCCTATATTGGGATGCACCAAGAGGCCCTTGATTTTTGTTTCTTGTTCGATAGAGCGTTTCCAGGGACTATGGGCCGAAGACTGCGGGATGAATATGGGAATTCGGGGAATCGTCCATTTTTCTTCATGCTGCTTTCGAATTCCATTACCGATACTTCTACACGGATGTTACTATTATTGCTTGCGATCCACAGAGTAACGCAGAGGTCGTTCAGGGGCCTACTTTATTGGTGGAGTCAAGGCGTAGCGCTCAGCGTAAGGGCGACGGAGCAGGGCATCGCAGGCAGTATACCCAGCTGGCAAATCACTTGCGCACTTGCGGGTACCTGCTACAATTCAATGATCCGATCTATCAAAGAAACGCATGTGGCGGTCTGCGTTGCTGGTGTACACGCGCACTTGCGGGTACCTGCTACAACTCAATGATCCGATCTATCAAAGAAACGCATGTGGCGCTCTGCGTTGCTGGTGGTACACGCGCACTTGCGGGTACCTGCTACAACTCAATGATCCAATCTATCAAAGAAACGCATGTGGCGGTCTGCGTTGCTGGTGGTACACGCGCAATTGCGGATTTGTGGTG
>Ga0080006_1121649_pt1 | contig 67953 bp, 62 predicted proteins | sample RS3BMetagenome_FD_69209 | JGI IMG/M metagenome (GOLD analysis project Ga0080006, IMG submission 69209) | Ferric oxide microbial mat and aquatic microbial communities from Rainbow Spring, Yellowstone National Park, USA - RS3B (SPADES... ... | reverse complement strand
AGGCGCAAACGGGCCTTCTTCCTCCTGTTTTCGTTTTTACCCTTTCCTACTTCTCTTATATTGGAAAGCCTCCAGCCTGATTGAGGGTACACGGAGAGAAAGGTGCTTGTGAGGCTTCTTTTTCTTCGGTTTGTTTGAGAGTCCCCCCAAGAACCGTTTCCGCGCCTGATAGAATCTCTCTGCCACCTGCTGCGCGACTTGGGAGTGCAGCACCTGGACTCTGGATTCCGCTTTCTCAGGTCTAAAGCGAGCTAGCTTAGCTCGGTTTCACTCATACCGTGTTTGTTTCTTTCATACTTTTCTTGCTCTGCGTGTAGGAGCGTGTTGTAGAGTTTGCAGGCTACCTCTAACCGGGTCTTTAACACCCCCGCCGCGGTCTTCGATGCGTACGCCCTATAGCGGTGGTCCCTCACACGCACGGCTAACCTTTCTTCCACGAGTATTTATACCTTATATGATCCCCGCCATGAATGGCGAGGTTTTGAAAATTTATAAAATCTTAGCGCTAGCTCAATACATGCGAATGTATACACGAACGGGTGACGCCGGCGAGACCTCCCTGTATGGGGGAAAGAGGACAAAGAAAACGAACCAGAGGGTTGTGGCCTACGGCGCGGTGGACGAGCTGAACAGTCTACTCGGAGTGGTAAGGAGTGAAGTCGTGGACACAAAACTCAAAGATATACTTCGCGCCGAGCAGGTCCGGCTTTTCAGACTCGGTGCCGACCTTGCAACGCCGGAGGGGACAGCCACGCCGAAGCCCGTGGAAAGAATCGTGGAGGCAGACATAAAGGAGGTCGAAGTCATAATCGATTCCTTCAAGCTCGAGCCGATAAAGAGGTTCATCATTCCAGGCGCAAGCAAACCATCTGCCTACCTGCATCTCGCACGCGCAGTGTGTAGAAGGGCGGAAAGAGAAGTATGGAAGCTCCTCGAAGGAGAACATGCCAACTCACAGGGCGCCGTGTATCTGAACAGATTGTCAAGCCTTCTTTTCACACTGGCCGTATTCACAAACGAGAAGGAAGGAATAATGGAAGATTACTGGTAAAGCGTGTGCACTGTGTCGGACGCGGCCATCCACCTCTGACCCCAGCTTTCCATGGCACTCAGTATCGGTTCGAGTGACCTGCCTTTGTCAGTGAGTTCGTACACTGCATAATAAGGTCTCGAAATTACGAGACGTCTTTGAACTATACCATCCTTCTCAAGCCTAAGTAGGTTCTGCGAAAGCACCTTGGCCGAAATACCTCTTACTGAATTCCGGAGTTCGCCGAAACGTTTCGGGCCACTCATCAACCTGGCTATTATTACAGGTTTCCATTTGTTTGACACTATCGAGGCGGTAAATGTCACAGGACAGCGTGTGTTGGTCTCTATATAATCCATAGTTACCAAAGGTAACTTCCCTTTTTTAAGGGTTTTCCCTGGGTGGGTGGCCAACCCGCGCGACCCGGATTGCGGAAATGACGTAGGGAAGGTGAACTACCCTGCCATCACGGTCGGGGACCTCTCCCCTTGACCTCCAGAAAGTTAAAGTGGTCGCAGACGTAGTAATACAGGGCGATGACGACTCCAACCAGGCAGAACAGGCGTGACGAGGATCTTGAGTACGTAGAGCCCTCAAGTGGATGCTATCTTATCGTGACAGCAAAAAGCGGCAGGCAAAAGTGTGCCTATGAGGATGCACTCGACATTATTCTACTCTCACGTGCAAAACCAACATCGATTCTGACAAACCGTAAGAGAAGCGCCATTGTGTTTGAGCTCGAGTGCTGCCGACTGAACGTGGTAAGGAAAATGTTTTTGTCAAGACCGAGCGCCTGTATTTCCTCGGTTATGGTGTCCCGCGGCAGACTGAGGGATCCGCATGAGGTCCCATTTGCATACCTCAAAAGGTTCAGCGTGCACGTGAGGGAGCACTCGGGCGCCTTTGGTTTCCAAGAAAGCAGAAGAAAAAGTCCGTACTCGGTCGAGGTTTTCGGAGACACCGCCTTTGTAGTCCGGGAAAGATGGCTCTGAAGATCGCGGAACCCTTCTCTAGTGTTCTAAGGTCGTTTGGTTGTTATCCTCGTAATCTGACTCCAGCCACTATCTGACACAACTGTGTGTAGCAGACAGTGGTAGGAGGGTTACGCGCACGGGTTCGCCAGCCATCTACTCAAACATCCCAGAGACTAAAGTCAGTAAGATTATATATTTACGTGAATAGAATCAGCAAGACAGTGGGCGAGTTGGCGGCAAACAAGACGATTTACAGAAACGAATTTGCTCTTACACCCGAGTACACACCCGCTAGAGTACCACACAGAGAAGACGCAGTCAAAGGGATAGCAAAACAGATATTTCGCGCCACCATGGGGAATGAGCTCACTGTTGTAAGTGTCAGGGGCCCCGCAGGTGTGGGCAAGTCACTTGTAACAAACGTTGCCGGAAGGCTCATGGCGCAGATATTGAGAGATGAAAGGGTTAACTTTGGCGTGATCCAAGTAAACTGTCAGAAGACGAGAACGCTCAACGGAATCCTGAGCGAAGTAGCACACACGCTTTCCCCTTATACTGAAACCAAGGGGTTTTCAACGACCGAGATAATGAATTTCGTCTCTTCCCGAGTAGCAGAAACCAAAACTGCGCTGTTCGTTATTCTGGACAACTTCAGCTATATCTCTGATGCGGCCGTCTCCAGTTTTCTAGGGTTCCTAGCAAAGGAGAACAGAGTATCAAAAAGCTGCATAGCCCTAGTGGCCCAGGACGGAGACGCCGCCTTGAAGCTTCCCGGTGCGCTGAAAAACAGACTTGAGGCGAACGCGCTTCGTCTTGAACGTTACACCAAAGAGCAGTCTCTTTCAATACTCACCCAGCGGGTTGAGGACGCATTCGTTCAGGGCGCAGTAGAGGCCGAGGCGATCACCGAGCTCGCCGATCAGTCGGAAGGAGATATAAGATTCGCACTTGAAGCGTTACGCCGCTCGGCAAAACTGGCTGACCAACAAGGACTGAAGAGAATTGAGGCAGGCACTGTACAAACGGTACTAGAAGGGATGACAGACTCGAAGCTTGTTGAGGCGCTTCCGTTTCTTGAGGACCATGAACTTCTTTTCCTTTACTCTGTATACTCGGTCCTGAAGGAACGAGAAAACACGATAATCGGGCAAGCCGAGACGGAATACAGACAGAACTGTGAAAGACTGGGGATTGCCCCACGAAGGCATACCCAAGTCTGGAGCTATCTCAGGAACCTGGAAAAGATAGGCCTTCTTTCCGCTACTATGAGCGGAAAGGGTCAGCGCGGCCGGACTACGTGCATATCGGTTCCGAAGGCAAGACTCAGTGCCTCTGCGAGCGAGATCGGCCGCGAAATGAAGAGGAGGAGGATCGGATCGCGTTGAGGCAAAAAAGTGGATTAGAAGCCCTTTTTCCTTCACGATGCTCGGTAAGAATGATGTCGCTACTTCTCGACAAGGGGGAGGTAAGTGTCTCTCAGGCTGTGTTCTACACCGGCATGAACCACAGGACAGTGGTGAAAACAGCCGAATTGCTCAAACTCACAGGGATAGTCAGGGAAAAGAGGTTCGGGAGACTCAGGGTGTACGAACTCGTCAGATCAAGCCCTCTTGCAGAGGCCCTTACAAATCTTGCAGTCGAGGCTCAAGGTGCCTCCTTCCAACCAAAGAGGATGCCCCTGAAACATGTTCCTTAGAATGTTCTACGATGGCTCGAAGTACAGAGGCTGGAGCAAACAGCCGCATGTACCAACCGTACAGGGGGTTCTTGAATCGTCACTCAGTAAACTTGGATACTCCCACTTCCATGTTAAGGCCTTCAGTCGAACTGACGCGTGCGTGAGCGCCCTAGGTCAGGTTGTGTACCTGACAGTACCCCGCAAGGTTATGCTCGCCCCCCTGAACAGAGTGCTTCCAGAAGACGTTGCTGTGACCCACACGGCCGAGGCCGCCGGACGGGTTGTCGAGAAAGTGTACGTATACTTTTACCCTAGAAAGTGGACCAATCCGGCAACGGTCAGGGCTGTAGCAAAGGAGCTAGAGAAGCCTGACCTATCAGGGAAGCTTTTCCGGAAAGGCGGTTCGACGCCAAAGGAAATCAGCGGTATAGAACTGCACCATCTTACCCACGGCGAACTTGTATACGTGCACGGCAAGGGATTCGGCTATGAACAGGTTAGGCGCATAGTGGGCGCACTCGAATATGCAGACAGGAGGGCAACGTACAGGTTAGAACCGGCGCAGGTAAGACCTGCTGACCCCTGCTGGCTCGCGCTCGCGGATGTCAAGGTTGATGCGAGATGGAGCGCCGTACCTTCCGGTATCGAAAAGGCAAAAGATTACATGAAGAAACGTATTTGGTATGCTACTGTATCGCGCACCAGGTGGAACATACTATTCCGATTGTGCGACCGCTTCCAGGTCTGAAACGAAGTCTTCGCCGAATCTTACCTCAAACTTTCTCCGGGCTTCCGGGTTCCTCAGGAGAAACCTTGCAAAGAACACAGCCGACCTCAACGCCTCACCTTTTGACGTGTGCAGGTATGCCCTGAGAACCGTGGCAATACGGTCCCTTCTCAGTCTCGACTCCCTGCTTTTAGAAAGGAACCGCATCCTCGCAGGGAAGGCGAGCTTCCTGTACCTACCCTCGCCGAGGAGCTGCGGAGCATAACACATGAGGTCCGCCATATACTTGGAAAGCTCATACCGGTTAAGCCTGTGAGCTATAAAGCCGTACACGCTAGCACGTGACAGCAGTTCACAGGATCCGTAGACCGTATCAAGCGGCTTCTGATAGGCAGGAATATTCTCCACTAGCCAGGCGAACACGGACTGATCATCTAGAGATGAGGATGAAAGCGCATCCCTTGCAAGATACGCGGATTTCGCGGTGAGTATGTTAAGAATCGTCTGATAGGCGTAAACGGTTGTGTCTCTTGTCGCGACCTTTTCGACGTCCGACTCGGTAAGGGTCTCCCGTGTACACACGGCCTGAAGGTCGTTTATAGCAGCTCTCAGGTCGCCGTTCGAGTTTTCCGCAATGGTCTCGAGTGCACGCTGGTGTGCCCTTACACCTTCGTTTTCGCATATCTGTCTAAGCCTGAGCAACACCGAGTCCCTACGGAGTCTCGAAAACGAAATCTTGAGACACACGGATTCCTGCCTGAGCGGATACAGCTTCCGCGACGAATAGAGTGCATCTTGATCGTTTGCGGTAAAAACAACCGGGACTTTCGAAACGAGCAGTATTTCAAAGAAGAGGCTCATCGCGTCTCTTCTTTCTGACCTTGGTTGCTGAATCGCCTCTATACTTTCAGCAAGAAGAAGTTTCTTTCCAGAGCCAAAGAGGGAAAAGGGGGTCGAAGCAAGCTCCCGTAGCTTCTCGATCGTAATTGAAGTTCCGAAATTTTCGTTGTTTACTTCAACCACTTCCCAACCCTTTTCCTTCGCGTAGGCGTATACAAGTGCGGTTTTACCCGTACCTGGCGGTCCTATAAGAAGAGCCCACCTTCTTCCCTTGCCGGAGACCCATGACTCAAGCCACTGAACAAACTGCGTCTTTGCCTCTCTGTTACCTATCACCTCGGTAAGCGAGCGCGGTGAATATTTTTCAGTCCAGAGAGGAGGCATCACTCAGAACCCTTTGAAAGCAAGGAGGCCCTGGCGAGAAAAGCGTTGAGCTGAATTTCCGGGTCGGCACCCTCGGTTATCCTGAACTCGCTTTCGCCCAAAAGTTCAATAAGGTTTGCCTTCAGCCGATCCGGAATACCACTATTTGTTACCTCACGGTACAGTTGCCTCAGTATGTCTTCAGGCGCCACCGCCCTGATGTACAGGAGCTCCTGAAGCTTGACGCGTGCCTCACCAAATTTTCCGCCCATAACGGCCTGAATCATGGCGGTCACCTCTGAAAGGTCGGCACCTCCAAGAACCTGAAGCGCGCTCTCTTTGGTCACCCTCCTACCGAGTGTCACAATACTCTGAAGAGCGTTTATGCACATCCTGAGGTCTCCCTCTGATTGCTCGTAAATCTCTTCGAGCCCTTCCATGTCGTACTTGATTCTCTCCTGCTCACACACATAGGCAAGCCTTTTCACGACATCTTCCTTAGAGATTCTGGAAAACCTGAAGAAGGCGCACCTGCTCTGGATTGGTTCGATTATCCTACTCGAGTAATTTCCAATGAGTATGAATCTGCACCTGTCGGAGTAGAGCTCCATCGTACGTCTCAGGGCATGCTGGGCTTCGGGCGTCATGCTATCCGCCTCATCGAGAACAAGAATCTTGAAAGGAATCTCCCCAAATCCTATAGTCCTAGCGTAATCCTTGATCTGCTCTCTCACGACGTCGATTCCGCGCTCATCACTCGCGTTGAGTTCGAGATAACCTTCTGAAAAGTGGTCCCCGAGCATCTCCCGCGCAAGGCACATTGCCGCCGTAGTCTTACCTACGCCCGGCGGACCAACGAAAAGACAATGCGGCATGTTTTTAAGTCGGACAAACTGCCTAAGCCTTGCGATTGTTGCCTCATGCCCCACCATATCATCAAGAACTTTCGGTCTGTACTTTTCGGTCCATACCATCTCATCGCTGGAACTCAAGCGATCTCGCCACCCCCGTACGCACCGGGCTCTCCGTTTCGGTCAACTTAATGAGGTAATCAGGTCAGGAATATTAATGCTTTGTGCACACAATCCGACCACGTTCCCAGTCTGGCCTCTGCTAACACAAGGAGGGATGTTGCAGATGAAGCCAGCACTCGCTGCCGACCAGTGGCCCTCAGTAATTTGGGGTAACACATATGGGGTCGCCTAGAAACATGCTTCGTCGATTACACGCGCGACAGCAAAAGTCACCTGATAGATGATTTTCACCTCCAAACCACCGGGTTTCGCTCTATGCAGACATGTGCAGGTGTGCGTCGGCATGCCTCCGGTCACCTAGTAGAGCTTGGGCTTCGCAACATTATGTAGACCCTTGACGGTTCTTTACATTCCGCTTACACAGAGGATGATGACCTCTCACCCCTGTGCCGGTATATCCGGGTTTCGTGCCACAAAGATTAAATTTGCGTCCTTTCTATAGAAACCGACCTCCTTGGCTGACAGTTCCCCGCGTTTTGACGACTTCTATCTTGCCCATCTCGTGACAGAAATAAATTACGAAGAAAAGAGTGTTAACGTCAAGATGAAAAGCACGCTTTACGGTCTGTCAGAGGTTGTTCCAGGAGTGTCCGACCCTGCAGAGGAAGGGCAGGAGATCACGGTGCCTCTATGGGTGGCAAGGTCGCTTGCGCAGGAAGGCTATGCAGGACAGATTCTGCACACTGAAAACATAAAACAGAAACTTTCAAAGTTCATCTGGCAGGAAGAACAGACGAACAGTCTTCAAAAGATAGACGAGTATGCATACGCAGAAATTGGGGCGCACCTCAATTTCGCACGAGAAGCCAAGGATCAGAGTTCGGTCACACTTGAATCCAAAACCGCAGACCTGCTCAGAATACGGATAAAAAAGATCAGACGAATCGCCGAAACAAAAGACCAGCCCGAGTTTCTGAAATCACTCACAAGAGAGGAGGAAGCGTGGTTTGAGCTGTACAGACTCATGTTTTCGGAGTGGGTTGGAGGCTCCTGGCTTGGAAGAGTAAACCAAATAAAGTTTGGCGCAACACTTCTCTTGGATTGAAGGTAGAAGAGCTCAACGTAGACGAGCGCATAAAACTTGTTGTAAAGGAGCGCGGCATAGGAGAACTTTGGCCTCCCCAGGTGAGCGCAATTGAGGCTGGACTGCTCGAGGGCACTTCGCTCGTCGTTGCAGCCTCTACATCAAGCGGAAAGACGCTTATCGCAGAGCTTCTCATGGCAAACACCCTGCTGGAAAGGGGGGGAAAGGCGATTTATCTTGTTCCCCTGCGCGCTCTTGCCACACAGAAGCTCGAAGAATTCCAAGCCTGGCAAAAGGCAGGGCTCAAAGTCGCCTCTTCAACAGGAGACTATGACGAGTACGACAAATGGCTTTCGGCTTATGATATTGTCATACTCACTTATGAAAAATGCGACTCACTTCTTAGAAAGGTTGAGAGGGCTGAATGGCTGAAACGGGTGAGTGTAGTTATAGCAGACGAAATCCATCTCCTGGGCGACAAGCAGAGGGGTTCCACACTTGAAATGGTGCTCACAAGACTCAGAATACTGAACCCACAGGCCGTGTTCCTCGGGCTTAGTGCCACAATCGGCAATCCGGAGGATATTGCAAAATGGTTGAATGCTCGCATAATAAGATCTCCCTGGAGGCCAGTTCCCCTAAGACAGGGCGTGCTTTTCGATGAAACTGTATATTATGAAGACGGAAGGGAGGAACATATAGACGGGGTCGGTACAGACCCAGTAACCGGCATCACGCTCAGCTATATAACCGAGGGAGGACAAGCCATAGTGTTCGCATCCACCCGCAAGCAGGCCGTGGCGCTTGCAAAGAAATTCGCGGGAAAAATTGCGCTGACCTCGGACGAACGCAGGGAACTACAGCTTCTTTCGAAAGAAGTAGCGCATTCAGATGAAGGTTCGCAAACGGTCACCGAACTAAGCGCCCTTATGAGGCAGGGTGTAGGATTCCACCATGCAGGGCTGTCCTTTGAGGCAAGACGGGCACTCGAAACCGGATTTAAACGGCGACTGGTAAAGGTGTTGGCCTCGACCACCACACTCGCAGCCGGTATGAACCTACCAGCAAGGCTGGTAGTCATACACGAACTTACTAGGTTTGAGTCTGGATTCGGAAGGCAGCGCATCCCAGTAATGGAGTACCACCAAATGGCGGGGCGCGCCGGTAGACCAGGTTTCGACAAAGAAGGAAGGGCCATACTCATTGCAAGACACAGAAGCGAAGTGTCCGAGTTCCTCGAAGACTACATAAGGGCCAGACCTGAGATAATAGAACCTGCGCTCTCGGACGAACGCGCACTTCTTCCCCACGTTCTTTCCACCATAGCCGGGAGGTACGCAAACAGCAGGGAGGAAGTCGCACGACTGTTTGGGTCGACCTTTTCGGGTACGCTCATATCTGACCAGTTCATGGTTAAAATCCTATCCAGGTCTCTGGGGGAGCTCATCGAAATGGGATTTGTGAACGACGGGGCGAAGCTCTTTCCTACGAGACTTGGACGCGCTACGAGCGAGCTTTACCTGCACCCCTATACCGCGATCCTAATACAGAATATCACCCGTCGTCTCAAAGAGACGTCGTCTCATGCCCTCCTTCTCAGTATCTGCCTCACCAATGAGGTGGTGAAACCGCACCTGACGAGAGAAGAAAGGGAGAAATACGCATACGAGTTTTACCAGGGAGATTCGTTCATAGAACCCGAGGACCTCGAGCTTGCGATGCCCGACCAAGAATTTGAGACAACTGTTCTCGAGGCGTACAAAGCCTCAAAGATCCTTGAAGACTGGATTGCCGAGAGCACAGAAGGCCAAATCGAAGAAAAGCACAGGGTCCAGCCGGGAGACCTCTACCAGCTTTATACAAGTGCCGCCTGGATCGCAAGGTCTGCGTCAAAACTTGTAAGGATCACGGAGGGGGACAAGGACGTAGCAAGTCAATTTGAGACACTAAGCCTAAGAATCGAAAGCGGTGTCAGGGAAGAGCTAGTCGAGCTTGTAAGGCTTAGGAATATAGGCCGCGTGCGCGCAAGGCTTCTGTACCGCGCCGGGATAAGGTCGCTCAAGGACGTAGCCTCTACGCCCGTCAAACGTCTTTCAAGGATAAAGGGCATACCCCCCTCCGTGGCTGCTGAAATAAGACGCGAGGCGTTCGAGCTCACAAGCGAATAGGTAGTCATCTAGACTTGACTCATCTTCCTAAGAAGGGGTCGTCGACCCAAATTTCGCAGACTCCCGAAGCGACCTTTCCCTTGCTATGTCCACATGCTCCCGGTATAACACCCTGCCTCCCTCCATCACCTTGATGAGCAGGGCCCGCATCGGCTCACCGCACTTATCGCAATTCGGCTCTTTGCTTCCCCATAGCACGACTCTGTCGACAAGGCATGTGTCGCATCTATATACCTGCTTTGCACCGGAAAATCTTCCTCTCTTGGAAACCCGCTTTCCGTCAACCTCACACAGATCCATCGAGAAATCAACAGGTCTAGCCGCCGCTATGCTTGTACCAACACCAAAGAGGTCAGCACCCGCCCCTGCAAGCTTCGCCACAGAAACCTCGTCAAGACCTCCAGAGACCATTATCTTGACGTGTGTGAAACCAGAGACATCGAGCTCCCACCTTACTTCTCTCACCAGTTGTTCGAAGTCACCCCTTCGGCTTCTCGGTGTGTCAAGCCTCACACCCTGAAGCCTTTCTCCTAGAAGCTTTGCAGCCGTGAGTGATTCGAACTTCTCATCCGAATATGTATCGACAAGCATTATCCTCGGTACCTCCTGTGATGCAAATCTGTCGAAGTCGAGAAAAGCCTGTTGGGAACTCCCCTCAATCAGGATATAGGAATGCGGCATTGTCCCAGTTGGTGTAAGGCCCATTCTTTTTGCCCCAGCGATTCCGCTTACACCGTCCACGCCACCCACGTACGCGGCCCTGTCAGATACGGCCGAAATCGCAGGATGAATGCGCCTTATTCCGAAGGCGTAAACCGGTTTTCCTCCGGCGGCGAGCTTTACCCGGGCTGCAACTGTGGACACCCCACTTGAGTAAGACATGACACCGAGAAGCGCAGTTTCAAGGCGCATGAACTCGCCGTAGCTTCCCCTAATCAGCATAACAGGTTCTTCGATGCCATAGCTGTCCTTTTCGCGAAACACTTCCCCTTCTGGCATGGCCCAAACATCGAGCTTGAGGCCCTCTAGAAGTCCCAGAACCTCTTCTAAACCCGAATACACACCCCATGTATAATCGTCCGGCAGGTCACCCGAAAACTCGGCCGCCACCCTAGTGTCGAGCCTTCCTGTGCTCTCAAGAACGTCATACACTCTTGAGAGATAGACATCGGCAGTTCCGCCGCTCCTTACCTCCGAAGTATTGCATATCCAGTCCGTCAATCCAATCAAGAAAGCTTCCTTGTTCCTAAGTTTAAGGTTCTTCGAAAGAAAGATTCAAAACGAATATAGGAGTAGGGTGCGCGTGTCAAACTCCGTGTAAGCGTACCTCCTCACGGCAACGGGCGGCACTTTACCTATTCTAAAATCGTGACACACCACGCGCGCACCCGGCCTGAGCTCCCGGCGTAGTTTCGGCAGAACTTTTGCATTGCCCTTCGTGGTAAGGTAGAGCGTTACCACGTCCGCAGACCCGAGGTTAACACTCTCATAGTCACCCCTGACAAACTCCACCGAAGACAACACGCTCTCGTTCTTTGCCCTCTCGGTTGCGAGGCGCAGAAGGTCGGGGTCTATCTCAACGCCCACACCGAGTGCCCCCATCTTGGCGGCCTCGACCACTATTGAGCCGCTCCCACTGCCCAAGTCGACCACAGTCTCCCCCTTCTTTACGCCGGCGAGAGCAAGCATGGCCCTCGCCACCTCCGGCGGAGTTGAGTCGTACGGCGCAAGAAGGTTAAACACCGTTAGCCATCCCGTTTCCAAGGGTCGACCTTATCGCAGACGTATAGGGAGGACGAAGGATGCCCCTCTCGGTCACTATACCGGTTATGAGATGCGGAGGCGTTACATCAAAAGCTGGGTTCCACGAGCGCGCCTGGTCATGGGCCACCTGGAGGTCTCTAAAGCGCTTTACCTCGTCCTCTGACCTGAATTCGATAGCTATTTCCTTACTTTCAAGGTCGAATGTACTGTAGGGGGCCGCGACGTAAAAAGGAATCCCGTGATGGTTCGCAAGAAGTGCAAGAGTGTAGGTGCCTATCTTGTTAGCGGTCGTTCCGTCGGCGAGGATTCTGTCCGCGCCCACAATGACGGCATTGACCTGCCCAAGCTTCATGAGATAACCTGAGGCGGAGTCAACGATGAGCTTTGCCGGTATACCCGCGTTCAGCAGTTCAAGCATCGTGAGCCGCGCACCCTGTAACAAGGGTCTGGTCTCAGTGGCATACACGGATATTCTCTTACCCGCCTCCCAGGCTGCCTTTATCACGCCAAGGGCCGAACCGTAACCGCCGGTCGCAAGCTCGCCCGTGTTACAATGAGTTAGTACCGAATATCCGTCCTCTATGAGCTCAGAACCGAGCTTCGCGAGCTTCTTGTCCATCTGGATCTCCTCATCGTGAATGCGCCTTGCTTCCTCAAGCACAGATTCAGTTAACTCCTTTGCGTTACGCGCCCGCCGGGCGGCGGCCACCACCCTTTCGAGCGCCCAGAAAAGGTTGCGCGCAGTCGGCCGGGTCGACCTGATCAGAGAGGCTGCTGCATCAACCCTTTCGAGACACTCTCGCAGGTCGGCACAGTCACGCACGGAAAGCGCGATTGCATAGGCAGCGGCTATTCCTATCGCGGGCGCGCCTCTCACTGCGAGTGTCCTTATTGCCTCGGCCACCTGCGAGACTGAGGTACACCTTAATCTTTCCACCCTGAAGGGAAGTGCCCTCTGATCAAGGATCTCAACGGCATCATCCTTCCATTTGACGGGGGCTAAGTCCTGCATGCTGGCTAAAAGCCACACTAAAGCTAAAAAGGTTTCGCGGATTTGAATCTGCGTGTACCGGCTCATACTCGAAGACGATTCCAGCGATGTGTTTATCGAAGGGCAGCTTGCAGACACGTTGCTAGGCCAAGGCTTTGGCGAACCTGCTGGCGCATCAAGAATCCGGGTAAACAGTTTCGAAGGTGTGTACCTTTTATTCAGAGACAGGTTTGCGGTCAAAGACAAGAAAGCTGTCATCAACGCCCTTTCGCAAGGCAGAAAGGACTTCTGGACGGTGTACCACGTATACTCAGATCTCCTAGACCAAGGAAAGAAGATAACATTCGACGAACGCACAGGATGCATAATGCAGAAGGAGGGAGAAAAGAGAGGGTACATTCCGCTCAGCTCCGACGATCCGCTCACCCCGACGGGTATACACGATAAGGCGAAGGCTCTTGAGGAGCTTGGCTGGGCTCCCGTCCTTGCCATCGTGGACGAGCACGGTACACCGGCCTATTATTCCGCCGACACAAAAAAACCAAGCGTGGAGGGCTTCGGAAGTGACTGATAGGTATAAAGTGTACGCCTATACTGAAATAATCAGACCCGTGAACTGCCTCATGATGGTACTTGCGGTTTATGCGGCGTCCGTGGTGGGCGAACGAACCCTAACCGTACCGGATTCCAAGCTGCTAGCTGGTTTCGTGACAGCCTTCATGCTCACCGGGTTTGCCATGGTGGTGAACGACATATTCGACCTTAAAACCGACCTCCTGAACGAGCCTTCAAGGCCCATTCCGAGTGGAAGACTGACAATAGGGGAGGCGCGGTCTTACGCCTTCTTTCTTGCCGCATCAGGCGTTGCGTTCGCTGCATATGATGGCTGGATAACGCTTGCTCTCGCCTCTCTTTCAGTCGTGATTTCCTATGCATATTCGTTTAAGCTAAAACTTGGCGGCCTTCTCGGAAACCTTGCTGTCTCCTATAACGTCGGCCTGCCATTCCTGTACGGCGGACTCATAACTTCCGGCTTGAGACCGGTGCTTGCCGTGTTTTTCATCCTTGCCTTTCTTTCGAACACAGGTAGAGAGATTGTCAAGGGTATAGCCGAGACTGAGGGCGACAGGCTGAGGGGTGCGCAGACTGTCGCCATACGCTATGGTGAAAAAGCGGCGTCGATAGCTGCTTCGCTATTTTCCCTCGTTGCGGTGGCGCTGAGTCCGCTACCTGTAATTGTCGGGGGGATATCGCTGTCTGGCTATTTACCTCCGATAACTGTAACCGACGTACTTTTCGTGTACCTTGCGGTTAAACTACTAGCCTCAAGTGGAAACGCGAGCTCTGTCAAGAGGGAATACAAGTTTCCCATGCTGCTTGCGATCCTTTCATTCATCACGGGCGCCCTTTTCTGACCGGATACCATGTAGTCGTGCTCGAAAGAGCTTTAAACTGCCTTTACGTTGACACTTGAAATGCCCGACTACGTGCCTCCCAGGGGAATGAAGGACATCGATACGGGGGAAATGGAAAAAAGGCTCTGGATAAACGAGAAAATTGAGCCCGTGTTTGACACTCACAACTTCCGGCGGGTAGAGCCGAGTTTCATCGAGCATCTCGAGACGCTGACGGCAAAAAGCGGGTCGTCGGTGATGAATGAAATCTATCACTTTAAGGACAAGTCTGGCAGGGACCTCGCGCTCAGGTTCGACCTTACGGTCGGGATCGCGCGCATGGTCGCAAACGACTTTGCCACGCCCGAGCCCATAAAGCTCTACGCCATCTCGCCCATGTGGCGTTATGACGAACCACAGGCGGGAAGATTCAGGTGCTTCTGGCAGTGGGATATAGAGGAATTTGGTCCTTCCGAAGTGTACGCCGATGCTGAGGTGATAGGAACAAGCGTCAAGGCAATGCAGGCACTCGGGCTTTCAGATGTATCGGTCAGAATGTCGAGCAGAAAACTCATGGAGGAACTAATAGCAAGCATCTCACCAACGCTAAAATCGGACACGGTAAGCATACTCAGGATCCTCGACAAGTCCGCGAAGGTCGGCGAAGAGGAACTCAAAAGCATGCTACGCGCTGGTGGCATGGACGCTGAGACGGTCGAAAGGCTCCTTGAGGCCACCAAGCTGTCCGGGAACATCGACGCCGTTCGTGACGGACTGAACCGTTTTCGGTCTGAAAAGCTCAACGCCGCGATGAAAGAGCTGGTAACAGTTTGGGAAGAACTGGAATCCATTGGCGTCAGGCACGCGTGCACTGTAGACCTCGGCATAGTGCGGGGGCTCGACTATTACGATGGGATCGTATTCGAAGGGTTTGAGGCCGAAGCTGGAAACCTTTCGCTTTTTGGAGGCGGCAGGTACAACGGGCTTACGCGAATCTACGGAAAGAGGGACCTGCCCGCGACTGGTGCGGCTGGTGGAATAGAAAGGCTGCTCATGGTACTTGAAAAGAGAGGTACGTTCAAGACCGGCGGCAAGACGGCGAGAGTGTTTGTCGCAATAACCACAGACGCGGTAAGGAGAAATGGCCTTGCCGTTTGCCAGAGGCTAAGGTCAAGGGGTATCGTCGCGGAGTATCCGGTCAAAAGGTGGAGCCTGAGACGACAGCTTGAGTACGCGAATACAGCCGGCTTCACCCATGTGCTTGTAGTGGGAGAAAGAGAAGTGCAAAGAAGTGTGTACACCCTGAAAGAGCTTAAAAGCGGGACGCAGTATGAACTTGACTTGGAAGGGGTCCTGAGCTCCCTAGCCCCCGTAGCTCAGCATGGATAGAGCGACTGCCTCCTAAGCAGTAGGTCGGGAGTTCAAATCTCCCCGGGGGCGCCTTCCCTGGCGCGATTCCCGCTTCGGCGGGGCTCGTTCGCGGCTCTTAGTATGATTCTCTCCGCGATTCGAACGTGCACCTCATCGACGAGTTCGTCACCCACTCTGACAGCACCCTTTCCTGCCTTCCTGCCTTCCTCGTAAGCACTCAGGATTCTTTGCGCCCATTCAATTTCCTCAACAGTTGGTGAAAAGACGGCATTGGCCGGAGCTATCTGGTTCGGATGAATTACCTGTTTTCCGCAAAAGCCGTACTTCTTGGCCTCGCGTGCCTCTGCCGTGAAACCCTCTATGTCTGTTACGTCAAAGTACACTTTATCCAAGGCATCCAGACCATGTGCAGCGGCTGTGGCCGCCACCTTTGTTCTCACACAGATGTTAGACGAGAACGCATCCACAGAACCGCCGAATGAGAACGCCATGTCCGCCGCGCCCCAGGTGAGCGCAACCACACCCTGCTCCGCTGCTATGTCTTCGATTCGGAGTAGTCCCCTCGCAGTTTCCACTATTGGTATAAGTGGCTTTCCGGTGGCCCTGTAAACCATTCCAATGCCCACATCCGCCTTCGGTACGACGAGGGCATCCACCCTGTCGAGGTACGAGACAGCGAGCAGGTCTCGGTAGGAATCAAGACTGGTCAGCGGGTTGATGCGCACGCACACCTCCTTGGAACCCCAGTCGAGTTCGTTCAGAACCCTGCGAATCAAACTTCTTGCTTCCTCTTTTGACTGTGAAGGTACGGAATCCTCAAGATCGAACACCACCGAGTCTGCCTCAAGTTTTGAGGCCTTGGTGATCATCCTTTCGACGTTCGCAGGCACGTAGAGCTGACTCCTCCTTAGGACTGCCTGACTACTGTGCTCCCTGACCCGTTTACTCATGCCAGGGCACCCCTCTTTGGGACTGGTATGCATTCCGCACAGTGTATGGCAGCCCAGGCGTGACTGGTATATTTCTGCAACATTTCAAAGCGCTCAAAACGAAATTATTTCCCACCTTTTGGCCACCCTGATACCTCTCAATGCCTGCACCCGCTCGGAGTTACAGGCGACCTATACCTCCGACCGATCGCAACCGGACGGCCGATACACCATCCTTTCCGAGGCCCATATACACACTGATAGGGGATACCGCTCCTCTTATATAGCGCCTTTGGTCATGGCGAGCTACCCTACAGCCAAGGCTCGAACTTCTGCTCTAGCGACCGGCATCTGCCTGTGCTGTCTATTGCATCCGGGCTCGAAGCGGCGATCGCTACTGGCATGCACACGGTCACGAGCAACCATCCTTATATCAGCCGTACTTTATTGCCGATCGATTTTCTCAGTTCGCTTATTGAGCACAACCTTCTTTAAAAAAAATTCCGCAGGAGGAAGTCCGCGCATCCCGCCGTTGAAGCGGTTGAGATTTACTGCCTCCTTTATCGAGACACCCTTTTCCTAAAGCCGCCCGATCACCGTATTATGCTCCTAGTCATCAAGTCTGAGTACCGTCTGCCTTAACGATTCGACAAGTAGACGCGCCGCCTGAGACCACTTACTGAACGGCAACGTGGTCATCAGGATGCCATAGCTCAAGGCCTCATTCATCGACGAAAACCTTACCGGTGAAGACCTGAAGAGAGACCTTACTCCTTCACGCACACACCACACGCCGAGCGGAACGGCATAACCTGGATGAATCTCCCTGAGCAACACCACCCTCGCCTGTCTTCTGATCGATGATAAATATTCCGCTGAGGCAAGCCTTGCGGCATAGTAACAACCACCTGGCTCGGCGTAGGTTGACCTGCCCGTATGATATTCACGGTCACTCGTGAGGCTCGCACCTCTCCCCAAAAGATTCCAGACTGTACCTGGCTGCCACGCTTCGACCCACTCGAAGCTCCACCTTCCCGGAATAAGGAAGCCCACATACGTGCTTTCAAGGTGGCGTACATGGAATACCGAGTAGTCGGACACTGAAGGTTGCCCTTTAACCTGTTCGACAAGCTCCATACCGAGTGTTGAGTCGACAGCCGTTATACTCCAGCGAGTGGGCACAAGTCTGCGTACCTTTTTGCGACCGAGCATACCCAGGCTGAAGGCCTTCTGAATCGAGGTCACGTAGACACCCTTCCTGTAGAGTTCGCTTATGGCAAGTCGTGAATCGAGGTCAAAGTCATAGTAGGCGTTCTCGAGCCTGCTCTCGGAGGAAAGCCCCTTTACACTGAAGTCCTTATAGGTCACGGAGGCACCGAACGGACCTGCATCCTCGTTCACAAACGGCGCAAATGTGGGAGGCGATTCAGTAAAAAGTTGCGAATCTGGTGGCGTGGACGCAAGCGCTATTTCCTGAACCCTTTCAAGCAGCGAAGAAGGGTGAGAGGCATCCTCTACACGGAACACATGCCGGCCTCTTAGCACGCTCGCCCTGAACTCGATGAATTTTTCAAACGTTACACCACCCCAGAGCTCGGGGGTATCGGTACCGCAGCGGCCGGGTGGAGCGACCGTCGGACCCGCGTACACTCTCGGATACCCCGCCCTCCCAACAAACACGCCTAGCGAAAGACCTTCAAGAACAGCCGAATTCAGGCTCCAAGGCGTGCTTGCGTACGCCTTTGCCTTGATAAGAACCGGACAAAACGACCTACCGCACAACATCTTTGCCCCCCTGCACGAAAGGCAAAGCTCTGCATCGGGGGACCGCGGGTACATATTCCGACCAAAGGAAAAGACTGCTTCGCCCTCTCTTTTGGGCATCTTCGCATCTCTTTCTTTCCGGGGTAAAGGCGTGCCGACGAACACTCGGGAATAAACCGATTCATGCAGCCTTAAGGCTTTTTATCTTTAGGGGAAGACCCCGCCCTTACGGACGGGGTAGTTCACTATATGCTTCGAGGAGAGGGGACGACATTCATATGCACCCTGCGTGAATGGGTAAGACTTATTACCTATGGCAAGAATCTATTTCCAGGGATAATAATGACAGGTGATTCAGTTTGCCTTACGCAGGGTGTTCGGTTTTGTTGGTCCTTCTTCTGACTCCCCTAATGGCCCATTTGATAACCTGAAACTGGTGGAAGTGACAAAGGAACTCGGGACAGCTGGCACAAGGGTCTTCATCCTTCCTTTTGCATCGCTTCCATTTTACGGGACGTCGAAGAGCTTGGCCGCCTACGCCATGGTAGAGCGTGCGTTTGAAAAGGGATATCTTGAACCTGACAGGGTGGTGGTGGAGCCCACTTCTGGAAACACCGGCCTTGCGCTCGCCGAAATCCTGAACACGCTCGGCGTGCCATTCGTGATGGTTGTTTCAAGGAAAATCGCAAAGAGTTTCGAGGAAACGCTTAAGGAAAAGTTCAGGGCGTTCGTCCTAGAAGTTGAAGACCCGACGAGCACTGAACCTGTAATGAGTTATATACGGTCCTGTCCCAAGGGACCTTTTGTGCTTCTCGTCAAGCTCCCGATCAACTTCTGCCCCACCGACGAACCAACCGGTGCAATAGCCTATTCGAAAAAGCTTGTGCAAGAATCTGGTGGCAGGATTGTGATGCTGGATCAGTATAACAACCCTGCAAATCCGGAAATCCACAGGAAAGTTACCGCACACTTCATACACCACGAACTAAAGCGCATAGGTCTTGAAGGTTACAGAATAAATATCTACCTTTCAGGAGGAACTTTCGGCACGGCTCTCGGACTTTCCCAGTACTTTGCGAATACCAATCTTGATATCAGACTGAACGTGGTACTCCCCTCCGGCGACGATATTTTTGGCGTGGTTGACCTGCGCGCTGCAAAACTGAGAACATTTTTCAAAAGCCTAGAAGAGGTGAACAGGTTGAACAACGACAGACTGGTTCGAATTCTAGAGATGAAAAGACCAATCGAAAGAATCTCGAGATTGTGGTCCCTCAACGAACAGGTATTTGGCAAACTTTCGTCACAACTGACACTTGACGTAACCGGAGGCTACAGCAGCCTCCTTGCCCTGTCTGCGCTTCTCGACGACCTCAGGGCAAACCCTGACGGCGCTCCGGTCAACATTGTCCTCTTTCACGACTCGGCGGCCAGATACGAAGCTCCCCGATCAAGCTCCCCCGAACCGGATGGTCTAGTCGTGGGTCTGGATGAGGCCACGTCGATGATCGGCAAGGGAGCGCGTGTCGTCTACATCGACCCCTTACCGGGAAAGATTCCCGAGGAGCTGATAAAGGAGGTTTCCGATCGTGTCGCCCGGTTGCTCGGCGTAAAGCCCGAAAAGTTTGTCAACATTAGCGATGCACTCGTCACCGAGGAGCAGAATCTGTCCCTCAGGGAGGAGTTTACGTCCCTGTTTCGAGGTGACTCACCGGTCGTCCTTGTGTGCCCGCACGGGGGCAGTTCACGGGTTGTTGGAGCAAAGCTCAGACAGGCAGGCGTGCCAAACGTGTACAGTCTGGACCAAGGAATGGATGCACTATCCTAAGGTAATGGGAATTGGTCATGAACCTTCCCGAAAGCGACCCTTTTCAAGAAGTTTTATCCTTGCCCTGGACGCAATATCTGGGGTTTTCTCGCCTGAGAGGACTTCAATGTTCCACCCGTCTCCCTCTACCCTTACGCGCATTCCGAACGGCGAACGCTGAACGGCGACCACGCTACCTTCCAGCTCGCCGTCATCGGTGATGAGCGCGCGGTGTGGCCTGAACCACACCGGCTCTCCATCAAGCGTGACTATATTGTAACCCAAGAACCATGCCACGAACTGATTCTTCGGTCGCTCGGTAACTTCGGTTACGTCTCCCTCCTGCTCAACCCTGCCACCCCGCATTACCACTAGCCTGTCCGCAAGCGCAAGCGCCTCAACATGGTCGTGAGTAACGTGTACTGTCGTAAGACCCCTCTCCGTGTGTATCTTTTTGAGTTCCCACCTGAGTTCTTCTCTGAGACGCGCGTCAAGGTTAGAAAAAGGTTCATCCAGTAACAGCAGACGCGGTGAAACAGCCAGGGCTCGAGCAAGGGCTACGCGCTGCTGCTCACCACCACTCAGTTCTTCCGGCTTTGCGTCCAGTCGCTCGGACACGCCGACGAGCTCAGCCATTTGTCTTGCTATCTTCTCCCTCTCGCTTGAACTTTGCATCTTCACACCAAACAATATGTTTTCCCTTACGCTCATATGTGGAAACAGGGAAAAGCTCTGAAACACCATTCCAACACCCCTTTCTTCAGGAGGGAGAGTTGCCCTTTTTTCGTCGAAGTAAATGACGCCAGAATCCGGCTCCTCAAAACCCGCTATCAGTCTGAGAAGGGTACTCTTCCCGCTTCCCGACGGTCCGAGCACCACAGTGAGACTGCGGTCGGGTACGCTCATGGAAGCTCCAGCGAGAGCAACCACACTTCCGTAGCGCTTGACCACGTGAGAGACTGCCACCCTCAATGAGCCGAACCTGTTCTGAAAACCAGATAATAACCTATAAGCGCAAGGAAGACAAGAATCAGACTCAGGGCATCAGCCGCACCAAGGTCCCTTATCTCGAGTAATGAATAGACCGCAATCGGTACAGTTGTGAATTTCGGAATATAGACTATATTCGTCGCCGCAAATTCGCCTAGGCTCACTGCATAGGCCATTACCGCAGCCGACGAGATGGCCTGGGAGTTCACAGGTAGTTCGACGCGAAAGAGTGCTTCGGCGGGAGCGGCACCGAGACTCCTCGCTGCGAACATGAGCTCCCTGGGCGTCCTCTTTAGGCCTTCAAGAAGAAAGCGCATGGACACGGGTAGCGCAACGCTCGACTGCGCCGAGACTATAACGAGCCAGACAAGGCTAGAGCCTGCTACTCCATAGTAGGTGAGAAAGAGGGCTACACCGAGGGTTACAGGTGAGAACATGAGCGGAAGAATTAGGGTAAGCTCGTAGAACCATCTGGTACCCCCCCTGATCATGACGTAATGAGACGCCGAAACCGAAAGTCCGAACGTAATACCAGTGGAAAGTAGGGAAAACACAAGCGAATTTGCGACTACTCGGGAGAGACTTGCCTGAAGCCTTCCTTGAGACGATGCCTGTAGCAACAGGGTGAACCCTCCTAAAAGGTGGGGTGAAAAAAGAGAATATCTCAATATGGAAAAAAGAGGATACAGCTCATAGCCAAGAAACAGCGCTAGCACCAAACACACAGCCGCACTTCGCCAGCCCTTCAGCGTGTACAGCTGCACTCGCGAAGAGAGCTTTCCCAAGCTTACAGAATAGCCCCTCAAGTAGAGCATTATCAGCGTAACCCCAAAGAGAGGAAAAAGTTGGAGCATCGCAAGTAGAATCGCGTAGGGTGCCTCACCTAGCTTCAGAAACAGGTAGATCAGCACCTCCATAGTATAATGTGAAGGGCCGCCAATTGCCAAGGGAACTAAAAAACCCAAAAAAGAGTAGGTAAAAGAAAGAAGCGCACCCACTGTCGCTCCCCCTTTTGTGAACGGAAGAAGCACTCGAAGGATCGACGTAGTGCCTCCCACACCGAGACCTTTTGCCGCGAGCACAAGTTCCGGGTTCACCCTTTCAAGGGAAGAAGAAACAATCAGGGCGACAAGTGGTGCGTTGTAGAACGCGTTAATGGCCGTAATTCCACTCAGACCGTTTGAAAAAACCGAGAAGGGTCCCCTCAGCCCATAGGCCTGGGTAAAGCCAACTACGGCAACCACCGACGGTAACATAAAAGGAAGAAACACGAGTGCCTTGTAGAACGAAGATCCCCTAAAGCCAACTAGACCGAGTATGATGCCGACCGGATAGCCCACCGCTAGCGCAGCTGCGGAACCGAGCGCCGCCTGTAGCACGGACTGGTAGAGCGCATGGGACACAAGAAATGTTGCGGGAAGTCCCCGTGGAAAGCTGAAAAGAAGGAAGGTTGCGGCCGAATACCCGAAAGGGAGGTATACCATGGCCACTTCGAATGCGACCGGAATAAAGCCTGCAAGGAGGATTGAACGGCGCATTTTATGCACCGCTTGGGCTCATGTTGCCATGAGCTTCACCCAGTCCTGTACAAGACTGGTCACGTTTAACGCAATCTGCGTCTGGTTTACTAGCGAGTTGAGCACCACGGTTCCCTCTGCACTCACCGCGTGAGAGAATACCGGAGGGAGGGGCACTATCGAGTTTGCGGGAAACATCCATTCACCCTCGGGAATTTCGGACTGCACGGTCGAGCTTAGAAACCAGTTTTCGAACGCCTGTGCAAGCGCAAGGTGTTTGGCTCCCTTGACGATACCGATACCTTCGATTTCGAGCCATGTGTAGGTCTTACCATTGAAATGCACAGCAGATGTGCCACAGCCGGGATATCCTCCAAAGTAATTGAAGTATGCCGGGTCGGTTCCGTAGCTTACAACCATGTTGTAGCCATTGGTCGGAAATATTGTGAATGCGTCATCCCAAGTTGGTACCACGCGCACATATGTTGATATACTCCGCCACCAAGATTGCCAGTTCTCGTGCAGAATATACTGATAGAACACCGCCTGATAAATGAGAAAGCTCAGCCCTGTCGAATCGATCGAAGGATTCTCGACAACGAGCTGCCTTGCGAATACGGGGTTCTCCAGCATGGTAAAGCTCAAGTTCGAAGCAAGTGAGGAGCTCAAGTTGCAGTAGTCCACTGTAATGGGAGCATATTCGTATGGCACAAGGTGATGGGTGGGATCAAGGTCGTTCACAAGGTAACCTGGCACATAGGCGAGGTTCGGTGGAGTATAGTTGAGTAGCACACCCGAATTGACCGCCTGCGGTGCCTGTAGGTTAGTAAGGCCTATCACGAGATCCGCCTGCGGATTAGATTTTTGCTTTATGAGCTGTTCGAGCATGTTTTGCGTGCCTTCGATTCTCACGAGGTTAATCCTTACATGATACTCTCTTTCAAAACCGCCAAACACCGTCGAATTCACCGCCGAGACGTTTGGCGCACTAGTAAAAAGTGAACTGTAGGTGTAAATCGTGAGCACCGTGCCACCGGTGGCAGACGGATTGAATACGTAGACTGCATAGCTGGCACTGAGCACGACTAGAGCCACAACTACGATGGTCACCTTTGATTTCCAGTTCATCGCACACAATTCACCTAGATAGCTCTATATAAGAGCTTTGTAAAGCCGATTATAAGGTGACACCGCCTGTCGCCTCCAAACGGAACCGGCATAGATTACACGCCGCAGACTGTCCCCATCCGCATGCGAGGTAAGAACCTCACCGAAACAGGTCTCGTACGATTACTCTCAAGCATGATTCATTGAAACTCCAGAGAGGACTGTACGCGGGCGGCCTCGATTTGGAGCTTGCTGAACTCTTCAAGGGTATCACGGTCTAGTGCCCGCTATCTCCCCATTATTTATCATTCCATGAGCCTCCACCATATCTCTGCGACTTTTCCGACCCATCTCAGCTCGACCCCTCTATTTTCACCCCCCCGATACTTTTGTACCGTCCGCCCTACCGAGTCATAAGGTAACTACGTTATTATATTACTAGAGCCCCGAAACACCTTGAGCTCAGCTGTCATTTGACACTCCGATGAGTGGGCATGTAACAAATCCCCCACATCCACGCCTACCAACTGCATCGCTGCCTTCTGGATGGGGCCGTGGAGATTTGAACTCCAGTCAGGTGCGCCCGGGGCACCTCGCCTACCAGACTAGCAGACGGCCCCCAAGGTCATTGTACACACGAAAAGAAAAGTGTTGCGTCGAACCTGGTATTTGTAATTCTCCTTTCTGTCATCAGAAGCCCGAATCCGCCAGCCTAAAGTGACGCCTTGAATACACACTCAGCGCTGCGCTGGGCGACAAACGCGAAAGTGTAAGAAGCGTCAGCATCTTCATCTGATGCACGAATGTAGATGGATAAGCCACACGGAAGTAGTCGAGGACGTTCTTAACGAGTTCATGACTATTCATTCTTGGCGACAGAATCTCGAGAGCCAGCAGATCTTCCAGACACCTGTTTTCCATGAACCTAGCACCGCCATCTCCTACATTTTCCCTCGAGAAGTCGTTGATGGTCTTGTAACTCTGAACGACGGGTTCGAGGAATGCAATGGTCTGGGCTATAAAATCTTTGTAGCCCCCCCTCGTCACAACAGAAATGTTGTTTTCGTGAACCCTGTAGCGCGTAAGCCTTTTTGTATCAAGTAGCAGAAGGCCCCCGGATGCGAGTGCGCACTGGAAAGTGGCCATGTCGAACATCCTAGGAATTTCCTGGTAAAGATGGGTATTCTCAAGAATCACGCGCCGGTCAACCGCAATAGAGCTCAGGTTGAACTGCGGGTCCATCTGTAGCAGAAGATTGACGGTAGCGGCTCCCATGCGTCTGGTCACCCTGAGTGGACCCTTTTTCTCGGTTGCTCTCCTCCAGTTTTCTCTGAAACCCGAAATTGGTTTTCCGTCCCTATCGACGAACTCCTGGGAATTGTGATAGTACACAAGGCTGGGATGTCTTTGGAAGGCCAGAAGAACTTCTTCCAGTTTTTCGGGCATGAACTCGTCATCGTCGTCAAGAAATGAAATAATCCTACCCCTGCTCACACGCGCGCCGTGCAGCAGCTTCGGACCTAGCTCCCTTCTCTCAACATCCAGTACAACACCACCCCTCTCTCTGACTTCCGACTCAATTTCCGCGTCCCTGTATGATTTTACCAGGAGCACTTCATAAGCACTCCTTTCAAGACTCTGGTCAAAAACGGACGCAAGCGCCCTTCTCACATACTCCCTTCTGTGGGAATTTATTACCACCGAAACGTCAGGGTTGCCCAATTTCTGTAACCACATTAATGAGCACAGACCTGTCACTAAAGGTTTGGACACCGCCCCCTTGGCAGTCTAAGGACGGAACGCAGAACAGGAACGGTCTTAGCAAACAGGAACAGGTGCCTGACGCCCACAAACACCGTCTCCCCAACGCAGGTTGAATGCATTTGAACCTCACACCATACAACGGAGCAAGCTATCCCGCCCTGAAGGACGGGGCCTCCTGCTTTATTTCCACACCATGCCTTCCCAGCCCAAAGGAGGGCAGGGGAGGTATTGGGCAAAACTCAACAACAGGCACACCGGGTGGCACCCACCCTGACCTTTTCAAAAGAACCAGGCAAGCGTTCAAGTCGAGGCCGACAGTAAAACCACAGTAGGGACAGAGGAAGAGGCGGTCTTCAAGCGTCAGGTTCTGGTTGATTCCACCGCACTGGAAACACTCGCGGAAAGTGTTGTACGCTGGGATGGGTAAAACGTGTTTCCCGCGCTTTACAAACTCCCATTCCAAGGTTGTTCTCAGCTCTGAGAACGATGAGTCGTAGGGCCTGAGCCGCCTCTTCTTTGTCTCGCCTTTCTCGATCAAACCCCCGATGTTTAAATCCTCTAGGACCAAGCATTCGTGCTCCTCTGCAAATAGAAAACCGAGTTTAAAGAAAAGGTCTCGCCTGAAATCCTTTAAGTGCTCGTGCTCTTTAGTGAGTTTCCGCTTTGTTTTAAGCCAGTTCTTCGAGAGAAACCTTTTTCGAGAAAGAGCTCTTTGCAGCATCCTAATCTTTTCCAAGGAGCGCTCAAACGGTTTAGGGTTTTCTGAGATTCGCCCATCGGAGAGAGTGGCAAGCTTTGTTAACTCCACATTCACGCTCACCGCTTTTTTGGGCTCCTTCGGAGCTTGCTCCTTCCGCGCTTCTTGGTCCTCGACTAAGAATACTACATGGATTCGGCCTGAGGGGTAAAGTTTAACACAAACCTGAAACACTTGGTTTTCTGGGAAGTCCCTGCGCAGAATTAAGGTGAAGAAGCCGATTTTGCCCAGGTAGAGAAGAGCCTTCTTCTTAATGTTTTCGCCTTGCTCCACCTGCCTCGTGTTAGAAAGCTTCCAGCCGGCTTGAAGGTAGATCGAGGACAGGCATTTGTGAGGCTTCTTTTTCTTGGGCTTGTTTGCAAGCCCCTCAAAGAACCGTTTCCGCGCCCGGTAAAACCTCTCTGCGACTTGCTGGGCTACTTGGCAGTACAGAACTTGGAACTCCTCATTCTGCTTTCTCAAATCCAAAGCGAGCTGTCTTAATTCGTTTCTGCACAGTGTGCGCTTGTTTCTTTCGTACTCTTCCTGCTCTGCGTGCAAGAGCGCGTTGTGCAGCTTACACGCCACTCCTAACTGGGTCTTTAACACCCTCGCTATCGTCTTCGATGTGTACGCACTGAACCTGAAAGCCCTTACACGCACACCAAATCTTCTTCGCATTCGTATTTATTCTTTTTGAATCCTCGCCCTAAAGGGCGGGGTAGCTCACAAAAACGTTGCTCGTTAAAATCGTTCAAAGTGGACATTTACGACCTACGCCAAGAGCGAGACAATGCGACAGCCCAGACATGACCCCGAAAGCCATCTGATGTAGGATTTAAATTATTGTAAAGTGACCAAAAAATATGACTTATGTCAAAATGCCTTGGTCAACTGTCTTCCCGCTACGTTTATCAACTGAACACACACGGGTGCGTGCGCTTAAGTTTTCATGCCGCCCAAACTGTCCTCCAATTCACGGTTCGCAGTAAGACCGGAGGGACGGACCGGTGAGGGCAGGAACCGACTCAGTCATCGAGTGGGCGAAAAACTTCGGCCCCGCATGGCTTGTCATGATCGCAGATATAGATGTAGCTTCAATAATCACAGGGTTGCAGGCCGGATCAAGCTGGGGCTACAGCATGGTCTTCATAATGATCGCGTTGACGCTTCCGCTCTTCTTTATTCAGGACGCGGCAGGTCGACTTGGTATCGCATCAGGCATGGGCCTCGGTGAAGCGATAAAAAGAAAGTACGGTGGCGCTGTTGCCTCGGCCGCCGCAGTGCCCATGGCGGTGAGTGACTTTCTCGAATACGTTGCAGAATATAGCGGAATTGCGATTGGCCTTGCGATCCTCGGACTTCCTATCCTCGCCGGACTCGCAGTCGCCTATGTTCTCCACACGCTAATAGTAATTTCCAGAAAATATCGCCAGGCTGAAGCGGTCCTTATACCACTAAGCTTCCTTCTTGTCGGATCCATCCTTGGGTCAGGCTATGCGTTTCACATAAACGTTCACAGATTAATTGTCACCGGCCTTTCGCCCTTCCAGCCTTATGGGAAGCCATCCTATGACTACCTCCTTGCGGCAAGTATAGGCTCCGTCATAATGCCGTGGATGCTTTACTTCCACTCAGGCGCGGACGCAAGACGCGAAAAGGATGTTTCCTCACTAAGGGGGGAGCGTTTCGAGACCCTTATCGGCGCCTTGGTATCGGAGGCTCTCATGGCGGTCATAGTAGTGGTGGGGTCTCACATACCGAGCAGCGGCGCGTTTGTCGGGGTTTCATCGTTAACCCAGATACTCTCACCCCTCGGAAGGTTTGCCTCGACTGTTGTCGGTCTAGGCTTCATATTTGCAGGATTCCTCGCGCTCGTAGTAATCTCTCTTGGTTCCGCGTGGGGCGTGATGGAAGCTATGGGAAGGACATCAAAAGGTTCCTTTCTTACGATATACGCACTTGAAAGCCTGCCTGCTGTCCTGATCGTTGCCGCCATCTCATCCTATATCGAGCTCATTTTGGACCTGATGGTCGTGTACACCATTGTCATAATTCCTTCACTCATATTCCTTGGAAAACTGGTATCGGACAGACGCTTTATGAACGGGCGTCATTACAGGCCACATGAGACGGCGCTTTTCTGGGCGATGTCTCTATTTGTCGTTATTGGCGGCACTCTCGGTATTTATGCACTCCTCTGATGCGAGTCTTCGGCTCGGAACACGTCTTGCCCACGCTCCCTAACACTTCGGCTAGAGGGTTCCGCTCTATGAGGGTATATATTAGGTATGCATTGGCATACCTGCCATATGTGAAGTGAGCTTGAGCTTCACGGCATCACCTAGAGCTTTCACAGACGGGGACTTACGCCCCCTTAAACCCCACAAGTGAAAAAGCATAATGCGGCGGTTACACGTTGAGGGAAATGCAGGGTGTGAACGGCGAAGGGCGAGTTAGACAAAGAATTTGTTGAAATCAGGATGTGCTAGTCAAGAGCTGCGACAGGGGATCCAGACATTGAGGCGAGGCGCCCACGCCGGGATTTGAACCCGGGTCAGGGGAGTGACAGTCCCCTATCCTGGACCGAACTAGACGACGTGGGCTGCCAATCTACTCTTGTGATTTAGCTAAAAGTCTTTCGCCGACGTACTCAGACGATTGCATAGACCGCAAGACCGACTAATGCACCAGCAACACATGAAGCGAGATTCACTGTATCGTTGTCGAAAAAGGCCAGTCCGGATGTCTTTTCTGCTTGTGTGCCACAGTGAACAGGCTTCTCAGTGCGCCTTTCGCATCGCGGACAGGCATACTTTGACTGGACCGTTGCCCCAAGCAGGCTGTCTATCAGGGCTCCGGAGAATCCTCCGCCTATCACCGCCCCAAGGTATCCGAGAAGGTGCATTGACTGCGGATCGTATGCCGCCCCTATGATAGCCGGTGCGGAGCCGATCTGAGGTGTGAAAAACCTGGGCGCGACGACAAACAAGACAATAGCTCCTCCAAGTGCCATGACGGAGGCCCCGACCAGGGCACCGAGGAAACCCATTCCGGTAACGCCTCCTGAAGTCCCCGGCTGAACTTCCGAAAAGTTGGTGATGAGCCTGGGAGTTTCTTTGCTTAAAAGACCCAGTTCTGTTGCACTGGTATCAGCCGAAGCCACCGCGATCGATGAGAGGAAACCCACGACGTAGAGCTGGGGGTGAAAGAAGTGGCCTGCAACGGAAAACAGGGTTGCTGGTAGGCCGTTTGCAACAACACTTCGCCAGGTTCTTGCACCGCCCTTCGGCTCCGCTGCGCCCTTAAGCGCCTTATTCACGTAGCCCACCTTGGTGAAGGCGCTGTTCAGTCCCAGAAAGAGCATTAACAGAATGAGCATCAGAGGACCGAGGAACGCGCCGACGATGATGCCGAGGATTGAAGCAGAAACGGCGCCGCCCAGGTCCAGAAACTTGACTTTGTAGGCAACCGGGGCGCTGACAAGAATCAGAACCACCGACACGAGGAGAGAGAGCAACTCTGGGTGTGTAATACCGGTTCAGATATTAACGTTACGCAGTATAACGTGGGTGGCGGCTCAGCTCGGCTCTTCTTCGACACAAGGCTGGGCTCCGCGTGAGATTAGGGTCTTCACAGCCGCAACCACGTTAACAGATAACGCGTTAAAAGCGTTACCGTGGAAGAAAATATTTGAAACTCCCCCCTTAATTAAACACTGGAATGCCCGCAAACCTACCCCCCCAGGCTCAAGCTCTCTGGGCTAAGGCGCAAGAGGCTAAGACCAAGCAGGAAAAGCTTGAAAGACTTCAAGAGTTTCTCTCGGCCATCCCGGACCACAAGGGGACAGAAAAGCTCAGACACCAAGTGCGTCACCAGATCGCTGTACTCAGGGAAGAGATCGAGGAGGAAAGGATGAGACGGAAGGGAAAGGGTGTGAGCTACCTTGTTGAAAAGGAGGGCGCCGCACAGGTTGCTCTTATCGGGCTTCCAGAAAGCGGAAAGTCGTTTGTGTTCAACAGGCTCACAGGAGCTACGTCCCAGTCCGGAATGACCCCCTTCGAAACAAAAAGGCCCATCCCGGGGGCACTAAAGTACGAGGACGTGACGTTCCAAATCGTCGACACACCCTCGCTCAGTCGAAATCGAAACCAGCTCACTGCACTCGCAGAAGCGACTGCAAGGAACGCGGATGTTCTTGCCCTTGTCCTCGATGCGACCCAAGACACCCAAGAGCAGCTGAACACGATTGAACATCTCCTCGAGAGAAACCATGTCTATATCAGGCAACCCAAGGCACAGGTCAGGGTAGTCAAGAGGGCTGACGGCGGCGTCCAGTTCTTTGTCACCGGCACGACCGTATTTGACGAAGGAGAAGCAACAAAGCTCATCAAAGAGTATGGTATAGCCCATGCGACAGTCATAGTTAACGGTCCGGCTACAATCGAGGACATAGAGACAGCACTATTCCAAGGTTCGCTCGTAAAACCGGTATTCATCTTAGTCACAAAGACTCAGGAAGCAGGGGCAAGAATCCTGAAACCGGTTGCGGGCTACCCTGTGGTGAACTCGGCTTCACCGCGTCTAAAGGAGATTGTCGGGGCAACGATATTTTCGCTCGCCAGCATAATCAGGGTTTACACAAAGCCTCTCAACGAAAAGGAACACTCTGGGCGACCGATGGTGATGAAGAAAGGCTCGACTGTTCTGGATGCGGTAAGGATGGTACACAGCGCAATGGTGCCCACTTTTGAATATGCGAAAATCTGGGGAAGGTCAGTTAGGTTTCCGGGCTCAAAAGTGGGTCTTGATCACACTCTTCAAGACGGCGACGTTATCGAAATACATGCCTGACGAAACGCTAAAATCCTGCGGTACGAGTGCGATGTGAGACCTGTGACGTAAGTCATGTCCTCTGATTTTCATGATCGGAACTCTGGGGTAGCCGAGGTCTCCCGGAAAGAAAACCACTTCCACCAACTATCACGGTTTCACGCCCGTAGAGCTTGACTGTTATCGCAAATAGCAGGGCAGAATAAGCGACGAGAATCAGGGCATAGAGGAGGTCCAAAACGGTCAGCGGTCCTACGAGCACCGAGTAGAGCAGGAGGTAACTATAGGTGAACGGAAGGAGATACATAACCCCCTGCGCAATGGGTGGAAGCGATCCAAGGCTTGAAAAGAGCAGTGGATACATGGAAACGAGCGGAAGACTCATAACAATTGCTATTCCGGCGTTTGCCTCCTTCGTGTTCGTGGCATAAGCGCTCAAAGTTGCCGTGACAAGCTGTGTAACGAGCATGGTACCAAGAAGAATCAGAACAACCACGCCCACACCCGCGGCGGTTATCCTGAGGGCGCTAGAAGTTATTGACGACGAAAGGCCGCTGAACGTAAGACCGACCTCGAGCAGGGTGCCGGCAAGCGTTGAGATTACTGAAACCAGAGAGACGCAAATCAGTGCTGCCATTTTGCCCACGATTATCCCACGGCGACTCGGCGCCGCCACAAGAAGCATTTCGAGTGTCTTTCTCTCTTTTTCGCCGACAAGGCTGTCGACTATCAGGCCAATGTTCGTCTCAACCGACACAAGAACGATAAGCGCGGGAAGCAGACCTCCGTACGGAACCGAGGAAGAACCCCCAAAGAAGTTGCTCGTGGACAGGCCTATGAGATACACGTTTATAGGGTTGAGTAGGGATGAGGCGTTTGTGTGGGTGAGCTCTCTTACGCGTGCGTAAACTATGTCCTTCTGAAGCTGTGAAAGCGCCGAATCGACTATGCCGTAGCTCACCTGCGCCTTTGTGCTCGCCTGATTCATGAATACAAGAACTCCGGTTACGCTCAGCGTCTGGTTGAGAACGTGTGTAAAGTTAGCTGGTATTACGAGACCTAGCTGTGCTTCGCCGTGTAGCACCAGGGAAGACGTAACCTGAGAGCTTGTCTCGTTTACAACAACCAGGTCCACACCCGAACCATACGCGCGCATGTAGGTTATCAGGTATCTGCCGTAGTTCAGCCCGTCATACCCTTGATCTTCATTGGTAACGGCGATGACCGTGGGTGTTTTGGTCAGTGAATAGTTACTCAGCACACCGAGCGCAGAAAAGAGGAGAAGCGGAAGTATCGTGACCATGAAAAGTGCCTTTCTGTTTCGAAGAAGCTCGACGAGATCCTTTCTGAAAACGACCTTCCAGCTCACTACTCGCCACCGCCGGTGGTATAGGTGATAAACACGTCTTCGAGCGAATCGAGCCTTGTAGCTTCGAGAAGCTCGCGCGGACCGCCCGAAAGCACTATCCTTCCACGGTCTATTATTGCCATCTTGTCCGCCACGTCCTGGATTTCCGCCATGTTATGGGACGACATTATGACCGTGGTTCCCCGGGCGACCAGCCCCTTAAGAAGCTGCCTGACGCTCCTAGCCGAACGCACATCCAAACCCTCTGTCGGCTCGTCCAAAATGAGTAGATCGGGAGAGCTTACAAGACACATGGCAAGCAGGGTTCTCCTTTTGAGGCCCTTGCTGAGCTTTGCGCCCTGCGTGTTACGTCTCTCCGTGAGCTCTAGTGCTGAGATGACCCTCTCGGTGCCGCGTATGGCCTCTTCTTTCGACATTCCCCTGAGTAGACCAAAATAGTACACACTTTCGAATACTGTGAGCTTCTCGTACACGCCCGCATCTTCGGGCAGGATACTCACCCTAGACCTCACGGACCAGTCCGAGGGGTCTCCCCCGAGAACCTTTACCTCACCGGTGGTGGGTCTTATCAGGCCGGACACTATCCTGATCGTGGTGGTCTTTCCGGCCCCGTTTGGGCCGATCAGGGCGAAGCTCGTGCCCACGTCGACCTCGAAATCAATCCCGGAAAGGGCTTGGTGACCGGCGTAAAACTTGGTGAGACCCTTTACCACCACCGCCTTCAACTGCTACACCCGGACTGACGCAACCCCACTGAAACTGAAGCCGTACCTCTCCTCGAGCACTAAAAGGGCGTTGTACTTTGCCACCCTTTCTCCTCTCGCAGGGGCTCCGCTTTTTATGGCGCCGGTCGACTGACCAAGGGCAAGATGCGAGATGAATGAGTCCGGATTGTCCCCGCTTCTGTGGCTTACAACCGGAAGCATTCCACCCCGCTTTGCTGCATCGATCGCCGTGAGGGCGTCACTCACAGTCCCGACCTGGTTCACCTTGATTATTGCCCCGGTACACACGCCCTCGTTTGCAGCCCTTTCTATCCTCGCGGAGTCTGTCACGAGTATGTCGTCCCCTACAATCCTTATTCTCCTGAGCTCCCTAACCGCGGTGGCAAATCCCTCCCAGTCTCCCTCATCTAGGGGATCCTCTATGCTCACTATGGGAAATTCATCCACGAGTTTCCTGTAGTACTCGATGAGCGCACCCGCCTGCACGCGCCTGCCGTCGATGATGTACTCATCGCCTTCGCAAAAACTTGATGCTGCAGAGTCGAGGGCAAAGTAAACGTCAGAATCCAGCCTGTATCCTGCCCTCTCGACAGCCCTGCTGAGCGCATCCATAGCCTCACGCGAGTGTCTGAAGGGAGGCGCATAACCCCCCTCGTCACCCACGTTCACGGCCGATGGACCCCTCTCTTCGAGAAGAACTTCTCGCAGGGACTGGTATACTTCGGCGCCCATCCTCAGAGACTCTCCGAAAGAGCTAGAGTGGGGTACGACCATGAACTCCTGAATGGCAAGTCCATTTCCGGCGTGTTTTCCTCCGTTGATGACGTTGAACATCGGGGTCGGAAGAGTATAGGGGGGCGTGCCAAGAACTTCGAACTCCTCCTTTCCTGCGATCTTCGCGGCGAGGGCGAAAGAAGCAATCGAAAAGGCAGTAGAGGTGTTTGCGCCAATCCTTGAAAAGTTGGTAGTGCCGTCGAGCTCCCTGAGCACCCGATCTATGACGTGTGGCTGTCCCGCCTCCATGCCTACCACGCGCGCGGCAATTTCACTCTTTATGAGCTCAACGCGTTTGCGAACGCCTCGACCATGAAACCTTGCGCCCCCGTCCCTGATTTCAGGAGCCTCCCTGCTACCCGTCGAAGCGCCACTCGGGGCATAACCGAACGCTTCTTCCCCCGAGTCTGAGACCAGTCTGACGCATAAGGTGGGATTTCCTCTTGAGTCAAGTACTTCGTAGGCGTCAACTCTTGAGATAACGGCCATCGGTAGGACACACCGAACGCGCAATTTAGCTTTTACTGGTCTTCATGGTCATGAAATTCACCGGACCATTTTCCCTGATGAAACTTTCTATTCCTGAAATGGTCGGTACGCCGTTCTTTGCGCCCTCATATCTGATCTTAATTGATGAGGCGGCCAAGGCGCGCTCACAGCTCAGCTTCGGATCGCCAGTTGCAATGTAAAAGCGATCGAAAACGGCCGAAAACACATCACCTGCACCGGTTGTATCGACAGGTTTTGTTGGGTAAGGAGAGGCATAAAATGAACCCATATGCGAGTACACCTCCACACCCCTTTCACCCATTTTCTTGATTATGACGCACTCCTCGTCTGACGCAAGCCGCTCTGGACTTCTTCCGGTGAACCTCTGAAGCCTCGAAAGCTGAGCCTCTGAAAAGTATGACACGTCGCTTCGCACAACCACTTTTGCGATTTCTTCATCCCGGTAGCGCGCACCTGCAGAGCCCAAGTCGAAGGTGACAAACACTTTAAGGTTTTCAACAATCCAGACTGCAACGTGAGGCGAAGCTCCAGCAATATGCACCACATCGTATTCAAGAAAGTCTTTCCAGCTGGCTTCAGGCATAAGTGAAAGATTGGCACCCCTCCAGGCAAGACCGGATTTCTCCCCGCTCGAATCAAGCCAGATTGTGACAAGCCCGGTGAAGTCACTCGTTCGCTGAACGTACTTCGTCCCAACACCCAGCCTTCTGAGCTCGCCCAGGAAATATTCGCCGAGCAGATCCTTTCCCACGGCGCCTACGAACTCCACACTTTCACCCAAGGCAGCCATTGCGTAGGAGTAGTTTGAAGCTGAGCCGCCACTTGAAAGCGTTATGCTCAGTGCATCCTCAATCTGGTCCTTTTCAGGAATCGCCCTCGCCCGCATGATAAGATCTACATTCGCATTTCCTACCGAGAGAACCCTCAAACAGGCGCCACCTAGATAAGACCCAGAGCTGAGTTTGTCATTGCGATCGACGATGCGCCTTCTTTCACAAGGGAGGAAGTAGCGCGAACGGCGTCGATGTTTTCAGGAACAACTATAGACTCCTGATGTACAGCCTGCATATAATAAACTTCGTTGTCCAACACGGATACCGACTCCCGCCACACGACCACTTCGGGCATGTCACCTCTGATCCTACCCATATCCCGCGAAAGCTCGATTATCGAAGCGGTTGAGTCGACGCCCTTACCCGCCTCAACAACCCTTATTCTTTTGGACTTGTGAAACGCTTCGAGCACGGCATCTTTGGTTGCGCCACCGGTCAACTCGGCGCTAACCACGTGAACATGCATGAGGGTAGTTGGAGCGATGACAGCACCAGTAACTATTGGTAGATCATGGATAACTGTCTGAACGTCTGGTCCGTGATGACTCGGAAACTTCGCGGGGTTGGGAATTAGGGCATTAATCGGTCCTTTCTTTACTTCCGCTGGGTCCGCGCCTCTCCTTATTATAACTGCCCGAGCTTTTCTTATACCGAATTCCCTGTGGACCCTGTAAAGTGTTCGTGAAAGCCCCGTTGTGTTGCAAGAAACGACTCTCACGAACATTTTACCGAGCGCCTCCTCGTAGTTAACCTCAGCGACAAAAGAAGCCTGGGAAATCTCCGATTTCTCGCCACCCTGGAATATTGCGTGCTTTCCCAGTCTCTCGTAGACATGTTTATTCTTTGCGCCTGTCCCCTCCGGTGTACAATCGACCACTACGTCGACCTGTTTCACAAGGTCGTCAAGAAGACCGTCGGCTTGGACACCTTCCTTCTCAAACTCCGCGCGCGAACGCTCGTCTGCCGCATATACACTGATACCACGGGAGAGAGCAAGATGAGCAGAATAGTCCGGTTTGGTCTTGACCACACCCGCGAGGACGAGGTCGTCCTGCTTCGAAACGGCGTCAGCCACCCTTTTACCGATAGTACCGTAGCCAACAACGCCCACTTTCAGCCTGTCCATTTCGGCTACTTAAGACCGAAAGAACTATTAAAGCGTGCGCAAACGCCGATAGGTTAACACTACCGGAAGGACCTACCCTCCGACTGAACCGCCTGCCAGCCGCAGAAAAAGGCCACAAGGTCGTCAATTGAGGTAAATCGAGACGCAACAATCTAAGTGTCAATGCACACAGGTGTGGTCATGGGCTGAAAGAGCACTACGAAGCCCTCTTTTCAACGTTTTCTGCGAAAAGGGAAGGTCACACAGGACCCTCACAAGGCTTTCGAGAGACTCGAGGCTCATGAGATGTGCCAGCGTAAACGCGTTTCTCATGAGTTCCGGTACGACAAGCTCAAGGGGCAGGTTCCATTCAGTAAAGCTTTCAAGCCTGCTCCTGTCGGCATTGGAAACCGGCGTTTTCGAAGAAAGGCTCCTCATGACCACCGCGTAGGCCGCAGGGCTAAGCATCTTATTCCTCACTAAGTGCAGGATAACACCCTCTCTGAACCGGGCCATATTTTCCTCGATAAACTGTGCCGCACGCTGCGTTAGGGGTTTGATGCAAACCACTGAGGGATTGAACGCATAGGGCTCCCTGTTCCAAGATATATGAACAAACTTGTAGCCGGCATCCATCCAGAAGCGCAGTACGCCAGTTTCCGCGGAGAAGGCAGCGCCAACCCAGTCGTAACGCGTTGCTTGTCCTTCGATATAATCGAGAAGCATTCGGCCATAGCGTTTTCGCTGAAGATGCGGGATGACGGCTATGCGTACCACCCTGATTCCATCGTATAAAGCTATCCTTCTATCAAAAGTTCGGGCGAGGAGCCTTTCCGATATCAGATTCCCAGGATGGCTTGCGCCCCTAAGAACCGAGTCGGCCACCGCGGGTGCAAGTGGGCCATCCTCCACAAGACTTGCCACTGCACATGGCTCTGTCCCCACGCTTGCAACTGCGGTAAAAGAGCGATCATCCTCGAGCATACGAAGCAGGTCGGATGGTTCGTTCCTGTAGTGCGCTTCTGTAAGAATTGTGTACGCCCTCCTTGCAAAATCGAAGCCGCGTTCGCCGAGCTGTTCAAGGTCTAGCCACTCGGTGCGCACCGGAGCCGAAGGGGGATATGACCTAACCAGGGGGTCGAATGCAAAAGTTTCGTTGAGGGACTTCTCGAGAGGATCGCCGTCGGAAAACCTGACGGGTGCGAAGAGCTTAATCTCCTTCACGCCGAGTTTTCCTAGGCGCTGGATCAGCCTGACACCGAAACTTCTTCCGCTTCCTTCATACCCATAGGTCGTGGTCGACAATATTGTCCTCGGTGAGTCGGTAACGAGTTCAAGAAGGCGCGAAACCGGAAGCATGGAAGCTTCGTCTATTACAAGAAGGCCGCTTGACCTGACTCTATCGGGACTACCGACCGAAAAAGTGCACGTACCAATCCTGACGGTCTTGTTCCAGACGCGCTCCGGAAACTCGTATCCCCGCTCGCGCAAGCTGAGTGAAAGGTGCCTGAGGAGAGAGGAGAGGTTCTCGATCGAGGCTGAAGTGACGAAGATTTCATCTTCCTTGTCGACAAGACTTGCAAGGCTCATGCCAACCACAGACGATTTGCCCCTGCCCCGTCTGGAAGTTATAAAGAGAATCCTGTCAGAGCCTGAACCGTACCATTCGAGGATTTTATCATAGCACGCTTCCTGATCCGCGCTCATGAATTTCCCGCCCGCCCGGCTTCGACCAGTCGCATCGGGCGGGAGCGCCGCGGACCACCCGGATGGAAGAAGGCTGAGAAAGAGGCCATTCGCAGCGGCGGCGTTCAGGAACACCGAAAGGAGGCGCCCGCTGAATCTTCCACGACCCAGAGGCTCGTAGTAGGGTGTCGACTGGCCGAGCAGGATCACGAAAGCACCCCCACCCTTAACCGCGTCGGCGGAGGCGGCAAACGCGTTAGCATCGAAGTAGGTTGACGAGTCAAATATAACAAAGTCTGATGTAGAACCGAGAATCTTTTGATAGCGCGGAAACTCAAGATAGGCTACGCCAGGAAGATTTTCAAAGGCTGGCTTCTTCAGATAAAAATAGTATCCGTCCGTAAACCCGCTAAGGTTCCGGTAAACCTCTCCAAAGAGAGAGGTGTGGACGGCAACGGTGAGTCTGTGGTCGTCCCTTTTTGCCCTAGCAAAGAGAGCCTCAATTGCTCCTCGCGGCTCGGTTTCCACCAGTTCATTCACCGAACTTTTCCACCCTATTTGCCTGGTTTAAAAGCACGCCCATTAGATCAAGACCTCTGAGTCTTCCTATATGCCCGAAGGCGGCGGCACTTTCCGTGAACCTGCCGCCGTCAGCGAAGACATCCGGAGCGCTTATAAGAAGCGGTACAGGATCGGCTGAGTGCTCGCCCAAGTCGACCGGCGTCGAGTGGTCCGCCGTCACCGCAAAGACCTCATTCCCCTTGAGACCGTTCATTATCTCACCAACAAGCTGGTCTAGCTTTTCCACCATCGTTACCTTGAGCTCAGGGTTCTTGTCGTGCCCGGCAGCGTCGGTCGCTTTAAAGTGGACGAACACAAAGTCCTTCTCATCGAGAGCCCTTATGACCGCTCTGGCCTTTGCCTTGATGTCCGTCTTTGAATCACCAGTGACTCCCGCCACTCTTGGGGTTTCGATTTGCAGAGCTTTGCATATTCCCCTTATCACCGCGGTACCGGATATACATGCGGCACTCAGTGAATACCGCACCGGAACACCCGGTAGTTCCGAAAGCGTTCCCCCACCACGGAGCAGTATTGCGTTGGCTTTCTGACGACCATCCTTTTTGCGCTTTTCGTTAAGAGGGTGAGATTCAAGGAGAGTATGGGCCTCAGCGGTGATCGAATTTACCACCGCAGCCATCCTTGCCGATTCAGGGCTTGCGTTCTTCGGCTTGCATGGAAGAATTCTTTCACCTGTGACGTGAGGGTCCGTGTCGGTCACCTCCGCCTCTCGGCCGGCTTCTCTTATCACCAGTGCGAACCTGTGCTCCGTGGTATGTCGAAGGGCAACCCTGACGCCCTGAATTTTCAGCCTTTCGTTCAGGTAGGATACGAGATCAGGGGCCTCAGGCAGCTCCCTGCCGGCCCTTCTGTCAAGAACCATGAAGTTGTCATCAACGGTTGCAAAGTTACCCCTGAAGGCAAGGTCGCCGGGACCGAGGTCCATGTCCGCGCCAAGCGCCTCAAAAGGACCCCTGCCCCTATAATAGATATAGGGATCAAGACCAAAAAGCGCAAGGTGCGACGTGTCGCTTCCCGGTGTAACACCTGGCGCTATTGGATAAACCAGACCGAGCGAAGAACTCACGGAAAGTTCGTCCAGATTGGGTGTAGAGGCAGCCTGAAGGGGTGTCTTGTGTTCAAGTCGTGCGCTTGGCCTGTCGCCAAGACCGTCGGAAACGAGCATTATTATCTTGCGTTTCGCCATAAAGTGTAGACCACACAGCACACTAATATGCGTTAGCTAGATATCGCAAGCGCGGGTTCTTTCACAACGCCGGACTCGTACGCTTTCTGAAGCATTCCGGCCACGATTCTGAGATTGTTATCGTCCACCCTACCAAGCAGGTTCAGGACGAGGGGCCTGAAGCTCGTCACGTAGAAACTGGTGCACACATACTCAAAATTCGCCCCCCACTTTCTTCCGGGAAGCGGGTGCTCGTCCACCACGCCCACGACTGCATAGAACCTGAGGTCCTGAACAAGAACCTCATAGGAAACACTGGGTATGCTTTCAGTTGAAAGTAGATTTACACCACCCACTTGCACAGGGGAGGACAGCGCCAGACCTTCCGGTGTACCAAGAAGGCAGATGGGCCTTCTCGACCGTCTTAAAACCCGAATCGGCTTCACTGTCTTACCAGAAACAGCCTTGAGTTTCCAGACTTGGAAACCTGAACTAACCGTCCCTCGGACTCAAGCTGCCTTACTGCACGTCTGGCCATTCCGAGAGGAATACCAAGCTTAGACGCTATTTCGTAAAGCGTATAATGAGTGTCCTGCTTGAGCTGCCTGCCCAACTCTTCGTATGCTTCACTGGATACATAAATCACCTTCTGCTCCTTCTTGTCGTCCTTCTTGCCCTTCTTCTTGTCCTTCCTCTGTTCTTCTTCGGTTTTGACCTGTCTCCTCTCTAACGAGGCAAGACTCTTTTTACCTTTTCCGCCCAATTTGATCCAAGGGTAATCCACTGGGCAAACTATTTTAGGTTATCGTCCTGTATCATTTTGTTTTTCTGATGTTCGTTCCAACATCCCTCTCTAGCCACGCACTAATCAGCTGCTCGACAACCGGCCCTCTCCTTGAGGCCTGAGTTGCCCAAACGCAGTGTTTGCAGGCTAGGGAAATGCCATCGTGCACGCCTCCTCTTCTGTGACGTTCGGCCAAATCCGGCCAACCCGAAACTGCAGGGCGCCCTTTTATGATCGGACGCAGGTTACGGTTAACCACCTCGTCCTAAGGGGTGGGGACTTCCGCCCCCTTAACCTCCATCAAGTTAAATTACCACCCCACGAGGTTATGTTATGCGCACACTTCCCCTAGCGCTCATGCTTCTTGTCACACTGGCGTTTCTCCTTCACCCCGTTTCGGCTCAGAGCACAAGGCCTTTTCTGAGAGTGGCCTCATTCCTCACTGCAAACCTAACCGAGACGCTCGTATCCGGGTTCGAGAGATCCTATAATGTGTCGGTGAATGTAATCTATCCCGACACCATTCAGGAGTTGAACCACTCTAGCTTCGATGTGATTCTTGCCGATACCGCTGAACCACTACAAAACCTTACCCCTTACCTTGCACGTATCACCATTTCTGGATACCCCAAGGGATTTCCCGACGGGATAAAGGGGGAGTGCACTGTATGCTTTGGTGGTAGGATCTATGCGTTCGCGCAGACTGAACTTGGAATAATGGTAAATGACGCCTACCTTTCGCAGTACGGGCTTCCAGTTCCTGCAACCTATAATAACCTTGGGAACCAGATATACGAAGGCCATCTTATACTTGCAAATCCCGAGACAAGCACAACCATGCTCAGGTTCATAACAGCTCTGATAGGACAGCTTGGCTGGACGAGAGGGTGGGAGACGTTGAAAAACATGACAGTCAACTCGGGAGTCTTTGCCCTGAGTTCGCTGGACGCTGCAAACTATGTTGCAGAAGGGAAATACGGAGTAACCGTAACCACCGCGGATCGTGCCATCCCCTATATTGAAGCCGGACTGCCTGTCACGTTCGTCTATCCCCGTAACCAGACCTTTGCATCGCTTGCGTATGTGGGTGTATGGAACGGGGCTACAGACAACCCCTCGGCACTTGAATTTCTGAACTATACACTCTCGATCGGCGGTCAGTCGCTCGTGGCCCTGGGTAACACCGGATATGCCCCTCTTTCATTTGCAGCGTATGCGAACCTCACCGTCTCAGAAGCGCTTGCCGCCCAGGGCGTAGTTCCCGCACTCGCCGATTCGAGTCTCGCGTATTACAACCAGTCTCTTGAAAGATTTGACCCGCTAATTCTCGCGCTGTTCGATTCGGTCGTGTACTATAATATGAATTCGCTCGAGCGAGCCTGGAATCAGATAGCCCAAGCAGAAGAACTCTATCGTCTGAGTGTCCAGGTTTTCGGAAGGTCACAGTTTACCACGGAAAACCTCGCGATCCTCAATTCTTCGCTACGCGATTTCTACTATCTACCTCCTGTCGCAGTCACGCCAAACTGGACCACGCTAATTCTCATCGAGGGACCAGATTCCCAGGAAATCGAATTAACCTGGGAGAGGGCGGCATTCGCAATGTACCAGGATTCCTATTCAAACGCAACCCATGTTCAGTCCCCGCTCAATCAGCTGATACTTAACAACGAACTCGACCTTAAAATCATAGAGCTTGAGATAGCCGGGTTGTCAGCTGTTTTTTCACTGGTTATGGTCCTGTTCTATCATGCTTTTTATATTGTGCCTAAGTTGAAGCGCGAAAAGTAGAACCGCTTATTACCGGGTTCAAACCATTTAAACTTATGGACCGACTGATACAGTCGGAGCCTAGCATTCGCAGTCTGAGATCGTTAGGTCTCTCAGTATCCGAAGCTGAGCTCTACGTGGTCGCCGTGAGGAGCGGTGGCGGTGATGCGAAGACGTTATCCAAGATGAGTGGCGTACCTTACGCCAAGGTTTACACCGCCCTTAAGAAACTTGTGGAAAAGGGGTGGCTCGTCGAAACAGAAGGATATCCAAAAAGCTACGTCCCAAGACATCCGCGCGAGGCGATCAAAATACACAGAAACCGGCTGGAGCAGCAGTTTGCAGAAGCTGAGAAATCGGTGATAGAAGAACTCGGACCGGCTTTCGAGCTCAAAAACCTATCGGAAAACCCTCAGGTATGGGTTCTCGGGGGTGCAGAACGGATCGTTGCGAAGGCAGGTGCAATGATAGTGGATGCCGAGCGCGAAGTGGATATAGCCATCCCTGTCGAACTTCCAAACTTTGACGAGATAACTGCAGTGTTCAAAACGAAGCTTGAATACACACCCCTTCAGATAAGAGTGCTCACTTCGCCACAGATAGTGAACACTCTTAGAACCGGCATGAGGTTTGACGCACAGTTCAGGCTGGTAGAAAAGATGTTCGGCGGCGGTGTGATAACGGATAAATCGGAGGCGCTCATCTTCCTTGCTCTTGAAAAGAACCCCATGGCGATCTGGGCTAAACACTCCGCGCTTGCGGAAATTGCACACATCTACTTTGACTACCTCTGGGCGGGGGCAAAGCGTTATACTGGCTAGTGTTCTCTCTTTCCTTCAACGAACTCGATAAACGCCCTTTTGGCCTCCTCGTAGGGCATCTGTTTTGGCGGATGCTTCATCGTCCACGCACTCGCCGATAGAACCGCGCCCTTTATTCCCCTTTCTCTTGCGAGCTTAAGGGCTCGCACGGCGTCCACCATCACACCAGCGCTGTTGTAAGCATCCCATACCTCAAGCTTCAGCTCAATTCTTACCGGAGCGCCTCCAAAGTATGCCCCCTCGAGCATGATGTACGCGTATTTGCGGTTTTCCAGAAACTCAATATAGTCTGATGGTCCTATCCTCATAGGAATGTCGTATGGAACCATGGCCTTTACAGCCGACGTCTTGCTCACCCTTTTTGTGGCAAGTCTCGACTCTTCAAGCATGTTTGCAAAATCAGCGTCGCCTCCGACGTTAAGCTGGTAGGAGTGTGCGATTGTAGCTCCCCTTTCAACCATGAGTTTGGCAAGCGTCTTGTGCAGAACTGTGGCTCCAAGTTGACTCATGACATCGTCGCCGATTACCGGGAGGCCGCGCTCCCGGAACCTGGCTTCCCACTGCTGATTTGACGCGATAAATGTTGGCATCGCATTCACAAAACCAACTCCAGCCTCAAGAGCGCTTTCGGCATAGAAAGAAGCCGCCCTTTCACTCCCCACAGGAACATAATTTATGAGCACATCCGGCTTCGTGCTTTTGAGCACGTCAACCACGTTGACCGGCTTTGAATCCTCATCAACCGGAACAATCGTGCTTAGATACTTACCAAGTCCGTCGAGCGCGGGCGCCCGCATAACCTCGACACCAATCTTTCTAGGCTCAATTATCCTGATCGTGTTGTTGGGATGAATAAATATCGCTTCCCCTATGTCCTTGCCAACCTTTTTCGCGTTAACGTCAAACGCCGCGACAAACTCGATGTCGGATGGCGAGTAACCGGAGAGTGTGGGAAACACAATGCCCTGAAGCTCCCCGTCCTCTTTTGATTTCGTAACGCCTTGGACCAGAGCCGATGCACAGTTTCCGACACCGGCCACTGCAACTCTGATCTTTCCCAAAGGAATTCCTCGTGTACACCGTTAGGGCTTTTATTAAACTTGTGAATTAGTAAACGGCCCGCCCGCATCCCGCCGGCGAGAGCTGAGGATATATGGAAATAATCGAAGATGGTTCGGACGCACTCCTCGTGATGAACAGACACACCTATCTCGTAAAGGTGAAAAAGGGGGCAAGGTTTCACACCCACCGTGGCTTTATTGAACTCGAAAACCTGATGGGAATGCCGTTCGGAAGCTGGTTCACGTCAAACACTGGAGAAAGATTTGTAGTTATGAGACCCTCATTGAAGGATTACGTTTCCAAATTCTCACGGAGAACTCAGATCATATACCCCAAGGACTCGGCCGTCATACTGCTCTGGTCCGACGTGCACCCGGGCTCTAAGGTGCTCGAAGCCGGAATAGGTAGCGGCGGACTCACGGTATACCTTGCCGCGATGGTAGCCGATACCGGAAAAGTATATGGCTATGATATCAACCCCGAATCGCTTGAAACAACAAAGAAAAACCTTGAAAGAGTGGGCCTTCTAAACAGAGTTGAACTCAGGCTTGGCGATGTTACACACGTTACACAAGAAGAAGCGGTTGATGCCGTCGTGTTTGACCTTCCCTCTCCCTGGCTTGCAGTCAAGGTGGCAAAGAATTGGCTGAAAAGTGACGGCTTTTTCGTGAGCTTTTCTCCCACGATTGACCAGATCGAAAAGACAGTGATCGAACTCAGGTTGTCGGGGTTTGTGTGTATAGAAGCCTTTGAGGTTATGCAAAGGTACTACAAGGTCGCAGAGGGTGCCACGAGACCTGAAGGGTTCCCGCACACGGGCTATATGGTGAGCGCGCGCAACTCTATTGAATGAGCTCGGACACCCTTGCGACGGCGGCCCTGCTGCCGGCAAAAAGCGGCGAAGTGTCAGTGTGACTTTTGAGGGCCTTTTCAAGGATTCTGGCTTTGCCGTCCGTGGCTGCCCCACCTGCGAATTCCGCCACAAGCGATATCGGAGCAACCTCATAGAGCAGCCTGAGTTTCCCAAGTGGTCGCTCACGCGTACCCGGGTATGCAAAAAGGCCTCCGTTGTGAAGAACCTGGTTGAAGTCCCCCACAAGAGAACCTCCGTAGCGTAGCTTTGAGCCAGCCAGCTCAAGTTCGTGCTCGAGCGCGTCGAGACCAGCGGGCCAGCTTTTTCTCGAGCCGCCAATGCCATAGACTCCCAGCTTCTCGGGAATTTTCATTACTCTTGTCTTTACGAAATTGTCTTTGAGCTCACCTTTCTTCATCATCACGCACTCTGATACGGAACCCTCGTGAGCAAAGATCATCCTGACGGTCGGCCCATAAAGGGTGTAAAACGACGCTACAAGCGTCGAACAGCTCGCTGGCACGCCGCGTGAGGCATAAATACCGAAGATCGAACCCATAAGGTTGTTCGACTCTATGTTCGAACTGCCGTCGAGGGGGTCAAAGGCCACAAAATATCCCTGCTCATCAACCCTGAGAGGCTCGTCAAGCTCTTCAGACGCAAGATAACCAATACCGGTTGCGCCCTTTAACGCGCTCACTATCATTTCGTTTGACAGGACATCAAGCCTTTTCTGCTCCTCGCCATAGATGTTCCTTGAATAGGCCCCGCCCTCGACAAGGGGCATATCGTCAAGTAACTCGTGGACTACGCCCTCTATCCGCTTGACAATAAGGCCAAAAGTGGTGTCACTGAGCTCGCGATGAAAGGGGATCACGGGTGGCTTAGCCCGAGGCGATATTTAGCTTTATCTTTAGGGGAAGACCCAGTCCGTGAAGGCGGAAGTGGTAGTTCACTCTGGACCATCAAGCATGCGGTATGTGTTACATCCTTTGAGAATAAGGAGTACACTATCCCCTTGCCGGATTCTGGAAAACTTTTTAAGTGCTCCAGCCTGTAACACTTTATGACTACCTCGCTGGATGTGTTCATGACGAACGGAAGGAGCCTGCTTCTTGCATACGACCAAGGACTTGAACATGGCCCTACAGACTTCAATGAACGGAATTCTGATCCCTCGTTTGTAGTGGAAGTGGCGAACAAGGGTGGTTTCAACGGCATTATCCTGCAGAAGGGCATCGCCGAAAAGTACTACGATGGCAAGATACCCCTGATCGTAAAGCTCAACGGAAAGACCAGTCTGGTCAAGGGCGAGCCGGTTTCAAGGCAGATATGTAGCGTGGAAGAGGCGGAGGCGCTAGGGGCAAAGGCGGTTGGCTACACCATATACTTGGGAAGCGAATACGAACATGTAATGCTTCAGGAGTTTGGCAAGATCCATGAGGATGCGCACAGGCATGGTGTACCTGTAATAGCCTGGGTGTACCCCCGGGGTATAGCCATCAAAGATGACACCGCACCTGAAATAGTCGCCTACGCAGCAAGAGCTGGACTCGAAGTGGGCGCGGATGCGGTCAAGATCAAATACACCGGGAATCCTGAAACTTTCAGGTGGGCCGTGAGAAATGCGGGGAAGACCAAGGTGTACATGTCAGGGGGGCCAAAGGCGCCGACCGAGGAAGATTTTCTGAGACAGGTGAGCGGGGCGATACAGGCAGGTGCGGTCGGACTGGCGGTCGGGAGGAACGTATGGCAGGCCGAAGATCCGTTACTTATTTCGAAAAAACTCAAAGAAATAGTGATTGAAAAAAGGCAGGTTCAGGCCAAAGCTTAGATAAGTTCAAGCTCTATCTTGACGCCGTCCGGAACGCTTATCCTCATGAGCTGTCTCAAAGCCCTCTCCTCCGCAGGAAGGTCGATTATCCTCTTGTGGATCTTCATGACCCATTTGTCGTAGGTATCTGTGCCTTCTCCCGCAGGTGAACGTCTGGTCACTACCTTCAGCCTCTTCGTGGGAAGCGGAATGGGACCGGAAAGTTTGACGCCAGTCTTCTTCCCGAGGTCTACTATCTGGGTGCACACCGTGTTCAGTTTTTCTACGTCGGTACTCCAGAGCCTGATCCTGGCCTTTTGAGGCAAACGTGTCCACCAGCTACTTCTTGGTCACCTGGGCGGGAACCAAGTCTATGATCACACCGGCGGCAATGGTCCTACCCATGTCCCTGATTGCAAATCTTCCGAGAGGTGGAAAGTCGTTAAACTTTTCAGCTGAAAGAGGCTTTATGGGCTTGAACTTGACTATTGCGGCCTCATTCGTCTTCAGGAACTGAGGAGTTTCCGGGATTGGCTGTCCCGTCTTCGGGTCTATCTTCTTTTCTATCGAAACCAGTTTGCAAGCTACCGTGGCCGTATGAATGTGTAAAACCGGAGTGTAACCGACCGTGATCGCCGTTGGGTGTGAAAGGACGAATATTCTAGCCGTGAATTCGTCAACCACTGTGGGAGGCGCATTGACTCTACCCGCGACGTCGCCCCTCTTAATGTCATCCTTGCTGACACCCTTGACGTTAAACCCTATGTTGTCTCCGCTCTCGGCCTGCTGGATCTGGGTGTGGTGAGTCTCGATGGACTTTACTTCAGCCGACTTGTTGGAAGGCATGAAAATTAGCTGATCTCCGACCTTGAGGACGCCGGTCTCAACTCTCCCCACTGGGACGGTACCGACACCCTGAATGGTGTAAACGTCCTGAATGGGCACGCGAAGAGGCTTGTCGTTGAGTTTCGGGGGGACCTTAAGCTGGTCAAGAGCCTCGATGATCGTAGGTCCCTTGTACCAGGGCGTGCTTGTAGAGCGCTCAAGTAGATTGTCTCCTTTCCATGAGGATATGGGCACAAAGGGTATTTCCTCCACCTTGTAACCGATGGTTCGAAGCAGCTTACCGAGCCCCTCGACCACTTCCTTGTACCTCGCCTCAGCCCAGTTGACAGATGCGTCATCCATCTTATTTACTGCAACTATCAGCTGGTTAACCCCCATGGTCTTGGATAGAAATGCATGCTCCCTCGCCTGGCCGGTGGCGCCTATTGCCGCTTCATATTCGCCCTTCTTGGCGGATATCACAAGAATGGCGGCATCGGCCTGGCTTGCGCCGGTGACCATGTTCTTGACGAAATCCCTGTGACCAGGAGCATCGATAAACGTAAAGAAGTACTTACCGGTCTCGAACTTCCAGAACGTGAGATCTATTGTAATACCACGCTCGCGCTCTTCCTTTAGCTTGTCGAGCACCCATGCAAATTTGTTATCTTCCTGGCCCTTCTTTTTTGCCTCCTCCTCAATTTCCTGGAATTCCCTTTTGTCCACAAACCCAGTGAGGTACAGTATGTGTCCCACGAGTGTGCTCTTTCCATGGTCTATATGACCTATCACTATCAGGTTCAAATGTGGCTTCGATGACATTCAGATACACCTATAGCTGTCAGACTGGGACCACATATTAAGTTTTGCTAAAGGAGAAGCCATACATGTTCCGAAAACGACACGCGCGTCTTCGCGTCTACCTGGACGAAAGTGCAATCCTTTCTATCTCATCCTTCTTTGAGACAGCATAACTCCGGCTATCCTTGCTCGCTGCCAGGATAAGTTCATCGGCAAGAGTTTCTTCGATGGGCTTCGTGGTATTCTTGTTCCTTGACCTCGCCCCTTCGGCTATGAACCTGAGCGCCAAGTCCACTCGTCTGAGCGGGGAGGTGTCCACCGAAACGCGGTAAACTATACCGCCGTACGCCACTCTGGTCGTTTCCTCCCTGGGGGATGTATTGTGAACTGCGTCGACAAGAACCTGTAGCGGGTTCTGCCCGGTTTTTGCGTGAACAACCTCAAAGGCTTGGCGCACGATGGATATGGCCTGAGCCTTCTTCCCTCCATTCTTTCCCGGCCGCATGAGCATGTTTGCGAGACGCTCGACCACGACAACCTCGCTCTTCCCGAAGCTTCTTGATTCGTGTCCTCCTCCGGAGTAAGGATAAAACAACGGCTTAAGGCATATGTGCCTCTTGAGGCCCGGGTCACGTACAACAACTTCTGTATAGTCCCATTTGCCGAAAAGCTTTGGAATCACTATCAGGTCACCTCACTGGCTTCTGCCTCTTACCGGTGATAAGAAGCTCAAGCGGAACACCATTGACCTTGACCACTTTGTACCTGACGCCGGGCAGGTCACCCATGGATCGCCCAAGTGTGCCGCCTATTCCCTCTATGATCACCTCATCGTGTTCATCCACATAGTTCAGCGACCCGTCACCCGGCAAGAAGGCGGTAACCTGCTTTCCGTTCTTGATGAGCTGAACCCTGACACATTTCCTTACGGCCGAATTGGGTTGCCTGGACTCCACACCCACCTTCTCAAGCACTAAACCGCGCGCCTGCGGAGCCCCCATCATGGGGTCAACCTTCTTCTTTAGGTCCGTTACGCGTATCATATACTGTCTGTCGGACCAGCGCATCTTCTGGCGTTTCTTGTAAAGTTTGCGAGCGGAAAACTGACCCCTTGGACTCTTCGAGCTACCCAATCAAACCACCGAACTTGAAATAGTTTCCGGCCGGTGCTTTATAAGCCTTGATCACGGCTGCCGGCTTCAACTCTTAACCTCTACCCAGTCTATTCCGTGATACCGCTTGAGAAGCAGACGGGCCTTCTCTATGGTCCTTCCGTTCCTCCCTATTGCAAGACCTTGGTCCTGCTCAAAGGGCACGACTGTGGCCTTTTTGCCGCCGCTCTTCAGTTCACCGAGTGTCACCGACTTTATACGAGCGGGAAGAAACAGCAGTTTCACGAATTCTTCAAGATTATCGGACCATTCAACAACTTCAACCTTTCTCTGGAAGAGTTTTGAAGCCCTTTCTATGTTTGCGCCTTTCTTTCCGATTGCCTTTCCCACCTCGCCAGGATTGACGAGAAATATCAGGGTTTCCCCGTGCTCTACACAGTCCCTGATCGAGGCGTGCGTTATCGATTCGAATATCCCGATAAACCGCATCTGGTCAAGCGACAGCTTGATATCTCCTATTTCTGCTCACCGCTTGTTACGCGTTTGAAAATGTCAGACTCCCCTGGATCCACGATGCCTACCACTGACACTATATGGTTTCTCGAGCAAACCGAAGCGAGGTCCCAACCGCTGCCGGGAAACCTGTGAACCTTCGCGCCTGACTTTGCGACCATTCGCTCGAGTGCCTCGTTCCTCCCCTTCGGCGGATTGGAAGATACCACTACCAGTTTCACACTACCCCTTTGTAGTCCCTTTATAGTCTGGTCTACACCGAAGACGCACACGCCTGTTTCAACGGCTACTTTCAGAGAACCTATAACTTCAGACATTCTTCAACTCCCTCAGATTCACCAGCAGACGAGTCATACCGGTACCGAGAGGAATGTAATTGCCGACTATAACACTTTCGGTCACTCCTTCAAGCATTTCCTCATCGGCAGATTCGGCCGCATTGAGTAGATGATTCACTGTCACCTCGAAGGCCGCTTTGGCAAGAACACTCGTCTTGCCAAGAGTTATTCCGGTTCTACTCACGGGCTTTATCTGGCCGGACTCTGTCATCCAGTCGGCAAGCAAAGAGACATGCCTGTAGTCAACTTCAAGGCCTTGTTCTTTGAGGATGCCTATTATTTCTCGAATTATTGCATTCCTTGCGGCCTCAATTCCGAGCACTTCGTATATTTCGTAAATGTTGTTTGTAGCAGTTCTTGTGACATCGACGCCCTCGACCTTCATCACGGAAGCCAAATCGCTTCCCTGCGTGATAATGTACCATTCCCCCCGTACCGGGTCCTTGGTCTTCTCAAGGTACACTTTTGTGATTCCCTTTATCCCGCGAAGGAGAACGGAGCTGATCTTATCTTTGAGTTTGTAGCCGACTGCTCGGGTCATCTCCTCGTTCACTAGCATGAACGAAGACTCGTCTTCTTTTTCCACTTTTGCCTTTTCCGAGCGCGCCTTGCCAAGAGCCCCCCTGACGGCTTTGATAACTTCATCAAGACCCAGGTCGTGTCTCTTCATCTGCTCCGCGTTTAGGGCAAAGTACACATAACCCTCACCGATAGCGATGTTGTCAGCTATATCGCTCAGCGTTATCTGTAGTATCCTCTTTCCCACCTCGAGTGCCTTTTCCTTGGAAGCTCGGTACTCTTCGTTGAGCCAGACCGTCATCATCGGCGTGGACGGAGTCTTTCTCGCATCAACTATTTCAATGAGCCTAGGGAGTCCAAGGGTAACGTTGTACTCTTTCACCCCTGCGTAGTGGAAGGTATTGAGCGTCATCTGCGTACCCGGTTCGCCTATTGACTGTGCCGCTATTACGCCAACAGGCTCTCCCGGCTCAACCATCGAACGTTCGTAAGCGTCGAGCGCAAGCCCAATCAATCTTTCCACTTGTTCCCTTGTGAGGTTTCTTTCCGCCGAAAGTGCGAGTATTCTTTCGAAAACCGGTTTGGGAAGAGAGGCGGCGCCCGGAATTTTCACCGCAAAAGAACGCAGACTCCCCTCTCCTTCGACAAGGTGCTGCGCCTTCTTTACCCTTTTCCTCTCAGTGCTCACTTCTCAAGACCTCTTCAACTAGCTTGTCCACATTAACGGATTTGCCCGAGTCGCTCTTACTTGGGTCAACCAGGTCCTCACCATACCTGTACTGAATTATCATCCCGCCAGGTGTCCTTACCGTATAGTCGTATTCGACCCTCAGATCTTGCAGTGCGTTGATAAGCCTGCGCTGCATATAGCCGCTCTGAGAAGTACGCACAGCCGTATCCACAAGGCCTTCCCTACCACCGGCTGCGTGGAAGAAAAATTCTATGGGTTTAAGACCCCTTGCGAAGCTAGTGGTCACGAACCCTCTTGAAATGGCGCCGATATCGCCATGGTCAAAGTGGGGAAGTGAGCGGTCGGCATATCCCCTGTATATTCTCTTTCCTCTAACTGACACCTGGCCGATCACGGCAGCCATCTGAGTCAGGTTAAGCATGTTTCCTCTCGCCCCGGTCCTTGCCATTATGAGAGCACCGCTTTCGGGGTCAAGGTTGTCCGCTGCAAGCATTCCTATCTTGTCCCTTACATCTGTCAGGGTTTGTATGACCTTCTGTTCAAGCGTGTCCTCGAGAGACTTTCCGGGAATCGGCTCAAGTTCGCCGCCCTTGTAGGCTTGTATTAGGCGTTCCACCTGCTTTTCAGCCTGAATTACCATCCCGTCTATCTCGCTTACAAGAGTCTGTGACAGGTTCACGTCGTCGTAAGACATCGTGAAGCCATGGTGATCAAGATAATATACGAATGCTCTAAATGCCTGGTCCATGAAGTTCTTCGCTGCATCTGAGCCAAAATCCTTTACGATCCTGTGCAGAAGACTGTCGGGCTGACTATGGCCGATTATCTTCTTGTCTATCACGCCGGAGACTAGCACACCGTCCCTAATCAGCACATAGTCCTCATACTCGCACTGCTCAAGTTTACACTCGTGTTTCTGTGCAACGTTCGCCCGGCCAATATAGTTCAGGCCCGGCGGTAACAACATGCTGAAAACCTGCTTTCCGGTCCATAGTCTTACCGGGTCCTTCGCAGCAGGTTCAGGTAGTTCGCGCGATATCCCCGCAAAGGTAAGTAGGTCCTCCACCTGTGAGCGAGTGAGCATAGTGGCTTTCCTTGTGAGTAGATAAGCTCCGACAATGTAGTCCTGCATACCTCCCATGATCGGCCCGCCGAATCTGGGAGAGAGTATTTGCTCCTGCACAAGCATCAGCACGAGTGCCTCCGCCCTTGCCTCTTCATTCTGCGGTATGTGAAGGTTCATTTCGTCTCCGTCAAAGTCTGCGTTATACGGAGGGCAGACGGCTGGGTTCAGCCTGAATGTTCGCCCGGGAAGAACCCTTATTCTGTGCGCCATTATGGACATTCTGTGAAGCGATGGTTGCCTGTTGAAAAGCGCTATATCTCCATCCCTCAGATGGCGCTCGACCACAAAGTTCGGTTCGATTGTTTTTGCAAATTCCGACCTATCTTTGACGCGGCTCAGGTCGAACCTCTTACCCTCCGGCCTGATTACGTAGTTTGCACCTTCCAGTTCATCCGGTCCATTCGCCACGCACAATCTCAGTCTTGCCAAGTTGAAGCTGTTCACACGCTCCGGAATGGTGAGTATCTTGGCAACCTCGTGCGGTACGCCCACTTCATTGATGCTTATGCTCGGGTCTGGAGATATGACCGTACGTGCGGAAAAGTCGACCCTCTTTCCTGAAAGACCGCCCCTAAAGAGACCATCCTTACCCTTTAGACGTTGCGCTATCGTGCGCAAAGGTCTACCGCTCCTGTGCTTTGCAGGTGGATAGCCTGCAATCTCATTGTCAAGGAAGGTTGCAACGTGAAACTGCAGAAGGTCCCACCAGTGCTCTATCACTATGCGCGCAGAACCGTTCGCCACACTTTCATTCAGCTTTTTGTTTGTTCTTACAATGTCCACAAGCTTGTGGGTCAGGTCGTCCTCAGACCTGTCGCCCGACTCTAGGATGATAGACGGTCTCACCACAAGGGGTGGGACCGGAATCACGGTTAGGATCATCCATTCAGGCCTTGCGAATTCTGGATCCATCCCAAGCAGCTTTATGTCGCGCTGGTCCTCCATCAAATACAATTCTGTGTGGACCTGGTCGGGATAGAGTTTGACCGGACCTTCCGGCTTTTCCTCAAGAATAGTGACCGGCTTCTCGAGCCTTATTCGCCTCCTTGGCGTACCGCAGTGGGGACATGCCGGCAAAGCTTTTTCTCCAGTTCTCGAGCCGGTGGCTCTTGCTATGACCTTCTTTACAAATATCCTTGCCTGCTCGGGTCTCCGTCTTTCAAGCTTCTCGTATCTCACGTAAAGCTCCTTGATCTCATCTTCGGGAAGCATTATTCTGTGGCAGTTGTGGCAGACCGCCTTTAGCACATCCACGATCTTCTTTACATGACCTACATGGTAAACAGGCTTCGTGAGCTCGATATGGCCAAAGTGTCCAGGACATTCGCTCCAGTCTCCGCCACACGTCTGGCACCTCTGACCGGGTTCGAGCGTCCCGAGGCGCCTGTCCATCAGGCCGTCCTTTATTGGAAGACCGTCTCTATCGTAGAGGTCCTCCGTCTTGATCTCCATGACAGACATCTTCCTTATTACGTCGGGCGAAAGAAGCCCAAATTTTATCCCGCTTATTGTCTTATATGTGGAAACCATCTTAGTCACCCAGTTCGCTGACCTTAAGCTTAGGTGCAATTCCCATGCTCATCAGTTCTTGTACAAGAAGCTTGAATGCATACGGCGTATAGACCATGTTCACCTTGACCTTTTCTCCGTCAATTGGGCAGACGTATTCCCTCTTTCTGAAATCCTGATAGACCACATAGCCGCAAAGCTCGCACACACCGATGAGTGTCTTGTCCGAGTTGTCAAGCAACCTGTCCTTGAGTAGCGCCGCGGCGCCATGACCGATGAGCACATCTCTTTCCATTTCACCAAACCTCAGGCCCCCCTCCCTCGCCCTGCCCTCGGTAGGCTGCCTCGTGGTTATCTGCACGCTCCCACGTGCCCGGGCGTGTATTTTGTCAGCCACCATATGATGTAGCTTCTGGTAGTAGACCACCCCTATGAATATCTCGGCCTCGAGTCGCTGACCTGTTCTACCGTCGATCATCGATTCGGTTCCCGAAGGACTGAATCCCATTTTCTTCAATTGCTCCTTCAGACTCTGGGGGTCTTCGCCACCGAAAGGAGTCCCATCCACCTGCCTTCCGTCGAGTGAGCCTGCCTTTCCGGCTATGAGCTCAATGAGCTGACCCACCGTCATTCTGGACGGGAAGGCGTGCGGGTTGATAATCACGTCAGGGACCACACCGTCACGTGTGAATGGCATGTCCTCCTGCGGCACAAGATACGCAACGACTCCTTTCTGGCCGTGTCTTGAGGCAAACTTGTCGCCTAGCTCGGGCGTCCGCAGGTCGCGTACCCTCACACGCACGAACCTGTTACCGTCCTTGTCGATCGTGACCACCACCCTGTCGACCCTTCCCTTTTCGCTGTGCTTGAGCGAGACCGAGGTGTCCTGCTGGATGGCCCCACCAACTTCGATCTCTCTTATCTGTTGACCAAATCTCGGCGGACTTACTCTGCCGATCACCACTTCATCTCCTGAAACTTCAACCTCAGTGGGTACTATGCCATCTTCGTCCAACTTTTCGTACATCCGCGAGCCCTTGTAACCCCTCACAGTCTGCTCCGGAATCGCTATCCTGTCCATTAGGCCACCTGGATATTTCTTCTCTACAGCCTCGTAAATTCTGAAGAAGGTTGATCTACCAAGCCCTCTCTCAACACTCGACAGATTTATTATAACTGCGTCTTCGATGTTGTATCCTTCAAACGTGGCAACCGCGAGTATCACATTTTGACCCGCAGGTCTGCGCTCAAAGCCCACCACCTTTGCGCCGCTTGTCGTCACTATCGGCTTTTGTGGGTAGTGAAGCACATGACCGCGACTATCGGCACGGATTCTGTAGTTGGATGAAAAGAGGCCGAGCGCCTGCTTTGCCATGGCAGACTCGTAGGTATTCCTTGGCGACTGGTTATGGTCACTATAAGGTATTATGGATGCGACCACGCCGAGGATGACCCACGGCGCTATTTCAAGATGCGTGTACCTTTCCGGCTTCTTTTCGTTCAGAAGGGTCTCTATATCTGAGGCTACAAGGGCATTCTCCTCTTCCATCGCATCCAGATATTCGAGAACACCCCGCTCAACAAGGTCACTCCAGCTGACCTTCTTAGCACCAAAATCCTTGAGCACGTCCTCAGATAGCGCCGGCACACCTTTGTCTACCACTATAAGGGGCCTGAGAATTCTACCGGAATCGGTATTGATATGAACCTCATTCCTCTCCCCCAACCTGAGAGCCGCTACACCCACTTCGGGCGACAGCTGCCCGCTTCTTCTTCTTTCCCTGAGCTCCTGTGCAAGCATTATGGCACTGTGCGTATAGCCAAGAAACCTGCCATCCAAGTACACACGGTCTCCCTTCTTGTCATCCACGACACCGGCAAACAGCTGCACGCCATGTCTCTTGATGAGCGACTCCTCGAGTCTCGACACCTCGGACTCGGAAAGGCCAACGGACACAACCGCCGTGAGAGCGAGATTCTTCACTAAGCCACAGTTCACGCCTTCCGGTGTCTCAGCCGGACATATTCTACCCCACTGCGTCATGTGAAGTTCCCTCGCCTCCGGGTTAGCATGAAGCCTGTTAAGAGGAGACACCACCCTACGAAGGTGTGAAAGCGTGGATAGGTAATTTGTGCGATCCAGTATCTGACTCACGCCCGTCTTGCCATCCGGCCAGTTACCCGTGGCGAGGGAGTGCAGAATCTTGTCGGTGAGCAGGTTGGCGCTCACCATAGCCTTTACCACTACCCGTCCCTTCCTTCCTCTCGTCTTGTCTATGTTATGCCTCAGATCCTTGACAAAGTTCTGCATGGCATTTCTTAGCACCACTGCCATTAGGTCGCCAGCTAGCCTCAGCCTCTTGTTCCCGTAGTGATCCTTGTCGGTTGTCTCCCTCTTACCAAGATACGCTTGAAGAAGCTTCTCAACCATGCGCGCCAAAAAGGCAGCCTTCTTCGCCTTCACCTCCCGTGTATTGGATGTGCCGAGATGCGGAAGGAATCGGGTTGCAAGTATAACCTCTCCCCTTCTCTTTGGTTCGGGCGAAACCGAGAAACCTGCCATTATTCTGTTTCCGATGTATCTCAACGCCTCCTCAGCCGTGTTGGCAAGAGTCTCTGCCTCTAAAAACGAAGGAGTTAGCAGTTCCTGAATCTGCTCATCGTCGGATATCATGAGAGCGATGTCCTTATCAGTTTCAGCACCAAGCGCTCTGAAAACTATGGCGAGCGGAAGCTTAGACCGCACAAGGTAAACGTAAATTCTTCCGTCCTTCGACAGCTCGACTGAAGTGTTTATCCTGTTCGCAGTCCTCGTAATGGAGCTAACCTTGGCTGAGTAAAGCGTGCTGGAACCGGCCGCACCTTCTTCGACAAAAACATGGTTTGTGGCCAGATCCTCCTGAGAAACTATTATTCGCTCGGAGCCGTTTATTATGAAATAACCTCCAGGATCCTGCGGGTCTTCTCCTATCTCGGCAAGCTTCTCCCTACCAAGTCCGTTAGTCACGCAAAGGCTTGACCTCAACATCACCGGTAGCTCGCCTATGAGCACTCCGCGCTCGTCGTACTGATCTTGGGTATCTGTTACTATGAAATCACAGTATATCGGCACGGAATACGTAAGTCCCCTGGTTCTTGCCTCAAGAGGCGTTATCGGGCGTGTTACAAAGTCGGGTTCTGTCATTTCCGGAACCACCCGCGTCTTGTTGGTCACGGGGTCATGAATTGGCCTACCAAGCACCGGATTGACTATCTTGATCCGCAGGTCGCCTTTGGTGGACTCTACGACGCCTACCTCCTCAATTATCTTTCTGAATTCGTTCTGGATAAACCTGTTATAGGAATCGAGGTGCAACCTGACCAGACCCCTATCCGAAATAAACGAATTGACAAGGTCTATCGCTACATTCCTATCATATTTTACGTCTTCTGCCATATATTTGTTTCACCCTTTTTTTGCTTTAGAGGAGGTGGCCTTCTTCGATTTCGATTTTTTCCGGGGCTTTTTCGGCGGTTTCTCCTTCTTAGGCTCTGTCTTTTCCTCCTTCTTTACTCTTGGCGACTTGGTAGAAGTTGTAGGCGTCACAACCCTGTAGACGACATAATCACCGACAAGCTCGCTCCTCCTGACAATCCTGACAAGCTGACCAGGTTCGGGTTTCACGTCAGTTATCGCAGGGTCGTCTTCCGAAATCCTCGGTAGCTGCCAGATCTTTACGCCCAATTCCTTGAGGATGTTCTCGGTCTGTTGCTTGTCCAAGACCTCATGCAGAGGAACCAGGTCATGCTTTATGCCCACATCCTCCCCCAATTAAACAACACTCCACTCTAAAAGGTGCCTGTGTAAAGAAGTAAGAGTGACGAATAAGCTTTACTTGACATTTTGTAACCCTGCTCGGCAGCTCGATTGCGTTATTATTGCACATCACGATTTAATCTTTTTGGTCGATTCTCACCTGCAAATTACGTGCATCGTCCAGCCGTTTGAAAGCTGTCAATATATGGATAAATGGGCTCCACTCCATGTAGTACAGAAAGATAGCGCCCGCATGTATGTCATATGCGTAGAGGTTGAGGTTCAGGCATGTAAACTGTTGACGAGACCGTCAGGACCGCTCCGCTTGATTCCGGTCAGGACGCATCAACCAGTGCTGGTAAGATGTTATACCCATCTCACCAATTCTGATGGCAACCCACCACGCTTAGCTAGTGCCTGCACCCTCTTCCGAAGGCTTTTGAGGGGATGACTGAGGCTTTGAATCCCTCGGAACCGGCCAAATATCCATGCATCGCCGAAACGCCGTAGTCAGCAATTTCAAAATAGATGGGTTTAGGTACAAAATAGATATAGCAATCTTGGGTGCGTGGGCAGTAGGGTGATAATAAACTAGAGACCTAAGACCTCCTATGTATGTGCGTGAGGGGTACACGCACCCTCAAGGAGGGTGGGGGTGTAGGAGGCCTGAAGCTGAAGTTGGAGGGCGCTTCCCCCGAGACCCATGCCGACGATGTGGGGGTGGGTGCGTCCTGACACGAGGGGGCGGAGGCGAAGGAGCCCGATGAACCCGTGAGGGGTCTACATGAAGCTGTGAAGCCCAAGCTCCACTATACGTACGACAGGTATGCGCACGCATACCTATATACGCCTACGTGAAGTGAAACCCAAATTCAAACATTCACATGGGCTCACCCTCTGAACCCCTAGCTACAGCTAATAGGATAAAGGGTACTAAGCCGGCTCCTTTAGTTTCGAAGGAAGTCAGTCTATTCACGATACTAGAGATAGGCCTCGGTCAAAGGTAACTATTAATTTCCGTCTGCGATAGTACCGGCAGCAAGGGGGAAAGCTCTGTATTGAAAGTTGGACTGATAGGGCACGCGGGAACAGGAAAGGACACACTTGCAAGTTATCTAGACACGCACCACGGCTTCAAGGTTGTTTCAATGTACCAGCCTGCGAGAGAAATTCTCTTCAGAGGCTGCGGCGATAAAAGCGAAGATAGAGCAAGGCTGAACAGTCTGGGCCAGGTTCTCTCTGAAATGTTTGGCAGGGACGTTTTCATCCGCTGGTGTTCGAACCTCATTACCGAAGAGAAAATCGTAATAAAGGATGCCCGCTATGAAAACGAAATCGAGTGGCTATTACGCGTGTGCGACATGGTTATCAGGCTGACTGCCAAGCCGGAAACGGTACTCGAAAGGATGTTATCGAGAAAACGCCCAGGGGACCCTCGAACATTGGAAGAAGTTTTGGAGGTGTGGCGGAAAGAGACGGAAATTGACAGCCCGTTAGCGGGCGTGATCACACTCGAAAATTCAGGCAGGCTCGAAGAGCTTTACGACCGTATGGACACGCTTCTTACGGGGGAGGGAAACCGTGCCAATACTATATGAAGTTACACCGCCCTCCAAGTTCGAAACAAGAAACGAGCTCGAAGAGGCCGTGGTTGCAGCTATAAGCGCCGGCGCAGTTGGAATTGACATAACGGAGTCGCCCACCGGTGAATCGCACAGCTGCTCGCTTGCCGCGGGCGTGTACGCAAAGCTTGTTCATAGGATCGAGGTGACTGTTCACCTCAGAACCAGGGACCTTACGGCGAACTCGCTCTTTAGTGCGATAAGGGCGTGCGAGGTGTGGCAGGTAGATTCCGTACTGCTTGTCATGGGCGATGGCGGACCTAGCACCGGCCTTTACCCGACCCGCGCCCTGAAGCTAATCAGGGAAGAGGGTCTCGGAAGGGGGATCAAGATTGGCGTCATTTTTGGGGGCGGCCAAGAGGCGGACAGGAGAAAGCTTGAGGCCCGACCCGACTTCGTCTATACACCAATCATGACAAACATGGATGAAATTGAAAGGGCTCATGGCGTGGCAGAGAAGCATGGCGTCGAACTCTTTGCGAGCGTGTTCGTGCATTCGGAAAAGAACAAGGCGATAGCGGAGAGGATACGACTTCCGCAGGCGGCCCTAGATGATAGGCTAGTACGTTCCGCGCTAGCACTCGCAGACAGGCTGGTTGTAATTAGCCCGGCTGACCTCGAGGGGGGCACACAGTTTGTGCGTTCGGTGGCTGCCTATGAAAGGAACTCAGGCACACGCCCAACATAGCGTTCAAGCAAAGCCCTTCTTGTTCTTTCTATCGGTCCGGAAAGCTCGGTATCCTCGCTGATAAAGGCAACGCAAGACCTAATGTAGCTGTAGAGCTCGGCCGACCTTGTCCCAAGGAGCGGCACTATTCCGCCAAGGTCCGCCGCCTGGGCCGCGCAAAGTGCCTCGATTGCACATATATACCACAGGTTGCTAACAACCTTAATCAGTTTACGTGCACTATGAAGACTCATACTCGCATGATCCTCCTGCCCACCGGAGACCACCGCGGTGTCCACGCTCGCCGGATGGCTGAGTAATCTGTTCTCGGTCACCAAGGAAGAGGCAGTATAGTGGGATATCATGAGACCTGAGTTTACGCCGCTCTGAGGGGCAAGATATGCCGGAAGCCCGCTGAAGGTGGGCGTTAGGAGCTTGTCTATCCTCCTTTCTGACAGGGCACCAAGAGGAGTGAGGGCGATTGCAAGCATGTCCAGCACCAAAGCCACAGGCTGCGCGTGGAAATTGCCACCACTTATGACCGCACCCTGCTCGGGAAACACAAGAGGATTGTCAGTGGCGGAGTTTATTTCCTTTGAAAGGATGGCATTCGCAAACCGCAGCCCTTCGCGGGCAGAACCGTGAACCTGAGGAATGCACCTTATACAGTAGGGTTCCTGAACACGACGAGTCCGCCCGGTAGAACGGGAGTCAGAAAGTACCGTCCTCAAACGGTCGGCACATTCCACCTGACCCTCGATAGGTCTCGCGTCGTGGACAAGCGGGTCGAGCCACTGTACTGAAGAACCGAGTGACTGAATGGTGAGTGATGCCACTTCTTCCATACACTCGACAAGCTTCTGCGAAGCAACGAGCGCGAGCGCACCAAGCGCTGTCGACACCTGAGTGCCATTTATTAAGGCAAGACCCTCCTTAGGTCCGAGGCTCACGGGCTTAAGGCCTTCTTCTTCTAGCGCCTGAAGAGAAGGTTTCTTTGACCCACGGTGGTACACCTCGCCTTCGCCGAGTAGGGCTACACCGATATGGGCAAGCTGAGCTAAGTCTCCACTGGCACCGAGCGAACCACTTTCGGGAACGACTGGAACGATGTCCCGGTTTATGAGCTCTGAGAGGAGGACCAATGTCTCCGGTGCCACTCCAGACCTGCCCTTGAGGAGCGTGTTCAGCCTGAGGACCATCGCGGCCCTAACCGCGTCCTTAGGTAGCTCCTTTCCGACGGCTGCAGAATGGCTTCTAAGAAGGTTTATCTGAAGACGGTCAAGGTTTTCCGGCGAAACTGGTGTATCGGCAAGCGAGCCGAAACCTGTGTTGAGCCCGTACACCCTCCCGGGACCCCCAGTCAGGCTCAGAACATAACTGCGGCACGCCTTAACCCTCTCGAGCGCCAGCGCGGAGAGTGACACTTTCTCCTCCCGTTGTGCCAGCCGGTACAAGTCATCCACACCGAGCTTCTCACCGTCGAGTGTGACGGGCAATTCGAACATCTGTCAGATTAGGCTGTATATAAGCGGTTGCCTAGGTCGAGCTTGTGCGTCGCAGGATTACCCGGGAGGCGATATACATCTTTTATACCTCCAAGATATTCCGGCAGCGTGCCAGTTACCCTCAGCGCAATGTACCTGTTGCAGAAGTTCGACCCATCCGTATACCTTTCCCTTGCGCTTTTATTCGGGATAGCCGCGCAGTTTCGCAGGATGGGGGGGTACGATTTCCTGACCGGCGTGCTGGGCTCGCTCGGCAAAAAAACAGGACCATTCTTTGCCGTGACGATAACAACCTGCATTCTTTCGCCGTTTATCCTAAATGATGTGCTTATTCTCATCCTTACACCTGTGCTTGCGGCGAGTGCGGTCGCTAAGAAATTCGATGCGACCATCTTCGTAGTCACAGAGATAGTTTTCACAAACATCTCAAGCTCGCTCACTCCATTCGGTAATCCTCAGAATATACTGCTTTGGGAGGGATCGCGCCTAGGGGCTGCGCAGTTTGTAGCCATTGCGGCGCCACCGGTCGCCGTATCAGCTGTTCTCGCGCTTGCATTCCTCTACCCGTTTGGACGCAAAAACGACATGGGCGCAGGTTCAACTGTAAAGTTTAGCGTCCTTCCCGGCGTGTACCTTGCACTCGAAGCCGCCATAGTTTTTGTGGCTGGCTACCTAAACATCCAGCCGGTGCTGTCACTCTTTGTGAGCTTCGTGGTGGGTTTTGCCTTTCAAGGAAACTACAGCGCTCTCGTCAAGGAATTTGATTCGCAGGGACTGCTAATCCTCTACGCTCTTATCACACTCGTTACAGTTTCGTCTATCTTTATTCAGGCTGCCCTTGCTGGATACACCCAACCGGCGGCCGATTTACAGGAACCATACTCAGCCCTCTTCATGCTTGGTCTCTCAAACCTGATTAGTAACGTTCCGGCAACGCAGCTCATACTCGCAACATCACATGTCGTCCCGCAGAAAGCGCCTCTTTTGGCCGTGGAAGCCGGACTTTCCGGCAATTTCGATCCGATATCTTCCCTCGCAAACCTGCTTGCACTGAATATCCTAAGAAGAAACGGAGTCAAGACCACAAGGATCATGTTGATGCTGTTTGCGACAGGTGCGGTGTCAGCCATACCCCTCTTTTTCCTGAACGCAGGATTGTAGTGTGCTGCTGGGAAGACAGATGTTGCTTGAAAGAATTTTTCACGCTCATTTTCGGGGATTTTTGCATTCCAAGTGTACACATTAAAACAGATGTCAGGCGTCCATCTGGTCCTAGATGACCGGTGATTCCTGCTCAGGCTGCACTTGGCCTGTGCCCAGTCCTGAGGCGTGTCCCGCAAGTCCCCAGTGGCGTAGATTAGGGGTTTCCCTGATCCGCCTCGAGTGTGCCAGTATCACTGTGTTTTACCTACACTACCTCTTCATACGCCGCAAAGGTGCTGTCCGGCTTCCCGATCACCCCTGCGTGATCGGGTAACACAACTCCTATAGCCGTCATTCCTCATCTTGAACCCTGTTTACTACTCCTCGACCAGACCTCGGGTCTGCAGGGAATCCAAAGGTAAGGCAGAAGGCATGCAAAACTAGGAAGGACGGCTTACGATTAGCCTGTAGACCGCACCATGCCTGAGTTCATTCACCAAGAAGCCCTTTTTCGCTGCCCACTCATACACGTCCCTTTTTGTAAGCACGTCCACTACCAAAACCTCGACCTGTTTTCCCTCCTCAATATCCCTGACCATTTTCTGTAGCGATGCGATCACCCCGGTGCAGCCCTTCTTGGTACCGTCGACTACCGACGTGCTCTCCAAAGAGACCGCCTACGCCCGTTTTGCGACGCTCCACACATCAATTTTGCCCGACTTTCTGAGGTCAAGCTCCTTCTTCACGTTTGCAACGGCTGACGCTTCGACCTGACCAGAGAACCTGTCGTGATTCGTGCACACGGCTCCCCTCACCCCCACTATGTCCGGATTTATCCTAGAAAGGGTGTCGAAGTTTTCAATCCTAAGCGCGCCAGAAAGCGCAGTGCTCATACCATCCTCCTTTGCCTCCACCACAAGGTCCCTAAGAACATCCTCCTTCATAAAGTCAAAGAGGTTCCTTCCGTCCTTGGTCAGCGTATCTATCAGGACTCCATCACTTGAACTTTCTCTGGCAAGACGCACGACGAGCGTTGGGTCGATGCCGCCGTATAGATGGCTGTCAGCAAAAGTGGCGGCTATTAGCTTAGTGTCGAAGCCCTCGAGTGCCCTCTTACTTTCCCTGAGTATCCTGAGCGCGGTCTCATAATCCGTGTTTACAAAACCCACTTTAACGGAAGTGGCATTCATTGCGGCGGCGCCATAGACTGCCAGGGACACCGTTCCCGCCTGGTTTGGTACAACACCCAAAGTGACGCTTACATGGATCTCTTTAGGGAAGGCAGACCTTACCTCCCTTATAACCCAAGGAAAGTTGGAGCCGACGACCATTTCCTTAAGGTTCTTTACGTCAACTATGTCAGCTCCTCCGGAAACTGCCTGCCTTGCTTCCTCAAGATCCTGAACACTAACCATCAGCATCATGGCGTGTCTACGGACACCTCCGGGGCTTATATTTCTTACCACCCTTTAGTAGTAATCTCTGACGGCCGCTTGCATAGCTCTGAGAAGTCCGGGCCAATAGATCTTGACCCGTAGGGTTACGGAAACCATGTGAGCTACTCCTCAGCTAAAGCTTCGGAGCTTCCTGCTTCAAACACCAGGCTCGATCCTCATACCCTTGCGGGAGGGTTACGGTGGCCCCCGCCGGTGTCCACAGGCGTGAATTGCACGCTTCCCGCACCGCGGGTACTCGTGGATGTGTTTCAAAGGCTGAATGTAAACTTTTTGTAGCGGGGGAAGTCGATAAGTATATCTCCTCCCTGAATGAAGGTCGGAGTTTTACTGCTTCCCCCGAACCCCTAACAATATTTATAAAAGATCGCAGATGCACTTTCTGTGTTCTCCGATCACTTGATAAGGACCATTTCACGGGTATTGCGGGCAGAAAGGGAGAGCACAAAGAGGGCTAAATTTAGCAGGTCATTCGATGCGAAGGTTATGAACTATACACACGGCATACTCACACTTGAATGTGCTTATTCGAATTTCTTCCAGCCCGGCGACGCTGTAGCGGCGAAAGGAGTAAAGGGGTTCAGGTACCTTGGCGAGGTAATACAATCCGCCTCGGGTAGGGTGAGTGTCTACACGAAAACGACACAAAAACTCGAGGCTGGATCTAAGCTGACGCTGACAAACGAGGAACCATTGGTCAGTCTGGAGCTCCAGGAACGCGTGGCCGACTGGCTGACCGGTGACACCACACCCGATCTGAAAATAACAAATCCTCTGAGTAAGAGTGTGGTTTTCGGAGAGGCGTACCAACCTCCCCTTACGTTCGGTGCACTTAGTAGTCCGATGGACGTGAGCGGCCGCTTCAGACTTGATGAGTCCCAGCTCAGGGCGGTGCAGGCTGCCCTTGGACTCGAAGAAAACGAACTGCTACTCATTATCGGTCCGCCTGGGACAGGAAAGACACAGGTTATCGCGAAAATCGCGGTAGAGCTTGCAAAACGTGGAGAGAGAGTGTTCATAACTTCACACACTAACAGGGCCGTGGACAACGCAATACAGCTGATTCCAAATAACCTTGCACTTAGAGTTGGCAGACCGGAAAAGGTGCAACAGGAGATCATCCCCTACCTACTTGGAAACAAGGCCGAAAGAGAAGCGGGCCGTATGCTCAAGCAGATCGATCAGAGGTTCAGGACTCTTCTCGATGAGGAATACTCGGTTTACGCAAAGATGAGCACAAAAAACGGAAACAGAGAACTCATGGAAAGGCTGGACGCACTCAAGAGGGAGCAGATGATAGCGCTTGAAGAAAGGCTGTCTCTCATTAGGAAGGAAGGCGAACACCTCGTCCGCTCTTCCCCGATAGTGGGATGCACTCTAGTCAAATCACAACTCAGCCCTCTGCGTGACCTTGAGGCGGACACTCTCATAGTGGATGAAGCGAGTCAGGTGTCAGTTCCCCTTTCACTGCTAGGGATGTCAAAGTCCAAGAAATGGATACTGGTGGGTGACCACAAACAGCTACTGCCGATATTCAAAAGTGTGCGTGACGCCGAAACCGCAAGAAGCCTGAGCGTATTCCCAAGCCTACTTTCGAGCTATCCGCAGAGGTCTCTCTGGCTGCGGGTCCACTACCGCAGCAACCCCGCGATAATCGACTTCGCATCCAATCATATATACGAAGGAAAAATAAGAGCGCACCCATCCTGCTCAGAAAGGAGGCTTAGACTGATCGGAACGCCAGCAAAAAGCTACCTGGACTCTGAACATCCGCTCGTTTTTCTCGACGTAAGGAGCAGGGATCAGATGGTGGGTAGCTCTCGGATGAACATCGCTGAAGCGAAAGTTACAGCAAGGCTCGTCCGCAGTCTCATGCAGGCCGGTGTTCCCAAGGAGGACATAGGTGTGATCACCCCATTCAGGGCTCAGAAGGGCCTGCTTTCAAAGTACACCCCGACCGAAGTGGACACCGTAGACGCTTATCAGGGGCGTGAAAAACAGGTGATAATATTCAGTGTGACTGCAACTTCAGGAATGCAGTTTGTTTGTGACGAAAATAGATTCACAGTGGCTTTGACAAGGGCAAGGCAGAAGTTCATGGTGATCGCAAACTCCCGCGCACTCTCTGACCACAAACAATGCATGCTGAAGAAGCTGTACGATCACTGTCGTATCAAAGGATGGGTTTTCGAGGAAAGGGGCTAGCAAAAGTCTAATTTACTGCCTGCCATGCATAAAGTGAAAGCCGGGGTGGCCGAGTGGTCAAAGGCAGCGGCCTGCAGTGGTTGTCACCGAAAGCCGCCAAATCGTGGGTTCGAATCCCACCCCCGGCTCCCAGCGCTTCGCTAATTTCCTCTCCGCACTGAAGGACCGGTGATTCCTGCTCAGGCTGCACTTGGCCTGTGCCCAGTCCTGAGGCGTGTCCCGCAAGTCCCCAGTGGCGTAGATTAGGGGTTTCCCTGATCCGCCTCGAGTGTGCCAGTATCACTGTGTTTTACCTACACTACCTCTTCATACGCCGCAAAGGTGCTGTCCGGCTTCCCGATCACCCCTGCGTGATCGGGTAACACAACTCCTATAGCCGTCATTCCTCATCTTGAACCCTAAGAGCGTCCTGCACCCCTCATAAGTGCTTAGGCCATTTAGACTTCCCCTTTATTTTGACTATGCCATAGCAGTGTGTTCCTTCAACAAAACGGTTTCACGTGAACTACCCCGCCTGATGGCGGGAGCTTCCTGCTTCATCACCCCACCTTGCCTCCTCTTTTTTAACCCTAGGGAGGGTAGGGGAGGTATTGGGCGGAGTTCCGCAGGCACACCGGGTGGCACCCACCCTGCTCTTTTTAAGAGTACCAGAGAAGCGTTAAGATCTCGATCCAAGGTGAAACTGCAATATGGACAGTGAAAGATTCGGTCTTCCAAACTCAAGTTCTGGTTGATTCCTCCGCAGAGAAAACACTCACGGGATGTGTTGTAGGCGGATACAGCGAGCACGGTTTTCCCTCTTTTTAAAAACTCCCACTCCAAGCACCCTCTTAACTCGGAAAAAGAGGAGTCGTAGAGCCGCATCCTCCTCTTCTTGGTTACGCCTTTCTGGATCAAGCCTTGGACGTTTAAATCCTCCAGCACCAACACATCATACTCCTGTGAAAGAAGAGCCCCGAGTTTAAAGAACAAATCGCGCCTGAAATCTTTAACATGCTCGTGCTGTTTAGCGAGTCTCCTCTTAGTTTTAAGCCAGTTCTTTGAGAGAAACCTCTTCCTTGAAAGTGTCCTCTGTAGCACCCTGATTCTTTCAAGCGAGCGCTCAAGCGGTTTTGGGTTTTCTAGGAAGCGCCCGTCGGAGAGTGTGGCGAGCCTCGTGATCCCCAGGTCCACACCCACAGCTTTTTTGGGCTCCCCCGATGTTTGCCCCAGTGGCTCAGCATCCTCCACTACGAAGATTATGTATATCCGGCCTGAAGGGTGGAGTTTGACGCACACCTGGGACACTTGGCTCTCTGGGAGCTCCCTGTGTACTATCAAAGTGAAGAAGCCGATTTTGCTCAGGTGGAGCCGTGCTTTTCTCTTTTTGTTTTTGCCTTGTCCAACTTCCCTTGTATTTGAAAGCTTCCAGCCACTCTGAGGATACACCAGGGAAAGGTAGCGGTGAGGCTTCTTTTTCTTGGGCTTGTT
>Ga0080006_1138718_pt1 | contig 68006 bp, 55 predicted proteins | sample RS3BMetagenome_FD_69209 | JGI IMG/M metagenome (GOLD analysis project Ga0080006, IMG submission 69209) | Ferric oxide microbial mat and aquatic microbial communities from Rainbow Spring, Yellowstone National Park, USA - RS3B (SPADES... ... | reverse complement strand
TCCTGTCCCCGGACCTGGAGGGATCCCTCCTCCTCTCGCCCCACGTGGGCTGGTACACGGACGCCGGATTCGCAGAGATCATGAGGCAAACGGCGGAGAACATCAAGGCATTCGCTGAGGGCAAGCCCGTGAGGGTGGTCAGGTGAAAGGGCGCGAAAAAATCGCGAAGAGCTTTCGAGACCCTAAGCGTTGCGGTCAAGCGCCATATCCTTAGTCGATCCCAGAATAGAGAAACGTATGTCCGTTACTTTACTTCTTCTACTTCCTCGTCATCGTTCTGTACTGGAAACCCCGTCCCTGAGGGCGAGGAGCCAAACGCAAACACTTCTTGAGCTAGTGATGGTTTTTTCCCTTCCCCGGAAGCCGAGGGCAGCTAGCGGTTAAGCGCGCCCATGAACGCGGATAGCCCGTGCTCTAACGGGAGGTAAGGGTCGGGGTTACCCCAATCCCCCTGCGGGTAAGAAGCCTCCCCCGAAGGGGCTGGAAACCCCAAAGCCCCGTCCGTGAGGTCGGGGTAGTTCACTGCCCAGGACGGCGTCAGACACTCTTATTAGCTTTTCGCACTTATTTTTGTGCGTCGCCTTTCCAAGGACTTCAAGCTAACGGTCGCAAACGCGGGCCTGTCTAGGCTGGGTACGTCGGCCTTTGACCTCATGATACTGTGGATAGTTTTGGAAGTGACAGGATCTCCCTTGTTGGCAGGACTTGGTGAGGGCCTCTTGTCCTTACCGCTCTTCTTCAGCTTTTTGTTCGGCGCCGTGATCGATAAGTCCCGTCGGAAAAAGCGCATAGCGCTGGCTTCCGGTGCGTTGAGGGCGGCATCCTTGCTGGGCGTTATGTGGGCAGCCTTCATCGGTTCCCGCATAGCGCTGGTGATCGCCATCTATTCGGCCGCGCTGATAATAGGGCTCACGTCGGATGTATTGAACTCCATAAGGACGTCATGGACGAAAGAATTTCTGGGCGAGGAGCAGTACAAAACGGGCAGTTCGCTTTCCAGCGCCGTCTCTTCCGCTTTCGACGCGGCCGGCTATGGGTTGGCCGGGCTGATGGTCACCCAGGGTTACGAGATCTCGTTCCTGACGCTCCTTTCCGTTTTCATAGTAGCGTTGGCTCCGTTGTCTGCCATAAGGGAATCGGATGTCCAATTGAAGCGTTCATCGCCATTGGAGTCGATGAGGGAAGGGATAGCGTTCATAAGGGCGCATCGGGTCGTTACGGAGGCTATGGTGGTAGCGGTGGTCGTGAACATGGTTTTCGGGATGTCCGGCGTGATGATAGCCGCTTTGGTCCAGCAGAGTTTAAGGCTACCAGCGGTGTACATGAGCCTGCTAATAGTGGCCATCATGGGAGGGGGCGTTCTGGGCTCGGGTTTAGCTTCAAAAATAAAAGGCGGGCTCGGGAAGATCTCTTTTGCGTCAACGACGGTTGCCGGTTTCTCTTCCTTGATGGTGGGTTTCTCAGGCAGCGTGCTGGCAGATGCCGCGGCAGCGCTTGTCATGGGCTTGAGCATTGGTGTGCTTTCTGTGGCGCTCATGACTGCCTTCATCAAAATAATTCCCTATGAGATGATGGCTAGGGTTCAGGGGGCGTTCAACACCTTTACGTTGTCCGTAACCTTCTTTTCGGGTGCGGTCGGCGGAGCGCTTATCACCCTAGCGGGGGCTAGGGGTTCTTTTCTGATAGTCGGAGGACTGGTGATCCTTTCGTCGACTCTTTGGTTGGCGTTTAAGGAGCTGGCGCGGCTTACCGTTTAATATTATCACCTTGTTAGTCGTCCGAAACCTTTTGGTTTTCCAGAGGGCCGTACCTTAGGACGCTGCGCCCGACCGCGTTTCCCGAAATAATTGGCTGAATTGCAGCGAGCTACGACACGGGGTGGAGAGAAGCATAAGAATGGCGCGGGAGAACCCTGCAAAGGGTTATAACCCCCTTAGGTGTACGTTCATGCTCACCGGTACCGTCCAAGTCGTTCTCAGCTCAGATGTGGCATCAGCTGAAAAAGCGGCTTCCAAGCTCGGGAAGAAGCATGAAAGCGATTGGGTTCCCATATACTATCAAAAGACGGGGGAGAAGCTGCGGTCGGTGTTGGTCCCTAGGCCTGATAAGCTACTGGAGCAGGCGCAGGTCGTGTCCATCTCAGATTTTGCGTACTTGGTCCTGCCAGGTGCGGTTGGGTGGCAAGACGGCGAGCTGGCTTTGATGATCGAGGCCGGGGGCGTGGATGGCGAATTGGTGGGAGATCCGGCATCCTACAAATATTTCTCGGAGCTCTCGATAGGTGGGAGGTTTTTCCAAGAGGTCGTGCCCTTCGCGGGGAATCCCCGCGAGAGAGGTTTCGTGTTCGTGGACAGAGTGTTTCCGGTAACTGGGGTGGGAACTGTTGTGCTGGGTTTTACGTTTACCGATGTCTCCGTTCACGACAGGTTTACCTCGTTACCGCAGGGGAAGGAGGTGGAGGTGAGGAGCATCCAGGTGCTGGACGAGGATCAGGATCACGTTGGGGTGGGGGTTCGCGTTGGGTTAGCCCTCAAGGGGGCCTCCGCGGAGGAGCTGAAGGGGGTCTATGCCCTTTCCAAGGAGTCGGCTTCTTTTTCGCAAGAAGTGCCAGCGGAATTCCATCCCTTTAAGTGGGCCCCTCCCTTGCCCGCTAGGTTCCACGTTTTCACCGGGGGCGTAAGGGCCACGGCAACCCTGGAGGGGGGAGTGATGAGGTCGGATACCCCGATACCGAGGAGCGGCAGGGGCTTGGTGGTAGACGTCAACGCGAAACCCAAATCGCCCAGGGTGCTCGGTGGGCTCCTGCTTAACGGCTAAATGGATGAGCTGGGTGGGCACGCTGACGATCCTCGATTTAAAACGGCGCCTTTACTTTTCCCATAACTCATGGGTGTTGGCTGCGAGCTCCGCTCTTTGGAGCATTGGAGGCGGACTTGTAAACCCGTTCCAATCCCTTTACTTTTACGCCCTCGGCACACCTCTTGCGTTCATTGGCCTTATGGTTGCGGTCAGCTCCGTGACCACGGCCCTGGCATACGTGGTGGGAGGGGCCATAGCGGACGCTTACGGTAGAAAGAGGATAATAACCGTGTTCAGCGTGGTGGCGGCCACTTCTTCCTTCCTGTACGTTTTCGTCTTCTCGTGGCCGTGGCTGTTCTTACCCATTATTATAGGTGCCCTCTCCGGTATATACTCCCCTGCCTTTCAGGCCACCATCAACGATTCCATAGAGCCGGACCTTCGGCCCGTTGGTTTCGCGTCCTTCACCCTCTTGACCTCAATACCGTCAGTCTTCATGCCGTACTTCGGTGGGCTGCTGGTTAGCCGTTTCGGTGACGTGGTCGGCCTCAAGATTGGCTTTTTTATCTCTGGACTACTGGGCGTTATCGCGACGACCTGGAGAGCGAGGAACCTCCAGGAAACCCACGTGGTGGAGAAGAGGGGGCGGGTCGACGTGCTTTCTTCTTTCAGGGGAATACGTGACGCTTACAGGGCGGCAAGCGAACCGGCCAAGAAGCTCCTGCTGTTCACGCTGTTGAGCAGCGTCGCCACCGCGCTTTCCACGATTTTCATATCCATTTACGTCATAAATTCGCTGAAGCTTTCTCCTCCCGAATACGGGATTCTCATTGGTTTGAGCTCCTCGGTCACCGTATTGCTGATCATGCCCGCCGCTGGTTTGGTTAGGAGATTGGGTTTGAAGAAGGCGGCCATCCTAGCGGCGTTGTTTTCCCCGCTCAGCATGCTGGCTTTCGTGTCAGCGGTTGGCATGACCGACCTAATAGCTTGGAGCGTCACCGGTGGGATAAGTGGTGCGCTGTTGTCTCCTTCCATTCAGACGTTGCAGGGAAACCTTACCAGCAAAGAGATAAGGGGCAGATGGATGAGCATGTACGCTTTGGTACCGCTTTTGGTTTCAGCCCCGTTTCAGGTGCTTTCGGGCGTGCTTTACTCGCTTTCGCCAGCCCTCACTTTCGTACTTTCAATCCCCTTTTACGCCGCGGCGGTTTACGTCCTAACGCTGATAGAGATACCCCATCGATCGTGAAGTCTTAAAGGGTTTGTGTTCTCCTTCAATGGTTGTTTTATTCGAAGTTGCAATGGCGTTGACTAGCTGAAGTTGAAGGGTATCGGGGATTTGGGATGCCCTGAATTGTGCGTTGGCTTTGAAAGAACGCTTTTTCGTGAGGATTCTCCGTTGTCTCCGCCCTAGTACTCGTGGTGTTCGACCTGTATTTGGCCCTTTGGGCAATTCGCAGCTTAAAAAAGGCGGGGATCCCGTCGACCGGGAGCTAGGCCTCTCCGCGTGGATTTGCTTTCCAGCGGGCCTGGATGAAATATATTGGGTACGCTGAAGCGCCTGGCCCCGTTTAACGGTTTCGGGGAAAGGCGGCGAAGGTCCCTTGTGAGGGATGGGATGAACGGATGGCCACCTCACTAAAGGTCTTCGCAGCGTGTTCGCGCGACGATTCACTCCCTCGGCCATCGCGATGAGGACGGTCGGGCTTTCTCCCTGGAACGGGCAGGGTGGGGGAGGGATGGGAAGACGGAGGGACGGAAGGTGGGAGGGAGGTAATGAAAGAGGAGAGAATGGAGGCGCCCGTACACGATGACGCCCCTGCGATGGCGAATACCTGAGGTATTCCCCGGGTAAGCGCCCCGACGAACCGAAGAGCCTCTGGGGGCGGCGTAGTCCGCATTAGATTACGTGATGGTGCGTGCTGTCCTCGCACGGAGGTGCTGTGCGTTAGGCCTTTGCGCGAGTTTTTGTTCGTCAAAGTTTCACCCATTTCAGCGTTTCAGCGCACGCCACCAAAAAGCCGGCCGCTAGAAGATAGGTGAACCCGTAACCCAGGTAGAACGACGTGTAACCGGATACGAACGATCCCAGTAAAGTGGCCACGCTTACCAGCGAGCTGTATATACCCAGGTTTGTGCCCGCGTGAGCCCCCAGCGTCTTGAATATCATGACGTTGGATGAGGCGTAGAACACCGCGTAAGCGAATCCCGCTGCCAACGGGTAGAATACGAGTGATGCTCCCAGCGTCTCGATCGCCCCGAGGAAAATCACGAAAAAAGCGATGCCCGAGTAACCCAGCGCCCTCAGGTAAAGTGCGGTCCTCGCGGAGACCTTTTCTCCCCTTTTCTCTATGAATTTCCCGCTGATGTGAAACGAGAGCGTCTGCACGACGTAACCAGCCATTATTACGGCGAAAACTTCAGATTCCGTCAAGCCCTTGGTGTAAAGTCCAGGGCTTATCATCGTGTTGAAGAGGCCGCTCGCCACGTAGAATAGGAAGAGGGACAGGTAAAGGGGAAAAGTTGGGTTGCCGGTCCTCCACCTTTCTTTTGCGAACCTATAAAAATGCCTGAGCCGCGGTATCCTCAGGAAGAATAGCGGAGTTGACAGCAGCCTTGAGCTTAGGGCGGCGGGGTGCATGGAAAGGGAACGCCTCTCTAGGGGAAGGGGAGGATCCTTGATCAAAAGGACGGCCGTCGCTGTGGATGAGAGGCCGAAAACGCCCAAAACTATCATCATTTCTCTCATACTGAACACCGAGGTGTAGAGCGTCGCGAAGAGAAGGCCAGCGGTGACTCCGGCGCTGGCCATGAGGTTCAATGCTGAGAAGGCAGAGGCCCACTTTTCCTTAGGCGCCGTTTCCATCACCAATAGGCTGATCGGCGTTGATGAGGCAGCCGAAAAGATCCCGATGGCAGCATAGGTTAGGGCCACGGAATAGGCATCTCTGGCAAAGAATAAGAGGAAAAGCATCGCGGTGGTCACCCCGTAGCTCATCAAGACGAGCTTCCTCCTCCAGCCCGTGGCGTCGACCGCCAGCCCCCAGATGATGGAGGCGGGGATGGCCATACCGTTGTAAAGGGTAACCGCTAACCCCACGGTTATCGCGTTGCCGCCGAGCTTCAAAATGTAGATTGGAATAAACGTGCCGAGCGGGCCCAAGGCCATGTTAAACGGGATGACCGCCCACATCCACCTTTGGTCTTCACCTTGGGGTGCGGCCAACTGCGCTATGTACAGGGACATCGATAAAGGCTTTGGGGTGCTTTTTAACGGCCGTGAAGTACTGGGTTCGCGTGGTCTTGGCGTCGGGCGGAGGCCTCCTCGTTTCCAGCAAACGGTAGGAGTTTGCCGGGGTTGGCTTCATCGCTCGGAGCCCGCGCTGGGGTCAGATAAAAGGGGCATGGTTCGGGATCGCGGAGCCTCGCGGCTTTTCGAGCCCTGCGCACGCAGCGGCCTTCGCGTAGCTGTTAGACGCCCGGGCTGCCGTACTGGGTCGGGAAGCCACAAGTTCGTCGTTTTAGGGGAGTTACGCGCGCCCCGCCGGAACGCCGTCAGGGGAAGTCTGCCGATCGGCTGGGCTCGGTTTAGCGATCCTTTAGCTGACCTTTTATTCTACCGCGTTTGAAAAATGGCGATAATTCGTGCGCGTGGCGCTTCAGCTTTATAGCTTGAGGGAAGATTGCCGTAAAGATTTTTTTGGGACGCTTGAAAAGGTGGCGGGAATGGGATACGAGGGGGTTGAGTTCGCCGGTTTCTACGGAAAGTCCGCGGGAGAGGTAAGGGATAAACTGCGTGAGCTCGGATTGGGGGTAGCGGGTTCTCATACCTCCTTTGATTCGCTGGTGCTTTGGGCTTTTGACAAAACGGTTGAATTCAACGAGGTCCTTGGCAACAAAAACGTCATTATCCCCTCATTGCCTGGAGAGCTAAGGGGCGGCAAGAAGGAGTGGCTCAGTTTCGCCAACTACTTGAACGAGTTATCCCGTAAACTCCAACCACACGGGATGAGGGTTGGCTACCACAACCATTGGGATGAGTTCATACCCGTTGAGGGCGAGAGGCCCTGGGACATCATCGGCAGCAACACAGTAGCTGACGTGGTGTTACAATTGGACGTGGGTCACGCCGCCCGCGCCCTAGGTTCTCCGGAGGAGGCCATTGCCCAATTGGACAAGTACCCCAAGAGATCCCTCACCGTGCACGTGAAGGATTTCTCCAAGCAGAAGGGATATAACGTCATACCGGGTGAAGGGGACCTCAACTGGGAAGGCTTCCTCAGCGCGTGCAAGAGGAACGGCACCGAGTGGCTCATAATTGAGCAGGAGGAATATCCTTACCCGCCCCCGGTTGAGACCGCTAAAAGGGCACTTAACAACCTGAGGGAATTCCTTAAGAGTATCTGAGATCTTTTTTCATGAAAGCCGCCGACGCTTCGAGCCACCCCGCCGACCTTCCAGAAGTAGCCGTCGTAATGCTTGCTCACGGTCATTTAGAGATGACGGTCTCTGCATTGACAGGTGTTATCAATACCGATTACCCGCGCTATCACGTCCTCTTGGTGGACAACGGCTCCGAGGGCGGTTTTTCAACCTCAATAAAGGTGAGGTTTCCGTCCGTTGAATTGCTCAGCCTGCCGGTCAACCTAGGGACGCCGGCGGGCTTCAACCGCGGTCTTCAGCGCGCCCAAAAGATGTGGGATCCAGATTACTTCGTGCTAATGGATAACGACGTGGTCATCAGCGATCCACGGTGGCTTAAGGAATTGGTTGGGGTGGCGGTCAGGAGCGGGGCTGCCGCCGTGGGCCCAGCGGTAGTCGAGCCGAGCGCGGGAAAGGGCGGGCGGAGGCTTTACTTCAGGGGAGAGCTGAAGTACATGTACTTCCCACCCTATTACCTGTTTTCGCGGTTTCGCGGACCCAGGAGGATGGCGCTCGCGCGCGTCAATACCCCCATCTACTACGATTCTCTGGTAGGGGCATGCCTGCTGTTGAGCGCTAGGGCCTTGAAGAGGGTTGGGCTTTACGACGAGGGCTATTCGCCCCACGGCCTCGCGGACGGGGATCTTTGCTTTAGGATGTGGGAGAACGGTGAATCGGTCGTCTACGATCCTAGGGTCACGGTGATCCACTTTGGAGGGGCCACCACGGGGAAAAGACTAGTGCAGGACGTCAGGGCGCGGACGAAACTGGCTAGGGATCACTGGAACCGTTTCTTCTTTTTCCTGTCACTACCGTTCTTTCTGCTACCTTCCCCCCAGGAGTTGAGGCAGCTGGGCTTCGGGTTCGGCGATATCCCGAAAAGGGTCAGGGGCGTCGCCTTGGGCCTTGTGGCCCCAACGAGGGTAGCGAAGTTCTCGGAGAGAAACCGATATTAGGGAAGGGTGTTTTCCCATATGCTTAACCCCGACATCGCGGGCTTCGTGAAGAGGTTAGATGAAAAGTGGCCTGGGCAAGACCGCTCCAGGGCCTGCGCAGCCTATGTGGGGTCGGTCCTAGAGGGTATGAATCCTTACGCGTTCGACGAGTTGATCGATTTTCTCAAAGCAGTTGGAGTCGCCAACCTGTCGTTGGGCGAGTACTTCGGTAGACATCGCCGTTCCGCGGCCAAAAGCCGGGTCGCTCTTTCTTCCATTTTTACCAGGGTGGGCAACGTTGAGCTGCCCTTTTTGAAGGAGAAGGAGGTGTGGGAAGAGAAAGAGCTGCTCGAGAGATCGTTGGCCTACCTGAGCACCTTGATGAGCAGGTTAGCCGGGCGCCCCGATAGCGGAAGGGATTTGGAAGCGTACCGTGTTCCAGCCGAGGTCGCTCGGAGCAGCGGAAGAGAAAAGGAGACGAGTTCTTCTCCCTCTACCTCAGAAAGAGGTCCTGCGCCGGGCCCGACGCCTGCTCCGACGCCCGCCCCGCCATCGGGCTCCGCACCGGTACAGGAGAAGGACCTGAACTACTATTTCCAGCACCTTTTGAGGGCCAAGGGACCGAAGTTCATGGACGAGATACCTCGCGTTTCTCAGCTAGTAAAGGTGGCGGGGATCAAGGGTTTGACGGCTTTCACTAGGGAAGCCATGAGCTCGCTTGGCCTCTCAGAAGAAATGCTTGAGGGGCTCTACGAAGGAGGGGGTAGCTTTAAGGGAAAGAGCTTCCCGGATTGGATACTGGAGCTGATCGTCCGCAGCGATGTGGACAATTACATAGTTGCTTACGCCTATGAGCTCATAGATCTCTATTTGGGGAAGGGAAGAAAGTAAACTTGCGAAAACCCGTTTAACGGTTTCGGGGAAAAAATGGCGAAAGTCCTTTGTGAGGCAGGGGATAGATAGCTCCTTTGCACGGGGGTCTTAACTCTGAAGTCTATTTCTTTCTGGCGATGTCCTTCTCGAGTCAGCTCCTCGGGCATGAGGGGGCGATCCGATACCTCCCTTGATGCTCGGGGAGGATGTCTTAAAGTCAAATACGCAAACAGGAGGGCCGATGCAATCCGTTTTCTTCCAAGCGGTTTTCAAGGAAGAAAACTCAGGAGGTTAGCTGACATCTCATTTAAGCTCTTCAACGAGATTAACTATGGCTGGAACAGCAATTCCTTCAGAAGCGCGATGTAGACCTCAAGGGAGCGCGAGAGGTGTAATACTGGAATTACAGGGATGGTCTGGGAGCGAACCTGCAGGCCGGCTCAGAGTTACAGGGCCTTTTCCTCTATTTTCTCCTCGTTAAGGATTAAGAATGGGGGAAAATACCGCGCTTTTTGAAGCGTGTTTGCCCGCCTGAATACTCGAATGACGGGGAGGCTTGTAGCGGGAAGCCGATGATCGTGGTGAGGCAGGACAGGTACGCCGTGGAAGAGAACGACCACAGACCGATCCTGAAGTACTTCGGCCTGGGGTAGAGTTTGCCGCCGGGCTGAGGTGGTATAAAACGGGTTAGGTTAGAGATATATCGCGGCGGGGCCAGGAACGCTTGGTACGCCCCCATCCCAGAGGAGGTCGGCGTGGAGACGACGAAGAAGGGTAACAAGTCGAAACACATCGTGCAAGGCGAGAATAGATCGGTGCAAACCGAGTGTCCAAAGCGGGATTAGGCAGCGTCAGTCGGCTTGGGCATCAGCGTCCTGGCGAGCCCCGTCGTCAGCGACGGCAGTTGGTTGCTCTGCAAGGTGTTAGGACTAAGCGAGACTACCTCCGCTTCGAGAAGAGGATCTCAGAAGTTCGATCGCTTGCGGACAGAACAAATGACGTGGGGTGCAGGAGGCTCATGATCGGTTATCGAGGGAGAAGAGGAGGCTTTTTCAGGGAGTGAACGAGCAGACTACTGCACTTGTACTCGGACTTCGCGTCTCACGTGGTAAAGACCCTCCACCAAATAGGCGTCTCCGCGATCTACTTGGGCTACCCTTTCAACACCCCTCGGACGAGGGTAACGAGTTGACGCCAAACTCTTGCTCTTGCCGCAGACCGATGCAGGTAGTCGAGTATAAGACCCAGGAGTACGGCGTGAGGGCCTTCGAGCTCGTCGAGTACAAGGCGTTCAACTACCGTGACTTTCGCGGCGCAAAAGTTAACAGATGATCTATGAGCGCAATCAGCCATCCTTTCGCCACATGCTTCGGTCGAGCTGAACGCTGCACAGAACATGCTCAAGAAGGCGACCAAACCTGTAATCCCAACTATAGGGAAGCCGCTCACCTTCGTGGTGGACCGCACCCCAATATCGCCTGTAAACGGGTGTAACGCGTACGGCATGGGAACTCTCTACCTTAGGGTCGGGGGAAGGGGGGAGATTAGTGGCACTGACGATTTCAAACCGCGAAATCCGAGAGATGAGTTGTGAATGGATGTGTTTATATTTGGCAGCCAGTAAGACAAGGCATGAAGGCCGTTTACTCCTCCTTGATCGTGGGTTTGGTCACGTTGGGTTTCGTGGTCGTTATCTACCAAAACTATGTAACTACTCCGATGGTTAAGGTGACCGGGCTTGAAACCGAGGTGGTTTATCAGGGCAACGTCCCCAGCGCATCGGGCGTCATCGCTACGGTGCATCCCCTAGTAGACGTGCCATTTTGGGTCAAGGCCTCAGGTTTTTTTGGCGTGGAGATGAACTTCACCAATTTGGGGAATCAGACTTACTACGTGGAAAACATAGAGACGGATACTCCGGGTTTCTCCGTTTCAAATAATTACTTTTCCGAATCCCTTCCGCTTTCCGTTGGCCCAGGCTCATCAAAAACGCTTTACGTGGCGGTACAAGTCCCCTCGGAAGTTTATTCGGGACCCGTTAACATCACGGTATTCATCAAAGTCTAGCGCGTGCGCTTAGCTCTGGCCCTTGCGAGGTTCCAAGCGTGTTTAGATTGTCGTCAAGTATTTGTAGGCCGTGGAATGGGTTGCTACAGCCGATTTCGGTTGCATGAGATCCTCTTTCAGCGGAGTGGGCGAGGGCGTCTTGTTGTACTGGTATTCGCGAGGCCTCTTGACCCGGCTGGCCCCGCGACAAAATCATACGTTCAATCAACCTTCATGGGCGTACGCCTTTCTCCCTTTTTCCCTCAAGGAATCCGTTGGCGTAAGTTTAAAAGTAAGGTAATGTCAGTTCAAGGCGTCCGTAAATGAAGGCTAAGGACAACAGGGGCAAACGCGGGGCCCCGAGGGCTGGGAGCAGGACCCCACTGAAGAGTCCGGTTTTCGATGTGGCGCTGATATTCGCGGTCGCGCTTGCCTTGCGCCTCGTCCCGGACTTCCTCGAGCCCCCTCACGTCACCACGGACCCGGATTTCTGGTATTACTACATGGCGGCCAAGGAGCCGTCTTGGTTCAGCCAGCTATACGGCTCAGGCCAACCCCTGGCGACGACCTACTTCGCGGATCTGACGGCGTTTTTCTCATCTCTGTTTCAGTACTCGCTGGCCATGACCATGAAGATCGGTTTCGCGGCCGTCGACTCGGCTTCGGCGGTCGGCCTATACCTCATCGGGCGCAGGTTGTATAACAGGCAGGCGGGTTTTCTTTCGGGGTTTGCTTACGCGGTTTCGGCGCAGGCCCTGCAGGGTTCCTCCCTCAAGGTCAGGCACGACGGTTTCGCCGTTTGTCTCATAATATTTGCGGGCTACGTTCTTAGCCTTTTGGCGACGGAGGGGCGTCGCCCGCTCTCGTCCTTGGGTAAGGCGAAGGAGCAGGCGAAACGCCTTTACTTCCCGCTTTCCTCGTTCAGGCCCAGGCATTGGCCCCACGCCTTGGCCTTGGCGTTGCTCGTTTACGGGACGTACCTCCTCACGTTCTATCAGTTCTTGGTCATGGTAGGCGTCTTGGGGGCTTACTTTGCAGTATCCGAACTCCTGGCCTGGTTCGACGACCGGAGGGCTTTCCACCTAGTGGTTTTGGCGCTGCTGGCCCTCGTCGCTGCCTTCGCCTTCTACCACTATAACGTGCCGTACCTGATGGGCTGGAGCATTTCTTCCTCCGCGTTCATAATCGAGCTTGCCCCGTTCAGCCCCTATTACGCCGTCGAGTGGTTGAACCTGCTTGCGATCTTCGTCCCGTTCGGGCTTTACTTCGCGCTGAAGGAAAAGGACGCCTTTTCATTGGGGTCTGTGCTGGTCACTTTTCCGTTGTACTACCTCGCCCTGCGCGGCATCCTCTACTTCATGATCCCCGTGGCGCTTCTCTTCGGCGTGGCGCTCAAAGGGGTGAGGCTCAAGAAAACGCTGGCGGCGCTGGTTTTGTTGGTGGCTGTCATCAACGTGGCCATCTATTACCAGACCTACCCCGTCATGATAGAGGCGGACGGCACAGACGAGGCTCAGTACAGGGCCGCCCTTTGGATCAGGGAAAACTCGCCCGCAGGGGCGCTTGTTTTGGCGAACTGGGATAGAGGTCACCTGATCCAGGCCGTATCGGAGAGGAACGTGGTCTGGTCTGGTCAGTACGTGCCGTCCGTTGGGCAGGTCGTCAGCGAGGCCATGTACTCAACCAACGAGAGTGCGGCCCTTCACTACTTAAGGCAGTTGGGCTCGCCGGAGTACGTCTTCTTGGTGCAGGGGACGCTTGTCTACGACCCCAGCGAGAACTACCTCAGCTACATAACTGGGATAGGCTCACCACCCGCGGGGTTCAACCTCACTCGCACACCCTCGGCGACCCTTTACAGGATGCTCTACGACCCGACCTCCCTTAAGGACTTAAAGCTGGTGTACGAGAATGGCGGCGTCTACGTTTTCGAGGTGAATTACACAACCTATAACGGTAGTCTTTAGGGGTGTTGCGGCGGGCTCTCGTCGGGTCTTCGGCCTCATAAGGCATTCGGCATGCTGGTTTACTTAACTTATGTGGCCTTCACCCGGGCTCCATTCTGCCGCTTAGACGTTTCTAAAAGAGGGGATCGATCGAGTTATCGCTTTGCTGGCGCGCAGGTCATCGCGGGCCAAACCGTTTATGGTATGATAAGAGCTTGACGGACAACGTTATTTGAATCACCCGCAGACATTCGGTCGTTACTTGAAATGAACGGATCGACGTGGACTGCCCGTCACTCACGCGCGCTTTCAAAGCGACCAGGGATCGATGAGGAGCGATTGAGGCGGCGAGAGAGATTGCAACCAGCAATCCTGTCTATCTAACGAACTGGCTTTGCGTCTAATCACAGCGTTCTTAACGATCGCGTTTTCTTAGTCACCGAGCTGAGGAAATGCGGTCAGATTCTGAAGGCTCGAAACTACGATGCTGGGCTCCCGCCTTTGGTCTCCGCTTATGGGTTAAGGCGTTTCTGGTTTCCATTTGAATATGTCATCTAAAACGACCCGATTTAATGCTGATGGGGAGCAATGACGCGCCATTTTCATCCGGGATTTATGGATTTTCTTGCAGGACGGGGTGTAACCGGGTTTGCTGGTGTCTTCTTCTTTAAGTAGGTCTCGTTTTGAACGATGTTTTCGATGCAAGCGGCGAGCGCTACTCGAAAGCGTCGGGTTCACGCTAAGGAACGGGCAGCCGTACCCGCCTAACGGGCAGCCGTTAAAAACAAGCATACCCATGACCGCGGGTAGGACCGATGTGGATACAGCGGCATCTAACGCAGCATCTAAGTGGACCGCGTTCGGAATACCTACCCGGGTAATCGTAATGGATCCTACGGCGCTGCATTTCACATTTCACTACGCTACCTTCGGGTGATTTCACCGTCTCAGCCGGGTGGTCCTCCTCGGCTTCTAGCTACGCAACCCTGTGGACGAGGGGGAATTGAGGGTGGTCGCTTTGGTACGCTTCTGGCCACCTCGGAGCGCTAGGAAAGTACGGTTGGGACCAAATGGCCAACTACCTGATAACTTTCCCCGGTGGGGCGAAGGGCGTCTTTAACATGGCCCTTGGTACGCGAAGTTCGCCAAAGAGGCTCCCCTAACCGCGGCCTACAAACAATCAATACTTGAAATGCAGGCCTTCTTCAACAATTACTGGCCATTCATTCCGTTTGGCGACAGGCCGGTGTGGGCGCAGATAAACGCAAGGGTGTTCAACATCACATGCACATTGGATCTTTTTTTGGATTCGCAAGGCGTGTTTGTGGAACCCGGGCCATGGCCGGGCCGGGTTAATGGCGATAATGGCATATGGCGGCCGTTCCCATGAGTTACGCTCAACGGAGTACCTTCACCGGTGGCGCAGGCCATGGCCACTAAGGCCCTGTCGCCCGAATGGGCCGAGTTCTTCGACATCCCGCCCAACTACACCACTAACTACGCCTCGGCCGCGTCGCCAACCGCGAAGCTGTCCCTCTCTGCCGCTCCGACGTCGATCGCCCAGGGCGGGTCTACCGCGATGACGGCCTCCGTCACGTACCCGAACGGTTCGGCCGCGTCTCGCGTGGCCGTTAACTTCCCGTCAGGCGGGAAGGAAGTGGGCTCGGCGGTCACGGGTACCAACGGCCAGGCAGCCCTCGCTTATACCCCAACTGCCGCCGGCACCTACTCCCTCACCGCCGACCTAGCTTCCGCCCCCTCCGTCGCCTCCAACGCCGTCTGCCTCACCGTAACCAGCAACGTCACCCCGACCCCACCCCCCACTCCAACGCCGACCAGCAGCAACGCGATGCTCTACGCGGTAGTGGTCGTCGCGGTGATCGTGTTGGTAGCCGCCCTGCTCGCGCTGACGAGGGGGGCAAGAAGGGCCAGCAGCCAACAGCTAACAAGTGAAACTAAATAGTATAGCGAGCGCTTAGAAACCCATTATTTATTTATTTATTTATTTATTTGCTAGTTAATTAGTTATTTTTGCTTCGTTTTCACGCCGACATCCTCGAGTGCAAGCTTTCATGACGACCATAAGTTGCAAGGCGCTGTGCGGTTTGAAGGCGGGTCTTAGGTCTTCGGTTTCGCAGGAGGGGTGAGATGTAAGTGCGTTTTGGGCTTGTCTTCTTAGTGGGCCAGCGTTTGTTTTCGGCCCGGTGCCCGGGCTGGCTTTCATTCGGTAGACCGTGCCATTCGCGCCATTCATCATCGGTCCTCGTCCTCGTCGGCTATCCTCACCTGATGCGACCCTAGTGGCTGGAAGACGGGGGCCTTCACCTTTAAATTCGAATACCGTCCTAACGAGAAGAAAAGAGGTTGGCTGGAAAACCCAAGGTGACGTTGATAGGTGCGGGTAGTCACTCCTTCAGCCTCACTCTCACCGGGGACCTTCTGACTTATCCCGAGCTTGAGGGTATGACTCTCTCCCTTATGGACATAGATGAGGAAAGGCTGGCGTCGACTGCGCGCATAGTGAAGAGAGTCGTAGAGCAGAACGGGTTCAACGCGGAGGTGCAGGTGACCACCGATAGGAAGGAAGCCCTGCGCGACGCCGATTACGTCATAACCTCCATAAGGTCCGGTGGTATGGAGGCGACGCGCCTCGACCTGGAAATACCCGCCAAGTACGGTATAGAGCAGGGGGTCGGGGACACCCTGGGGCCAGGAGGGGTCTTTTACGGGCTGAAAAACGCTTCAGCCCTATTGGAGATAGCCAGGGACGCCGAGGAACTCAGCAGGGATGCCATGCTGATAAACTACACAAACCCCATGGCGATCGTATCCTGGGCTGTTTTGGACGGGACCAGGCTCAGGTACGTTGGCCTTTGTCACAGCGTTCCAGGGACGGCGAGGGAGTTGGCTTCCTACATGGGGATAGCGCCCGAAGAGCTCTCGTATACGGCCGCCGGCATAAACCACATGGCGTGGTTCATCGAGTTGGTTTGGCGCGGGGAGGACGCCTATCCGATCCTGAGGGAGAAGCTGAGCGACCCGAGGGTGTACACCGATCCCTCGCACCCAGCCTACAACGATTTGGTGAGGGTGGAGGTATTCAAGGCGGTCGGTTACTACTCGGCCGAGGACAGCAACCACCTCTCCGAGTACCTGCCCTACTTCAGAAAGGACGAGGAGACCCTGAAGAAGTACAGGGTGCTGGACCACGCCGACAGGCTAAGAGTCATGGAGCAAAGGGCGCAGAACGACGAGAGGAGGAGGGCCGAGCTGGAGAGCGGCGGGAAAGTGGAGCTGAGGAGGAGCGGCGAGTTCGCGACCCGCATAATCTACGCCATGGAGACGGGAAACCCAGTGAAGATATACGCCAACGTCAAAAACAGAGGGGTCATCGAGAACTTGCCTTACGAGAGCGTCGTCGAGGTTCCCGCCCTGGTAGACGGTAGGGGGGTTCACCCTACCTACGTGGGCCGCTTGCCGCCTCAGTTGGCGGCGCTCAACGCCATGGACATAAGCGCCCAAGAGCTGGCGGCGAGGGCGATCGAGGAAAGGAGCAGGGAGAGGGTGTTCCAGGCGCTGCTCGTTGACCCGTTGACCAGCAGCGCCCTAACCATACCCAGGATAAGGGAGATGACCGATGAAATGCTAAGGGCGGAGGCCCCATACCTGCCTGAGCTGAGGCGATCTTCTCGTAGCGCCAAAGGTAAAAGGGAGGGAGGGGGGCATCTAGTGAATCGAAGCTAGGCGAGGTCATCCGGATTGCTTTGCGGCTTTCTTGGTACCTGAAACGCTGGCCAGTGGCTATTCTGCCTTCCCGAGCACCGGTTTTGTGAAGGTTAGCACGGCCAGCGTCACCGAACGCATCTCGTTTTCGCAGCAGACTTACTCCGCTACTTTTACCGAGTCCGGCCTTCCCTCGGGTTCTTCTTGGTCGGTCAGCTTCAGCGGTATTACCCAGTATAGCACGACCGACGAGGTCGCCTTCTCCGAGGTCGTCGGCACCTACTCGTATTCGATATCGCCTCCCCCGGGATACTTCGCCTCCCCGAGCAGTGGTTCGATAACCGTTGAAGGGCCAGGCGTTTACCAGGCGGTTCAGTTCGCGTCGACGACTTTTTCGGTCTCGCTCCTCCCGAACCCCAGCGGGCTTTACGTCACTCAGGGGAAGTCCGCATCCGGCGAGCTCCTGGTCAATTCGACCTCAGGCCTTTCAGAAAGCGTCCAGCTCAAGTACTACCCTTCAAAGGGTCTGTCCGTGACCATTAGTCCGAGTAGTGGCGAGCCTCCCTTTTCGTCGGAGATCACTGTCTCCGCCGCTTCATCATTGGCAACCGGTACATACCCGTTGCAAATTTGGGGATCGATCAACGGGGCTACGGTGGGTTCGGCGAGCATCTCGATTGACGTGGTTTCGGGACCTACGTACGCTTTGACCTTTGACGAGTCCGGACTCCCGTCGAACGGGGCATGGGCCGTCGCTCACTCTGTACCCCGCTTCAGCTTCACCTGAGGGCACTGCGCCCGCACCCGGCCTCGTTCAACACGAGGTGAGCCATTCGGACCACGCGACCTTCTACGTCCCCGCCGGCGCTTATTCCTACTCGGTTTCCTCAAGCGGTTACGCGGCATTTCCCTCTTCCGGTAAGTCGTTGATCAGCGCCGCTTCTTCGGTGCCCGTGAAGTTCGTCCAAGACTCCTCCCTGGTCGAGGTTACCCTGACCGCCCCAGCCGGCGGCTCAGTGGTTTACTCCCTTGAGGGCTACCCCGGGGAGGAAGGGACCGTCCCGTATGGTTCCTGTCTCTTCTTCGCCTTTTCCGCCGCGCCTGCGCGCTCTGCCTGGATACCAGATTCCTTCCCTCCTTTTCTCTTTCCCTCCTTTTCTTCGTTTTCGCTCGGGGACCCGCAAAAGGTGCTAAACGGCCTGCTGCTCTCGGTCCCAAGCCTCGGGGAGGTGTTGCCCCGATTATCGCACCCTTAACGGAAATCGCCCTTCTGCGCAAGGCCGTCGCCGGGGACACCTCGGCGATCTCGGCGACCTCCCCTTCGGTCCGGCCCTCGTCCACGAGCTTCTTGAGGAGCTTTTCATCGAATTCCTTTTTCTCGGACGACATAGCGAGATGGACCAATGAGCGTTCAGAGGGCGGTGGATCCATGAGGAAAATGAATCTATGAGTAGGAAATGTATCGATGAGCGAAGTCGATCAACGAGGCGGGTCGTGTGACCAGGCGAGGCCGTTAGTCCCGGAATATCATAAAGGGGATTGAAAGGGTTTTTTCGGTGAAGGCGAGAACACGACGGGGGCAGAATCTCACAAAGAGGATCGAAAGACGCCCTTTATGGCGGTAGGGCAGGGAGGGGGTAATTAGTAATTTACCAAAAGTGCGAGGGGCGTAATTAGTAATTTACTAAAAGCGTACTAAAACCCCTACTAATGATTATAACATTATCCAGAGGGTCAGCGGGAGCTACCCAACCGCCCGTTGTAGCCCTCAAATTTAAGGGTTTCTTCGAGGGCCACTCGTTCTAGTATTTTTATTATTACAATAATGAAAATACTAATTCGGGCTCGACCTTTTAAGCGCTTCTTTAGTAGGGTTAGTGGGGTTATTAGTAGCCATTAGTGGGGTTATTAGTGGCGGTTAGTGGGGTTATTAGTAGCCCTTAGTAGGGTTATTAGTAGGGTTATTAGTACAATAATGAAAATACTAATGCGAATACTAAGATACTAACTTCGTGGCCTTAGTAGGCGAAAGGGGCTGGCAAAACAAGGCGCCCCTCAAGGCAGGGAGGAGGGAATTATTAAATACTAAAAGTGTACTAAAACCCCTATTAATGATTATTACCTCATCTATGAGCTCAAAAGGAGCTACCCAAGCCCCCGTTTTGCGCCCATGCCCGCTCAAGTAATTCGGGGCTAAGAGTAATCAGTTTCTGATTACTCTGAACCTCACGAAGAGGATTGAAAGCGCCCTTTTCCCCGAGCGCGGCGGGGTTGTCCGCGGCCTAGATCTCACGAAGAGAATTGAAAGTTTCACCGTCCATGCGGCCCGCTTTAAACATTTGGGAATCTCGCGAAGAGAATTGGAAGTGCTTATTTCGCCTCCTCTCGGCTTTTAAGCGCTCCCGTCCCGTATGCCTGCAGTATTGCCCAGACCGCGAGGTTCTGGGCGATATTCGGGGGCAGGTCGCGTATGAGTGACGTAATAACGGTCTGGAGCGCGTTGACGGTCTTCTCTAGCTTGCCGGTGTAGATCTTGTAGAGGTCCAGCTCCGCTTGGGTAAGCCGCAGGTCGTCCCTCAACGCCAAGAGCTTCTCTGCGTCCTTCTTAGCGTCGTACAGCGCGGATAAAACGGACGAGATGTAGTCCACGAACTCCTGCTCAGTCTTGAAGCCCGCGAGGCGCTGGTTCACGTCCTCGTCTGACTCCGCGGTGGAGACGGCGAGGAAAATGGCCCTCCAACCTATGTCTTGGACGGCCTGTTGCCACCAGCTTATGTTCTTGATGACGGCCTCCATGAGCGGGCGGCTGGTCGGGACCATGGTGACCAGTGCCTGGTCCTGCTTCATCATCTGCTCTGCGTCTACGGGGGGTGGCTCGCCTCCGTTCGCCCCCTTTTCTTGTTGAAGGTTTGCCTCTTCCTTCTTGACTGGCCTAGGGTACAGCGCCGCCCTTTTGCGCCCGACGGTCCCAAGGGATAGCTTCATGATGTGAGCGATCTCCCTGTTGGTCCGGCCCTCGTCCACGAGCTTCTTGAAAAGCTTTTCATCGAATTCCTTTCTCTCGGAAGACATAGTGGGATGGACCAATGAGTATTTAGGAAGCGGTGGACCGATGAGCGAAGTGAATCAATGAGGGGGAAATGTGTCGATAAGAGAAATGGATCAATGAGGGGAATAATGGCGGAATGAGCAAATGGCGCCTTGAGGCGAAAATGGCGGATTGAGGGGAATAATGGCGGAATGAGCAAATGGCGCCTTGAGGCGAAAATGGCGGATTGAGGGGAATAATGGCGGAATGAGCAAATGGCGCCTTGAGGCGAAAATGGCGGATTGAGGGGAAAGGTTTTTCGAGAAATTGGCGGATTGAGGGGGCAAAGGTTTAGGGAAATGGCGGAATGAGGGGAGTGGAAATGGCGCTATGAGGGGAGCGGAATTGGATCAATGAGCGAGTGATGCTTGCATATAGCACTAGAAACTAGAGCTAGAACTAGGGAGGACCTCGAGGGGCCAGCTCATGGCGGCCCGCGGACGCGCGCACCCCCACGGGCGCGCGTTGCCTTCCTTCGCGCCGCGCGAAACGCTCGTCCAGCTCCGCGCCGTCGTCGCCGCGTTCAAGCGCGTCAAAGCCGTCAAGCTTGAGCTCGAAGACGTTTCTCCGCGGTTTCAAGCGGAGCGCTGACGCGTCCATTTTTAAATTATTTGAAAAACGAAAAAAGAGCGAAAAATTAGAAAGAAGTGGGTTTTGCGGGGTTAGGTATTTCACCACGGTGGAGCTTATCCACCAATGGATAAATGGATAGTAGGAAGATGTGCGTAATCATCGGCGCGGGCTTAAACATCACACCAGATAAATCGGCATTATTTAACGCTGATGTTGGTGATGGTGATCGCGTTATGCCAGTTGGCATTAGTGTTGATGCGCTTGATGCCCTGGCTGAGTTCGCTAGGCGGGTTTACTTACTTACTTACCAAGACCTTGATTTCAGAAATGGGTCTATTGTCCACGACCAAGGGCTTAACCTGATCGATGCCGTTGCGTCACTTAGGGGTTTGATTGGTTGAGGCTAACGCGCCCTGCAACGCAATAATTGGTATGGCGCGTGATGGGTTTGTGAAACCAAGCTTTGTGGAGGTATTCAGTAGCCCGCGCTGAAGGCGGGTAACCTCCAAGACCTCGGGGATCCCTCGCCCTTCGGGGCGGGGAAGAGGTCAGGATTTCTACGGATTGCTTACGGTAATAAGGCTAGCTCGCGAGCGAGCGAGCACCCCCTACGGTTCCCGCTTTCTGGGCATCGGGGTAAGAAGTGGCTGGCCGCCTCTCCCGCATTGAGGAGTGACCCGAGGCCGGCCCGCATCTTTCCCCCTTCTTGCTCGCTTCCGAAAGGCATTGCCGATTAACCGAGGGGAGGCGAAGCTCGCTCCCCGCTGATTGGGCGCTTTAGGCGTTTACTGTCCTTTACGGTGTTTTACTGTGCCTTGATGTAACTCGCGGCGTTTCGCGGTCCAATAAAAATCGGTTCTTTAAAACGTACCCCTTAGGGCGTGCGGTATACTGTGACCGACTCGGATCATCTCTCCTGCTGGTTTGAGTGCTTCAACGGGTTTCGTTTCACGGCGAAAGCACCAAAACCTTCGCAAAACGCTTTGTTCGTTTTGCCGGGGCGACCGCGCTAAGTGCGTAAGGGTCCAGTAGTTTCCTATCGTGCTGAAGCTACGGGTCTTCGACCCATGTCGCACGGGTGTTTTGAACCGCGGGCCGCATCTGGAATCGCGCCTTCACCGCGCGGTTTGCGTGGCATGCCCCGGGGATGCCTTCCACGTGGAGCTATCGCGTTGCTGGCCAGCCGAATCCGTTCCGAGTCTGCGTGCGCTTACCTTAGTTCAATATCCGTTTCATATCGGGGAAGCCTCTTCGAGGGTAACTCTGAGACCCTCTAATTTGGATTGGGTATAAATGCGTTTATCTATCCTAGAATTCGTTGTACCGTAAATTGGCAGCGACTTGGACATAATGCCGTGAAACTTGCTTTAATGTGAACCGGTAACGGCGGCTACACTATTAAATTTCATCTCAGGTACTTGCGAGAAGAAAGTGATAGCGTTCTTGAAAATTATTTGCAAGCATGTCGATCTTCCTGTTCCTAGCCAGCAGCTTTGCGACGGGCGGCCCCACAGCTGCAGTGAGGGCCGCGGAACCTGCTCGAATCGTGAATGCAAATAACGCCGGGGTGATGTACAATTCGACGATGCCCCTTTGGAACATTTATATTCCGAAAAACCTTGTAACGGAGTATTCCGTGGCAGGTGATGTGCCCTTGATGCTCTTCGATTATTGCACAAATACCTCCCTTCTTACCGATATCGATGTTGGATAGTGGTTGGGAGGAATTCTTATCTAACGTACCTTCACACTCAACCTAATTGAAGGCTTGAATTGTTACAACGGTGCTGCTGCGTTGTCCCTCGCTGCCATGGGCGTGTAAACGGAGTTCTATTCAGGGAAAGATCGTTCAACCGGTGCACCCCGTCTTACCCCGATCGGCGTGCGCGCGCTCAATAACTGCGCGATCGAGTTCGCGTTCACCTCTGGCTGCCCTCTTGCGTCGTATACGCGCTGGAGACTCCAATAGTGACCCCTTACTCCGTTAGGGACCTTACCTCGAAAACCTCACGGCCATGAACGCGACCCAAGCAAGCTCCTGCGCGACCAAGATCGCGCAATTCGTTCAACTTCCCCAGCTCTTAGCCTCGACATACGCGACCATATCCGTGCCTTGCGGTGAGGTTCACTTCGTTTCGCTGAGCCTCTTGGTCGCCTGGGATTCGATCTTCCCCTATCGCGCTTGGCATCACCACAACCCAGCGATGGTCGTGGATTCGGTCGTCTTCGATGCCGAGGCGGCCCCGCGCTACGACGAACTGGCGAGGAGTTTGGCCTACAGTTAATTCGCTGGTTGGGGAATTCGACGTCGCGCTCAGGTTTGCTGAAAGCAAGGTAGTCGCTCATGGGTTACCTTATTCGACCCTTTATGAACGTGGGTGATTAGCTCATGAACTGACTGAGAAGCCGAGCTTACGCGCTCAACAGTTGGCATCGGTTCTCGTTCGACCTCACCGTGTGCAAGAAGGTTTATGGCGTTAACGGAAAGGCAGAGCGCAAGAGACTCGCGTGGGTTCAAGAAACGCTCGCCCCATCTGAGAGTTCCGCCTCAGAGCGTGGGATCTCTTCTCTGTTGACGAGAATCGGTTGCCCGAGATGCTTCGGCTCAACCTCAAGCTTTACCCTTCTGCGGTCTGGCCTGCGCAGCTCTGAGATCCGCCCCTTGCTTTCTATAACGCCCTCTCTCCAAGCCACTTCGAGCAAGAGCAGTGAAGGCCGGTTTTCACGCCAGGTAAGCCTCTCTCTGAGTTTGCCAGCTCGCTCGTGTCCCCTGTTTTCAGTAGCTTCTGGGCGTTGGCCGGCGTCCTCACGGGCTTGGGTCCAAAGTCATTCCAGACGCGACCGGAGCCTAGGACCAGGAATGGAACGCCGGCTAGAAAGAAGCCGAGCAGGTCGTCACCTGCGTCGAAGCGACCGACGTGGGTTATCACGCTCCCATCAGCGTATTTCGCGCACGCGACGCCTCTGATAGGAGCTCATCATCGGCAGGATTCCTGTACTGGGAAAAGGCGTTGATCTCTTCCACGACTTGGCCTTATCCCGGCAACTTTCTCGGTCCCTCATTGCGCGCGCCCAAAGGTCTGTCTTCCAGGAGCGTTGAGCTTTAACCCGAGCGCTCCTCGAGAGCCAGCGTGGGTCGCGTTTGAGTTTCCCGCAATGCGAATGGGTGCGCGAGCATTCGGCTTTTTTGCCGCGATGACGGAGGCGTAGTTGGTCGTGAGCCTCCTCCTCGCGGTCCTCGCCTCTGCAGCGGTGGGCTCGTGTGCCCATCGGATGTCACCGCGGGAACTATCTACCGGCTGATGCTTGGAAGGCACGGGATCCTCGGAATTAATCTACCTGGGCGTTGCACCGTTTTCCGGAGCACCGTTTAAGGCAGGGACGCCGAAGAGGTGCACAACGCAAGTGCGTCTTGGGAAGAGCACCGCAATACCCTGGGTTTTCGGGTTTACCACGAACCCCGGACGGTTTGAGGGCGCGGTGTTTGACGCTCAAGGGGCTGGTCTGCTTCAGCGGTGGACCTTCTTGATCGCTCGATCTTGACCGTCCGAACTTCGCCTTGGAGGACGTTGGTCTTGCCTTTGGCCACCATTCCCGCTGCGGTTGAACCCGCTAACTATGGTCATTTGGGGCTTTCTTTTAACGACCACCTTGACTTTTGGCGCTTAGTTGCAAGTCCCCGGAATGCGTGCGCGCCGGCGGGCCGCGTTGCGGGTTGCAGAGTGATGTGGATTTGAGGTGATTAAGTTGACAAGTGTAAACTTCTTCCGCAGAAAGGTATATATAGAGGTCGCCATTTGCTAACTCGAAGGTACAATGGAATCTGAGAACGTAATTCAGGGAAAGAAATTAGCTGCAATCGCTTTGATGCTAGCGTTTCTGAGCGCTGGCTTTGCCTCGTTGCCCGTTTTGGCAGCGTCAAACGCAGCCACCGGAAACATAGCGCCTTACGTAACCGGTGCGAACACGGCCACGGTTAACGTGTCTCCGAACGCGATACAGATCGGAGGCACGGTGAACATAGCGGTGACGGTGACTAATAGTGCGCCGCTCACCTCTAACGTTGCCATGAAGGTGGCGGTGACGACACCAAACAAGAACACGGCGTATGCCTGGTACACATTTGCGTCTAGTAACTTTGCTAAAGCCAATACGGTGACATTGGTCGAGCAATTCCCGAGCTCTAACTTTACGCCGTATCTTAAGACAAACGTAACGGGAATCTACTACGTTACTCTGCTGTATTACTCCTCGACTGGTAGATCTTATCCGGTGGCCACCACGAACTTCACCGTCAGCAATGGAATTAACGTGGTTGTTAGCACGAATGCGGCGACTTTGAACACCGCGGCTCACAGAGAAGGGAGTTTCACGATCAATGCCGCCGCTACCTACGCGAGCAATAGTGCCCCCGTTAATACGGCCACGGAGTCGGTTATCGCGTACTTGTATCCTAAGCTTGGTCCGAGCACATACTACACTACGCCGCTGCAACCCACGTCAAAGGCGGGCGTTTTCGCTGGAGTCTTCAACGTACCAGATAACGCTTACTCTGGCCAGTACACAGTGGTTGTCAGCGTTTCCGACGGCATTGGCAACACAGGTGAGGGAATTGCCTTTGCTTACGTGAACACTACGAAGCTAAGCGTTACCGCCAACATTAACGGTACGACGTTTGAGAAGACCTCCACGGCCGAGATAACGGCCAACGCGGCTGGAGTTTCAGGTCTGCCGCTCACGAACAAGAACGCAACGTTCGTGGCTACGCTTTGGTACGTCGTTAACTCTGCCGCTAACGCCGCGACTCACATAAAGGTGCAGCTCAGCTACAGCAGCACGGCCCAAGAGTGGATCGCCGATTGGCAGGTTCCCTATAGCTTGGACACCTCGAGGACTTATTACTTCAACGTGACTGCCTCAGACGACCTAATACAGCCAGACACGGGCTGGGGCGTAACTCCCCAGTTCACCGTCACCCCCGCCTTCATAAAGATTAAGTTCAGCGTAACTCCCCAGACGGCGACCAGGGGAGCCAACTTCACCGCGGTTGCGACGGCCACGTGGCCGAACGGAACCGCGTTCACCTCCATGAACTTCGGTACCGACGCGGGATACATGAAGGTCTTCAGCAACGGCACGCAGCCCCTCGCGATAAAGACAGTCAACATGAGCTACAGTTCGTCTTTGGGCGAGTGGATAGCTTCAATCCCCACTTACTGGAATACCACTTCGGGCCACTACCTGCTCTGGGCCGTGGCGTCGGATCAGGGAGGCAATGGAGGGATCTCCTCCAGCCAGACCATAGATCTGAAGCCAGCGACCCTTATCATAACGCCGTGGAGCTACGAGGTGATAAACGGCAATTCCACTAAGGCCACCATGTACTTCAACTTCAACGTGACGTACCCGTCTGACCTCGTGGCCCAGGTCACGGATAAGAACGTCTACAACGAGCTAGTGCTGTCGCTTAACGACATACTGCAGGGAGGCACCAATTGGCCCAACGGGCACCCGATCGATGCCTACATATACGTAAACGGGCAGCCGGGGCCCATAAGGAACGGTTACAACTGGTACGCCAACTCGACTTACGACAACCTCGGCAGCTTCACCGCAACTGGAAACATAGTCTACTCCCTTTACACGGTCACAAATTCCGCGAAATTCACCGCTAATGAATCGAGGCTCACGAACTCCAACGTCACCGATTACAAGGCGAGCGGAGCGGTCCAGGGCTGGCCGATCAGCGCGACCCGGCCTCTGGGCGATTACAGGCTCGAAATAGCTTACTACGGGGACGTGGCCGTCGCGCCTAACACGGGAAGCGGCAGCAACGATTTCCCGGTCGCAAAGGTGCTCACCTCGAAGCTTCCTCTCGTCAACCAAAACGAGAGCGAGAAGATAACCGTCAAATCGACCGTTTACACCGCGGGCACATGGGGTGCGCCAGCCGTCAACTCGAAGTTCCACCCGAGCTCGTTCACCGTGACGCTCGTTTCCGCGGAGCCGTGGCCGAATAAGCACAACTACACGGTCTCCCTAACGTTATCCAACGCCACCACCGGTCTCTACACCGGCACGCTGATCGTCGACAACGCCACCAACCCCGGGGCCGCGAAGGGTATGTACGCCGGCCTCTACTACGCCAACGAGAAGCTAACCTTCGCGGGTAAGCTCCTGGAGCCATACGTGACCGACTACGACGCCGCAAACCAGACGGTTAACGGGTGTCTCGAGTTCCATCTCACAAGACCCGAGATAACCAGCAATGCCACGCCGATCGTTTACCCGCCCAACGTCTGGTACTCGGTGAACGGCACGGTCACGGATGCCTACGAGCACCCAGTGCCAAAGCTCACGTTCTTCTACTTCAACAAGCAACTGGGGGAGAACCAGAGCCTAACGACCAACAACATGGGAGTCATCGAGCCCACGCCCAACACGGGCTACGTGCTCATAATCCCATCCGATACTCCGAACGGCTTCTACAACTTCACCTTCAAGATCCCCGCGATGTCCAGTAACCCGAAGACCGTGTCCAACTACTTCCAGCCTCCGTACTGGTACGGTAACATCCGCACGTACAAGCTGGAGGTGGAGAAGACCGTCGCCGTTCCGTCGCTCGCGGTTTCCGCCTCGGTGACGCCCAGCACGTTGCAGAACGGGACAAGCGGGGTCATATTCGCGTCCGTCGAGTCTAACGGCAAGCCCATTACCGGAGCGACCGTGATTGCCAGCATAACCGCTCCCAACGGGACCTCCAAGCTGACGCTGCAACCCACATCAACGGCCGGCATATACTCGGCCACCTTCACCATATCACCGATGGGTCCAGCCGGTCTGTACACGGTTTCGGTAACCGCGACGGAGGTCGGCTACAGCACCGGCACGGGCGCCGCATCGTTCACGGTGACGGTGCCCGTTCCAGTTGTCGTTACAAAGCCGCTGTCGATATCGCTCTCGGTGAGCCCCAGCAGCATCGCTAATGGGACTTCAGGGGTAATATCGGCCAGCATCACCTCCAACGGCCAGGCCGTCACTAGCGCCACCGTTACCGGAAGCGTCGTCACGCCCACTGGGACATCGATTCCACTCCAGTTCACCACGAGCTCTAGCACTCCTGGGCTGTACACCGCGACCGTCAGCGTCCCGAGCAGCGGGCCAGCCGGGACCTGGAGCGCGACCGTCACCGCCTCGGCCACTGGATACACCACGGCGACGCAAGGCATAGCTTTCACCGTTAGCATGGTCACTCCTCCCGTCATACCCAAGCCTGCGCCGGCGGTCAACCTCACGTGGGTCTACCTGCTGGCAGGTCTTGCGGCGATATTCGCCCTGATAGCTCTGATCTACATAGCGATAAAGCTTAAGTGATAGCAGCTAAAACTCGATCTTTTTATTTTTTTATTTTCATCTGTGCGATGTGGTTTTCGCGCGGGTCGCTGCGCGCGTTGTGTTGCAATACCAGCGACTTTCGCTGAGCATGTTCGCCGTCTTCGCGTTGACTAGGTCTTTTGTCCGGGGCTCAGCTTGCGAAAGGCGTTACGTGTATCGAGTGTCCTCGAGTCGAAGACCCCGTGGGAGACTCGTCAAGCGACTTCGTAGAGATGAGTTTTTGTGGAAATCTCTCGTTGTTTTTTGAAGCCGATAGAATTTCCTGACGCCGCGCAGTACTCTTCGTGGTCTACGAGCAACGGCGCCTCCAACATGGGCGTCACCAACACGGCTGCCAGCGGAGCAGTGATGGGTTGGCCCGTGTCCCCCTCCATGGGGCTGGGCTACTACACGATACAGGTCTCTTACTTCAGCGACAACGCCACCCCGCCCAACACAGGCAGCGGGATTAACAGCTTCCCAGTCGCCGAGGTGATCACGCAGAAGCTTCCCAACGTTCAGCAGAGCGTTAGCGCGACTTTGCCATTCGCGGCAAACGTCTACACTGCTGGCACGTGGGGAACCCCCGCTGTGAACCCGAACCTGCTCCCAAGCAGCTTCGTGATAAAGCTCTGGGAATCCGAGCCGACTAACCACGCCCACGTCTATTCAATCAATATGACTCTCGTCAGCGCTAGCGCCGGCGCTTACTCTGGAGCGTTGCCCGTAGATAAGGCTCCCAATACCGGAGGCACACAGCCGTCTCCCATAGCTGGTATGTTCGCCGGCCAGTACTGGGCCAACGAAATCCTCACCTTCAGCGAGAAATTCGTGCTGCCTACCGTGACGGATGGAAACGCCGCCTCCACCACTGTTACCGGAGACGTCTGGCTCCACCTAATTAGCCCATTCAGGAGCGCCAACCTCACCCCAGTGATCTACAAGCCTAACTCGTGGTATTCCGTCAACGGAACGGCCACGGATAACTACGGACACCCGATCGCCGGCCTTTCCCTCTTCTTCATCCAACCTCCAAGCCCTGCTCAACTCCACGGTATCGCAACGAACGCGCTATACGAGAACCAGTCGCTCATCACGAACTCGGAGGGTGAACTAGAGCCGGCGCCAAACAGCGGCTATGTGTTGATAATTCCGTCGGACGCTCCAAACGGGAACTATTACTTCACGTTCCAATAGCTTCCACTAAGAATCCCAGCTCTCCCAACTATTACTACACGTGGCTGTACGGCCAGCCACCGTCTTATTACCGCTTCGAAGTCGAAAGGGTCGTGGTCGTGCCGACCCTATCCGTCACCGCTTCGGTCAGCCCGAGCACCATCACCAACGGTTCCAGCGCCACGATATTGGCGCAGGTAACCAGCGATGGTCAACCCGTGGCAGGGGCTACTGTCGACGCCACCATAACTATGCCCAACGGCACCGCCATCGTTAAACTCAGCCCGACGTCGACCGCTGGGGCCTATTCCGCACCCATCAGCATATCTAGTATGGGCCCGGCAGGCCTATACACCGTTGCGGTTAACGCCTCCAAGGCAGGGTACGCGAGCGGCAGCGCGGTGACCGCATTCACCGTCGAGATGAAGACGCCGCCTCCTACCCCGACCCCGGCCCTTTCCATAGCTCTATCCGTCAGCCCGAGCAGCATCGCCAACGGCACCTCTGGTGTGATCTCGGCCAGCGTGACAAGCAGCGGGATCACCTTGGCGCTGGGTCGGGGTCCTAGGGAAGCGGTCACCAAGGCCTTTGAGTTGGCGCCCAAGAGGGGCTTCGACACGAACATAAGGCTCCGCCTTTGGGATGCCGATGAAGCCCGCGGCGCGATAGGATCGCTTTAGACCGTTACGATTTCGACCTACTTGTGACGGACCAGGAAGACACGGAGATTTTGCTGGGCGTAATCGATCCCGAGGAGGCCTATTCGGCTTACAGCAAGCGGGGGTTTAAGTGCTTGCTCTATAAATTGGGAGCTCAGGGCGCGATCGCTTTCTGCGAGGAGGGAGAGTTCAGGGAGCCGGGTTATTCCGTCAGCGTCGAGGATCCGACGGGGGCTGGAGATGCGCTCGCTGGTACGTTTGCTTCCCTTTACTTCTCGGGGAAAGGGGTAGATTACGCCCTGCGTCACGCTGTGGCCGCCTCAGCCCTGGTGGTGACCGTTCGCGGGGACAACGAAATAACGCCTGGAGAGAAAGACGCGGAAAAAATGATATCGCACCTCAGAGGAGGGCGTATGCCTTCCAGCCCAACGGGCCGTAACCCTCCAGGAGCTGATCCTCCCAAGAGTGATTTATGATCAGTTCCCCTTTCCCCACCTTGACGGCCTGCACCCACTTGCTCCAGTTCTCGTGGGGGTCGCGGAGCCCGACGTCGTCCAACACGTATCTGTAGAGGAGGTGCGGATCAGAGGTCTCGAAAGGTCTCGCTTGTGAAGATAGCCAGCGCTCGAATGGGAAGGTTATGAAGTAGACTCTTCCCGCGCCTACCCTAACCTTCACCAACAAGGGCAGCCCTCTCTTCTGGTCCTTGACTAGGGCCTCGCCGGATGATACTGGGGCGACGCTCGCGTCGAAGTCTAGCTGGGCGGGCCTGACGCTCACTTTGGTATCGTCTCTCTCAAATACGGCCTCTTCGAATTCGACGGGATGATTATAGTGCACGTCGGCTTCGATGCCCAAGGCCCTTATATCGTACCAGGCGCCAAACCCGTAGCTAAGGACGATCGACCCGCCTTCCTTTAAGAAACGCTTGACGGCCCGCTGTGTCTTGGCGGTATACCTGATGGCGTAGGGCATGAACATCAGCTTTGGCCATCCGGTCACGTCGACTTCTCCCGAGTTGTCGATTACCTCTTTGGGCAAGGCGGGCTCGTGTACAATCTTTGGGTTAACTCTATTCTGAAGCAGCATCGAGAAAGATGACTGAAGGGAAAGCGATATGTTACGGGCTTCCCAGCCACTCGTGAAGGGATAGTTCTCGTGGATGTACGAGGGGACGAGTATACCGACTTCGTCTTCGCTGGGTTTTGCTTCGCGCAACCCGTTACGGTCCAGAAAAGCGGCGAATTTCCTTATCTCCTCGCCTTGTGGTTTTACCTGCCAGTCAACGGTGGTAACCCCGAACTCCAGTTCGTGGGGGTGATGTGAGTAGGGCCTCTGGTTTGCTAGGTCGAAATCGGAGTAGCACCAGCCCCAGGCGCCGGAAGCGCCGGCCGCTAGAGCCCCCGATAGCACCACTCTGTAGTAACCGGCAATCCTCTCGTCCGCGCCCAGTACCGAGGAAGCGCCGAATTCTTCCAATATCACCGGTTTCTGATCTACCTTTGCAACCTTTATGAAGAACTGGGGGAAGACGGACTGCCTGTATCCGTCGGAATCTGGGGTGTAAGAGTGAGGACCGTGGTAGTCCACCGCATCCGCGTAGTCAAAGGGGTTGAAGGGGGAAGGTCCCAAGACGCCCCAATACCCGTCTCCCGTCCCCAGTGGGTGAGATGGGTCGATCGACTTCACAAGAGAGCTCATGCGCTTTATCCAGGACGCTACCGTTTCTTCGCTCGAGCTGGCGTATATCGGTAGCTCGTTGCTGAGTATCCAGCCCGCCAGCGCCGGGTGGTCCTTCAAGGAGCTAACCAGGGTTGAAACGTAAAGCTCTTCCTCCTCTTGTAACTGGAAGAAGTCGCGGTCCTTCCAGACCGGGTCCCAGTTTTCTCCCGACATGTGACCTACTATGAACGTGAAATACACCTTGACGCCGTGAGCGTAGGCTGCGTCCAGAAACTCCCTCGCGTGGGCGAGCGCGGCCGGATCTATGGTCTCAGGTGACTTCTGGAAGTCGGGCCAGAAGGCGAAGGCCCTTATGACGTCGACGCCTAAGGATTTGATTTGTTCCATCTCCCGTTCAATTGTTGCGCGGTCGAACTCCCTCCACATCAGCGGGCCTCCTTTTTTGCTCCAATAATTCAAGCCTATTAGGAACATAGGTTCACGCTTCAGCGCCTTTTACGCCTTGCGCGTCAGGGGGTGCTACTGGCCGCAGTGGCCAAGCTACACAAGATCTAGGCTTGAAGGGGTTTTCGGCTTTCTTCGAATGCCGATTCAACTTCTTTTCAACGGCCTTAAATGTAAACGCGGTTATGGCCGCTGGTAGTACGCACGGCGGAACTCGGCCTCCGTTGCGGCCTGACCACTTGCAGGATGCGAAGAAGTGATCATGGCCAGTTCAAGGAGCTAGTGCTCACGCGTGGCAAAAAAGCCCGTTTTACCACCCATGGCTGTTCACCTTTTTTCATTTCAATTCATTCCTTTTCAATTTGCGTTTACTGGCGATCGGGTGACCACGATCTTCCAGGAATACAGCGTATATCCCAGGTAAGCGGACCCCTGCGGGTCATGATAAAGCGAACGACAAACCTCGCCCTTTAGGGCGGGGTAAAAGCTTAAGATTAGGAAGACTAATTCCCTTTAAGATGCTCTCTTCTGGTCAACTCTCTGAAGATGAGGAGCGGGAGCCGATTTCTCCCGCAATGCCGGAGGAGGGCATCTCCGAAGTCGAATTCAAGAACAGGAGGACAAATGTAGTCCGTCTTCTTCCAAACGGTTTCCAAGAAAGGAAACTGACAAGGCTAGCGAACGCCTCTGCCAAGCTATTTAACGAAGTGAACTACGAAAGAAGGCAACAATTCTTTCGGCAACAACGCGTAGACTTCAAGGGGACGTGGCACAAATACTACGAGAAGTACAAGGGACTGCTTGGCGTTAACGCTCAAGCAGTCATGCAGAAGAACAACGAAGCGTGGAGCTCCACCTTCTCCCTCCTCAAGCTGAAGAAAAAGAATAAACTGCCACGCTTCATGAACCGCGTTAGCCCACCGCGTTACTGGAAGGACAGAGAAACCAAGAAGAGGAAACCCCTTTTAATCGTTAGACAAGACCGCTATGAAGTAGATGAGCAAAACCACAAGTTAATCCTCAAGGACTTCGACCTCGAAGTGGATTTCGCGGGCAGGTTAAAGTGGTACGGTAAACAGGGTAGACTCGAAATTCGCTATGATGAGACTAGAAATGCGTGGTACGCTTCAATCCCAGTGGAGGTAGGCGTTGAGGAAACTAAAACGGGAAGGAAGAGCAAGTATATCCTTCACGGTGAAAGGAAAACCATTCAAGTTGAACCTCCCAAAGGAAATAAAGTCGCTTCAATTGACTTAGGCATCAACGTCTTAGCAAGTGTAGTAGTAAACGACGGCACTTGGTTGCTTTACAAAGGCCTCAGGACTAAGGAGGACTACTTCTATTTCGAGCAGAAGATAGCAGGAGTACAGTCCTTGGCAGATAAGACGAAAAACAGTGGGAAATATGAAGCGTATGAGGAACTCGATAGAGAGAAAAGGAGACTTTTTAAAAAATTGACCAGGAGGCTTCTGCACTTGTACAGAAACTTCGCTTCCCACTCGGTGAAGGCCCTCCACGAGCTCGGCGTCTCGGCGATCTGCTTGGGCTATCCCTTCAGCATTGCACAAGACAAGGGCAACAAGTTCACGTCGAACCTGTGGTCCTACCGCGAGTTGATGGACGTCGTAGAGCTGAAGGCTCAAGAGTACGGGATGAAGGTCTTCGAGGTCGTCGAGTACAACACCTCGAAGTACTGCGCTTACCACGGTGTGGAAGTCACTAGGAATCCGAGGGGAGTCATCAGTTGTCCTAAAGGGCATAAACTGCATTCAGATTTGAACGGTGCGTTGAACATCCTCAAGAAGGCAGTGAACGCAACCGTTTCAACGGTGAATAGCCCTCTCTCCTTCATCGTAAACCACAACACAGTAGCACCCGTAAAGGGGTGTAACCCCCGAGACCTCGGTGAACCGTCGCCCTTCAGGGCGGGGAGGAGGTCAGAAGATTCCATGCCGACCTGAATCGCGTTGAGGTAGTACGTCGAGGGGTTAAAGAATGATAGTCCCGCTTTTGGCATCAGCTGGGTCAAGTCTTCAAGGAGTACCTTTATGGGCACGCCCACTTCGCCGTTAGCAACCCCCTCGTAGTTGGGATATTGCAGCTGGAAGTAAACGCCAGCCCAGCCAGTGGCGCTGCCTGTGTGAGGAAGGACGTAAACCCGGTAAGAACAATCAAGCTTACTGCCGTTTACGATGGTCGGCGCCGTCACCTTACCAACATATATGAAAGGGTAGGAGAGGTTGGGTGACTGGCTATACATCCATATCATGGTCTCGATGTCGTGTGCCCCCAGGTTTGTGACATTGGGATAGTCAGTGAGCCAGATATCGTATGAGAAGTCATCTATTTCCCCGGTGACGTCAAACGTACTGTAGTTCAAAACGGAATAGAAATCAGGCAAGTCGTTGATCACGCGGGGCAAACTGAGCGCCGGGAGTTGGGAAGTGGAAGTCTCAAAGGGAAACCACAACTCACGCCCGTACATGAGCCCCGGGTACCCCATCACCTGGATCGAGCTTATGGTGTTAACGTCGCTTAATTTTACGAGTGTGTGAAGGTAACCGTTCGCGTATTTCATCACCACGCCACCTTGGGCACCCGCTAAGTTCCACATGAACGTGGACATCATGACGGATGCTTCCTGATCACGGATCTCAGCCATTGCATAATAGCTACCGTTGTCGTAAAGCTTGAAAGCGGGAGGCAGGGGAGCGGAAGAGGGTAATCCGGGTTCAGTGGATAGGATGAAAGAGGCGTCCGAAGGAGGTGGAAAGAGCTGGTACGTTTTTTGTTGGGTTGAGGGCAGGTAGTAAGCGGCAAAGTAGTAATAGGAACCCCCCGCAACCGCCAGCAATGCGACCAGGATCGCCGAAAGCCGCAGTGCGCGCTTTTTCGTTTTCATGCTTTAAAGCTAGCGTTAGCTTAAATGCCCATCGCGATGAAAAGCAGAGCGCGTTCGTCAGCTTGCGCGCCGCCGCTCGGGCTGTAAGGGGCTGATGGGGTCCTCGGCAACACGCTTAAAGCCAAGAACGCGACCCTACTTTGTGAAAGATTCTGAAGCAAGGCTCAGCAACTTGCCGTCTGGATTCCTTGTGGTGCTTCTCGCGCTGTCGGTGTTTTCCTTGGTAACTTTTCCCTTTGCTTTGACTTCGGCTGAGTCGGGAGCTTCGGTTCCCTCTTACGTTTTCAAGGGAGCTTACGCGGTCTACGAGTCGAATTATTCGTTTTACAATATATCTGGCAACGTCGTTTTCCAGATAACCAGCGTGAACGTTTCAGCCGGGACTTTCAAGGTGTTTGTGAGCTTTACGGGCGACCTTTCACTCATGGAGCAGCCCCGCAGCTACACGGCTAATTTCAGCACGCTTTACCCTCTGCCCGCGGTGAATTCATCTTCCTTGGAAATGCTCAATGAGGGCAGGGTTCCCCCCATTTTCAATGGCTCGATCGTGACCCCAAACGTTTATGCAGAGGTTCCTGCAGGTCGTTTCGAAGCGGATGAGGTTTACTTCGCCGCCGCCAACGCGACGGTGTGGGTTGATAGGGGTAACGGGCTCATACTGAAAGAAATCGAGGGTTCGGCTGAGAGCCCGTTGGCCACGTTTGAACTCGAAAAGACGAATATGATGCAAAGCGGATCGATCCTAACTTCCCCGTACTTCTATTTGGCGGTGGGCCTCGCCGCGGTAGCGGTGGTCCTGGCGGTGATAGTGCTTCTAGCGGGGCGCGGCGCGAAACCGATAGGCGGCACGGCCCGTGGACAGCCTAGCCCCAGTTCCGGCCCGGTCTCTCCTCCTAGCCCAGGTGCCGATAAATCGTCGTCCGACTCTTACAAGACGACCCGCAGCCAAGTTCCACGTGAGCGACCGCGGTTCTTTGCGTCGCTTCTTCGGGTTCAAGGGTTTTGTTTTTGCGCCTGAAATTTCGAAGGGAGCGCCTCGTTCGTGTTGGTGGGGTTTCAATTCCACGGCCCTGAGGAGGAAGATCAGCCCGCCAAAGCTCCCCCTTCAAGGGAAGGTAAGGCGCTGAGCAAGTATCTACCTACCGCATAAGGCAGCGCGAGGCTAGGCAGATCGTCGGAGTTTTCACGGCTTCGATGTTCTGCGCTTTACTTATCTTGATCACCCATCAGGAAGTCATGAATCGTTTGTGATAATTAAGGCATCCGTTCTAAGTCGATCTTTCCTGCCGCTTCAGTGATGGCCTTCAGAAGCGCTTTAGCAACGCGCTTGCCGGAACCCGTAGAAAGGGGGAGTGCTGAGAAGTACCTGTAAGCCCTGGTCGCTTCGAACACGCTTAAACCCAACTCTTGGTCGCTCATTATGTAGCCGACGTAACCGTTTGCAAAACCGGCCACCGCAGTGCCTGGTATCGGAGAGCCCAGTTTGACCAGCTCCGCGATGGAGCTGAACAGTTCGCCCGAAAAACCGGCGATCGCGAAATCGGGGGAAAGCACCAGTGCCGTTGCAGTCGATTCGATCTGGCTAGGGGCCGTTTTCTGGGCCTCCGCCAGCCATTTCAACTCTATTTCAGCGAGCTTCCCTTCCCTTAGACCGGTGTGGCGTTCTACTTCGTCCGAGCCCAAGTATTTGTTGATTTCGGCTTCTGATGCCCTCAGCTCGTCAGGTGATAGTGCCCGCGTCTCCAAGGGTACCGTTAGTTCGCTGGAAACGACAAAGGGGATTATATCTTTGCCCTCCTGACGCGAGCGCTCGAAAACGCGCTTGCCCATCTCAGCTACCTCCTCAAAGGTCGGCTGGCAAGTTGGAGAGATATCACCGGTTGCGCCGTTCACGTAAATGCACTCTTCTCCTGATTCCTCGTAAAGGCGGCATACGTGACCGAAAAAGTCGGCAGAGATTTCTTTGTTCCAGGGTCCCAGGACCGGTCTGGATGCGAAGTTTACAAGAGATATCCTTTTTCCATCCTGTCTTTTCAAGCGGAGGGAAACGATCGAGTCGTCGGCCTTCTTCTGGTATACGCGGTTTTTGGTGACGTTGGGAACCCTAGACATCGAAAGCGAGGCCGTTGCGTGAAAGAGGTTCGAGTTGCTTTCCTGGGCAGTTTCCAATACGGCTTCTTCGAGGAAATGCATGTATGACTCGTCTGGATTGGGCATGCCGCGCATTTGGGTCGTTAAAGGAGTGGAGCCCGCGCCCGTTGTGACTATGGCTACCTGAGAGGGCTTGATGGAAATCGCGGTTGCTACCTTTTCTTTTAAGGCCTTTACTGTGGACGAAGAAAGGGCAAACAGGTCGCATGAAATCAGCGTGAAGCGTTCCCTTGAATACAGTGATAAAGCTCTGCAGTATAACCTATCGTGGACGCCCTCACTTTTTGTTGATTCTCCTAGCCTTGACAAGTAAGTGGGTCCATCGGGTGTGATGTCTTTTTCTGAGTAGCCGCACTCTAAGCGCAATGCAATTGAAGTCTTTTTGGCCCTTTAACGTTATCGGGATTTTGTATAGCGAAAGGGTCTTTCCGTAGGGGGCTTACGAACACACCTCGTCACATGGGTGCTTACGGGCAATCCTACTGGGTTGGGACGTTAACTACGGTAGGGAGGCCAGCCTTCCCCGGGACGTATGTGAGACGACCTTGATGGCGAAGCATCCTGCGTGGGCGTGGAAAGTACTTCACGTTCTCCCAACCAATGCTAAGCGCTTAGGAACGGGGTAGCCCGCCCATGAGGATGCGGTAGTTCGCAGAGATCCGGTTTAAAGCTACTCGCTTGCGGCGGTCTTCGGGTTTGGCCTTAGAACTTCGTGCTAAGTGAGGCGCAAATCTGGGCGGTTCATCCAAATATCACGTGAGACTTGCCCACTACCGTGGCTTTAAGCGGTCGGCGCGTTGCGCGCGAATCACCGTTCTACTTCAGCTATAGACAAAAGGTACCTCTTGTGGCGTTTTAAATTCAACTCGGCGATTTCCTTTTGTGAGAGCGGGCCGTTACGGTAGAATGTGGATCAGGTTTAAGCGGGACCGCGTCTCTTCATCTTGGTGCGCAGTTGAACGTTGGGGTGGCTTTGGGTTTGTTCATAATCTCTTTCATAAGCAACGCCACCCCTTTTTTCGGTGCATCCTACACGCTTCTAGCTGCCGGTATACTGCTTAAAAGCGGAGTAACTCTCCCGGATTTCCTGGAAGCCGTCCTGATTACCGCGGTCGGCGCGTCGCTTTCCAAGAATGTTATGTACCTGGCGGGATTCGGAACCAAGGCCGTGTTATCCAAAAATAAGAACGTGTCTTTCCTGCAGAAGTTCGCTGATCGCCGTTCTTTTTATTGGGTTTTGGTACTATTGGCCTTTCTGCCCCTCTTGCCCCTTGACGATTTTCTCTACATTGGAGGTGGAGCAGTCAGAGCCTCCCCATGGAAGGTAAACGCGGCCGCCCTGATCGGGAAACTTCTGAAGAGTTTCTTGGAGATAGCATTAGAGCTAGAGGGATTGGGGCTCGTAGGTAGGTTTTCTTCTCCCCTGGGTCTGGGGCCCTTTAGGCTGAGCTTGATATCTACGGGGATCTTCGTGGTTCTTAGTTACGTCTTGTTGAAGCTCGACTGGCAAAAGGAGGTTGACTCCTTTAGACGTAGGCTTAACCAACGTCGACGGCTTTTACTGACAACCATAAGGCTTTGATACTAGTTCTTCGCGCTAGCTTTGAAACGCGGGAATATCGTCAAGGCATAGCTGGCTTGCTCGTACTTCGACCTGCGGTGGCCGGTGCCAGGGCCGATCTGGGGTTTTAGCGCAAAAATGATAAAGGCACGTGGCATGAGGTTAAATGATTGTCCAATTTTGGTCCGCTCTTTAAGCGTTGTTACAAACATAGGGAAAGTATAGCGTCAAAAATGTCACTATGCCGTTGAGGAGCACGTTGACGAAAGGGTTAGCGGGTACTTGTGCTAGGCTTGAAGGGTATGTCTGGTTAACTCGAGCTAACTTTTCACTCCTGATATCGAGGACTACTGGCAGCCTGAAGGCCTACGTTGCGTTCTTAGGTACAATCGGCATTAATACGGGCTGCTATAAATGAGATGGCTCAAACGGTAAAAACTCACCTATCAGGGGCGGGGATGGGTAGGCCCTTGTGGAAAGCGTTTTGAACTTCCGAGTTTCACTTTTGGGATGTCCTTCCTGGGTCAATTCTTAAGATTGAGGGGCGGGGCCAACCTCATCCGCGATGCCCTGGGAGGGCATCAGGCGGTCGAGTACGAGAACAGGGGCACGAACGTCGTAAGTCTTCTTCCTAGCGGTGCCGGGAAAGGAAGCCCGAGATGTTTGCGGACCCCTCTGACGAGCCCCTCAACAAGCATAATTATGAGAGGACGCAGTGGTTCTTTCCACAGCGCGAGATAAACTTCGAATGCACGCGGCACGACTATTATGAGAATTACGAGAAGGGCTTGGAGTGGACGCGCAGCTCGCTGTGCAGAAAAGCGACGACGCCGGTTATAGCGCTTCTCCTGCCTAAAGATAAGGAACGAGAGAAAGCTTTCACCCAACGTGAAGCGCCTGAGTCCGCCGCGTTACTGGAATGGCAAACGAACAAATAAGACAAAGCCGGTGCTCGTGGTTAGGCGGCAGGTACGCCGTAGACGAAGGGGTCAGTGAATGTTTCTGAAGGAGTAAAAGGTGTAAGTAAATTTCGCGGGTAGGCTTAGGCGGCATGTCAAAGAGGGGAGGCTCGAGGTATACCGCGACCCGGCCAAGAACGCTGGGTATGCCTGAATATCGTTCGAGGTAGGCATCAGGGCGATGAAGAAGGTAAATGAGTTGAATTACATTACATCTTCTACTGTGAGAGGAGGTCGACCCAAGTCGAGTCCTCCAAGGGTGACGAGGGCACTTCGGCCGACTTGGGCATAAAATAAGCGTCCTGGCGAGCGTCGCCGGCGATGGCAACTGGATGCGATACAACGGTGTTAGGGTCAAGGAGGATTACTTATACGGTGAGAGGAGGATCGCAGAAGTCTTGCCGCTTGCGGGCGGGAAAATAACGTAGTGGAACGGGAGGCTCATGATGAGTTATCGAGGGAGAAGAGGATACTTTTCAGGAAGTTGAAGAAAACGCTGCTTTGCCTTCACAGAAACCGTGCTTCCCACCTGGTCAAGGCCCTCCACGAGCTCGGCGCCTCGGCGATCTGCTTGGGCAACCCTTTCAGCGTAGCGCATGAGGAGGGCAATGGATTTACGTTAAACCTCTGGTCCTACCGTAAACCGATGGACGCGGTGGGGTTGAGGGCTCAAGAGTACGGAATGATGGCCTTCGAGGTCGTTGAGCAAGGCACCCCCAAGTATTGCGCCTATCACGGCACAGAACTCGAGAGGTACCCAAAGGGGAGTAGCCAGCTGTCCCCTGGGCCGCAGACTGCACTCCGGCCTGAACGGCGCGCTGAGCATCCTGGAGAAGGCCACTAACTCGGTGGTTTCAACGGTAAAGAAACCGTTTTCCTTCCTGGTGGACCACAACACAGTAGCACCCGTAAAAAGGGTGTAACCCTTTAGACCTTGGGAACCGTCGCCCTTCAGGGCGGAGGGCAGGTCGGTTCCAAGAGTTGGTCGGTATAAGGCGCTCTAGGCGCGGAAACGCGCCGAACTCAGTTTTTAGAAAACGGCTTAAGATCAAAATATCAGGAAGGATCAATGAGACGCCTGAGTCTTGGAATGCGCGTACGAGGTTTCGTTTCACGCTAAGAACACAAGGCTGCGTTAAGAGATAACTGTTGAGAAGAAAGATGAAGTGTTGACAGGATATCCTCGATAGCTTGTCTATTTGAGCGCGGCGTAGGAGCCGACATTGCATTCGTTCGTCGCTGAATGAGGAAGATCTGAAAGGTAAGGCTTTAACGTTGGGGTTTTTTCAGACCGGTACGAGAGAGCTATGCGTTTCTGTTACGAGTCCTGTGACTTGCAGGAGTCCTTCGGCGCAGCGGAAGGAGTAATATTTGATCTGTGCTTTTCCTCGAAATCCGAAATCCGTGAAATGCAAAAAAAGTTTACACTTATAGCGCTGTCTCTTCGGAGCGGCGTTTGTGCTGCATCTACTCAGGTGTGTTAAGATGATAGAATGTCGGGCTTTGGGCAAAACTTACTCTGACGGCACGGTGGCTTTGCGGTCGTTTACAGCAACCTTCAAAAAATTGAGGACGTGCATCTTGGGCAGGAACGGGGCTGGAAAGACAACGCTGCTCAGGATATTGTCAACCCAACTCATCCCAAGCGAAGGTGAGGCCTATATAAACGGCTACGAAGTCGTACGGGACGCCATTCGCGTTCGCCACTTGGTGTGCAGTATACCGCAGGAGGCCCAGACGGCGGGGATGTCGACCCCCTTGGAACACGTGGTGATGTATCTCACGGCTAGAGGCTTTTCGTTTTCCGAGGCGTTCTCCTCAGCCAGAAAGGTGCTGAAGGAATTGGAAATGGGTGAATACATGAACAAACCAACCGATGAACTATCCGGTGGTATGAAGAGAAAGGTATTTGTCGCAATGGCGATGGCTTCGAACGCGCCGGTTGTTTTTCTTGACGAGCCTACGGTTGGTTTAGATCCTATATCGAGAATATCGGTTTGGCACGCCATAAGGGATCTGGACGCCCAGCTAGTTCTCACAACGCATTACATGGAAGAAGCATCGGAGTTATGTGATGAAATAGTGTTGATCGATTCTGGCAAGCTATTGGCCCAAGGGACCAAGGATGAACTGATGGCTCCCATAAAGGGAAAAGTGAGGGTCGAGGGGGTAGGTAAAATAATGATCGGCTCGACGCCGATTTCTTACGTTGATGCAGACAAAGCCGAACGCTACGTAGGCAGGGCCGTCGTTAGACCAGTGGGTCTCGAAGACTTGATGATTCTTAGGGGAGCTATGCCCCTGGAAGACGGCTTAGGACGGGAGGAGTAGATTACCGATGTGCAGTCTCACGTCTAGGCTAAGGTTTGTTGCCGCATTCACTTGGTTTTACGCTTACTCCAGCATGAAACGGGGCCTTTACTTCGTTTTGTCGTACCTTAGTTTTCCCCTTTCTCTCCTGTTCTTCATATACGTAATTTCTCATGGGCAGGATTTGGACTATGGCTTGTTGGGAGGATTGCTCGGTATCATGTCGGGTAACTCTCTCACGTCCATCGGTGACTTCGTTTTTCTCAGGGCCCAGCTTAAGATACAGGACCTATTGGTCGCGAGCGACGTGCGGCCCGAGGATTACGTCATGGCGCTAGCGGCGGGGAATTTGGTGTACTCTTCGCCTGGCCTTCTTCTCTATCTTGTGCTGGGATTTTTGCTGGGGTTGTTCAATTTGCAAAACGTTTGGCTTTTCCTGGTTTTGATGCTTGGATTGGCGCTTACCTCTACTTCCTTAGCCGTACTTGTGGCCAGCAGGATATCGCACGTGCGCAACGTATGGGGCATATCAAGTCTTCTATCTGTAGTTTTGACGTTGTTGCCGCCTTTGTATTATCCGTACTGGGTATTGCCAAAATTCGCCCTTTATATACTAATGGTCTCCCCCTCCACGCCCGTATCGGTGTTATGCCAATGGTATTTCGGCCTTGGAGGATTCAGCTTCCTTTCCCTAGTCGTCTTCATCATCGAGATCATCGTTTATCCCCTTCTAGGTCTTAAGTTGATTAGATGGATGGACAAGCGAACGATGAGGGCCGAGTAGCGGGAAGTGTTTGGGCAACTATCGCGAAGCTTAATCGCTGTTCAGGACGCGGGACACCCGCTTGCGGGCTTAGCCGGATTTGCCGTCCAGGCCAAGTCGATTAGATTACGATTGAGGTTCCTCTAGCTGTCTCCTTGTGCGCACCAGCGCTTCGCTACATCAGACAGCAGCCTTGCCAGCTAGAACTATGAGGTGGCATTTCCTATTAAAGAGACTGGTTTGCTCCGTTTCGGCTTTACCGCGGACTTCTGCAACCCTAGCGATGGTCTAAGCCTCATAAATCTCGCGGCAGGGAAGCGAGCGCCCTCAAGGCGGCGTCTTGTATCGCTTCGGATATAGTGGCATGCTCGTATCCGGAAAAAGCCAAATCGCTGGCCGTTGCTTCTAGCTTCAAAGCTAGGCCGATATCAGCGATTAGTTCTTCGGCGTCATAGCTCACGAGTCCACCACCTAGGAGCTTGCCCTTTGTATTGAAGATCAGTTTCACAAGCCCTTGCGCGTAGCCCAAGGCCATGGCTTTTTCGTTGAACGTTATATCCGATCTGCCGATTATCACGTCTCCGTGGAGCTTCCTCGCCGATTCTTCACTTAGCCCTACTTCGGCGAACTGCGGCACGGTATATATCCCTGAAGGAAGCATCGATTGATTTACCTTCGCCTCCCTTCCTGCCATGTTAAGGGCGGCAATTCTGCCCATGTACATGGCACGGGTGGCCCCCTTTATAGAAGTGACTTCGCCGACGGCGTATAGCCAAGGGAGGTTGGTTCTACACTTTTCGTCGACCCTCACGAATCCGTTGTGTAGCTCAGCTCCAAGTTTTTCCAAGTTTAGCCCTTCCGTGTTGGGCAACCAGGAGTGGGAAGGGATGATCCCGTCGAAGGGGGTTTCCTTTGGGTTACCGTCGACCGTATACTTGATTACCCCATTTTCCACAGTAACCTCCTTCGCTCCCATAACAAATTTTATACCGTGTTCTTGAAGGGAAGACATCAATACACCAGTTAGCTCCGAGTCAAACTGAGGAAAAAGCGTTTCGTTCTCGTCTATGACGGTCACCTCGCTGCCCGATTCAGCTAATATTTGGGCCAACTCAATTCCTCTTATGGACGGACTTCCCCCTTGGAATACCACGACCTCGCCCGGAGCTGAGTCGAGGTCCCAGAAATTCTCCGCTGTGATGACCCTATTCGGCTTCACGTTGGCCACCCTGGACAGATCGTATCTGGCTCCCGTGGCCACGACGACGTTTTCAGCCTCGATTATTTTATCTCCAACCTTTACGCCCTTTTCGATGAGGGTGCCCATTCCCTCGAAGATTTCCACCCCTAAGGCGTCGAGCACCCCCTTGGCTAACTCCCTGGTCTTTTTGGCTATTTCTTTGGACCTGGCTAGGTTTTTGGAAAATTCTATTATTGCTGGAGACTTGAACGCGGGTCCTGCAGTGTACTTCGAAAACCCGATTTCCGATAACGCTGCGTCAGTTGGGATGCAGCCATAGTTAACGCACACGCCGCCCACGTTGGATTTTTCAACTAAGGCAACCTTCTTGCCTAAAGACGCGCTCGTCACGGCTCCGACGTATCCTCCCGCTCCTCCGCCCAGGTACACTACGTCGTACATAAGTAAATAAAACGCCGTTATTTAAACCTAACCCCTCGCACCGTAACTCCTCGCCAAGAAAGCTGGCCTCGGCCGTTTTCATTTAGTTTAGTTTTTGCTCACCAGGTCTGCGCGTCCTTTTCGCGCGTTCCGCGAGGCCAACGCTTAAATCGCCTCTAATAACGCTGTTATGGAAAAAGAACGGGTCCGCGTCGATTTCAGCGATTACGGACAAGGGGAGCAACCGATTTCGCCGTCTTACTTCAACGCAAATTTGGCTCCCGTACCAAAAAGTGCCAAGGACTGGAACTGGTTTAACTTCACCACGGTTTGGGCTGGTATGGTTCACAACGTTGTGCAGTTCGAGGTCGCCGGTCTGTTGACATTTGAGTTCGGACCGGTTATTGCACTTTTGGTCACTGGGTTAGCCTACGGTACCGAGCTCATCGCCATGTATCTGAATGGGCACATGGGCGCGAAGTGGGGCTTACCCTTCCCCTCTGCCGTCAGGCCCTCCTTCGGGGTCATTGGGTCGTATTTGCCCGTTTTGTTTAGAGCTTTCTCAGCCCTTTTCTTTTTTGCCGTGCAAACGTACGTAGGGGCTACTCTAATGAATTCCGTTCTCATGCTCGCTTTTCCGCCCTGGGGCGCCCTGACCGAGCCAGTGCTCGGGATGCCGTTGAATACGGCGATTTCTTTTCTGGTTTTTTGGTGCGTTAACGTCCTAGCACTGTTCAGGGGGATGAAGGAGGTAAAGTACTTCGAATTGATATTAGGGCCGGGTATCATTCTCTCCTTTGCGCTGCTTTTCCTTTACGGCGTTCATTTGGCGGGAGGGCTGGGCCCCTTGTTTTCACAGGAAGCCAGTAGCTCTGGTGAGGTTACCCCCTACGGGATTGCGTTGGCCACGGCATCGCTGGCTGGGGCTTATTCCACGCTTGTACTTAACGTGATGGACTTCACGAGGTTCGCCAAATCCCAGAAGGATCAGATCATAGGACAGGCGCTAGGCTTTCCGGTGACGTTCGTTGCTTTTTCTTTCTTGGCGGTTGGCACCATTTCGACCGTTGTCCGCGTTTTCGATATTCCCCAAAGCGAAGCCATGAAGTACGTTAACCCGGTCAACATAATGTGGCTGTTCAGCCAGAACAAGGCTTTGGCTATCGGTATAGGAATCGTGCTGATCACTGCTACCATCGGCGTAAACGTGGCCGCTAACTTGGTATCACCGGTTTACGATGTAATAGCCATATTCCCAAGGTTGAATTGGAGAGAAGCATCCTTCGCGGCGGCCTTCGCTGGGGCTTTATTCGCTCCCTGGCTTTGGTACAATAACGCTTCTAGCATATTTGGCGCTCTAAATTTGCTCGGAGCGGCCTTGGGCTCGGTCGCGGGAGTAATGATGGTTGACTATTGGCTCATTAAAAGACGCTCTATTGACTTGGCAAGCGTTTTCCGGCGCGGTGGAAATTACTGGTACAAAGCGGGCGTTAACGTCAAAGCGCTAGCGGCAATGCTCGTGGGAGCAACCGTGCCATTCGTGGGTTACGCCGCCGGGGTGAAGTTTCTATACGATTTCGGATGGTACTTATCTCTGTTTATCTCCGGCATCTCTTACCTCTTGTTATGGGTTCTAAAACCGCAAGCCGGAAACTTGTTGTATGAGCGGAAGCGAATTCGAACATGATGGAGGGAATTATCGCGCGGATTTTGAGTTAAGCCGAAGGTGCAGGCGTGAACTGTAAGCGTGACCAAGCAACCAGACGTGGTTTGTTTTGTTTTGTTTTGCTTCGCAACTTAGTTAGCGATCTACCTCGACCTCCTGTGGGATTTTCGTGCGCATTGAATCGACGGTGGAGCTGATCCGATGGAATTCACGCGGCATAACGAATAATACTACTCAGAAGTTTATTTGGAGAATACGCTAAAATACCACAGTAGGCCTTGCTTATGCAAACTCAAGAGCAGGGTGTCAAGCGCGATCAAGATCAACTGTTCGCTGTCTACCACCGTACCAGAGAGGAGCTTGATAAGATGCCCGTTATAGGTAAGACGAAGACCGTTTGTCCGGTGTGCAAGAGGATCATAGACGGGGTGATTTACAAAGACGGGGATTATGTGATGATAAGGAAGGAATGCCCAGAGCACGGGCTCTTCATAGAGAAATACTGGGAAGACTACGAGCTTTACAAGAAAATGAGTGAGTTACAGTACAACGGCAGGGGTTTGGAAAATCCCAATTACATCCCCGACACGACCGGTGCTAACTGTCCCTTCGATTGCGGTCTCTGCCAGCGGCATCTTAGCCACACGGGCTTGGCTAACGTCGTCGTCACCAACAGGTGTCATCTGAACTGCTGGTATTGCTTCTTCTACGCTAAGGAAGGTGAGCCCATATACGAGCCGACTTTAGATGAGTTCAAGAAGTTGTTCGCCAACCTCAGGGCCCAAAGGCCAATTCCTCCCAACGCCATACAGTTGACAGGCGGCGAACCTACGTTACACCCCCAGATAGTTGAGATAGTGAAGGCGGCTAGGGAGGCGGGTTTTGAGCAGGTTCAACTCAATACCACCGGCATAAACTTAGGCCTCAACCCCGATCTCGCCGTGAGGCTTAGGTACGCTGGGGTTAACACGCTCTACTTGAGCTTCGATGGGGTGAGCATGCACGCTAACCCAAAGAATCACTGGGAAATCCCGTACATACTCGACGCTTCCAGGAGGGCAGAGCTTGGGATAGTCCTTGTCCCGACCGTGATAAGGGGTATTAATGATAAGGAGCTTGGGGCCATGGTCAACTTCGCGCTTAACAACATAGACGTGGTGAGATCTGTTAACTTCCAGCCCGTTTCATTAGTGGGTAGGATGCCGGATAAGGCAAGAGAAAGCATGAGGATAACAATCCCCGGCATGATAAAGGAGCTTGAAGAACAGACGCACGGCGTCATAAACAGGGACGATTGGTACAGCGTACCCTACACGGGCGTGTTCGATAAGTTTCTAGAGGCGGTTACGGGCCGCTACATGTACGATATGTCTATACATTTCGCGTGCGGTATGGGGACTTACCTGTTCCTGGACGATGACAAGAGGATAATACCGATACCGGAGTTCGTAGACGTGATAGGGCTTAACGAGTACCTGGGGGAGAAGTACGAGGAAATAAAGAACGAGAAAGGGATAAGCAAGAAGATGAAGGCTGCGAGGATACTATTGGACGTGAGGAAGTTCGTGGATGAGAAGAAGCAGCCCAAGTCAGTGAATTTCTTGAAACTCCTAACTAATCTGCTGGTATACAAGAGCTTTGACTCTTTGGGAGCGCTACATCACAATACGCTTTTCTTGGGAGCGATGCACTTCCAAGACGAGTACAATTACGACATAGAGCGGGTTGAACGCTGCGACATACATTATGCCATGCCGGACGGAGAGGTCTTGCCTTTCTGCACTTTCAACGTTTTCCCCGAAATATATAGGGATAAGATACAGAGGCAGTACAGCATACCTGCCGAAATTTGGAAAAAGGAACACCCGGACTGGGATTATGCATCAGATAAGTACAAGAGGGATGTTAAGAAGCTCCAGGGCGGGGAGCTTTACAGGAAGACCTACGGTGGCATAGTTGATTACTTCGCTCTGCCAGTTAACGGGGGAAAGCCCGTGCCGTTCGCAAAGCCGGACCTTCCTGACATATCAGAAGCCTCGAAGAGCAGCGAGGAATTTGGCGTCAGGGTTCGCGTGGGGTGATCTTCCGTGAGTGCTGTTGACGAAGGCAAGAAGCAGGAAGTTGCGGCTTCTGCGGAATCCCCGGAAGAGGAGCGGGAGGATCAAGGCGCCAAAGAAACCCAAGGCGTGGAAGAAACCTCCAGGATAGGGATCAGGATAAACGCGCGGAGTGTCGGCGCGAAGAAAAACGAAGAGAAAGCCGTGTCTCCTGGCTCAGAAGGCACCCAATTGGTCAGTTATGAGGACGAGCTAATAGAGGAGCTGGGCAAGAAGTACCACATCCCGTACAAGATAGTTAAGGAGGCAGTTATAAAGGTCAAGAAAGAGGATTTGAAGAGCTTCGGAGATGCCGCCGCCCTGCAGTATAAACTGATGACGGATGATGCGATACTGAAGGCCAGCGTTAATTACCCAAAGGGAACGATCACGGTCATATTTAACCCAGTTGGGGCCAAGAACCTCAGGCCAAAAACTGAGCTGGATGCGATACTGGCCAAGCTGGCGCGCGAAGGGGTAGCGGCGCTGAATGCTGAGGAACACGACTACGACTACTACAAAGACTTCTACTCCTACGCTTTCAGCCCACCCAAGATAAGGGATAGGCCGCCCTATGGCTACGATGAAAAGACCTGGCAAAAAATAAAGGAAGATTACGAGTCTCAGCGGCAGAAGCATGAGAAGGAAAAACTAAACAAGTTTAGGAAGTGGCAGGCCCAATATTATCAACGTCACCGGGATATTCTCGATAAGTATCCACAGGACTTTGTATCTGTGGATTAAAATCGGCAAAAGAAAGAGAGCCGGACCATGTGCCGCCTTCCAAAGGGGCGGCCGTTTTCTCTGTTTGGCATCGGAGCGCTTGAGGGCTCTGCGGCAGGTGCCTCTTCGGCTCTTTTTTCGTGCCTATTTCACTATTTTGTCCCTGAACGCTATCAGCGCGTAGAGCAGATTTCTTTCCGAGTTGTAGATTAGCGCGTCCGCGTTCACTAGTTCAATTATCCAGTCATAAAAATCCTTGCCCATGAAAGTCTTTCCGGCGCGCAGGTAAACTTCCTTCAAGTGTTTCGAGAGATCCTTGGCAACGCCTAACGTATCTAAACGGCTAAGCGTTTCATCCCAAGCGTAATCAAAACCTACGTGTAGGCGCATCAGTGCCCTGGCTAGGTCATCGTAGGTGATCGGGGCTAGATCTTCTAAGGCACTGAGGGCTGCTACTGCCTTTGGCCCCAGTTTTTGAAATTGCGAGCTCAACCTGCCAGGGTTAAGAGGCAAACCACGTTGAGAAATGTAGATCGTGCTTGAATACGTTTGGGAGTTAGCCCTGAAGATGGTTTCTGCCATCTTGAGGTTGGCCGATAACCAAATGCCAGCTTCTGGGGAAAGTTCCTCCAATTTCCACCTCGGCTTTGACGGCAACTGCGGCAGCGACGCAGCTCCGCGTGCCTTTAGGTACGCGTAGGCGTTGAACAGCGCCTCCATGGTTTCTTCATCATCTAAAACTGAGGGTCCCCACCTGGCCAGGTAAACGCCGAGGAACGGGTCGTATGACCTCACCCTGTCGACGACCTCAGCTAAGGCCTCCAAATCATTGCCGCCGGCGCGAACGTAGGCATTGTATATCCCCAGTGCGTTATCGCGACTGAGTCTAGATAACGCCATGAACTTATCCACGCCTACTTCGGAGGACGCGTTCGGTTTTTGATTTGCGTTTTGGTTCTTGCCCGGTGGCCGAGGCGGAATAGCGTTGACACCGTTATTCGATGGCTCCATCCTTTTTCTTTCATCTTTTCCGTTTTCCACGAAATATATGGAGCTAGCTCTTTTACTGCTATCGTTCGCGTATTACAAACGTCGTGCTTAACCCGTGGGAGTTAAGAAGGGAAGAGTCTCCTTCTGCGAGGGAGGGGATGAATGTTCCCTCTTGTACAAGATGTTTTTGCTTGGGAAAATATTACGAAAAATTGGTCGAAAAAGTTCTGGCCCGTAGGAAGGGCATGAGGACAATATAAGCCTGTGGTAGAAGCTCCTCGGGAAGAAGATCCCCTACACTCCCATGGTGGACTCAACAACCCCTTAGAGATAGGGGCTGGCACTCTTGCGAAGGGCGTAAGATTCTCTACGCGAAGGAGTTCGTGCGGTTTGCAGAACCCACGTGAAGCCTGACCTGTCTTAAAGCGAGCCCGAGTGCCCCTCTCGGAACGCGGGGTCCTAGAGGGATGTGGTCTTCGTAATTGCGATATCGAAGGAACTGCTTTCCTCCTGAAACGCGGGGGAGACGTACGAAGATGAAAACGACTCTGCTGTGATGGAATACCTTCGTGGTCTTCCCCGGGTAAGCGCGTAGATGATCCAGGAGGCCCTACCAGTGAGGGCCGGGTAGCTGACTAGCATTTGGGTTAACGTGGCAAAGGCCCAAGGGGACTCGATGAAGCTGGCCGTGGGCATGCGGCCATCATCGCTCCGTACGCAAAGATAGAAAGCGGGTGTATATCTCTATCCAGAGGGCTCCTGTCCGTAAAAGGACTCTAGCAGGTGTAGATATAACGGCTTATGGGCAGGTATCCCGGCAACCGGGTCCGGGGCCTAGCCTTGTGCTTATGAGCATCGGTCAGCGGGTCTCGGCTTGACGAATTGGCGCATCACATCCTAGTGGTCGGGGGGGCTTAGTTGGGTAGGTGCTGCGGCGCTACGCATATAACGCAACGTTTGACTTCCCAATGTTGCTTTACCTGATAAGGCATGGAGAGGCCGAAAACAACTCCAATGACCTGTTTCCTGACGATCTAAGTGCGGATTATTCGTTGACGCAAAGGGGAGTAGAACAAGTAATGACGACCGCTCAGCAGTTGAAGGCATTGAACATCGACGAGGTAGTGTCAAGTCCGGTGAGGAGGGCTCGCGAAACCGCGGAGCTGATAGCATCTACGCTGGGAAAGGGGGTTCGCCTGGACGAGCGCCTGAGGGAGGCCGGATTGGGGTCGCTAAGGGGCAAGAAGTGGCAAGAAGTGGTGGATCGGGATCCTCAGTGGTACATGGAGTATTTCGGTCCTTGGGTTAAATACGGTATCGAAAAGTATGATTCCATAAGGGAAAGGATGGTTTCTGCTGTTAAAGAAAACCTTCACCTCGGATCTGTCGTGATGGTCAGCCACCTGGAGCCGATAAGGTCCGTTATCGGGGTAGCCCTTGGCCTCAGCGGACCTCAGTTGAGGAAGGTGAAGATCTACAACGCATCAATTAGTGTTCTGCGCGTACCTGATGTGGAAGGCAGCACCTGGGACCTTCTTGCGGTAAATTGGTTGCCGATTAACGCTTACAAGCGACTTCGTTGCGGCATCTACCGTAAGTTGATAAAGCGAACGACAAACCTCGCCCTTCAGGGCGGAGGAGGTCAGAAGCGCGTTTAAAAAACGGTTTATGTCCGTTCGCCAGAGCGTCTTAAGGGAGCCCGGCAAGAACAGCCAACCAGCTAACAAGATGCATAATGCAACAAGTGGTACGGCGACATTATCATCTATGTAGGGTTGCTTCTCTGCAGCGGTTGACGCAAATGCCGCTAATAAGCCCGCCCAGCCTAAAGTTGCGCCGATGGGAAGCGAAGTAGCGAGCATGGCTAAGCTCCCCTCCCAGCCCTTAACCCTTTTCTTGTAGCGTATGTTTCTCACGATTCCTGTTACGCCATCTCCAAATGCCATGAATAGGACCGGGACCGCTCCTAGCCAAAATGAGTGAACCAAAAACCAAGTTAAAAATAATACCAGTCCCCACATCAGCGTAAAGTCGACTTCGTATTCATTATTGGGGTCTTGAAACCACGAGTAGAGTTTTCCCGTTCTATGGGGCAGGTACACGGCGAGAGTTAGCAACAAAGCCATCGCGAGCGGGATGAATGGCTCGCTAAAAGTAAATGGCAGCAGCAGCGTCACTACGCCTGCACCTAGTATATGAATTGTTTTTCTCCCAAAGTATGCCGCAGATCTTTCCGCATATCCGTGCTTTAGGGCTATGTCGAACACGCGCTTTGCTGCGTAAAAAACCACAAAAAGCACCCAGACCATGAGGACTGCCGCCGGGATGAGGTCCTTGGTTAAAGCGTCTATTGGTACACCCAGCAACATGTTCTTCAAATAAGCACAGCTCCTTATATGTTTTGATTTGGCGGGGCAATGGTACTTTGATATCCTGCCTGATCATTGCGGCGCCCGTTATTTCAGATACGCGCATAAAAGCGGACCACCTTGGGGCCGGTTCACAGGTAATCGTATCGTGGCGCTGGCTAAAACCGTCTATATGCACGCTGTTGCAGTAACCGCGTCAAAGGGTTCTGTCTTGTCCCCGATTTGAGGAGTTATAAGTGAGAAGATTCAAGGGAGTGGGAAATCTCGCCCCTTAGAGACGGGGAGGGACAGCCCCCTTTCTAGAAGGGCTTTGCAGTCAGCCGGCACGAGGATTGATGCCCTTTGTCATCGCGATGAGTACGGTGGGGTTTTCTCTCTGGAACGGGGATGGACGGGCAGGGAAGGAGACGCGCGGGGTGAACGCGTCTCTGCGCCGGATGAATACCTGAGGTATTCCCCAGGTAAGCGCCGCGGCGAACCGGGAAGCCCCACCTGCGGGAGCAGGGTGGTTAGCTCCTTCTCATTGCTGATAACGCGAGGACTGAAGCCTTTTCTTTCTATGATTCAAAGGGTTCTTAAACCGATATGGGGTTTATTGCTGTGTACTGGAAGCTGCTTGGCTCATTTACAATTGTTCTGGTTTTAATGGCGGAGGGCTTCTTCGGGTTTGCTGTGGCTTTACCTCCGATGGGTGGATTGACTGGTGAACACGCACCTCGCGCTATCGGTTCAAATAGCAATGCCGCCAGAGTTGGTCTGGTCGGCCCGGCGATTGTGGATAACTCATCTGAGTATCGGCTTAAAGCGCAGGTTTACACTTTATTCCTTTATAATGGGACGAGTAGCTCAGGTAATTTGGTGGGTCCTCGCAGTAGAGGTGATCCCTCATCTCTGGTCTACGACCCCGCTACTGGATATGTCTACGTGGCTGAAACTGGTGGCGATGAGCTCGTCCTCGTGAAAAACTTAACTATAATCGGGTACGTCGCGCTGGGGCAGCCAAGCCAGGGTTTGGCATACGACGCTTCCGATGGTGACGTTTACGTGGGCGAAGTGGGAACGGATTTTGTGGCGGTCATTTCAAACCTCTCAATTATGGGGGTGATTAGGGTTGGGGCATCGCCCGCTTCCTTGGCATACGATCAACGCGATGCTTCAATCTACGTGGTTAATTGGGGATCGGCATCAGTAACTAGGTTAAGGGGAGAGATTGTTATGGGTAATTACTCTGTGGGTGATTTCCCTCTCGGCGCTGCTTGCGATCAAGATGGCGGTGTGGTTTACGTCGCACAGGAGGGCTCTAATACAGTAGCCCTAGTAAACGGCTCCGGGGAGATAACTTCATTGCCAGTAGGGCTGTTGCCCTGTGCTGTCGCGTGGGATCCGGCTAACGGCTACGTTTACGTAGTTGATCAGCGCTCTAACTCGGTTTCGGTCATCGACGGGATGAGGCTCATCGCGAACATCACGGTGGGGAGTTTGCCGGACTCGGTGACATATGACCCTCAGAACCACTGCGTCTACGTTGCGAATGCCGGTTCGAACTCCGTGTCTGTGATATATAACTTGACTTGTTTGGGGTCTTTCCCAGTTGGCCCGGGCCCAAGCGCGCTAGCCTACGACAGCGATAACCAAATGCTTTACGTTGCGGATTCGGGGGACGATGCACTGACAGCAGTAAAAGTCATGGCTCCGCCTTACGTTTTTCCCGTTGAATTCTCGGTGATTGGAATTTCAAAGCGGGAATGGCGCTTGTGCGTGAACGGCACTTACGTGTCTTCGAGGAACGGTACGCTTACGCTATATCTCCCCCGGGGGGATTACCAATACGAAGTATACCCGCCCTCTGGTTACGGTGGCAAAGCGTTGTCAGGCGGATTTCAGGTCAACTCATCTCGCGTGATCACGGTGGTCCTAAGCCGCTCGACGTTGCCGCCCATCAGGTTGATATTGTTGATGATCGCGATGATATCTGTATTGGCTTTTATCGTGTCCATTATCCGTCGCGGCTACAGGGGCAGTTCTAAGTCTGATGATATCGGGTTCATTGGTGGATTTGCGTTTTGCCGGTTTCCCCGTGGGGCTTTGCCTTTCCGTGCGGTTGGGTGTATACCGCCGCGAATTTTGCCCTGGTTCGTCCCTGTTCCAGATATTAGGGGCTTGACGACCGTTGCGCGGTGGCAAGCACCGGCGCTTATTGAAGCGCTTGGCGAAATCTTAAAGCTCGCAACGGCTATTATCTTATGACGAGGAAGACCGCTGAGATAGATGCCAGGATGAACGCCGTTTTGGCGCAATCCCTTGTCGGAATCAAGAAACTTCAGTGGAGCGGCGAGGGAAACCGCTTCGAGGTAGACGTGTCGATAGAGGAAAAGCAGGGTTACCTGCCCATCCTTTTTGTTGAGGGATACAGGGGATCGGGGTTGGTTAAGCTGAACGGGCATCCCTACTACTCGCTCGACGGCTATCATAACTACGTGCCTTTGAAGCCGGGCCAACACCACTTGGACGTCACTTTTTCGGCGTACAGGGCATTTGGGGAGCGTGTCGATGTCGCTCCCGGAGTTCCCTACATCGTTTACGTTCACGAGGGTGGGCTGAAACTTTTCTTGTATTTGCAAGCCGCTCTTGAGCTGGCGAATTTTACACAGGATAACGAGCTGAAAGAGGATCTCTTGAACGCCATGGGCAACGCCCTCAAGGAAGCTTACTTTGAGGGGTTCAGCCCAGAACAGGCTGGATTGGCGTCCGCGATCATCCACAGGGATTTTCAGATTGGTGCCTTTCCTCAATCGGAGGCCTGGAAGCTGGGTTTCAGGGAAAGCAAGGACCTGTCAAGGTTTGCGATTGCGCTTGATCGCTTAAGGGCGGATTTGAAAGTCTTGCGGGGAAAATATGGCAAGCGGGGAGAGATCGATGCCGTAGCTCATGCTCACATAGATACCGCGTGGCTTTGGCCTTTCGACGAGACTAGGAGAAAGGTGGCCAGGACGCTGTCCACCATACTCACCTTGATGGATTCCTTCGATTTCGTTTACGTGCAGAGCATGGCACTGTATTACCAGTGGATAGAGGAAGACTACCCCGAGCTCATGGAGCGCATAAGGCAAGCCGTGAAGCAGGGAAGGTGGGCGCCCGCTGCGGGGTGGGTCGAATCGGACGCCAACCTGATCAGCGGCGAATCGTTTGCGAGACAGTTCTTGTATTCTCAGAGGTTCTACCTGAAGGAGTTCGGCAGGCTCGCGGACGTCTTCTGGTTGCCCGACACTTTTGGCTTCTGCGGAAGCATACCCCAGATAGCGAAGCTGGGCGGAGTTCAGTTGTTCGCGACCCACAAGGTGTTCTGGAACGACACGAATAAGTTTCCATACACGAGCTTCAATTGGGTGGGAATCGAGGGGACTTCAATCCCGGCCATGGCCTTCGGCGGCGGTAGAGGTGGTTATAACTCGACTTTTGACGTCAGAGAAATTTTGGAGCAATGGGCGACTCACAGCGACAAATCTAAGCCGCTGTTGTACTCGTACGGGTATGGTGATGGCGGAGGGGGACCCACCCCAGAAATGCTCATGAAGTCTTCGGCGATCTCTGAACTACCCGTTCTCCCAGAGGTGAAGCGCGACTTCCCGCCCATCGAGCCGGCCAAGGACAGCTGGAGAGGCGAGCTCTACCTAGAGACCCACAGGGGGACTTATACTTCTCACTCCATGATGAAGTATCTGAACGCCAAGGCCGAGGTCGCGCTTAGGGAAGCAGAGTTGTGGTCTGCTCTAGCGGGAAAGAAGTCGAGCTTGGAGGGGCTTTGGAGGATCGTGATGAAAGATCAATTTCACGATGTGCTACCGGGCTCTGCCATAAGCGAGGTCTACCAGGTCGCCTACGCGGAATTGCGGGAAGTGATAGAGAAGGCCGAGTCTTTGGCCGACGAAGCCAGGAGGCAGCTGGCGGGATCTGGACAGACCGCTCTTGCATTTAACTCGCTTCCCTGGGAGAGAGTTGAGTACCTCGAACTGGCTACTCAAGAGGGAGAAGCAGGGCAAAAACTGAAGACCGGCAAAACGCTGTTGTTCGTCAAGGTCCCGCCGCTGGGTTATGCGCCCGTCAAGCCAGTTGATGTGGGAGATAAAGTGTCAGTTTCGGAAACCGAAACTGCCATCCTGCTCGAAAACAAGTATTTGAGGATAGAGGTCAGCAAGGAGGATGGCACTGTCAAGGCGTACGATAGGGTGAAGAAAAGGGAGGCTTTCAATGGAAACCGCTTCCGTTTCTACGAAAACATGCCCGGATGGGCCGATGCTTGGGACATAGAACCCTCTTACGAGATGACATCATTCGCTCCTAAGCTGTTGACCATAGAGGTGGGAGAGAAAGGCCCGTATGCCGCTTCCGTTGAATTGAAGTACGCTTTCAGGAACTCTTCGGTGTCTGAAAGGATTTGGCTTCACGCCGGTACCAGAAAAGTGGAGGTCGATGTGACACCTTCTATGGGGGACAGGGAGCTGTTGCTGAAAGTGTGGTTCGACGCGGCGGTCAATGCGGAAAAGGCGACCTGCGAGATTCCCTTTGGTAACGTCGAGAGGCCGACTTTCGGAAACAATAGCTGGCAGAAGGCAATGTTTGAGGTCCCATTTCTCAGGTGGGTTGACGTGAGCGAAGCTGATTACGGTGTAGCGCTTATTGCGCAGGCGAAACATGGAATCTCCTTCCATGGGTCATCCATGGGTCTTTCGCTGTCTAAAACGCCGATGTACCCCGACCCCACAACCGATGCAGAAGAAGTAGAGGCCAAGATTGCCATATTTCCCCATGAAGGTGATTGGAGAGATTCCAACGTGCCTAGAGCGGCCTATGAGTTTTGCAACCCAGTAAGCGTGACCCATGGTAGCGAGGGGGAAAAGTCCTTTATGAGGGTAGACGATCCGGCCTTGATGCTAGAAGCGGTAAAGCCGGCCGAGGATGGGAAGGGATTGATCTTGAGGCTATACGACGCGTTCAACAGGAGAGGCGAAGCTGAGGTCGAAATTGGCATGGATGGATACAGCTCGGCTAAATCGTTGGACATACTGGAGTTAAACGAGGTCAAGAGGGAGATCGAGTTTGACGGGAAACGGCTCCGTTTCGGCCACGGTAATTACGAAATAATAACCATTGAGCTCAGCTGATCAATCCATTCGGCATAAAAAACGGTTTTTTGATAAGAAGAACGACAAATCTAGCCCTTTAGGGCGGGGTAAGAGCTTAAGATCAGGAGAACTGTTTCTCTTTAGGATACTTTCTTCTGGTCAACTCTCTGAAGATGAGGAGCAGGAGCCGATTTCTCCCGCGATGCCGGAAGAGGGCTTCTACGAAGTTAAGTACAAAAATAAGAGGGCAAATGAAGTCCGTCTTCTTCCAAACGGTTTCCAGGAAAGGAAGCTCAAGAGGCTAGCGAACGCCTCTGCAGGGTTTTTCAACGAGATCAACTACGAGAGGAGAAAAAGGTTCTTTCACGGGGAGAAAGTAGTTTTAAGGAAACGTGGGACAAATGCTGCAAGAAGTACAAGGGTGTTCTCGGCATTAAACCACAAGCGGTAATGCGGAAGAACAACGAAGCGTGGAACTCCCTCTTCTCTTTGCTGAAGTTGAAGAAAGAAGGAATACTACCACTCTTCATGAACCGCGTTAGCCCGCCGCGTTACTGGAAGGAGGGAGAGACAAAGGAGAGGAGAAAACTCCTTCTAGTCGTTAGGCAGGACAGATCTGAAGTAGATGAGCGAGACCGCATCGTCCTCAAGGACTTCGACCTCGAAGTGGAGTTCGTGGGTAGGTTGAGGTGGTACGGTAAACGAGGTCGCTTAGAAATATACTACGACGAAACAAGAAATGCGCGGTACGCCTCCATACCAGTGGAGGTAGGTGTTGAGGAAACTAAAACGGGAAAGAAGAGCGAGCACATCGTGAGAGGGGAGAGGAAATCAACGCAAATCGAACCTTCGAAAGGAAACAAATTGGCGTCCATCGATTTAGGTATCAACGTCTTAGCGAGCGTCGTTATCGACGACGGCACTTGGTTGCTCTACAAAGGCCTCAGGACTAAGGAGGACTACTTCTACTTCGAGAAGAAGATAGCAGGAGTACAGTCCTTGGCGGATAAGACGAAAAACACCGCGGAATGCGAAGCATGCGCTGAATTATCAAGAGAGAAGAGGAGACTTTTTAAGAAGTTAACCAGAAGGCTCCTTCACTTGTACAGAAACTTCGCTTCCCACCTGGTGAAGGAGTTACATGATCTCGACGTATCAACTATCTACTTGGGTTATCCATTCAACATCGCACAAGAGAAGGGTAACAAGTTCACGTCGAACCTGTGGTTTTACCGCGAGTTGATGGACGTCATCGAGTTTAAGGCTCAAGAGTACGGGATGAAGGTTTATGAGGTCGTTGAATACAACACCTCAAAGTACTGCGCTTAACACGACGTGGAAGTAAAGAGACATCCAAGGGGAGTCGTTAGCTGCCCTAAAGGACATAAGCTGCATTCAGATCTAAACGGCGCGTTAAACATACTGAAGAAGGCTACCGGCATAGTAGTTTCAGCGGTAAAGAAGCCTCTCTCCTTCATCGTAGACCACAACACAGTAGCGCCCGTAATGGGGATGTAACCCTCGAGACCTCGTAGAACCCTCGCCCTTCAGGGTGGAGAGGAGGTCAGGTCAGTGTTCTTAAATAAACCGGGTTTCGCTCTACGTAGTCGCACGTAGGTACGCATCGGCATACCCCTCGTGCGCGTAGAGCTTGGGCATCACGGCTTCATGCAACTCCCTCACGAGTTCATCGGGAGTCTTCCGCTCCGCCCCCGTCAGGACGCACCCACCCAGGAGTGATGGCAGGACTGCATGATCCCACCAATCGCGCTGGGAAGCGCCCTCCATTTTCAGTCCCCCTCCTCCCCTGCGTGTGCACGTACCCCTCCCTCTCTTTCCAAAGGAGTTGGGTCTTTCCAACCACCCTACTGCCCATGCACACACAAATTGTTCATATCTAATTATATAAACCTATCTATTTTGAAACTGCTGACTACGGCGTTGCTTTGGGGATCGATCGACGGGATAGGTGTTGCTGCCGCCGCAGCGTTAAAGCCGTCACGGGAAAGGCGCTACGCAGGAATAAGTTAAGTGTGCCTTAATTGAGGGCTTGTCGCGTTGAGCCGGCGAGGTAAGCGCTGCGAAGCAGCAGCGCTACCCAATAGCCAAAGGTTTGTTGCTCTTAGTTTTGTCCTATTTTGTGCTTCTGATATAGTTATCCTGCCGCAAGTATCGTATACAGGTAAGGCAGAATTCTGTGTTAGGCTGGTAAGACTTTCTTGAATTAACTTATTGGGGGATTTGGAGAACGAAAGCCCACTTCCGAAAAAGGAGGTTATACTTACGATAAATTTTTATTAGAAAGGAAAAAGTTTGATGCAGGGTCACCTGATCTGCGGGAGAAAGCGAGGACCAAGGGGAGGAGGAAGCAGGCGCTGCCAGATGGAATCGGGAGGCTAAAACGTGCGAAACAAAGCTCGGCAAGGCAAGACTTCCGAGGGGAAGTTTGCGTAGCTGCTTTTTATAATCCTATAGGCCAAATGATTTGCAAGTCGCGTTACAACCAACGAGGTGCTGTACCTCGGGTCCCGATTGGTTCACAAGCAAAATAGCGTCCAAATCGAGCCAGAAGGAACTCTTCAACTGGAGGGGATCTAAGTCTCTCCTATTGCGTCAGGCGGGCCTTCATTAAGAGGCTTCAGAAAGACGTTGGGAGTTTAGTTATTTTTGAATTAGAGGGGTGTCAAGGTCGAGAGGTTGAGGCTCTCGTGATAGTGCGCCTCATTCTTACGAACCAGCACGACCCAGCGTAGTGGATCGACGAGGACGGGAAGGAAAAATAGCGTAGGTTTGAGTCGGAGGTTCCGGGGTCTGAGGTCTCGATCTGCTACCGGGTGGCGCCAACTTTTCTACCGCTTGCATCAAGAGGACCGGGACCTACTACTGCTTTATTTTATTTTATTTCTTGTGTTTTCAAGCAGACCAACTCAGAAAATGAAAGCGGCGTATTCACAGTCGCAGATTCAAGGGTCGGGGTGACCCTCTTCGACGGCGTTAGTCCATTTTATTCTGCTCCCGCTTATATATAGTTAGGGGGTCCTGTCACTTTTTCTCTCACCGACGCGGGCCAAGGGATTTGAAGAAGCTTTTACAGAAGAACGGGGAGGAGTTCCACAAACAAAACGACGCGGAGATGGGCATCAGTGAACAAGGCGGCCTGCTTTATAATGAGTAATTATTTTCACATTTTTTGGGAGGCACACACTCCTGACAAAAGGCCTTCTGGGAGAGCATCCAAGATGCCTTGGTACTGGAACTCCGCGTTGCCTTGAAGGGGAAAGCTAAGATGCCGTGAAGGCCGATGGGCTCGTAAAGACCACGGTGTATATCCGAAATATATGCGCCCGATGAAGTAGCGCGTCATATGAGTGTTCAACTTGTCCCTGCAATCCCATGTTTGACGTGGACGTGACCTTAGCCTTTTTCACGCTCAAAGAGGGGCTTTGCCCATGGAACTCGGGCGAGACGCCCAGAGATAACCGTCTCCCCCGTCGATGCGCGGAATAACTCCTCAGCTTTCATTCGAGGTCATGCGCGCCGATGAACCGGTAAGCCCATCGGTCAGCGTGGGATAGTTCGCTCTCTAGCGGAGTGATTTAAGGGCTTAAATGAGAATTCTTCGCTAGAGATCTGGATCTTAGCTGTGGAAGAGGCTTTTTGGATGCCCAATTTCGTTGCCAGTATGTCCGCTGCCTTTTCCGCCACTAGCCTGGCGCATGTGAAGTTAGAGCTGTACGCGTTTACCAAGCCGCCGATTTCCTCTAAGTAGTCCGTTGGCATTTCGCTGGATGCCTGATCATAGCTGAGCCTAGCGGTGGAGAGATATCCAAGTACATCGGGGTCGCTTATGTCAAAAACCTCCTTGGTCCCCCTTAGGAGCGTGAGGTATTCTTCCTGGCTCATTTCATCTCCATCCCAGGGCGTGAGCGTTGGGGCGGCAAGCGATAGACCTTCGGATAGTGCAGGAGAAAACAGATCCGCTTGACCCGGCTTGCCAATTTTTTCAATGACTCCTCCTAGCTTTTCCCTGAACACCAGATGTGATCCCCTAAACTTCGCAAATTTTCCGCGCGGGATCCCGCCAATGGCCCGGGTTACCTCAGGTATCTGTGCGCCCGTCGCGTTGACTATAAAGCCTTTTATTTTCGTTTCAAACCAGCCCCTCTTTAGGTTGACTTCATAATAGCTGTCTTCTTTTCCGACCGCCATCCATTCGGCCGCATTCACGTAGAGCACCCCCTTCTCTACGGCTTCGTTGAGAAGTGCTTTCATGAAAGCACTGAGTTGAATCACTTGCTCCGGCGTTTCAAACGCTTCGATAACTGACTGGCGTTTGAGCTTTTGAGACGGTACTTCGTTTACGCTGAGAGACGCATGCGGTATGTTTGCGCTATCTAGGCCTGCTAACCAATCTTCCACGTATTTCGAATCGGTTTCAGGTACCCTGATGAAGTATCCACCGTCGGCATTTATGAAATCTCCGGCCATCGCCCTCCAGGTTTCGCTTTCCTTCTTGCAGGTTTTAGCCAGAACGGGATTGATGGCGGCGAACCTGGCTCCGCTGTGGATTACCCCGCCTATAGAAACGCTTGAGCCAGAGCTCCGCGCACCTTTCTCTACCAACACCACGCTTGCGCCTCTCATGGCAAGATCCAGGGCTGTGAACATCCCAGTCAATCCTGCGCCGAGAACTATGACTTCCATGAGTTAAGAAATCCCTCGTTGGCTAAAAAGATTCCCTTCGTTATTCATGGACGCTGCATTGCTAGTAGCGCGTCGTAATTATCAAGGAATTTTGTTTCGCGTGTACCATAATGACAAGGGCGATTCACGGCCACGCGGTCGGCCATTTATCCCATGCGGGCGTCTATGTGGTCACTTTCCAGCGCTTGCAAAACCCTGCGGATGACGGCTTTCGGCAGCTTTGGCGTCTCTCCAACCCTTCTGACTGCCTTGATGTTGAGGTACCCTTGATGGGCCGCGATGTCTGTCTCAGGTCTGACCTTGGTGGCCAGCGCCCAGGCGAGTTGGTCCTCATCGTCTGGCCTTAATCCCCGGGGTATGGTTATTCTAACGTTTCCTTCGTTTATCTTGCCATGAGATATAACGACGCTTCCCCCTCCATCTTTGCTGGTAATCACAACTTCGTCCCCCCTTCTAGCTAATTCGTACTCTCCCCTCCCCTTGCCAGTCAAGATGAGCTTTCCTGATGTGCTACCGCGTGAAGTCGGGTTCGACCCTATACAGTAGACGTTTTTTAGCTTTAGCAAGTCTGAAGCGTCATGAGCGTAGCTGTCAGCGATGTTTGCTAACATGGCATAAAGGGAGAGCTGAACCTTTCCTTCATTGACGAGGACGATCTTGGAGAAGAGGGGATCGAGAGATATGAGCAGCAGTCCTAGCTGCTTTGCGAGCCCGGGCTCGGGGTTATCGAGTGAGGCGAGGCTCAGGTAGTTGGAAGCGGCTTCAGGCCAGCTTATCTCGTAATTTGAGATCGGCGGCATGAAGTCGCGCACGGCGCTCTTGACCTTTACATGCCTTGGAAAAGTGAACAAAGAGACGTGTTCTCTTGAGTTCGATGGCTGTACGTCGTAGTAGATCGCTTTTTTTCTCCTTAAGATAGCCTTGACCACCGCAACGTTTCTTGTGGAATCCCTCCCCACGTAACCGGTGTATTCGCTGAAGGGTCCTTCATCGAATCCCCGCTCGTCGGCGAGGGCCTCCGCCTCTATGACGATCTCCGCTTCTGCGGGTACGGGTAGGTCGTTTTCAATACCCCCAGTCAAGGTGAGAGGGAGTCTTGAAGCAGCGATGGAGAACTCATCTTCTATAAACGAGGCCGCCAATAAGTACAGCAATGGGTGCAAGCCAATGACCACCGAAATCTGAGCGTTTGCGCCCTTTTTCCTGACCTTTTGGAGGTAGGAGAATAGGTGGCCCTTGCTGCCGCAATCGAACGCGTAGGTGTTTTTTGAGACCGCCTGTATTCTTGTGAAGCTTAGGTTCAACGTCCCCGTGTCAGGGTTCTTCGAGACTACTGCACCGCCCGTTATGTACCTGCCGTGACCCGATCTAGTTCCGTCCTGCGGGTAGTGCTTGAGGATCGGGATTGAAAACAGGTCCACCGCTTCACCCCTCTGGACAACTTCTTTTACGGGGGCATCTTCAGAATGGGCGGGGACGCCTTTGGCTTTCATTAAGCCTTCCCAAGTCTTCTCAGCTTCTTCTTCGTTGTTAGAACCGAGGGCAAACCACAGCCGCTGGGGCGTGCCCAAGGCATTGGTGACTACTTCAAAATCTGAGTATCCCTTTATGCGGTGAAAAACAAGCAATGGGCTGCGCTTCTTTAGGATATCGTTGTAAGCGGTTATCTCATAGTTCACGCTGACAGGGCGGTCGATGTCCAGTATATCGTCGGGGTGAAATTGCCGATATTCAGATAAAAACGATCTTAATGACGTTCACGACCACCTGACGTTATCCTGAAGTTGTTTGGTCCCGATCGATGGGGGGCTGGACCCTTTCCTTTCTGTCAGACCTAATAGCGAACGCGGCGCTCACCAAGGCGAAAGCTATGAGCGTGTAGGTGCCGTACACCACTGGAACGCTAATCGCGATGAAAGTGCTGTAGAATACGAGCACTAAGGCTGCGACCGCGGCGCCCACCAAAAGTACATCCGTTAACTTGATGGCGGAGCCGAGGCGCTTTAGCATCGTGAGAAAAGAAGTGTTCACGGTAATGTGAACTAATAGGGTGCCCAGCGTGGCAGCCGTAGCCGTGAAGAGAAAGGCGTTAAATCCGCCCAGTATAAGAGTAGAAACGGTGGCGACGGCGAGAGCGGATGCGAATGTTACGAAAGCTGAGACGTAAGGCGTGAGGCGCTTGCCGTGGACGGATGAGAGCTGACGCGGTAGTACTCCGTCTCTGCTCATGTCGAACATCACTCTCGAGGTGCTGTTAGTCAGGACGACCGCTCCCGTGAAGAGGCTGTTTATGAAGAGTGCGGTTAGTATTATGGCGGCAATGGGGCTGATTTCACTATAGACTAGGGAAACCCCGGGGACGAGGGCGCTAGCGTACGTTCCCATTTGCGATGGGCCCCACGCAACCGTAAAGGCGTACGCGGAAAATATGAAGAAGGCCCCCAGTATGACTACGGTCAAGATCAGGGCTTTGCTTATGGCCGCCTTGGCCTGTTTTGCTTCCTCTCCAAGCGGTGTAGCGTTTCCGTAACCCGCGAATGCGGTATACATGAAAAGCGTCCCTAGCCCTATGCCCGCCAGTCCGCCCGCGGCATAGCGGGGGGTGAAAACGCTCAGGGTGTTCTGATGACTCATCAGGACGAGCGCGGCCCCCAACGTCACCACCGTCGCCATTTCGATCATGCCCATCACAGTGGCGTAAACTGTTGATTCTCTAATCCCGGCGTAGGAAAGCGCGAAACTACCTCCCAAGTCGATCACCAACAAGACGAACCACAGATAGGAAGGTATGGAAAGCCCGAAGACCTCCGACAACATGGCGGGGACGAAAACCGCAACGCTGAGCCCTACCAGGGCGATGGCCATTATTTGATAAAAAATGTACATGGTGCCCGTGAAAACCCCGGCCGCTTTTCCGTGGCCCGCCTTCGTATAGGCGTAGTACCCGCCCGCGCTGGCTACCCTCTTGGAAATCCTGCTGAGTATTATGGCGTTTAGCAGGACCAAGAAGAAGGCGAGAGTGGCGCTTAATGGCAGCGATCCTAGGGCGAACGCAGCTGCCCCCGTCATGGTGGAGACCGCCGCGCCAGCCGGTGCAACTGCCGCGACACCCTGGAAAAGCACCTCAGCGAAACCCAAAGCATCCGACCTTAGCTTTTTTCCGGTTGTTGACATTTTCGAACCTGGATGCAAAACAGTGCACATTTATAAGCATATCTAGCCTTATGTGCGCTTTAAATGCCCAAAAGGCGTCATTTGGGGTCAGGCCGCAACGCTTAAAGTCAAAAACGCTTGTTCATATGAGATTGGGTTACGACGTGATATATCTGGGAGGAGGGCCGGGAGGCTACGTCGGCGCGGTGACGAGTTCCTTGCTGGGCCAAAAGGTGGCCGTAGTGGAGAAGAGGAAAATAGGAGGGACTTGCGTTAACGTGGGCTGCATTCCGGCTGATGCTGCCCTTGCCGCTGTTGATGCCTTGTACTCTTACGGAATGGGCGTTTTCAAAGGGAGCGTGCAGCTGGATTTTGTAGCTAACATGAAGAGGGCTAAGGATATAGCCCAAAAGACGTCGGAGGCGGCTTCTGCCGTTCTGCAAAGCCTGGGCGTCGATATAGTAATGGGAGAGGGCAAGTTGGTTGAAAGGGGCGTGAGGGTCAAAGGCCAAACTCTGTCGGCGGGGTCGGTGGTCCTGGCAACAGGTGCAACTCCCAACATGCCCGATGTCGAGGGGCTGGACCCGGCCCGTGTGTTGACGAGGGAAAACTTTTGGTCTTTAGAGGAGCTACCGAGACACGTGGTTGTGCTCGAAGGAGGGGAACCTGCTTCTGACGCGTTGGAGCTGGCGCAGGTGTTAGCCTCTGCCGGGGCAGAGGTCACATTCCTTGACGAGAATGACGAGTTGCTACCCTGGGAGGATCAGGAGCTTACATCGGCGCTCCGCGAATCGCTGACGGCGAAAGGGATTTCCTTCAGCATGGGTATAGAGCCCATTTCCGTCGAGCGCAATAAGGTCATTTATTCGGAAGGTGGAGAAAAGAAAGAGGCGGTGTACGACGCGCTGATGGTGTCTTATGGGTGGATGCCCAACCTCGATGGTCTTGGGGTAAACGAGCTCGGAGTTGAGACGGAGCTAGGTTTCGTCAAGGTCGATGAGTATGGTCGCACTAACTTACCGTGGCTTTACGCCATCGGTGACGTGACCACCCACATGAGCGCGGCTTCAGCCATGTACATGGGGAGGGTTGTAGCCCACAACATAGCGGGAAAACAAATAAAGATGGACTATGACCTCTTTCCCCGTGGTTGCGCCACCATACCTGAGCTAGAGGGTGTGGGTCTGACCGAAGAGGGGGCCAAGAACCTTGGCAAAAAGCCAGTGGTTGGAACCGCGTACCTGCAGGGGAACGAGAAGGCCATAGTAGAGGGTAAGGCGGAGGGCATGGTTAAGTTGGTCGCCGATGAGAAAGGAAACATCCTCGGAGGGGGGATACTTGGGGCGCATGCCTCCGAAGTAATACACCAGGTGGTGCTGGCCATGAAAATGAGGGCCACCGCTTCGGATCTGGCGTTCTCCAATTACGAGCACGCCACCGTTTCCGAGTCATTACAGGAAGCCGCGCTCAAGGTAGTTTCGAGCTTGGGGTGAGAGATATGACCAAAATGAACGGTAGCTTGGAGCTGGCCGCTCCAGTGGAAAGGGTAAGGGCGTTCATGACGAACCCCGATGAGTTTTCCACGTGCCTGCCGAACGTGGAGGGGTTCGAAAAGAAGAGCGACGAGGATTTCTCGGCCAAGTTTAAGGTAAACCTGCCAGCTGATATGAGGAAAGGGCTGCTAGCTAATCTCGCCAACGTTGGCATAAAAATGAACTTCAAGAGCGTCGCTTCCGGAGATACCGTATCTGTTCACGGAGAAGGCAGGTCCATGGGCATGAAGGTGACCATCGACCTCAACATGAGATTGCAGGGGTCGGAAAACAAAACGGTCATAAATTGGGATGCTGATGTAAACGCGGGTATGATAACGCGCCTAATGGGGGAGGAGAACTTTAAGAAAGTTGCAGACGAAATAATTGGGCAGCTGGTGAGCAGCGTTAAGGCCAAACTCGAGGGGTGATACGAAAGTAGCGCGTAGTTTCTCGGTGGGTTTTTGTCGACCTAATTGTTCGCGGGTTTTCGAGTTGAAATTGCTCGAAAAATGTATTTACCAGAAAAGCCCATGGATCTAGTTAGAAGCCAGAAATGTTCTACTCGGTTTTGCGCGTTGTCGCATTCACCCTCAAATCGGATTCTCCGGCGTGATGCGCAGAAATTGGCTCCCAGAGCGACCCTGATGCGGCTTACCCACTGAGGGGGTGAACCAAACCTCTGTAGGTATGGCTCTGGACTGTTGATCTTGTGCGGTGCTTTCTGATTCTTTAAATTTGTTATGAAAACGCTTAAATACGTCATTATGGTAAATCGCGCGAAAATGCCTGGTTTCGTGGATTATCTGAGTACAACTGGATACCTGCTTTTAATAGCTGACGTCTATGCTGCGTACGCACTGGTCAAGACAGCGAGGGGAGCCCCGATGTCTAAAGAAATGGGCTACGTACCGTTCTTCCTGGGGGTCGCTTCGCTGGGCTTGTCTCTAGCTATGGATGTCGCTTGGCCTCTGCCGGGGCCGTATAACTTCGTATTCGGCGACCCCTTCACGGCTTTTTCCGTGCTGCTGCTTTCGGCGGGGGCCGAACTGATCTTTGCAGGAAATCTAAAGAACATAGAGGGATTGGCAATACCGGTAGGCTTGATAGCCATACTTTATGGGCTGGTTATTGCCATGGATTCCCTCGATCCCGTTTTCGTGTGGGGTATGTTTGTGTTAGAGGGGATCGCCGGCATCGGTACCGGAATTGCAGTTAACAGCAAGAGCAAAGCACTCTTGTGGATTGCCATATTGTTACTCGCCCTCGCCTCGCTACTTTTGGCCGTCGTTTGCGTGCAAACTAGCTTCGAACACGTCGGCGAATTTGCTAAGTACTTCCCGCGACGGCGGCCAGAATCTTGCGTAAACATCTGCTTTTTTTCCTCAGATTGTTGCTTGAGAGTTTAAGCCCTACCGAAAGTTCGAAAATGCCTTACAGCATGTTGGCAAGAAAGCTGCGACCTTTAGGGAGGAGATGAATTGCCAGCCGAAAAGTTTATCAATCAAGACGAGATCAAAGTCAGTACCCACGGGCAGTGGGGAATTAACGCCTGATAAGCCCATAAAAAAGGGTGAGAGATGGAATAAGACCTCCGGACTAGAAGGGCATGATGGGGGCACCGTCGATGAAGCAGGAACCT
>Ga0080006_1092855_pt1 | contig 68127 bp, 53 predicted proteins | sample RS3BMetagenome_FD_69209 | JGI IMG/M metagenome (GOLD analysis project Ga0080006, IMG submission 69209) | Ferric oxide microbial mat and aquatic microbial communities from Rainbow Spring, Yellowstone National Park, USA - RS3B (SPADES... ... | reverse complement strand
GCGTCCGTTGACTGGTTGCGTTGAGGAGTTCTGATGGCGGCCCGCCCCGACCAGCAACGCTTGACCCCGGATGAGCGGTCGAATCTGGTAGCCTATCTCGATGGCGAGCTCGATGATGCCGAGTCTCGGACAATCGCGACGAAGCTGACGAAGAGCCCCACCGCTAGGCACGAGATCGAGACTCTTCAAAAGACCTGGGAGTTGCTCGACTTTCTCAATCTCCCTCCAGCTCGTGATAATTTTTCCGAGCGAACGATCTCCGAGATTCGCAAGTTTGAACTCGAGCCACCTGTCTGGAGCCAGGCAGTCGGAATCTGGTCCTCGATGGCCGCTCGGCTGGGGCTCACTATCGCGCTTGCGATCTCCGGACTCGTGTTGGGTTACGCAATGGCTCGTACGCTCATCCCCGATCCCACAGCGAGGGTCGCGTCGAATCTGACCTTGGCCGAATATTTGGACGAGTACCTCCAGGTCGGTTCGTTCGATTTCCTCGCCAAACTCGCGGACTCTCCAGAGTTCACCGCCGATTCCCAATGATTCGGAACTTTGACCACGGTATCGATGGTTCCATGACAAGGACAATGCGACTCAGCCTACCTCTGATGACGGGGTTTATGCTCGTCCTGGTTGCGACTTTACTAATAGGCGCGGATCCCACCGTCGACCCCAATTTCGAGCGGCTCAAATCGTTGCCGCCGGGCGAACGACAACGGCTCTGGGAGAACCTTCAGCGGTTCGACAAGCTTTCACCGGCCGACCAGGGAATGGTGCGAGAGTTGGATCGCAAGATTGCCCAGATCGAAAATCCGACCGAGAAAGCCGACTATTTGAGCGTTCTGAGGCGTTACCATCTCTGGTTTGAGAGTTTGCCCGAAGCCAAGCGCCAGGAGATACTCAACGCTTCCTCCGACGAGCGTATGAATCTGGTTAGTAAATTCATGGCCGACCAGAAAACCCTGGTTGATGGAAGTTCTCCGCGGATGCTGCTCAAGCTCCTTGATCTGGGGTCGTTCACTCCCATCGAGGTCGCGATGATCTACAAGGTATGGAGAACCATGCCCCCCGAGATCAAAGCCAGGCTCGAAAAGGCCGAACCCAAGGCTTTCCGTAACCAAATCGCCAAGAAGGAGGCTCGCGCTGAGTTGGACCCAAGCCGCTTTCTTCCCTCGGGTTACAAGGAGACCGAGTGGCTCGATAAGATCGAGAAAGGTCAACGTTTTTTTAGAGTCGACCAGATCGTCAAGCGAGAAGTGGTCAGGGAGGAGATGAAGAGACATCATGCTCTCAACCTTTACTTCTTGAGACATCCCGCCAAGGCGGTCGCTGATGCGAACTTGGTTTTATTTTTGAGCCAACTCCCAGAAACCGTTCGCTCGACCTTCGACGTCTTTTCCCCCGAAGAGGCAAGAAGAAGGCTTTCGATCTCTTACCGAATGGTTTTTCCCAACTCGGAGATCACGGCCGCGACGAAGCCCGGTCAAGTCACCGCCGGACCAGCCAAGCCAACTTCGCCTCCAACATCGCCCGATTCCAATCCCTCCGCCCCCAAAATTCAAACCAAGTCGGAAGCCGCCAAACCGGCCCTACCTCTTTGAGTCAACACTCGTCGGATCAAGTTGTGAGAGAGGAGGGGGACGATTCCGCCGTTTCGGATTCCGGCTGGATGATTCTTGCGCTGGAGCGTGCGAGACTCGGCCAAGGGAGCGTTGAGCCCAACCCGATGGTTGGGGCGGTGATCGTCCGCGACGGCGTGCTCGTGGGGCTGGGGCATCACGAGCGGTTCGGCGAGGCTCACGCCGAGGTTCAAGCTCTCGCCGAAGCTGGCGAAAAGGCAAGAGGTGCCACGCTCTACGTCACCCTCGAACCATGCTGCCACTTCGGAAAAACCCCTCCTTGCAGCGAGGCCATCCTCAAGGCTGGGATTCGTCGCGTGGTCGCGGCCACACGCGACCCCTTCCCGAAAGTGGACGGCGGAGGCTTGAACGCCCTGCGCTCGGCCGGGCTGGAGGTCTGTGTGGGGATCGAGGCCGAGCAGGCCTTTTTGCTCAATGCGCCCTATTTCAAACGGCTTTTCACCGGTCGACCGTACGTAACCGCGAAGTGGGCCATGACCCTCGACGGAAAGACAGCCGCTCGCTCGGGCGATAGTCGTTGGATTTCATCGACGGAGTCCCGAATCCTCGTCCATCAGCTCCGAGGCCGAATGGATGGGGTCCTGATCGGCATCGAGACGGCCGTCGCCGACGATCCCCAACTCACCGACCGCAGCGGATTGCACCAGCCAGCTCGCAGCGGAGTGCAAAATCCGCTCGGCAGCCGCCTTTTCGGTCCCAACGCGCCGCCCCGCCGGCGTCCGCTTCTCCGCGTCATCCTCGACACCCGCCTCCGCATTCCCTTCAACTCACACCTTGTCCACTCGGCAGACCACGATCTATTGATCCTGTGCCTTCCCGCCGCAAGCAGCGCAAAGATCTACGCACTGACGTTACTCGGTGCTCAGGTAGAGACAGTACCCGGTCACGCCGGCCGCCTCAGCCTGCCCGCCGTCCTCTCCCTGCTCGCCAAACGCGACATCCTCAGTCTCCTGCTCGAGTGCGGCTCCCACCTCAACGGCTCCTTCCTTCGCCAGAACCTGGTCGACAAAGTCGTCCTCCTCTACGCCGAAACCGAACTAGGCGAGCAGGCCATCCCCTTCGCCCAGGGCATCGCCTCCCCCACCCTCATCGAGCAGTCCCTCCACCGCATCACCCGCGCCAACTACGACCCCGACTCCTGCATCACCGGTTATCTCCACAACCCCTGGCCCCAACCTTGACTCTTTCTTCTTCCATAACTGGATAATCGGGTCCGCCATCACCCCACGTAACAGTCGTCATTTCGACCGGAGCCGCGCGGTCTCATCGCGCGGCGGAGTGGAGAAACCCCCGCATTTCGCTCTTTATCCGACCCAATCTGCTCGGCGAACGGCATCCCGAAAATCGGCATCGATCGCTTCTGCATTCAATCAGAGCTTCCCTCCACCCTGTACCCTGTACTTATGTTCACCGGCCTGATCGAAACCACCGGCACCCTGCTCGCCATCACCCCCACCCCCGGCGCGACGCGCATCACCATCGCCGCCCCCGAGTTAACCGCGCGCCTCAGCACCGGCGGCAGCATTGCCGTCAACGGCGTCTGCCTCACCGCTCTCAACATCGAACCCGACGCCTTCCCCCCGCGCTTCTCCGCCGACCTCGCCGCCGAGACCATCGCCCGCACCACCCTCACTCACCTGCGCCCCGATGCCATCGTCAATCTCGAACTCCCCACACCCGCCGGCTCTCCCCTCGGTGGCCACGTCGTCCAGGGACACGTCGACGGCACCGCCACGCTACTCTCCCTGACGCCCATCACACCCGGCGAACCACAGACAGACTGGCGCCTCCGCATCCAACTCCCCGGCGCCCTCACTCGCTACGTCGTCGCCCAGGGCTCCATCACTATTGAAGGCATCAGTCTCACCGTAGCCTCGATCGCGGACAACATCGTCGAGATCGCCATCATCCCCCACACCTACGCCGCCACCAGCCTCCACTCCCTAATCCCCGGCGCCCTGCTCAACATAGAGGTCGATGTTCTCAGCAAGTACGCCGAGCGCAGGCAAGAGTCACAGGGTCAATTCATCTTGACCGAGCAATACCTCCTCGCCAACGGGTACTAGCGTTCATATGCTATCCGCGAGGCGGTAGTCTACAGACCGCCCGGTAAGAACTTGCGAACTGAGATGGCAAGACCCACCCTGCACCGATCCACCTCAAAGCAAAAAAGCGCAGCCCGAAGGCTACGCTCAATTACTTGCAAATCCATGCAAAGACCGACCTAGATTGAGCTCATGTTGTGCAGGAACTCCTGATTGTTGCGGGTCTTTGCCAGCTTGTCGGTCAGCAACTCCATAGCTTCAACCGGCGAAAGAGGATTCAGCACCTTGCGCAAAATCCAGGTGCGCTGCAGGTCTTCCTTCGGGATCAGCAGTTCTTCCTTACGCGTACCGGAGCGCTGAATGTCGATCGCCGGGAACACGCGCTTGTCGACCAGCTTGCGGTCCAGTATCACTTCCATGTTGCCGGTGCCCTTGAACTCCTCGAAGATGACCTCATCCATGCGCGAGCCGGTGTCGACCAGCGCGGTGGCGATGATCGTCAGCGAACCGCCCTCTTCGATGTTGCGAGCGGCGCCGAAGAACCGCTTCGGCCTCTGCAGCGCATTCGAGTCCACACCGCCTGAGAGCACCTTGCCCGAAGGCGGCACAATCGTGTTGTACGCACGAGCCAGACGCGTGATCGAATCAAGCAGAATCACCACGTCGCGCTTGTGTTCGACCAGGCGCTTCGCCTTTTCGATCACCATCTCGGCGACTTGAACGTGCCGCGCCGCGGGCTCATCGAAGGTAGAGCTGATCACTTCACCCTTCACGCTACGCTGCATGTCCGTGACCTCTTCCGGCCGTTCGTCGATCAGCAGCACGATCAGCACGACTTCAGGGTGATTCGATGTAATGGAGTTCGCAATCGACTGCAGCAGCATAGTCTTGCCGGTGCGCGGCGGAGCCACGATCAACCCGCGCTGCCCCTTGCCCACCGGGGTCAGCAGGTCCATCACACGGCCCGAGATGTGCTCGCGGACGGTCTCCATCTTCACCCGCTCCTGCGCGTACAGCGGGGTCAGGTTGTCGAACAGAATCTTGTTACGCGTCTCCTCGGGCGACTCGAAGTTGATCGCCTCGATCTTCACCAGTGCGAAGTACTTCTCACCCTCATGCGGCGGCCGCACGTTGCCGCTGATCGTGTCGCCGGTCTTCAGGTCAAACTTGCGGATCTGCGACGGCGAGACGTAGATGTCGTCGGGACCGGGAAGATAGTTGTAATCGGGAGAGCGCAGAAAGCCGTAACCGTCGGGCAGAATCTCGAGCACGCCTTCTGCAAAGATGTGGCCTTCCTTCTCGCTTTGCGCCTGTAGAATCTTGAAGATAAGATCCTGCTTGCGAAGCCCGCTGGTGCCGGCAATGTCGAGGCCACGCGCAAGTTTGCCTAGCTCGGCAATGTTATGTTCTTTCAACTCAGAAATGGTCATGTTTTACCTGGGATTTTAGATGTTAGGAGGGGATTTGTTTGGAACTGAGGCGGGATCTGCGTGACGAGGGGGTCGTGCGGAAGGCCAGAGATGTTGCTTACTAATTGAACTGCGGAGGGTCTTGCAGAAGGGCGGTTGAGAATGGTTGGAACAGCGTTTTCAGTTGCAGGAGAGGAAACTGCCGCGCGTCAAGCTGCGCGGCGTTCCTGTACTTGTACCTTCTCCACCACTGCTTCAGGACCGCCATCCATCGGGACGGTATCTTTGAATCGGTCCAGAACTTCATTGGTCGTATCTTGAAGGCGGGTGTTTGGTTTGTGCAGCTTGCGTGTCGCCTTCGACGCCAGTTGGCACAACTCATAACGATTGTTCACGTGCGTGAGAGCTCCAAATATTAGATCCGAGCGCATACTTTCTCCCTTTCGTTTCTGAGGCGCAAGCGTATTATTGGCGCTTACTCGCCGGTAAGGTTCTGATTCGCAGCCACATTCGATGTCCCTGCCGCGGTACCGAATCAGCTTATTAGACGCGAGATTCCCCTGTGGGGACTCCTGCAACGCCTTGAATATTCAAGCCGTTTTTTGATGAGAATACAAAGAAAGATCGGCCGGTCTGCACCAGTCAGTCTTCCAAATCTGTCTCTTCCGCGTGATTCAGCGCTCGCCGCGCCCAGGCGTGAAACAGGCAGCCGCCAAAACCTGACAACCTAAAAACATCGCAGACTACCCAGGTCGCCCTAATTCGGACTTGCTACCAACGCGGGACAACTACGACTAGATGAAAAATAACCGGTATGGAGATGAAGGTCAATACTTATTTTAGTAATCACCTCTGGAAAAAATACCAGAAACGGGAGACTCCCTATCCCGACTGCATCATGTCAAGTATTGCTTTGAGTAACTTGCAAGGCTTATGACCAATAGCTGCGATCCAGGGTGCGGTATTGAATCGCCTCCGCGATGTGCGGCACGGTGATCGCCGGTTCTCCCGCTAAATCCGCGATCGTACGAGCGACCTTCAAGATCCGGTCATGTGCGCGCGCGCTCAAGCCCTGTTGCTGCATCGCGCGCTCCAGCAGACGCTCTGCCTCCGACGATAGCTCGCAGTACATCCGTATCTGCTGTGTATTCATCTGCGCGTTAGCAAAGACTGGCCGCGATGCCGCCTTGGCGGATCCCTTGGTCCGCTCCGCCGACGCTCCAAACCTCGCATGCTGCAGCTCCCGGGCCGCCAGCACCCGTTCGCGAATCTGCTCCGATCCCTCAGCCGCGATGCCGCCGCGCAACTCCTTATACTGCACCGCAGGCACCTCAATGTGGATGTCGATCCGATCCAGCAGCGGTCCGGACACCTTCGAAACATATCGCTGAATCATCGGCGGCGTACACATGCACTCCCGTGACTTATCGTTAAAATAGCCGCAGGGGCAGGGGTTCATAGCGGCCGCCAACATGAACTGCGCCGGAAAGCTCAAACTCATCGCCGCTCGTGCGATGGTAACGTGCCCGTCCTCCAGCGGCTGCCGCAGCACTTCAAGCACATTGCGCGGAAACTCGGGGAGTTCGTCCAGAAACAGCAGTCCATTGTGCGCCAGCGACACCTCGCCCGGCCGTGGCATCACCCCTCCGCCAATCAGGCCCGCATCCGAGATCGTGTGGTGCGGCGAACGGAACGGCCGATGTGCCACCAGGCCCTGCTCTGCGTCGAGCACCCCCGCCACGGAGTGAATCTTGGTCGTCTCCAGCGCCTCTTCGAATCGCAGCGGAGCGAGGATCGAAGGCAATCGCTTCGCCAGCATCGTCTTGCCCGAGCCCGGAGGCCCGATCATCAGAATATTGTGTCCACCCGCGGCCGCCACCTCCAGCGCCCGCTTGGCCGTCTGCTGTCCCCGCACGTCCTTGAAGTCGTGCGGAAAGTGCCGCATCTCGTTCAGTAGAGCCGTCGTCTCCACCTTCAGCGGCTTCGCCTTGATCCCCCCAAGCGCCGCCGAATTCAGCAGCTCTCTCACCTCCAGCAGCGAACTCACCGGATAAACGTTCACTCCTTCCACCACGGCAGCCTCGCGCGCGTTACTGGCGGGAATCACGAGATTCGAAATGCCGTTGGCCCTCGCCGCTACCGCAATCGGCAACATCCCCTGCACCGCCCGCAGGCTGCCATCTAGCCCCAGCTCCCCCACCAGTACATAGTCGCTGAGATCCTTGATATGCAGCGCGCCGTACGCGCCTAGAATCCCGATAGCAATCGGCAGATCGAACCCCGACCCTTCCTTCTTGAGGTCGGCTGGAGCGAGATTAATAGTGATTCGCGTCGGAGGAATGTCGAAGCCGGAGTTCTTGATGGCGGAACGCACCCGGTCCCGGCTCTCCCGCACCGCCGCATCCGGCAACCCAACCGTATGGAATTGTTCCTGGTCCAGCTTGATATTCGAGAAATCGACTTCTACATCAATAATGTGAGCGTCAATTCCATACACAGCAGCACTACGAGCTTTGAAAAGCATTTATCAGGGCCTGGTGCAACGGTAAGGGGGAGTGAATTTTGGCGAGTATAGCACTCGGACAGCAGCAAAGACCCTCACCCATCAGCGGCAGACACCGCGAATCGCTTGCTTCCGGCAAGCCTCGCCATGCACGCCTACAATAACCATCGTGAACACCAGCCTCTTCGAACTCTTCAAGATCGGCATCGGCCCCTCCAGCTCGCACACGGTCGGACCGATGCGCGCCGCCCTCCGCTTCGCCCGCCAGCTCGACTCCGCCGGCCTTCTTGCGCGCACAACAACCGTCAACGTCGACCTCTACGGCTCACTCGCCCTCACCGGTCTGGGTCATGGCACCGACCGGGCCGTTCTCCTGGGTCTGCTCGGCGAAGCTCCAGACTCCATCGACCCCGCGACGATCGAATCCCAAATCGCCGCCATCCGCTCCACCGGAACGCTTCGACTGAACAGCAGCTTCACCATCCCATTTATCGAAACCACGAATCTGCGTTTCCGGCGCAACCAGATGTACCCCGATCCGGCAATCGTCTCGCATCCCAATGGCCTCCGCTTCACCGCGCTCGATCCGTCCGGCTCCAGGCTGGCCGAGGAGGTCTTCTACTCCATCGGCGGCGGCTTCATAGTCTCCGAAGCTGAGCGAAACTTGGAGAGCTCGACCAGCGCGCGTACCGTACCGTACCCGTTCCGAAGCGCCGCCGATCTCCTCTCCATAACAAAGGAACAGAAGCTGACGATCGCCGAGCTGCTGCTCGCCAACGAGGTCGCGCTCCTCAACGATCCAACGATCAAGATCAACCGCCCTCAGCCTGCCATCTCCCGGCCACAGGATAGTCACTCTCCCGAAGCAGCGATCTGCGCCAGTATTCAAACCATCTGGCAGGAGATGCAACACTGCACCCAAAGCGGCATTGCCGCTGAAGGCATCCTTCCCGGAGGGCTTCAGGTTCGCCGCCGCGCACACCGCCTGGCCGAACGGCTCAAAACCATCGGATCAAAAGACCCCCTCGCCCCCATCGACTGGGTCACCGTCTGGGCCATGGCAGTGAACGAGGAAAACGCAGCCGGAGGCAGAGTCGTGACCGCTCCCACCAATGGCGCAGCAGGCGTCATCCCTGCCATCGCGCATTACTACATGCGCTTTGTCGAAGGGTCGCCAGAAGAAAAGCAGGAAGGCATCTTCCGGTACTTCCTCACCGCCGCTGCCATCGGCATTCTGTACAAAGAGAACGCCAGCATCTCCGGTGCCGAGGTCGGCTGCCAGGGAGAGGTCGGCGTAGCCTGCAGCATGGCCGCCGGCGGCCTGGTCGCCGCGCTCAACGGCTCAAACGCGCAGGTAGAACACGCCGCCGAGATCGCCATGGAGCACAACCTCGGCATGACCTGCGATCCCATCGGCGGCCTGGTACAGATCCCCTGCATCGAACGCAACGGCATGGGCGCCGTGAAAGCCATCAACGCCGCCCGCATGGCCATGCACGAGACCGGCGACCACAAACTCTCGCTCGACCAGGTCATCGCCACCATGTACCAGACCGGCCTCGACATGCAATCCCGCTACAAGGAGACCAGCCTCGCAGGCCTCGCCCTCAACATCATTGAATGCTAGGGAACCTCTGATTAAGTCCCCAACCGTTCTTACCGCCCCACGAAGGAGTCATCATTCGACCGGAGCCACGCGGTCTTATCGCGCGGCGGAGTGGAGAAACCCTCGCATTTTGTCCTGCCCAGTCTGCTCGCCGAACGGCATACCGAAGATCGGCCTCGATCGCTTCTGCACTCAATCAGCGCTTCCCTGAAACTGGAATCTCCATGCATCGCTGCTCAGTCTGTCTGAGGGAACAGACATCACGACTGGCGCTGGTATCCCGCAGCTACAGCAGAACTCCCTTAGACCCCGAGACACGCGGAAGTTCTAACCCGGCAGTGGCCTACGGACTTTCTGTACACCTGATAAAGCTGCACAAAATTTCTCCTGCCGAGCCTTTCCCGGCTGGCAACTAGTGCTACCATCCAAGCCGTCGGGGTGCTCCCATGTTTGGCTTGCCCAAAGAAGCTGCCGGCGCGATCCTGGCTGCGCTCATCGCGGGTCTGGTCTCGCTCCTGGGACTGATCATCAGCAAGGAACAAAAGATCTCCGAGTTTCGACAGGCCTGGATCGATGGGCTGCGGGAAAACGTCGCATTGGTCATCACGCACATCGAAGCGATCCGTGGCGCGATGCACGCCGCCAGACCTGCTCAGGCTTCCTGGCAGGATCGCAAAGAGCATTTCGTTGCAATCAATCAAGCCATTACCTGCGTTCGGCTTCGGCTGGATAACCTTGAACCAAGCTCACGAGAACTCTTGTCCAGCCTCACGGAGCTGGAAGACATCGCACAGGCGGGAGACATAGCAACCTCCCAGCTTGTCGGCCCGGCTATCGACAAACTTACCGAACGCTGCCGTCTCGTGATGCAGGAAGAATGGAAGCGCGTTCGCGATGGCGAGTTGACCTATCGATTGGCGCGGCTAGGATCGGTTACCGCCGTCGGTATCGCGCTTGCTTTACTCATTGGAATCGTATCCCGCTCCCTGTTGAGTGAACGACCCCAGTTCCACGCGGCAGGCGATGACGTCCAAACAAGGACTGCCGGCCATGGCGCGGTCAGGTTATTCGCCACTCCATGCGCAGAATCGGGATTCGCGCAGACTGCAAATTCCAAACGTCCTGGCAGCAGCCCAGCTCGTGAGAACCCCGCACCCCAAAACGCACGCGCCCGCCCTGGTCAAACACCACTCGCCTCACGGTGCATTCAGATCAGGTCCGGCGATGCCACAATCCAGATCCTCGACCACGGCTCGTATCAGCCCAGGTAAAGCCATACGATTCGCTGGACCTCGCCTCTATCGACCGCGCAGCGGCTCCTCACGCAGCGTGCCCCAGCCGCCCGCAAGCCACTCGGCAGACCGTGCTCAGGACCACGATCCCGTCGTCCTGCCACCTGCCGTAGAACTCTCGCAGCGCCTGCTGCATTCCATCGTACTTCGGATCGCCCGGTCGGGGAGCGAAAGACAGCGATTGTGTCTGACCCAGTAACTCCTCGCGCGTGAGCCGCTGCTCTCCGAGAATGTCGTCCCGAAGGAACTCTCCACCCCCGAAGAAAGCATCCACGTATGGATCGAGGGTGTAGCGCGCACGGCTTAGATCGTATTCAGTTCCGTGTTCACGAAGCAGCGCCTCATATTCCTGAGACTGCGGCGTGTCGTCGAGTGCTCTGCCGTTGTACACCAGAAGCACCCGACCCTCCGGCCGCAGAACTCTTCGAAACTCCTTGACCGCCTGCGCTTGATCGAACCAGTGAATCGACCGCCCTGCCGCGACAAAGTCCACCGAAGCGTCTTGAAGCCCGGTCGCCTCTGCCGTCGTGCGCTTCACCGTCAAACCCGGCCACGCCGAGGCCAGCCGCTCGCAGGCCGCACGCATCCCGTCGTTCGGCTCTACGGCGACCACCGCGTTTCCATGCTCCAGAAAGAGCTGCGACAGCATGCCGGTGCCGGCTCCGATGTCTGCGATCAGGTGCTCACGCTTCAGCCCGCAGCGCGACGTCAGAAGCTCGATCAGCGCCGCCGGGTACGGCAGACGATACTTCTGGTAGTCCTCGACCCGCCCCGTAAATACTTCTGTATTCCCGCTCATTCGATCTCATCCCTGTCTTTATCGGCCTGGACTGCTTTGATGCGCGAACCCGTACTATCGTTCCACGGCGAGTGCGACCGAGTTTCCTCCGCCCAGACATAGCGCCGCTACTCCTTTGTGAACATCCCGCCGCATCATCTCGTAGATCAGGGTCACCAGGACGCGCGCTCCACTGGCTCCGATCGGATGCCCGATCGCCACCGCTCCCCCGTTGACATTCACCTTCGCCGCGTCGAGTCCTAACTCCTTCATGACTCCCAGCGCCTGCACACTGAACGCCTCATTCAACTCGAACAGCTCGACCTCATCCCGCTTCCACCCCGCGCGCTTCAGCACCAACTGCACACCAGTTACGGGAGCCAGCATCACCCACTTCGGCGCAACGCCGCTGGTAGCCTGAGCCCTGATCGTCACCATCGGCTTCAGCCCCAGTTCCTTCGCCTTGTCTGCCGACATCACCACCACGGCAGCCGCGGCATCGTTCACCCCCGGCGCATTCCCCGCCGTCACCGTTCCGTCCTTCTTGAACGCAGGCTTCAGCGCGGCGAGCGCCTCCAGCGAAGCATCCTCGCGAACACTCTCATCCCGCGACACCACCGTCACCGCGCCCTTCTTTCCCGGGACATTCACCGGCACCACCTCTGCATCGAACCGTCCTTCCCTCCACGCCGCGCTCGCCTTCCGGTGCGAGTTCAACGCATACGCATCCTGCTCCTCGCGCGTGATCGAATGCTTCTCCGCGACGTTCTCCCCGGTAATGCCCATGTGGTAGTCCTCACACGCGCACCACAAACCATCCTTCACCATCGAATCCACAACAGCGCCGTCGCCCATGCGAAGTCCCTTGCGTCCTTGCGGCAGCAGATACGGCGCATTGGTCATCGACTCCATTCCACCCGCGACCACGATCTCCGCATCTCCCGCCATCACCGCCTGCGCCGCCAGCGCAACCGCCTTCAGCCCCGATCCGCACACCATGTTCAGCGTCATCGCTGAGACCGTATCAGCAAGCCCGCTCTGCAGCGCCGCCTGTCGCGCAGGATTCTGCCCCAGGCCCGCAGGCAGCACGCAACCCATCAGGCACTCATCCACACTCGCCGGATCGATCCCAGTCCTCCGCACCGCCTCGCGCACTGCAATCGCGCCAAGCTGTACAGCGGTCATCTCTGCAAACGCCCCTAGAAACTTTCCCACCGGTGTCCGCACCGCCGCCACAATCACCACATCGCTCATCGAAAAAGAACCTCACGAAAACTCTACTCCCTTGAGCGGCCCCAAGGTAGATCGCCCGCACATGCCGCCCACCTCTCACGCCCTCTTCACTTCTCAAGCGGGAGGAGACGCGGATTCACCGGCTTCTTTTCGTCGTTGCCGGCACCGCACCCGAAGGATAAGCAGAGACACCTTCCCACTGTCGCGATACACAACATCGCTCAGTCGCAGAGATATATCAGGCTCGAACGTTGACGCTGTTCTCTCATCTGTCACGAAGCGGAAGCCACGAACGTGGAAAATCGTTCGGCTCGTAACACTTTCAGTGCAGAAAAAAGAAGTGACTTTTTTCATTTTTTTCTTGACAGTGAATTTTCGTAAAACTATACCTTCGTTAGCTGCAATGAATCTGTTGCAGGTCGATGTCTAATCATTAGGGAGAATAGGCACATGGCAACCAAGAAAGCCGCAAAAAAGGCACCAGCGAAGAAGGCAGCAAAAAAGGCAACCAAAAAGTAGTTCAACCAAGGCAAACAGAAAGGGGGACGCGATGAGCGTCCCCCTTTCTGCGTTTGCACTCGCAGCGCTACTTCGACGAATTCTTCGGCGTCGACAGGTACCCCGACACCTCATTCTTCTCGATATCGTTCACGACCAGCTCGTACAGCACCGGATCCTTGCCCGTGTAGAACTGCACCGGCTCATCCAGTCCCTTATCCTTCTTCTCTATGTTGCGGTCATCCGCACTCACATTCATCGTGTACCGCGAGTGCTTCGCATCCGCCTTCTTCAACTGCAGCTTGACCGTCGAAACCAGCGTCGGCTTTCCGCCCTTATGCAGCGTGAACTCCACATAGTTGCGGTCGCCCTTGTGCTTGAGTATCTCCAACTCGCCCTTGTTCGTAGCAATCAGCCCGCTCATCACGCCGGCATCGCCCACCACGCGGTTCAACTGCGTCTTGGTCGCCTCGAGATCCGACTTGGTTGAGGCAACGTCGGTCTTCACGCCGCCAACGTCGGTCTTCACGCTGTCGACATCGGTGGTCACCGCTCCAATCTTCTTCGACGTCGCGGCCTGCTCCTCCTCGAGCTTCGCCGTCTCCGCCTTCTGCGACGCAAGAATGCTCTGCGCGCGCAGTTCAATCCGCTTCTGCGTCATGCCCACGCTCTGGCCCAGCGTCTCGCTCGTTGCCCGCAGCCGAGCCTCGGTCGCCTGCAACTCCTGCGTCAGATCGGCATTCTTCTGGTCCGCCGCAGTCATCCGCAGCTCCGCGGCAGACAAATGGTTTTGCAGCGTGTAACACCAGACGAGGCCGGCCAGTGCGGCCAGCAACGCAACCGCGACAACACCGAGCAATGCTCCAGAAATCGACCGCTCCGCTACGTATTCGTCTTCGCTCATCACACTCTCCTCGTACCTTGCCTGATGTCGGGACCCCTGCATTTGCGGTGGAGGCACGGTCGCTCCCATCGCAAACGCGAATTGCTTCTAAACAGACTCACCCCGACTATAACTCGTACTCAAGCCAACTAGACTTGTTTCATGCAACATCCTGACATCTGCATCGCAGGAGCCGGCATCGTCGGATTGACGCTCGCCCTCGAACTTCATCGTCGAGGCTACCGCGTCACCGTCTTCGATCGGGGCGCCGCGCTTGCGGAAGCATCTACCGCAGCCGCCGGTATGTTAGCCGCTGGCGATCCGGAGAACCCGCCCGTCCTCCGCCCACTCGCCGACCTCAGCCTGTCTCTCTATCCGGCCTTTCTCCAAGGCCTCCACGCCTTGTCTTCCCTGCAAGTCCCATTTCAGACGCGAACCACCCTCCAGTCGCTTTCCGCCCACGCCCCTGATCCAACAGCCGCGCTCACCGATGCAGATCTCGCGCATCTCCTTCCCGATCTCCATCCTGTAAGACATCGCTTCATGCTCCTCAACGAACCCAGCGTCGACCCGCGCCAACTTGCCACCGCATTGCTGGCGGCCGTCCAATCGACCGCCATCGATCTACGCCTGCACACTCCAATCCTCTCGATCAAACCGATCGGAGATGGTGTCGAGGTCCGCGCCGTGACCGGCTCCCTCAGCACAGCGAAATTCATCGACTGCACCGGAGCATGGGCCGCCTCTACCTCAACTACCGGAGCCGCCGTCGCGCCGAAGAAGGGTCAGATTCTCTCGCTCGCGCTTCCTCCGTCTCTGCCGCTTGATCTTGTGATTCGCACCCCCGAGGTCTACATCGTCCCCCGCACCGCTGGCCCAGGCGCCGGCCGCGCCATCATCGGCGCCACCGTCGAAGACGCCGGCTTCGACAAGACCGTTCACGCCTCCGACATAGCCAACCTGCGCTCCCTCGCCACAACGCTTCTCCCTCCGCTCGCTCGCGCCTCTCAACTCCAAGCCTGGGCAGGTCTGCGCCCAGCAACCCCAGATGGACTGCCGCTCCTCGGCCGCCTGAGCGACGCGCCCAACCACTTCCTCGCCACCGGCCATTACCGCAACGGAATCCTTCTTGCTCCAGCAACCGCGCTCGTCATGGCACAACTCATTGCAGGCGAGGGATCGTCGCTCGACCTCGCGCCTTTCTCGCCGTCTCGCTTCCTGCTGCAATCCAGCTAGCAACCGCGCACACACTCACCGATATTCGCGCACCCCGCCGTGACAACCGTTTCTCCGCTGCGCTATAACCAGATGTACTTGAGTTGCACCGGGAGAACTGCGCTATGTCTACTGCTGTCGCATCGAAGGGCCTGGAAGGCATCGTCGCCACTACCTCCTCCATCTGCTGGATCGATGGCGACGCCGGTGTCCTCTCCTACCGGGGCATCGATATCCACGAGCTGGCCCAGCGCTCCACCTTCGAAGAGACCACCTACCTCCTCTGGTTCGGCAAGCTCCCCACCGATGCCGAACTTGCCGAATTTACGAAGCATCTCTCCGCCGCGCGCAAGCTCGACCCCAGGATCATCGACCTCCTCCGCAGCGTTCCCAGCGACGCCACCCCGATGGAGGTTCTCCGCACCGCCGTCTCGCTGCTCAGCATCTACGATGCCGACGAGGCTGACAGTTCGCACGAAGCAAACGTCCGCAAGGCCTTCCGGCTCACCTCGCAGATCCCCATGATCGTCGCTGCCTTCGACCGCATCCGAAAAGGAAAATCGGTTGTAGAAGCCGACCAGGGCCTCTCACACGCCGCAAACTTCCTCTGGATGCTCAACGGCGAAAAGCCTTCCGACACCGCCACCCGCACCTTCGACGTCGCGCTCATCCTCCACGCCGACCATGAACTCAACGCCAGCACCTTCGCCGCGCGCGTCATCGCTGCTACCCTCGCAGACATCCATTCAGCCATCACTGGCGCCATCGGAGCCCTCAAAGGCCCGCTCCACGGCGGAGCCAACGAGGCCACCATGCGCCTGCTCTACGCCATCGACAAGGCCGGCGCTGACCCAACCGAATACGTCAGGCAGATGTTCGCCGACAAGAAAAAAATCTCCGGCTTCGGCCACCGCGTCTACCACACCGAAGACCCGCGCGCGACCCACCTCCGCCGCATGTCCGAGGAGCTCGGCCGCACCTCCGGCAACTCGAAGTGGTTCGACATGTCACGCAAGATCGAGCTCTTCGTCAAGCAGGAGAAGAAGCTCAACGCCAACGTCGACTTTTACTCCGCTTCCACCTACACCATGCTCGGCATCGACATCGACCTCTTCACCCCGATCTTCGCCATCAGCCGCATCTCCGGCTGGGCCGCCCATGTCATCGAGCAGCACGACGACAACCGCCTCATCCGCCCCCGCGCCGACTACACCGGCCCCGCCTACCCCGCCCCCTACATCGCCACCGCCGATCGATAGCCCCCGTCGCCATCAAAGCGGGTGCTTGAGGTCTGGATTCTCAGACCTGGGTAGTAGCGCCACAGACTCAAGAGCGGTCGATCCGTCCACCCTGGATGCCATCATAGAGACGAGCAAACGATATTACGCCGCCCTGCACCGAATACTGCGACGACTCAGCCCCCGCCAGCACCCCTGCTAAACTTGAGCTTCGAACCATGCCCAAGTTCTACCTCACCACCCCGATCTACTACGTCAACGCCCGCCCGCACATCGGCCACGCCTACACCACCATCGCGGCCGACGTCATCGCGCGGCGCCACCGTCTGCTCGGCGACGACACCTTCTTCCTCACTGGCACCGACGAGCACGGCCAGAAGATCGAGCGCTCCGCCGCCGCCGCCGGCATCCCGCCGCAGCAGTTCGCCGACCAGGTGTCCGCCAGCTTCCGCGCCCTCTGGGACCGCATGGGCATCACCTACAACGACTACATCCGAACGACAGATGAAAAACACAAGAAGGCGGTCCAGAGGCTCTTTCAGCTTCTTCGCGACCGCGGAGCCATCTACCTCAGCACCTACACCGGCCAATACTCCGTAGGCGAAGAGATGTTCGTCGACGGCCCACCCGGCACCATCGGCCCAGACGGCAAACCGACAGAAACAGTCACCGAGGAAAACTACTTCTTCAAACTCTCTGACCGTCAGGAAAGGCTCATCAACCTGATCGAAAGCGGTAAACTCTCCATCCAGCCCGATGTCCGGAAGAACGAAGTGCTCAGTTTTCTGCGCGGCAATGTCTCAGCCATAGTCGTAGAAGAGTATGACAGAGCGGTAGGTGCGGAGATCCAGCATTTACCGTCGGGATATGTTGGACCTGTAACTCTTCCCACAGATCCCTTGCGTAAAGCGCTGGCGGACGGAACGGTGAAGAAAAGTTCGTTGGGAAATCCATTTGTGGTCGGCGCCCTCAAAGACCTCTCCATCTCCCGCTCCAGTTTCAAATGGGGCATCCCCGTACCCGGCGACGAAAAGCACGTCATCTACGTATGGCTCGATGCCCTGGCCAACTACATGACCGCCATCGGCTACGGCAGCGACGACCCCGCCGAGCAGGCAAAGTTCGAAAGATACTGGCCCGCCGACCTCCACCTCGTCGGCAAGGAGATCATCCGGTTCCACTGCGTCTACTGGCCCGCCTTCCTCCTGGCCGCCGGCCTGCCGCTCCCCAAAGCCATCACCGCCCACGGCTGGCTGCTCTTCGAAGATTCGAAGATGTCCAAATCCCGCGGCAACATCGTCCGCACCGAAACCATCCTCGACGCCTTCGGAGAGCACGTCTACAAGAAGCAGTTCCCCGACAGCACCAAACAGGAGCAAGACCTCTTCGCCTCCGACGTCCTCCGCTACTTCCTCCTCCGCGAGATCCCCTTCCGCCAGGACGGCAGCTTCAGCTTCGACGCCCTCGTCCAGCGCTACAACAGCGACTTAGCCAACGGCTACGGCAACCTCGTCAGCCGTTCGCTGGCCATGATCGCGCAAAGCTTCCAAGGCCACATTCCAGACGTTTGGGAAGGTAATCAAGAAGTAAAGGGCTTTAGAAAAGATGCCGCAATCTCGGTCATAACAGAAGCGACAGCATTAAGAGCATTCTTTTCGGTTGGCAGAAGCGGACATCAGTTTCAGATCGCACAGGAATTTGGTCGCAATGGCTTCAATGAAGTCCTTTTCGGCGTCGCTACTTCAATTGCAAAGGTCGATCTGTTTCTCGCTTCAACGAAACCCTGGATACTGGCAAAGAACATAACGGCATACGAGAGCGGCAGCAGTTTGTCGGTAGTGCTCTACACCGCCGCAGAATCCATCCGCATCATCACCGCCCTGCTCTATCCCATCCTCCCCTACGCAACCGGAAAGGTCTGGACCCAGCTAGGCCTTGGCGACATCGAAGCCGCCGCCAGGAACGGCGAGCTGACCAATCTGGAATGGGGCGGCCTCAAACCCGGCACAAAGCTCGGCCCGCTCGCCCCCATCTTTCCCCGCGCAGACAAAGGACTCATACAGATCATGACCGACATGGAATCCTCCAACGCCCAGCCCACCCCATCGAAGCTCGTCGACGAAAAGACCTCCCACACCACACCCGCACCTGCCGATCCAACGCATCCTGGCGCAGCCCCCCGCACCTCATCCTTCGAGGAAGCTAACCCCGGCACCACCGTCGGAGGCAGCCAGGCCGCCACCACCACACGCTCCACCACTCCCCCGCACGCCGAAGCTCCAGCCTCCGGCCCATTCGCTTCATCCGCCGCAGCTTCGACCACACCCGACACCCCGCAGATCGCCATCGATGACTTCGTCAAGATCGACCTCCGCGTCGCCCAGATCGTCGTCGCCGAACGCATCCCAAAGGCCGACAAACTCCTCCGCCTCGAGGTCGACCTCGGTTACGAAAAACGCCAGATCCTCTCCGGCATCGCCGAGTGGTACACCCCGGAAGAACTCCTCGGCCGCCGCATCGTAGTTATCGCCAATCTCGCGCCCCGCAAGATGCGCGGCCTCGAATCCCACGGCATGCTGCTCGCCGCAAGCCACGGCGAAAACGGCAAGCCCGTCCTCGCAACCTTTAGCGAGGAGATCGCCCTCGGCTCTCGCCTGCGTTGATTCTCCCGCACCACGTCGCCGGGAGAAATGACTTGCCTGCTTGCCTAAAGAAACTTGGATCGCAAGCTTACGCAGCTAACCGTTCTTCAACTGCCGCCCCACCGACATCACAATGTAGTTCGCCGGCGTATCGCCCACGTTCTTCAGGCCGTGCATCACGTTCGACGCGGTAAAGATGATGCCTCCACTCGTCACCGGCTCCGGCTTTCCGTCGTTCAAATACTCAAGCCTGCCCTCTTGAATAAACAGTATCTCGGTATTGGGATGCTTATGCGGGGGATGAGGCATCTTCCCTGCCGGCAGCATCGTCTCGTGGATCTCGATGAACTCGCCCGTAGGAAGCACCCCCGACATCACAGGGCGTGTCTCTCCTCCGTTGGCGTTATGCTTCACCTTGAGATCGGTGTATGGAATGACGTGAGAGACGTCCAGCACGGTATCTCCCGCCTCCCTCGCAACTCCCTCGGCCTGCGCACGCGGCGCCAAAGAGCCCATCGCCGCTATCGCGGAGAGAGCCACACAAAGATCACGGCGATTTATAGAATTCATCCCGACATAATACGCTTTACGAACTATATTTGCAGCCTGATTCTTAGCAGCGCATCCAAACCCTACTTCGCAGTGTCCCAGCCAATCTGCACCACAGTGTAGCGAGCCGGTCCATTCCCGGCGTTCTTCACTCTATGCATGGTTCCGTAGGCGACGAAGATAACGCCTCCGGCCCCAACCATCTCGGATCGTCCATCATGCTCGAACGCGACGGTACCCTGCTGCACGACGATGATCTCGGAATGGTCGATTTTGTGCAGAGGGTTGGCCACCGCGCCGGCCGGCTGTTCGGACTCGTGAACCGCAACAGTCTCTCCCGTCGGCAGAGCGCCTTGCAGAATGCTCCACACCTGCCCGCCGTTCGGCATCGTGCTTGTGGGCAACTGTTCAAGCCTATACACCCGGGACTGCGCCAGCGCACCGCCCGTTGCGGCCTGCGCCTGTCCCGCGGCACTGTAACCAAAAACGGCGACGGCCAGGGCAACCCATCCAGTAATCCGAAATGAAATAACCATGCCACACATGGTAACGCTGTCTTCAAAGACATAGATGCAGGGCCTGAATCAGCCCAATGAACGCACCGGGGTTGCAGTAGTCTTAACACCAGCATGAACCTGACCGACTCCCACGCCCATCTGGATTTTTATAATGGAACCCCGTCAGAACGTCTGGAGGTCCTGCGCCGTGCATTTCAAGCAGGAGTCGGTACCGTACTCGCCATCGGGATTGGCGAAGGGCCGGCGGAGATGCACCTCGCTTTGGAGATCGCTAACGAGATCACTTCCATGCCGAAAAACTCGGGACTTCCTCAAGTGTTTGCGAGCGCAGGGATCCATCCCGAGCAGGCGCATCAGGCAACACCCGAGGCCCTGAGCAAACTCGCCGCCCTGGCCACCAACCCCCGCTGCGTTGCCATCGGCGAGATTGGTCTGGACTACTACCACCTCACCAACCCGGACATCGCGACTCAGCAGGCCGCCTTCATCGCACAGATGAAGATTGCTACAGCCGCGCGCAAGCCAATCCTGATCCACTGCCGCACCAGCGAACTGGCCACGCCGCAGGCCAAAGAAAAGTACGGACCCGCAGACGCATGGGAAGACTTGCTGGCGCTGGTCGAGGAGCACTGGACTCCCCACCGGCTCGGCGGCGTGATGCACTGCTTCTCTGGCACTGCGGAGCAGGCAGAGCACTCGGTCGCGGCTGGATTCCACCTCTCCTTCGCAGGCAATTTAACCTATCCACGGTCGCAGGCGATTCGCGAAGCTGCGGTCGCCGCGCCGCAGAATCGAATTCTCATCGAGACAGACTGCCCGTTTCTGGCGCCGATCCCTTATCGGGGCCAGCGGAACGAACCCGCCCTGATGACCCATACGGCGGCGGCCCTGGCGGAGCTTCGCGGCATCTCAACCGGGCAGCTCGCGGCGATCACCACGGCCAACTTCGGAAATCTCTTCCCGGCCGCACACGAAAACGCCGGTCGCTGACATAATAGAGTGCGGCCAGAACCACAAAGGAAAACATATGGCATCCGACAACAGCTTCGACGTAGTCAGCAAGGTAGAGCTTCAGGAAGTAAAGAACGCCATCGACCAGGCGACGAAGGAAGTCAACGCGCGATTCGACCTCAAGAACTCGAAATCGAAGATCGAACTCGAAGGCACCGAGACGATTCAGCTCGCGAGCCAGGACGACTACACCCTCAAGGCCGTCATCGAGATCCTGTCGCAGAAGCTCGTGAAGCGCGGCGTCTCGCTCAAGAATCTCGAGTTCGAGAAGATCGAGCCTGCCGCAAATTCCAGCGTCCGCCAGAAGATCAAGCTGGTGCAGGGAATTCCATCCGAGAAGGCGAAGATCATCGTCGCCGCCATCAAAGACTCGAAGAAGAAGGCGCAGGCCAGCATTCAGGGCGACACCGTGCGCGTAGTCAGCAAAGACCGGGACGTCCTGCAGGAGGTCATGGCGCTGTTGCGCGGCAAAGACATCGGCGTCGAACTTCAGTTCACCAACTTCCGCTCCAACTGAGCGGAGGCCATTACGGTGCAGACAGCAGCAACGTGGCTGGCCGTCCGCACATTGCCACGATCAAAATTCCTTTCACTTTTTTCAGCCAATTCCGAAGCCAAGTTAGCCTCCTGATACTCTGACCTATAGTGAGTACCATCTCCATCGCGACCGCAGCCGAGGTCTTCGACCTTCTCCGTGACGATCTAGTAGCGATCGAGCAGGAATTCGCACAGCAGTCCGCCTCGCCGGTCGAAGTCATCACCGATATTGCCAAGTACCTGATTTCGGGCGGCGGCAAGCGCATTCGTCCCCTCCTTCTTCTGCTCTCCTCAAAGGCGCTCGGTTGTAACAGCAAGAGCCGAATCCGGTTGGGCGCGGTCGTCGAGATGCTCCACACCGCCACGCTGGTCCACGACGACATTATCGACGAGGCCGAGACCAGGCGAGGCCGTCCCTCCTCAAACACCACCTGGGGCAACGCGAAGTGTGTTCTCGCAGGCGACTGGCTCTATATGCAGTCGTTCAGTTCGGCCCTCGAAGAGCGCAACTTTCATGTATTAGAGCTGCTCATCTCCCTCACCCAGCAGATGGTCGAAGGCGAACTGCTACAGATGCAGAAGCTCGGGCACCTCATCAACGAAGAGGAATACTTCGATCTAATCTTCCGCAAGACTGCCTGCCTATTCAAGGTTTCGATGGAACTCGGCGCTGCGATCAGCAAGCCCCAGACCTTCGCCGGATCAATTCCAAACGATCCTGACGAAGTAGAGGCGCAGCTTGGCGAATACGGCCGCAATCTCGGCCTCGCCTTCCAGATCGTCGACGACGTCCTGGACCTCACGGCGGCAGAAGACATCCTCGGAAAGCCCGTAGCCAGCGACCTTCGTGAAGGCAAAGCCACGCTGGCGGTAATCCACGCTCTGGAACGCGGCACCGGCGCCGACCGCGAAGCCATCCGCACCGTCTTAGCCGACCGCAGCTTCACCAGCGTCTCCCACCCGCAGATTCTCGAAATCCTGCACCGCCACGGCTCGATCGACTACGCCATGGACACGGCCTGCGCCTACGCCGAAGCCGCCCGCCTCTCCATCGCCGACCTGCCCAACACCGACGCCAAACGCGCCCTCCTCTGGGTTCCCGGCTTCGTCACCACCCGCGACCGCTGAGCAGGAACGCTCGTGGGATCGAAAACTCAGACGGATTACTTCTCTTCGAGACCTCTGAGCAACCCAATAAATAGGAGGTGCTGAAATTCTTGATCGCTAGATCTGCGCGTGTTACCTCGCCCGCTTTGTATCGTTCCCAATTCTCGATGACAGTCTCTGCACAGGACCGGTTTACCTTTTGAAGCTTTCCATTTTGTTTACGAAAGGCGACTCCCTTCTCATCCAAGGAGTCCACAGTGTAATCCACATTCCGCGCTTTGCCCGAGACACTCCAAGCGTGAAAGGTTTTACCTTCAACCTGACTTGCAACGATTTCATTCCATGTCATGAGTGTGCCCTCTGCACCACGCTCTCATGCGGAGTGCGGATGTACAAGGACTTATGTCGCCTTTTCTTTTGGGCTACACGAAAGCGCAGATCAGGTCCTGAGCAATGCCGCCCACTCTGGCAGAGGGTCGGCCCAATGCATGCATCCCTTGTGCCCAAATGCCACAAGACCATATCCCGATTCTGCGGAATTATCGAGGATGACGGCAAAATCAGCCTCTGGCAGGAGTCGTTTCATATTCGTCAGCGTCCGTGGGAAGCGACGCCTCTGGTCTTCTTCCGGCACATCATGGCCACCCTTTTTGACTCGCGTCTTCACCCGTTCGATGTTGATCTCTACCGAAGCGGTCCCCACAAATACGACCATCAGGTTGAACCCGGCTTCCTTCGCTCGTGACGCATCCGTAAGTAAGTGCTGCCGGACAGAGTCGTCTCTACAGTGAAGCTCTGCCTCTGGGCAATCAACTCCTCTGCCCGGCGAAGAACTTGCTTGCCAGCCTCTATGTCTGAATTGGTCGAGTCAAGAGTTTCCTGGATCGACTTGGCGACTGCATCTGGATCAAGCACAGGGGTTTGCTGAAAATTTTCGCGTGCAGAGGACGTCAGAGTACTCTTGCCGCATCCATTGGAGCCAGCAAGTATGGTGAGAACAGGAGGGCTCAAGCAGCTTCGCTCTTGGCTTTCTCCTGTCTCTTCTCTTCTTCCAAAATCCAGTCAAGCTTCCGGCGTTCCCACTTAACACCTTCGCGCCCAGCCCTCACGAGGCTCTCGGCGAACTTCTGGATGTTGAACTTTTCGGAACCGATAAGAGTATCCATGCCTTAATGCTACTCCTCGACCTCATCCTCATCAATCGAATCTTCGTCCTCGCCTTCCTCCACCTCAAGCGGCACCGCCTTTAGCTTGCCGTTGCCCTGCTCCACCAGAACCTGGATCCTTCCCTCTGCCGCCTCCAGCTGCTTCTTGCAGGCGTTCGAAAGGCGTACGCCCTCCTCAAACAGGCGCACCGAATCATCGAGCGAAAGCTCGCCACGTTCCAGCCGTTCCACCACAGTCTCGAGCGCCGTCAGTTGCTCCTCAAAGGTAGCCATTACGCGACTCCCACCTCTGCCAGGCCGAGCACATCGGCGGCCACACTGTAGCGCCCAAACGGCGCGCTCACCTGAACCCCCTGCACCATGGGCTTCGCCTCAGCCAGCATCTCCTGCGCGATCTTCACGCCCTCGATGCGGCCTGCCTCGGGAGACGCAGCGGCAGCCATCCGCGCCATAATCTCATCCGGCATACTCACCCGCAGATCGTTCTTCATGAACTCTGCATTGCGCAGACTCGTCAGCGGCCAGATGCCGGCGATCACCGGAATGCGGAAGCCTTCAATCCGGCGCAAAAACTCCTCCAGCACGCGCATATCAAACACCGGCTGGGTAATCGCAAACTCCGCCCCAGCTTCGACTTTAAACGCAAATCGCCGCACCTCCTGGTCCATGTCCAGCACCCCGGGATTCGCCGCCACCGAAATCGTAAAGCCCGTCGACTCCCCAATCGAGTTTTTCCCGATATCCAGGCCGTAATTCAAGTTGTGCACTACATTGACCAGCCCAATCGCATCCACATCGAACACCGCCGTAGCATTCGGATAGTTCCCCAGCTTCGGCGGATCGCCCGTCAGGCAAAGAATATTCTTGAGCCCAATCGACGAGGCCCCCAGCAGGTCGCTCTGAATGCTCAGCACATTCCGGTCCCGGCAGGTGTAGTGCAGAATCGTCTCAATCCCTACGTGCTGCTGAATCTGCACACACAGGCTCTGCGCACTCATCCGTGCGCTGGCCCGCGGCGAATCCGGCACATTGATCGCATCCACTCCCAGCCGATGCAACTGCGCCGCGCCATCAATCTCCTTGCTACAGCTAATGCCCTTCGGCGGAACGATCTCCACCATCGTGACGAACTCACCCAACGCAATCATCGCGCCGATCTTCGACCGATCAGCCAGAGCCGGAGGCTCAATCTTCGCGGCCGCCAACGCGGCCTGCTTGCCGGAAGCGGAGTGCCGCATCACCTGAACGCCGTCCTCCATCGCCTCCAGCGCCCGCAGCGAACTCTTCATCGCGCGAATGTAGCTCGGTGTCGTCCCGCAGCATCCTCCCACCAGGCTTGCGCCCGCCTTCACCAGCTTGCGCGTAAAGCTCGCCATATACTCCGGCGAAGTCAGGTAGATCGTCCGTCCCTCCACCGCGCGCGGAATCCCCGCATTCGGCATAGCTGCCAGCGGCAGAGAAGTCAGAGGACGCATCCTCTCAATCACGCTCAGCACCGTCGCCGGACCCGCGCTGCAGTTGCACCCCACCGCATCCGCCCCCCACTCCGTCAGCTTGGTCGCCGCCGTTTCAGCCGAAGCGCCATCCAGACAATTGCCTTCCTCATCGACGGTCACCATCACAACGACTCGAATCCCGGGAGCCTCACTCCGCGCCGCCCGGATCGCCTGCTCCGACTCCGCCAGCGAGGGCATCGTCTCAATCACCAGCAGATCCACTCCCACACCCGGCCCGCCCTCGACCAGCGCCCGAATCTGCTCCGCGAACGCCGCGCGTGCCTCTTCAAGCCCAAGCTTGCCCAGCGGCTCCAGCCTTACCCCAAGCGGCCCGATCGCACCCGCGACAAATGCCTCGGTCGCCTGCTTCTCTCGAATCTCATTTACACACGCCCGCGCCAGCTTCACCCCGGCGACATTGATCTCTCTCAGCCTGTCCTGCAGCCCATGCATTCCAAGCCGCATCGCATTCGCCCCGAAGGTGTTGGTCTCAATCACCTCCGCCCCCGCCTGCAGATACTCCGCGTGAATCTCCCGCACCAGCTCCGGCTGAGAAAGGTTCAACTCGTCATAGCAGCGGTTGATGAACACGCCACGCGCATAGAGCATCGTCCCCATCGCGCCGTCGCACAGCACCGTTCCCCCGGCAAACAACCTGTCGGTCGCCGCGTATCCCGCGGCCGCACTGGCCTTCGCGCTGTCATGCCTCTCTGCCATCCTCATCTCCAGGTGTAACTACTATCCTAAGCCACCGCCCGCTGCCGCTCCAACCGCCAGTCGCGGCTTCCTCTCTTGGCCAGCTTCCAAACGCCTTGCAACGCGCATGGTTTGTTATACTCGGCTCACAGCAGATGCTGCCCGAGCCGTCCCGTTTGCGGGCCGCATCGCTCGGGCCGGAGTTAGTTCAAGTTGACGATTCGAAGTGTTTTCACCAAGTCTCTCGGAGCCCAGATCGTCTGCGGCCTCCTTCTCGCGTTTGCCACCGCCACGCTCACCTCCTGCTACAACGGCACCCAGATCGCCTATAAATTCCCGGTATACAACTTCGCCGGCAGGCCCGTTCCCCCCAGCCTGCTCGCCAACCGTGTCATGGTCTCGGTCACCTCCAACGGCACCACCTCGGGAAGTCTCCAGATCCTCGACGGCCTCCGTGATCTCCGCACCAACATCGACAACACCAAGCCGTCTTTCTCTGTCAGCGGCTACTCTTCCGCCTATCCCAGTCTCATCCTCAACTTTCCCTCCGAGACCACCGGCTACGTTTATTCCAGCGCCCTGGGCGACGTTCAGGTGGTCAACTACAGCAAGGAAGCGGTCACCGGTTCGGCCGGCACCTTCCCTGCGCCATCCACAGGACTCGCGATCTCGCCCACCTTCGGCCACATCTACTCTGCCGAAGAGACCATCGGCCAACTGATCGTCTTCGACAATCTCACGGGACGCAGCTTCGCGCTCAACCTGCCAAACGTCTATCAGGTCGTCGTCAACACCGGAGATACCGTCGCCCTCGCCATGGTGCGTAACTCCAACACCGTCTACCGGGTAGTGAAGCTCAACACCAGCAACTCCTCCACCAACGCTGGCTCCTACCTAACCTCCACCGCAGCCATCGCAGCCACAGGCGCCGCGGATTGCGAGCCCTTCAACAATCCGGTCTACTGCGTCGTTCCCGTCAACACCGGCACCGCCACCAACGCCTTCGATCGTCCGATCAACGCCTCCTTTTCGCTCGACGGCAACTACGCCTACATCCTCAACTGCGGCCTCGAGTGCGGTGGAACCACCTCCAGCGTTACCGTGCTCCAGCAGGGCGTCCTCGAGTTCAATAACATCCCCACCACCATCCCCGACGCATCCGCCTTCACCAGCAACATCCCCGTCCCCGGCGGCGTCACCGCGGATCTCTCCGATGGAACCACCCTCTACGTCTCCGGCCAGCAGCAGCAGCCTGATGGTCTGTTCAGCGGAAATCTGACCACGCTCAACATCGCCGCCATGATCTCCAGCCCGTCCACGGCGGTTACCGGAACCTATCCCATCTCCGACGGCAATCACACCAAGATGCTCTTCGCCGACGACAACACCCTCTGGATCGGCTCTCAGCTCTGCGCCAGCGGAGAGCGCCAGAAAAAGGGACAGAACGCGAACTGCCTCACCCGATTTGACCTTGGCGCACACACCGCATCTATCGTGCCCAACGTTAATCCCAGCGACCCCAACTCCGCCGTCCCCTATCCCAACACCAACCAGAACCAGTACTACTACGGTGACCTCACCGGCCTCTGCTGGGTTCAGGGCTTCCACAAGGTCTACACGGCCTATGGTGGCCAGGTCCACGCCTTCAATACCCCCGACGGCTCCGAAATAGACAACAAGAACATCATCATCCAGGGAACCGCGCTCGACGTAGCCTATATGGACGCCATAAGCGACACCGCAGACTAGAAGTACAGGGAGCAGGGAATAGGAAGTAGAAGGCCCGCTTACATGCCTTTCGAACGAGCGCGCAACCTCTTTGGAGGGCGGTCATTTCGACCGCAGCCACGCGGCCGTATCGCGTGGAGGAGCGGAGAAGCCCCCGCATTTCGCGGTTGTACCCGCTCACTCGAGAGCTTCAACACCTGCAGTTCTGTACGGATTCCCTGAAGTACGCAGCACCGTTGGCGCCCTGGTCAAGACCTAAACTTCATGCCTTTCTCTTCGCACCAGCCTTCAAATCCGTGCCTCGTCGACATCCTCGCCGTTGCCGCCCACAGGGACGACGTGGAACAGACCTGCGGAGGCACCCTCCTCGCCATGCAGGCTAAAGGCTGGAGCACCGGCATCCTCGATCTCACCCAGGGCGAATCCGGCACTCGCGGCACCGCCGCCGATCGCGAAGCCGAAGCCAACGCCGCCGCACGCATCCTCAACGTAAGCCATCGCGAGGCCCTCGACCTGCCCGACGGCAACATCGAGAACACCCTCGCCAATCGTCTCAAACTTGCCGCCGTCCTGCGCCGCCTTCGCCCCCGCGTCGTCATACTTCCCTACTGGCAGGGACGCCATCCCGATCACTACACCACCGCGACATTGGGCTACGAAGCCTGCTTCCTCAGCGGCCTCGCAAAGGTCGTCACACCCGGCGAACCCCACCCGCCGCATAGGCCCTACAAGATCCTCTACGCCAGTCTCTACGCGGACGTGCGTCCCACCTTCGTCGTCGACATCACTCCATTCATCGAGCAGCGCCTGCAGTCTCTTCTCGCCTACCGCTCGCAATATGCCTCGCAGCCCCACGGCACCGCGCTCTTCGTTCCCGAAGAGGAGATTCGCGAACGCACCTTCGCGATGGCCCGCCACTACGGGATGCTCGCAGGCGTCCGCTACGCCGAGCCCTTCGTTCAGAAGGAAGTCTCGCTTGTTGATGACATCATGCACCTTCCTGTGCAATCGATTTAGCAAAACGAAATTCACGCTGAGCCAATCCACTTCCTCTCTTCTCTCGTCCTCGTTATGAAGTCGCAGACAGACTGCATTTCGAGGAGCATCAATATTCATCCAACAATATTCATCCGGCGAAAGTGGCAAAGTATTGCAGACTCGCGAACCACGCTTCTTGCATCGCACGAGCATCGTCACGTATCTGCGGCATGATTTAGAACTGTTACGGTCACAAAATGTTTTAAGAGAGGTTTATTGTGGAAAAAAAGCTGAACGATCTCATCGATAAGGCCCTATCCCGCCGTCAGTTTATGGCAGGAGCCGGTACGACGGCGGCAGCCGTATTAGTCGCAGGCTGCAACAACAGTACTCCCGCACCCACTACCACCCCCACCCCAACCCCGACCCCGCTCGATATCCCCGACAACGACATTCTGAACTTCGCCCTCAACCTCGAATACCTTGAGGCAGAGTTCTATCTCTACGCGGCCACCGGCACTGGTCTCTCCTCCACCGACGCACTCTCCGGCGCAGGCACCACCATCGTCCCGCAGAATATCGCCGCCGTTCCCTGGTCCAGCACAAGCTTCCAACAGTATGCGAACGAGATCGCGCAGGACGAACTCGACCATGTCCGCGCCATTCAGGCCGCCATCACCGCGAACAAAGGCACGCCGGTTGCGCGCCCTGCGCTTGACCTGACCTTCTTTGCAAAGCTCGCAGTGGCTGCCGGCATCACCACCCCCGCGAACTTCAATCCCTTCACCGACACCAACTCCTTCCTCCTCGGCGCCTTCATTTTCGAGGATGTCGGAGTGACGGCCTACACCGGTGCCGCCCCGCTGATCTCCAGTACCGCCATCCTGTCTGCTGCTGCCGGCATCCAGGCCGTAGAAGCCTACCACGCCTCTGAGATCCGGACGCTGCTGGTCGCAAGCGCTGGCCCGACCTACGTGGCCCTGGCCAACCAGGTCTCCGCTCTCCGCGCCACACTCGGCGGAGGAAAAGAGACCCAGCTCAGCTCGACGAGCATCGTCGCCGCGGACCCAACGACGTCCATCGCCTACGCTCGCACCACCGACGAAGTGCTGCACATCGTCTACGGCGCGGCAGGCGGAGCAGGCGTCACCAAGGGCGGCTTCTTCCCCAACGGCTTGAACGGCACCATCAGCGCAACTGCTTCCTAAGGACGGAGACATCATGGCAACTTTAGAGACACAACAGCTCGACGAAATCATCGTAAACACACGCCGAAAGATGCTCACCATGGGAGGAGCCGCACTCGCCGCGCTCGCCTTCGGCTCAACCCGTAAAGCGGAGGCCCAGGCAGCCGCTATCACCGACTTCGACATCCTCAACTTCGCCCTAAACCTCGAGTACCTCGAAGCGCAGTTCTACAACCTGGCCGTGTACGGCGTCACCATCGACAAGCTGCCCACCAATCCGGTCCCGGTCGCCGTCAATGGCGGAACCGCCGGAACCGTCACCCTTAGCCCCGCCTTCGCCAAGGTGCCCTTCACGCTTCCGCTCGTCCAGGCCTATGCCACCGAGACAGCCGGCGAGGAACTCAACCACGTCCGCTTCCTCCAGAGCGCGCTCGGCACCAACGCCGTCTCGATGCCGAACATCGACCTGTATAACTCCTTCAACACTCTGGCGACGGTCGCAGGCATAGGCGCCGCCTTCAATCCGTTCTCCAGCGATGCCAACTTCCTGATTGGAGCCTATGTCTTTGAGGATGTCGGCGTCTCCGCCTACCACGGAGCAGCAGGCCTCATCTCGGACAAGAAAACCATCCTCCCGGCAGCCGTCGGTATCCACGCGGTCGAGGCCTACCACGCCGGTCTCATCCGCACCACCATCAACGGTCTCGACGCAGGCACCGGAACCCTCACCACCCTCACCCAGAAGATCTCGGCCGCCCGCTCGTCGCTGGCAAACCCCGATCCAACCAATCCGATCACCACTCCCTTCACCACCTTTACCGGATCGGGCGCAGACGACATCGGCGTGATGACGACACCGGTCGCCCTCAACGCCTCCTCCAACATCTACACAGCTGCAACGATCGTCGACTGCGATGTCAACGCCATGGGCTGGGCCCGAAACACCTCCCAGATCCTCGCCATCGTCACCGGTACAGCGCCAACCGCAACGACCCACCAGGGAGTCTTCTTCCCCGCTGGCATGAACGGCAACATCGTATAACCCTCCTCCACCAACACCAGCACCCGCAACAACAGACCGCCGGCCAACCAGCCGGCGGTTTTCTTGCGCCTCACAACCTGCATAAAAACTCCGGCAAATAGAAAAGAGTCGGTCAATTAAAAAATGAGTCGTCATTTCGACCGGAGTCGCGCGGTCTCATCGCGCGACGCCGTGGAGAAACCCCCGTATTTCGTCCTTGCCGTTGCTCGTTCTTCGTCGTCACCACCCCGACCCTTCGTCGAACGCCCATTCCCGCAGGCGAATGCGCGGCTTCCGGGTGCCCCATCCTTCGCGGCTTCCTGCGAAGGGTGGGATCTAAAACCCTCCCCGCCGCGGACCTGCACATCAAGCCGCGGCTCCGCTCCCCAGCCTCTTCCGCACAAACTCCACGACCTCATCGGTCACATACAGCGGAGGCCGTATCGCCAGCACCGGCGTCCCCTCGATCAGCTTCAGCGACACTCCCCTCCAGGCCGCCCTGCCAAGATCTCCCGCAGGCACCAGCACCGCGTCGGCCCGGTCCAGAAAGTACCGCGCCGAATCCTTGAAATCCGCCGTCTCAGGGTCCAGCACACTCAAGTAGAGGTCCGGCCGCAAAAATCGCATAATGCTGTTCGACTCAATCACCGCATTCTCCGCCCGCTCCAGCTCCTTGCGAATTCTCGGCATCGCCTCCGACAGATCCCCCAGTCGCGTCCTCACCCAGAACGACCGCACCGCACCCGCCGCCAGGTACCGCGCCGAATCCGTTCCCGTACTACCGTCCCGCTCCTCGCTCACTGCCACCGTATGCTCCGCCGTCTCGCAGTCGCACGGCTCCCCATTCGCCGAACACATTCCATGCCCGAACTGGGTCACCTTGAACGCCGTCCAATGCATCTCCGGCAGCGCCGCAATCAACCCGGCCACCACACTCGTTTTCCCGATATTCCGCGTGTGCCCGCCGACTACCACAACCGCCATACATCACCCCGCAAAGTGCCATTAAAATGCATCGAAAACGCGCTGATTCGACATCAATTCGCACCCAATTAGCGCCGTTTCAACCGCGCGAGATCCCGCAGATATTCCTTCAATGGGCGTGCCGGACGTCCCCAGAACACCTCGCCAGGCCCCCGCATCTTCTTTCCGCTCAACACTCCAGCCCCGCCTCCAAGAATCACCCCCGCTCCCACCGTCGCATGTTCGCCAATCCCCACCTGCCCCCCCAGAATCGCCCCATCCTCCACGACACTGGAACCCGATATCCCGGTCTGCGCAGCGATAATAACGTTCTTTCCAATCACGCAGTTATGCCCGATATGCACCAGGTTGTCGATCTTCGTCCCCCGTCCAATCCGCGTCTCTCCCAGCGCTCCCCGGTCAATCGTCGTATTAGCCCCAATCTCCACGTCATCTTCAACAACCAGCCTGCCTTGTTGAGGAAAAAGGAGATACTCTCCCGTCTCTCCATTTTGCGCATACCCAAAACCGGTAGACCCCAGCACCGCCCCCGCCTGCACCACCACCCGGTCCCCAAGCACAGTCCCTGAATAAACCGTCGCTCGCGCCATCAGTTCGCAGTCCCGTCCAATCACCACCCGATCGCCCAGGACGACGCCCGGGCCGATCCTGGTCCCCTCCCCAATCGAAACGCCGTCGCCCACAACCGCCGAAGCATGAACACCACCACTGCGTTCAACCCCCTTCAACTTGTGCGCCACCACGGCAAATGCGTATCGCGCATCGGGAACCCACAGAATTCGCGAATCGATCACCGCCCCGGCGCCTTCCAGCCGTCTGTTAGCCAGAATCAATCCAGCCTTCGAGCCAAGCGCCCGTGCCAGCGCCTCGCCTTCGATCGCGAACACCACGGAGTCCTCACTCGCCTCCTCAATGCTCGAGACGTCCGTAACCTCGACGTTCAGCAGCGACGCACATACGCCGAACCAACCCGCCACCTCGCTCACCGTCGCCACGCCCGCCGTCTTCGTCATCAATAGATCCCCGCCTCTCCCGCAGGCCGCGTCTTCCATCGCCGGTGCATCCATAACCACTGCTCTGGATACCGCCGAATATACTCTTCGATCACCGCTGTAAATGCCGCTGTGTTGGCCACTGCATCGGCTTCGAGATCTCCCGTGCGGATGACCGCGATCTCGGCGCCAAACCGCAGTACATATCTCTGCTCGCTCTCTTCCCACAGGAGAAAACCAGGAACCACCGCCGCTCCCGTCTTCATCGAAATTCGCGCCATCGCCGATGCCGTACACGCCTGCACCCCGAAGAACGGCACAAACACTCCTTGCGGCGGAGTCATATTCGTATCCATCAGAATCCCCACCGTCTCCCCCGCCCGCATCGACGCGATCAATCCGCGAGCGAAGTCGTCCTTGTGAATCACCCGATTCCCATGCAGACAGCGAACGCGATTCACAAACGCGTCTACCAGTGGATTGTCGAGCCGCCGGATCACCATGCCCATCCGCATTCCCATCAGCGAGTGATAAAAACTGGAAAGCTCCCACGCACCCAGATGTCCGGTCAGCACCAGTACACCGCGGCCCTGGTCGCGCGCCTGCGCATAGTTCTCCAGACCCTCGTAGCGAATAAATTCGCTCGCCTTGTCTGCGGTATACCACGGCATCAGGCAGAACTCCGCCAGCAGATATCCCAGGTTCCGGTACTCCATGCGCAAGATCCGGCTACGCTCCGCATCGTCCAGATCGGGCAAAGCCAGCTTCAGATTTCGCACGCCCACCCTGCGAAGACGAGTCAGCCCGTGAAACGCCGCCCACCCAATCCCCGCACCAACCGCCCGCGCCATCCTGCGAGGCAGCATTCGCAAAGCATGAACGAACACCCACACGAGGACAAACTCCATGAGTTCGCGGAAACTTACCCTCGGCGGCGCGTTCTGCAAGCCTTCTCTCAAGCGTTCAGTCTATTCAATCCGTGGACACTTCACCACACAAGCAGAAGGAGCGGCCCGCGAGCCGCCCCTGTCTGCCAATCCACCTTGAACTAACCTATTTGTTCTTGGCGATTACGAAGTACTTCGCAACCGTACGAACGAAGGGCCGCGCCTCTGCAGGGGTAACCTGCTTTCCCCCGAGAATCTGGTCGAAGGGAATATCCGAACCATACAGTGCCCGCGTATCCGCCTGGTTCTGTGAGAGCACCGTCCCGTCCAGGTTGATTCCGGCAAACAGACCCTTGCTGCGCGAATAGCTCAGGAATTGCGCGTTCAGCTTCCAGTCCGTCCCCGCCTGCGCATTGCGTCCTACCGGGCCCGCTGCAGCAGCAGCATCCGCGCCCAGCTTGAACTTGTTCTTCAGCATGTCCTGCAATCCCTGTTGATTCATCGCGACCAGCACCAGGTCAGTTGCCTGTCCGCCAATCTGAAAACCAAAGCTGCCGCCAGCCAGCTGCACACAGACCGGAGCGCTCCAGCCTCTGGATGTGCGACAGGTTGCGACACCCTGGCCATACTGCGCGCCCACCACAAATGCACCTTTCTTGTAGCTCGGGATGACCACTACACACTGAGCCCCCCCAAGAATGGTCCCCGGGATCGCATTGTCCGGAGTCGCCATAATCTGGGTAATCACCTCGCTTGCATCGCTCAATCTCTCCGCAACCTTTGCCTTATCGCTCTCTGCCTGTGCAGAAAGCGTAGCGGCGACCAAAGCCATTCCACACAACATCGCTGAAAATTTCTTCGTCATTCTCGTTCTTCCTTTCAATTTTCCTGCAAGTCGTCTCTCTCGACAGCGAACAACATCCCTGTTTCCAGTACTATGAGATGGGCAAAGCGCAGGCAGAGTTGTACTTCTTCGTTTCGTCACGAGAATACACCCAATCCACAGCCGCTAACAAAAAAATGGGGGTTGTAGAGAGAGTGGCGGGTCACCCCGTCCTTCTCTCTACAACCCCTCTCCCAGGTCTGTGTTGCTGTTACGTACTCTCACCCACATCGCCCACCCTTTCAACGGTACGGAGGTATGTATACCTTTGAGTACGTCTTGTTTACTAGAAGGTTAATAGCATTCGAGCAGATTTACCCCTGCAGATCGATCAACTGTCGGTTCAAAGCCTGCACTGAAAGTTCAATCCGATTCACCACTCCTACCTTCCTCATCAATCTCCCGACATGTGCCTTTACCGTGATCAGATCGATTCCAAGCTCCCGGGCGATCACCCGATTGGGCTGACCTGCGATCAGCAACCGCAGCACTTCTCGTTCCCGCAAGGTAAACTTCGGAGCAACCGCGGCAGTAGACCGCAGCGCCTCCTCTCCGGAGGATTGCAGCAACCGCGCCAGCACCTTGCGCGGAGCCCATATCGATCCGTCCTGAACGATATCGATGGCGAGCCGGATCTCGCTCTCCTTCGCCGTATGGGCCAGATAGCCATTTGCGCCCGCGCCAATCACCCGCTGAATATGACCGTGCTCTTCCTCAAGACCCAGCACGATCAGTTTCAGATGCGGTCGCACCCGGCGGAATGTGGCAATCAGCTCGAAGATATGGTCGGTGCATCCGGAATCGATCAAAACTAGCGAGACACCGGTCTCGTTCAGCACCCCCGGAACGGACAACGGCACAATCTCGACCGGCCCGTCTTCAGGAAACAAGGTCTGGAGGCCAAGCACACGAAGCGGGTCCGTAGCGACCAGTCCCATTCGCACACGTCCCGTCGGCATCTTGTCCTTCATGGCCTGTGAGCCTCTCGACTTAGCGCATCGTACCGTCAGCAGGCGCATCGCCGTGTCGTGCTGCCCCGAATTACAGCTTCGGCAGAACAATACCCTGTTGGTTCTGATACTTTCCTTTGCGGTCGGCATAGCTGATCTCGCACACCTCATCCGACTGGAAGAAAAGGATCTGGCACAGACCTTCGTTGGCATAGATCCGGGCAGGCAGCGGCGTCGTGTTTGAGATCTCGAGCGTGACATAACCCTCCCACTCCGGCTCGAAGGGCGTCACATTTACGATGATGCCGCAGCGAGCATAGGTGCTCTTGCCAACGCAGATCGTCAGCACATCCCGCGGAATCTTGAAATACTCAATCGAACGCGCCAGCGCAAACGAATTGGGCGGAACAATTACGCTATTCGCCTGCACTGTCACGAATGAGCGCTCATCGAAGGCCTTCGGGTCGATGATGGCGCTGTTCACGTTGGTAAAGATCTTGAACTCGTCCGAGACACGCAGATCGTACCCGTAGGACGACAAGCCATAAGAGATCACGCCCTCCCTCACCTGCTTTTCGCTGAAAGGAGAGATCATGCTGTGTTCGAGCGCCTGCTCGCGGATCCAACGGTCGCTTTTGATGGACACTTCGGTTTGTACCCCTTCGGTAATACGATAGAAACTCTCTTTTGCAGTAAAAGAGAGTAACTTCGGTGCAGCACACAGCATCTACATTTGTATCAATAGTTTCTTCATCTTACGGTAGCGTTCTTTCGTTGACAATCTTGTATCTTGTTTCTAACATCACGTTACCAAACCAGGTCAGCTTCTGTTTCCACAAAAATACAGCCCAAGGACGGCGGCCAGATGATTAAGCAGGATCTTATACAACGGGTGGTTGAGCGCACCGGCCTGCCCAGGACGAAAGCGGAATCTGCCGTAGATGCCATCTTCGAGAGCATGAAGCAGACACTGATTGCTGGAGACCGAATCGAACTCCGCGGCTTCGGAGTCTTCACCGTAAAGCCGCGCAAAACCGGCATCGGCCGCAATCCCCGGACTGGCGCCGAGGTCACCATCGCGCCGGGTAAGGCTGTGCGCTTCAAGCCAGGCAAAGAACTGCATCTCCTGAACTAGTTGCCATCCTCCTTCACCAGGTCCTGAGTTCCGGCGCAAGGGGCTGATCTTCCCAAGGCCTCTTGTCTTATTCAAGCGAACCAGAGCATCACATCAGATGCACCGCATCGACGTCGACCATCAGGTTCCGACGGGCGATTCCCTGCGCCGCGGCGAACGCAAGCAGTCTTCGCAAGGTCTCACTTAAATCCCGCTTGCGCTCAGCCTTCAACACAAAGTGATAGCGGTAAATCCTCTTCAGTCGAACGATAGGCGCTGCCGCCGGCCCCAACACCCGCACCTTGTCCAGCCGCGCCTGTTGAAACCAGTGTCCCAAGGCCGATGACAGCGCCGCAGCCTCCTCCAGTTTCTCGCTCTGAACAACAACATTTGCCAACGCCGCGTACGGCGGATAGTGCATCCACCGCCGGTATTGCATCTCTTTTGCCACAAATCCGGGATAGTCATGCACTGCGGCGAATTGGATGGCATAGTGATCCGGATGATAGGTCTGGACCAGGACCTTGCCCGGCAGTTCGCCGCGTCCGGCTCGACCGGAAACCTGCGTCAGCAACTGGAACACCCGCTCCGCCGCGCGAAAATCCGGAAGCCCTAATTGAAAATCCGCGCCCACGACCCCAACCAGCGTCACGCCGTGAATGTCATGTCCCTTGGCGATCATCTGCGTCCCCACCAGCAGATTGATCTCGCCTCCATGCAGCCTCGCCAGCAGCCGCTCCATATCGCTTCTGCCGCGCACAGTATCGCGGTCCATACGCCCGATACGCGCGCCAGGGAAGAGCTCCTGCAGCTTTTCCTCGCCCTGCTGTGAACCCACGCCGAGAAAATAAAGATGCTCGCTCTCGCACTTGGGGCATTTGACTGGCACGCTGCGCCGAAACCCGCAGTAGTGACACTCAAGTCGCTGTCCCGGCTGCGCAATCGCATCGCTCTCGTTGAGGCGCTTGTGATACGTCATCGAGATCGCACAATTCTCGCATTCAATCTTCTCGCCGCAGCTTCTGCACATCACCGAAGACGAGTATCCGCGCCGATTCAACAGCAGGATCACCTGCTCGCCGCGATCCAGCGTCTGCTGCGTCTCCTCGATGAGCCGGCGCGAAAAGATCTGCTCCTGCCCGGTCTCGCGGAACTCGTTGCGCATGTCCACCAGCTCCACCACAGGAAGGGGCCTGTCCATCACCCGCTCCCGCATCTCGATCCGCGCGTACCGCCCCCGCTCCGCATTCGCCCAGCTCTCGAGCGAAGGCGTAGCCGAGCCCAGCACCACCACCGCATCGTTCAACTTGGCACGCATCACCGCGACATCGCGCCCGTGATAGCGCGGCGTCTCTTCCTGCTTGTAGCTCGAGTCATGCTCCTCATCCACGATCACCAGCCCAAGCTTCACCATGGGCGCAAACACCGCCGAGCGCGTCCCCACCACAATCCTCGCCTCGCCTCGCCGAATCCTGTGCCACTGCTCCGCTCGCTCATCGGGCGTCAGTTGCGAGTGCAGTAACGCCACCTCGCCTCCGAACGCCGCAAACATCTGCGCCGCCATCGCCGGCGTCAACCCGATCTCCGGCACCAGCAGCAGCGCGGAACGCCCCGCATCTAAAGCGCGCTGCATCGCCGCGAAGTACACCGAGGTCTTTCCCGATCCAGTAATTCCATACAGCAGATGAGGCCGGAATCCGCCCTTGTCCATCGCCGCCGCGATCGTCCCCAGCGCCTCCATCTGCGCTTCGTTCAGAGGGTGTTCATGCGCGTGCTTTTTCCCATGTACGCCAACACCACCCAGGTGAAACTCCTCCGCAACCTCCTCCATCGCGATCAGGCCACGCTTGACCAGCGTTCCCAGGGTCGACTCCGGCACCCCCGCACGGGTCAGGATGAGGCGCAGCTCACGCAGTCGCATTCGCCCACCCACCGCCGCCAGCTCCGCCATCACCGTCAGCTGATTCTCATTCAGCCGTGGAAGCCGCGCGCCCTTACCTTCGACACCCTCGTCCCTGCCCTCTGCCCCCTGCACGACCGCAACCTTCTCCAGCCGTCGTGCGTCCCGCTCCTCCGCATGCGCGTCCCGTGTCAGCCACTTCTTGCGCACCATCCCTTCCAGCAGTGGCTTTCCCGCTCCAGTCGCCGATCGCAGCGCCGGCAACTTCGCCGCATCCCCGCCCTCCAGATAATTCAGCACTGCATACTCGCGATTCTGCTCCTCCGCTGTCAGCTTCGACCGTCGCGACGAACCCTTCGCGGCACTCTCATACAGTGCGTTGCGACCAGCCTCCGCAATTCTGTACACCGCATGACGCTTCACCTCGGCGGCCAGAGGCATCATCCCGCGCAGAACCTCGCCCAGCGGCGCGACATAGTACGAAGCGATCCACGCCGCCAGCTTCATCAACTCATCCGGCAGCAGCGCCGTTTCGTCGAGTACCTGCTGCACTGACTTGATCTCGAAACCATCCGCCGGCCTCTCACCATGCACCCGCACCACCACACCCATCAGCTTCTGCCCGCTGAACGGCACCAGCACCCGCGCGCCCACCACCGGCACGACGCCGCCTGATTCATACGTAAACACCTGATCGAGCGGGACCGGCAGTGCAACATCGCAGTACAGGGGCATCTCTTGAGCTTAACGGAAGCAGGCCGCCAGACGCGCTTCCCCCGTTAGAAGCTGGTGTTGAGACGAAGCGAATAGCTTCTCGCCGGGGCAATCGCATTGCCGGAGAAGAGGCCGCCGAAGTCAATGACGTTCAGCCGATTGTTGAGGTTGTCGCCGTCGGCCTGGAAGCGCACCTTCAGCGTGTCGCGCGTAACGACGTCTACTCCCAGCGATGCGTCGACCGCGAGCTGAGGCAGTACGCGCCCTCGCGCGAAGTTCAGCCGTCCGACAACTTGGGGCCCATACTGGGCAAGCGCACTCGCCTGATCGCCGGTATAGGCGAAGGGCAGCCCCGAGCCAAAGGTCGCTCCGGAGGCGATCCAGACTCTAGGCGCAAGCTGATATTGAAAACTCGTCCTCACTGTGTTCCGCTGATCCTGCGAGTCCGGGAAGTGTCCCTTGAGTTGCGAAAGTGCAGCAGTGGCATCATCTCCTAAAAAGAGCCCTCCGGTGACGGGAAACCAGGCGGCACCCACCATGTAGGAGTAGCTGACAAAGCCCGTGAGCTTGCCCGTACGCACCAGCTCCAGCTTCCCTTCTGCACCGTAGACAACAGCGTGGTCGAAAGAGATGGGATAGCTGACGCCGGTATTCAGCAGTTGGTCGTCATCTGCGAAGTTGCTCACGTCGCGCCGATAGATATTCGTATCAAGACGAATCTTGCCAGCGATCGAAGTGCTGGAGCCGCCTTCGTAGTAGTTTCCCAGCGATGGCTTGACGGGCAGACGCAGAAACTGGCCGTTGAGCGCATCGATCTGCGGAGAGCTGGAGATCAGGATGTTCTCCGACGATGGCGTCTGGAAGATTCGGTCGTAAGCGATATGAAGCACTGTACGCGCGACCGGCAGATACCGCCCCAGCGACAGACGCGGGCTGAAGGCGTTCTGGTTCAGCAGCAACTGGTAATGGTCCCAGCGCAGCCCGGCGCTGATAGTCCAGTTGCCGAGGCGAATGAGGTCCTCGACGAATGCGGACTGCTCGAGGTCAGGCCGGCTTGCCAGAAACGTCAGGTTCGACGGCGTGTTGGCGTCGAACTGGGTCGGGTCGGTAATCGCGTACTGGAAGTCTTCGTGCAGAAAGGTAGTGTCAGACTCGATGCCGGCGTTCAACTCCTGCCTGCCGTGGTGGAGCGAAAACGTGCCTTTGAAATAGCCTTCGCGAAAGTCGTTGTGCTGAAAGGCAACGATCGGCGTCGACTGCGGATTCGAGTAGAGATCGTCTGCATTGTCCCGAACCATCCCAGCAAGTGTCATGAGCATATCGGCAGAGAAAGTATGCTGATACCGGACGCTCCCCATGGTCTCGAAGTTGTCGCCGTTCTGCCGCTGCCCTGCCTGCTGCTGAACCAGCTCATTGGGGATCAGAAAACGTGACAGCTCGTGGCGAACGCTTACGCTGAGCTGGTCGCTGTCGGAGAGGTCGCGCTCAAACTTCGTCGAGAAGTCGCCGGTCGTGCCGTTATTGGTAAAGTTCTGTGGGACCACAGGGTTCAGGTAATAGTCGGTCATGCTGCCGGAGGCGCTGGCGCTCACCGTGTTCTGGCCCCACACCTCCTGCACGCGGCCATACGACGCCGCCGTAGCATAGCTGCCGCCCGACAGCACGAGCTGGCCGTGCAGTCCGGGCGTAGTGTCGCGGTGTGTATCGAGTTCCACAACGCCACCCAGCTTGCGTCCGTACTCAGCGGGAAACCCCGCCGTATAGATGCTGATGGATTCCAGATCGTCTGCTTCGATCTCCGGACCGAAGCTGGGAGAGCGGTTGTCCGTGAGCGGAATGCCGTCCACAACAAGCTGGGTCTGGTATTCGGATCCACGCGGATGAAGCACGGCGTTGCCCTCATACAACCACCCCGGCTGCGAGTCGACGAGGTCCTGGACCGACCGGCCAGGCAGCGAACCGACGCGATCCTGTATCTGCTGCGAGCCGATCTGCATCACAGAGGACGGCTGGTACGGATCGACAAGCGGAGAAGCCGCGCTGACCTGCACAGTCGTGTTCACGGGTGCGACCTCAAGTTGAATCAAGCGTTCAAGCGGGATGGCAGAACGAATATCCACGATCGTCGAAGTCGGGGTGAACCCCTGACTCTCCACGCGAATGGAGTACAGGCCAAAGCCGATCCCCTTGATGTCGGCAACGCCCTGAACATCGGTTTCAAAGTTCTTTCGATAGCCCTCGGCTGCGCTGGACGCTCTGATCGAAGCCTTCACTCCTAGGCCGGCGGAGTCGGTAACCTTCAGCCGCAACTCGCCGGTATGAGCCTGCGCAAGGACAGAAGACGCATACAGCAGCGGCGCCCAGGCACAGCTTGCCCTAAGCCGCATAAGCACTCTAGCTGGGACGCCGGCTTTACGCGGTGGGATACGGTTCATGGAACGTGCGGAGTCTCTTTCGGGCGCGTGAGATTCGTGGTGATCGGGATGGAAGCAAGTTCGGCGTAACACTTGATCGAACCGGCTAATCACTTCCGCCCATGAGTTAAGCGTACAGCGAGACTTGCATGCGCGACATTCGGCCCTATCACAAGCCAGCGATCCTGCTGCCTCTGGTAGACTGGCCAGCGGCTCACACTGAGAGCCGCGGAGAAATAGATGCGAATCGAAAGATATTTGGCTGGATGTCTTCTGGGCCTGCTGGCATGTACCGCAGTCGCGCAGATGAAAGACTCGAAAGATCCTTATACCGCCGCTGAGACGGGCAAACCGATGCCTCCGGCCAAAGCACTCGACAGTATGTTGAGTCAATTCGAGGCCCAGTTGACGAGCATGGCGGAAGCAATGCCAGCCGACAAGTACGCCTTCGCTCCGACAACCTCCACCTTCGCCTCCGGCAGCCCGGCGGTGTACGGCACCGTGAGAAGCTTCGCCCAGGAGATGACTCACCTCATCGGCGCAAACTACTACTTCTACAGCAGCGTCAGCGGAGTCGCTATGCCTGCCGCTGCCAAAGCTGCCAGCGGCTTGAAATCGAAGGACGAAATTCTCGCAGCGTTGAAGCAGAGCTTTGCCTTTGCCCACGCGCAGATCGCGACGATTACACCGGAGAATGCATTTCTGGGAATCGAGGGCGCCGACGGCATCCACACGCGTGCCACCCTCGCCGCGTTTGGCGTAGCCCATGGATTTGATCATTACGGACAGATTGTGGAGTACCTTCGCATGAACGGTGTAGTGCCGCCCGGCAGCAAATAAGCCGCAGTAAGCCTCAGCCAGGCAGAATGCCCCGCCATTGCGAGTGGCGGGGCATTCTGCGTTGTACTGCCATACGGATCAACCAGTTTCCAGTCTGCGCGGTCATCGGGCGGCCGTCGAAGAAGCGCTCGCTGTTTTATGCTCGGGCAGTGCCCAGGCGAACAGGACGCTTCCGCTGCCAGTCAGCACGTATTGCCGTCCATCGAGTTCATACGTTTCGGGAGAGGTCTGCATAGGCGAACCCGTGCCCACATGCCAGAGCGTCTTGCCATCTCTGGTGTCGAGCGCAAGCAGATTGCCGCTCGCATCGCCGGTGAACGTGAGCCCGGAGTCCGTAGTCAATACACCGGCGCCCGAACCTCCCTTGCCGACGTCGTGGCTCCATCGGATCTTTCCCGTCTGGAAGTCGATCGCCTCGATTACCGCCTTCCCCCACAGACCATAATCTGCGCCGGCCCAGCCGTAGACGCCGTCTGCGGGCTTTGCGAAGTAGAGGCTGTAGCTGGGATGAGCATTGACGATAAACAAGCCCGTCTTCGGGTCGAAGCTCGGAGAGCGATAGTTCGTGAGACCGGATTCGTCAGGCGCGATAAGGCGTCCGTCAGGAGCAGGCTCCTTGGCAGGATTCGGAATTGGGCTGCCCTGCTTGTCTACTCCGAGAGACCAGTTGACAGGACCGTACGTGGTTGTCAGCAGGTTTTTGCCGTTGGTCCGGTCCAGAACGAAGAAGTAGCCGTTCCGGGAGGTCTGCACCAGCATCTTGCGCCGTTCCCCGCGAAACATTCCGTCGACCTGCACGGGAGTCTCAACCGCGTCCCAGTCATGCGTGTCGTGCGGAGATGCGGAGAATCCCCACTGAAGCTCTCCGGTATCGGGATTGAGCGCAACGATGCTGCAGGTCCAGGGATTGGGCCCTGGGCGAGTCGAACCGTTCAGAACCGGCGTCGGATTTCCTGTGCCCCAGTAGAGAAGGTTAAGGCCGGGATCGTAGGTGCCCGTCATCCAGGTAGTTCCGCCGGTCGTCTTGCCTGGCGTTCCAGCCGGCGGCGTCGAGAGCCACTGCCACTGCTCTTTGCCAGTCTCCGGGTCAATCGATTTCAGAAAACCGGGCAGGTTGTCGAAGTCACCGCCAACTCCGACGATCACATGATTCTTGACCACAATCGGAGCCAGCGTCATCCAATAGCCCTTCTTCTGGTCAGCGATCACGACATTCCAGCGCACCTTGCCGTCTTTCGCATCGAGCGAGATCAGGTGGCTGTCCGGCGTCACAAAGAACAGCCACCCCTTGTACATCGCCACGCCGCGCTGACCAATATGATTGCCGGGATTGGGCGGATTCGTGAAGTGCCAGAGCATATGTCCCGAGCGCGCGTCCACCGCCCAGACATTGTCGGGCACCGTGAAGTACAGGACACCATCCACCAGCAACGGAGAAGACTTGAGCGTAGCCGGTTGGTTCGTTTGAAACGCCCAGGCGAGGCCAAGGTTCCCCACATTGGTGGGCGCAATCTGCGTCAACGCGCTATGACGCCGCCCCGAGTAGTCACCGTGATATCCGGGCCAGCTGTTAGCCGGAGGATGGATCAGTTCTTCATTCGTGAGGTTTTGCGCCGTCAGCGAAGAGGGGCAGGCGGCCAACAGCAGCAGCGCGCTCGCGGTAGAGAGCAATGACAGACAGGACCATTTCAGCAGCTTCATAGGAATCGTTTACCTTCTCAGACGAGTACGTCCGGCGACGCGAAAGGCTGACTAGCGCAGTGTTTGTATGTACGCCATCAGATTGTGGATGTCGTCGTCGGTGTACTTGGGAAACTGCTCAACGTGAGCATCGGCAGGCGAATCGACTACGAACTTCACGTTGGTCGTAGGCCAGGAGTGATAGGTGCCGTTGGCGTCGCGCAGCCCGATGGTGAACTCGTCCTGGTATTCGAGGACGCCCGAGACCTTGCTGCCGTTAGGAAGGGTAACGGCCACATGGCTCTTGGCATTTTTCTGATAGAGCATCTGCTCTTCAAGCTGCAGACCTTCGAGCCGCGAGGCGATGCCGGCAAGATCGCCAGTCGCCGAGTGGCACCGGGTGCATCCGCCGGCTCCGTCGAAGTAGCGCTTGCCTTCCGCGACATTGCCGGTCTGAAGGTCCGCGACATCGACGCCACGCCGCCCGCCGGGTGCCGTAGCAGCCTTGCTGGCTTGCTCGTGAATCCAGGCAGCGAGGCTGGCCATCTCGTGATCCGAGAAGACAAAGGCAGGCATCTTGGTTCCGGGAACTCCGTTGCGCACAATCTCGGAGATTTTGTTGCCTCCGATATCGGTTCGCACTAGGCGCGACCGGGTGAGATCAGGTCCGCTTTCGCCTCCAGCGGCATCGCGTCCATGACAAAAGGAGCAGTTCTGCTGGAACAGCGAATTGCCGGCGTCGGCCAGCGTGGAAGGATGAACCGCGCTCGACGGCTGCGAAGCCGGTGCGGCCGTCGCAGGAGCAGGCACGTTCGAGCTCGTAAGCAGGTGAACCAGTGCGGTCAGCTCCGTACCCTGGATATCCGGGAACGCGGGCATGGCGCCCTTGCCGTTATGAATTCTCTGGATGATCTGCTGCTCGTTCATCTTGCTGCCGACCGCCACCAGGGAAGGAAACGTCGGAGGATTCCCCTGGCGCTTGTCGCCATGGCACATGGCGCAGTTTTTGGCATACGACTTTGCGCCCAGCGCATCGTCAGCCGTCGGCTGCTTGTCGCCGCTCGTCGAGGGCGCCTGCGTGGCCTTGTTCGAAGTCGATTGCGTGCTGTTCGTCGCAGGCTCCTGCACGCTGCCAGACGATGCATGGACCGAAATCTCTCTACCCTGCCAGGCGATCAATCCGGCAAGCGACACTAGAAATGCTGCGGTTCGTAAGGTCTTTCCTGTCACGTTTGCCGTTCCTGTTTTCATGGTCGTGATTCTCGCCTTTGCCTGAGAGATGCGCTTATGGGATGCGATACATAGCAACCTGCCGCCTGGCAGGAAGACTCCGTGCTACACCCACCAGGCTGCGACGGGTTGTTCTTTCAAGATGATCTCGTTCAAAAACCCTGCTGCCTTGTTGAGGCCCTCTTCGGGAGAGAGCAGGCTGTCTTCATGTTCAATGGAAAGCACATTGTCGTATCCATACATGCGCAGCGTGGAGACGAATTCCTTCCACCACTCCGCGCCGTGGCCGTAACCGCAGGTCCGGAAGATCCATCCACGATCGCGCTCCTGCGTGTACGGCTTTGTGTCAAGCACGCCGGTCTTGATGAGATTGGTGGGGTACATCTGTGTGTCCTTCGCGTGGACATGAAAGATGGCGTCGCCCAGAACGCGAATCGCCGCAATAGGATCGATCCCCTGCCAGAACATGTGGCTTGGATCATAGTTGCAGCCGATCGACGGACCCGCGATGGCCCGAAGTTTCAACATCGTCTCCGGGCTATACACCACGAAGCCGGGATGCATCTCGATGGCGATCGAGACGCCGTGTTCCTTAGCAAAGGCTGCGCGCTCGATCCAGTACGGTGCGACCACCTCGTTCCACTGCCAGTCTAGTACCTCAAGATACTCGGGCGGCCACGGGCACGTGACCCAGTTAGGAGACTTCGCATTAGGAGAATCGCCAGGGCAGCCTGAAAAATCCACGACCACCGGAACCCCTAGCCGCTCGGCCAGCAGGATCGTGTCGCGATTCACCTCTCGGGCCTGTCTTGCCTGTGCGGCATCGGGATGCAGTGCATTGCCATGACAACTGAGAGCGCTGATGCTCACGCCCTGATCCTCAAGCGTGCGCTTGAAATCCTTGAGCTCTGCAGGATGATCGAGCATCGAAAGCTTGCAGTGTGCATTGCCGGGATAATTCCCCGTGCCCAGTTCGACCGTGCTGATCTGGAGCGCCTTCAGCTTTTTGAGAACGGATTCCAAAGGCAGAGAGGACAGCAGCGGCGTGAACACCCCAAGTCTCATGCAGTGGCTCCGATCGAATGGGTATGTCGACGTGCTGCTTTCAATGAATGCTCTCTCTCGCCTGCTGACTGCCGGCATCTTTCACAAAGCCGATCGAAACCATGAACTGGAACAAAGCGCCGTCTCCAGCGAAATTCTCCCGATTGAAAATCTATATCGCCATCGAAACGTTCGTCAAAGCTTTCTCAAGGAACGAACGGGATCGACTCGCTACGTACTCCACGGAATCTATAGTTTCGTTGATGGAACGATCAAATGACGCACGCTCCGGCTCCCATACTCCGCATGGCGCTCAATTATTCGCGCCTGAACATTCCACTGCTTGCCAGACTCCCCCCGCCTGATGACTCTTGAGCATCGCGTCAACCAGGCAGGTGGAACGATACCCGTCCTGGAACGTCGGCAGCATCGGCGACTTCGCCTCCGGCGCGCCGCCCTGAGCGATCCACTCATAAGCGTCCCGGATCAGATTGAGGAAAGCGTCCGCCCAGGACTCCTGATGGCCACCTGGCAGATGAACATAGCGCCGTACCTCAGGCAGCACCAGCGACGGGTCCTTCGGCAGAATGTCGTTCGGCTTATCATGGTGGCCAATCCATAGCTCGTTCTGCTGCTCCTGCCGCCACTTCAACGAGCAGCCCAGGCCATTCAACTCAAGTTGCAGATCGTTCTTGTGGCCCGGCAAAACCTGGGCGACCGAAAAGCTGCCCTTCGCTCCATTGTCGAAGCGAAGCAGCACGCTCGCAAGATCCTCGGCGTGTACTTGCACGGCCACGCGGTCCGCGGCTCGCCTGGTCGCGAACGCTTCCGCTGAGCCGCCCGAGGAATATCTCACAGGAATCACCGTGGTGAGATCCGCCAGCACGGAGACGATCTTCTGGCCGGAAACATGTTCCGCGAGATCGCACCAGTGCGAGCCGATATCTCCAAGCGCGGAACTCATACCGCCCTTGGCCGGATCCGATCTCCAGGAGTAGACGTTCGCGTCCGTCATCCAGTCCTGAAGATAGTGGCCATGAACAAAATGGAGTGCTCCCGTGTCGCCGCGCGCAACCATGCTTCGCGCCTGCTGCACCAATGGATTGCCTCGGTAGTTGAAGGTCACAACATGCGCGACCTTCGCTGCAACAGCGGCATCGCGCAGCTGACGTGCCTCCACAGCGTTTACCGCCAGAGGCTTGTCCGAGATAACGTGCTTGCCTGCTTTGAGAATAGCCAGAGAGACCGGAAGGTGAAGATGGTTCGGCGTGGTGTTGTGAATCACCTGCACATCCGGATCGGCAATCAGCGCGCGGAAGTCGCCGTACGCACGGTCCACCTTGTACTCGCGAGCTTTCTTGTCGGCTGACTCCTGCGACGACCCGGCGATCGCCACGACATCAACATCGCCCAAACGTCGCACTGCATCGACGTGGTGCGCGGCAACAAATCCGGGACCGATCAGCCCCATTCCAATCTTCTTCATAGTGTTCTATCTCAGAAACTTCGTTGCTCAAGAAGCATGGCTGGACTGAAGTAGGCGTGTGAGCGTAGAACCGTTCCCGAATGTCAAATCCACTGCTTGCCTCGCCACGCCAGGCATTTCGATCTGCGGTATGCTCTCACCAAAGCCGTCCGGCCCTCGCTGGCCTCTTCTTCGTTCGCACCACGAATTTTATCGCATACCGGCCCGCACAGAATGTCATTCGAGAAACTATTTCTGCTCATCGCTCATTCACGATCCCCGCGGTCTTGAGAGCGCGCTTCTCGGTATCGAGCGCCGTCGCCTGCAGCTGTTTCACGCGTTCCATCATCGCCTGCGCGTCCTTCGAACGCCCTTGCGCCCGATAAGCTCGCGCGAGCAGATAGAGCACGCCCGAGTCGTCCGGGTTCAACGTGTTCGCTTTCACCAACAGAGGAAGAGCCGCAGCGGAATCGCCCAGTTCAAGCTCAGCCTTCCCCATGTAGAAGTAGGCCGCCCAGGAATCCGGTTCAAGCTCCTGCGTCTTCTTCAAATAGACGAGACCGTCCTTGAACTCATTCGCCTGAACCAGAACGGCGCCAAGAAAGTAGTAAGCGCTCGGGTCATCGGGAGCTGCCTGAATCGCAAGTTTCAACTCCTTCTCAGCCTCCTCATTCTGGTGCGCTCCAAGGTACGATTTTCCAAGTTCGAGATGGGCGCCGGGAAAATCCGGATCTTCATCCAGAACAGATCGGAACGCCTGCACCGCCTCAGGAAAGCTGGTGGCGTCGTAGTACGCCTTCCCTAGTAAAAAATTCGCCTGCGCTGGTGTTGTACTGCTTGCAAACAGACTGGTAAATACATCTTTAGCCTTCTGCGTCTGCCCGGCCTTTGAATAAGCGATTCCCAGGAGATAAAGAGCTGCGGGGTCCGCGTCTTTACCCTGGGTAAGCGGCTCCAACAGCTTAATACCAGCCGCAGCCTTGTCCGTCGAGGTGAGACACGTGGCGAGCAGCATCGTCGCCTTGTGATCGGACGGGTCTTCCTTGTGAAGTTGCTGAAAGTAAGGCAGCGCCTGGTTGAAGTCTTCCTGCTTGAGATAGGCAAGGCCCAGGTCGAGCTGAATCTCGCGCGTCTGCGGTCTTAGCTGGAGCACCCGCTTATACGTCTCGATCGCCTCCGCGACGCGATGCGTCCGTCCATACAGGACACCCAGATTCGCCAGCGCGCTTACATTGCGCGGGTCAGCTTTCAGTACGTTGCGAAACCCAGCCTCTGCCTCAGGATATCTTCCTGCATTCAGTGCTTGCACTGCCTCTTCGAAGGTACGGCGAATCGTGCTTTCGCTCGTGGTCGCTTGGCTGGCCGCGCTCTGGCCTCCCGCATACGCGCAAGTGCCGCATCCGAAGAATGAGGAGAGGAGCAAGACTAGTACAGGGATGGAAGAGACAGGCTTCATCGAGGGCTTTGTAGTGAATTGATAACGCCGAACTGCGTCTCCGCACAGCGCGCATCGTGCATAGGTCGTTCGCAAAAAGAAGACCGGGTTCATTGTGACATGAACCCGGCCGATTATGTTGCTGGAGAGCTTAGAAGTAGAACTTGCCTCCAAGCTGCAGTTGGCGAGGATCGCGCGTTCCGGTGATCTGGCCCGAGCTGCCCGCATTGCTGCCGCCGAACGAGTTGCCCGGCTGCGGGGCCGACAGACCAGCGTTCATTGTGCTCCACTGGGTGTGATTGAAGACGTTGTAGGCCTCCACTCTCAGTTGGAACCGTACGGACTCCGTGATGTTCAGGTTCTTGTAGACCGATATGTTGTAATTATCGACCCCGGGCCCATAGAGGCTGTTGCGCTTGTAGTTTCCGTAGCTGCCATTGACAGGAGAGGAAAAGGCTGCCGGGTTGAACCACATCGGTGTCTGATCCAGGTGACCCGGCTTGATCCTGATCGTCCCGCCCGTGTAATCGGGACGGATGTGGCCGAAGCCGCCGTTACCCAGGTTGCCACTGGCCGTAAGATCGCACGCGTCACTGGTCGTTGTCGTCTGTGTCAAGCAAGGGCTGCCGCTCCAGTATTGCGAAACGCCCGAAATCTCCCAGCCGCCCGCAGCGTACTCAACCAGTTTGCTATGGCCCCGGAAGTCAGGCAGGTTGTAGACATACTGGATGTTCGCCACGTTGCGCCGGTCGAATCCGGCAGGCGCGTAAAACGCCTTCAGGTTGGTGTAATCCGGAAAGATGTCCGTCTCGCCGTCGTTGTCGACCAGGTCAATTGCCTTGGAAAACACGTAATCGGCGTTTACCGTGAAGCGATTGCTGAATCTGCGTTCGACGTGGAACTGCACGCTGTTGTAATGGCTGGATGCGCCAAACTGGTTATAGTGAATGGCGTTATACCCCTTGTACGGATAGATCGCCTGAATCACGTTATTGACGGTCGAAAGAATGGGCGTGTTGGTAGTGGTTCCCAGCGGCAACTGCTGCAGTTCCTGGTTGTAAAGCTGATGCCGGCTGAAGTTGCCTACGTAAGTAATGTCCAGACCGATCTTGTACGGCAGTTGCTGCTGGATGCCGATGTTATAGCCATTCGTCGTCGGGATCTGACCTGCCTGATTGGACGACAGCACCGTGCTTGCCGGCGACAATGGCGCTCCATTCACCAGTGACGGCGATAGATTCGCGATGTTGCCGCCATAGAGAGTAGGCGTGTACACCTGCGGAGGATTGCTGATGCCTCCAAAGTTGAACACGTTCTGCTGGTAGCGCTCGTAGAAGATGCCGTAGCCGCCGCGGAGAGCCGTCTTGCCATCTCCAAAGAGATCGTACGCAAAGCCGACGCGTGGCCCGAAGTTGTTGTAGCGATAGTTCAGACCGCCCTTCGGTAGTCCTCCCTGCCCTTCCTGGATCATGCCGTTGTAGGGGTTGCCGGAACCGGGGACGATTGTGCCCTGGGTGGGCGCTTGTCCCGGAGTGTTTGGCGCAGTGTTGATCGAGACCGCATTCGCAGGGTTATACGCATACGGCTCGAAGTAATACTGATGGAAGGGGAAGGTGGTGTACGTCGGTCCAATGAACTCGTAACGGATACCGTAGTCGAGCGTCAGCCTTGGAGACACCTTCCACGTGTCCTGTGCATACCCTTCATATTGGAAGAAATGGAAGTGGCCGTAGGCATAGATGTCTGACTGGCTTACGGTCGTGTAGTTGCCCAGCAGCATGTTTCCGACGCCCGAGTTGCTGTTGTTTGCATTCTGGTTGCTTGCTGCAAAGTTGAAGCTCGGTTGCTCCTGCCAGGTGCCTTCCTGTCCGTTCTCGTTCAGGTCGCCGAAGATACCGAACTTGATCACGTGGTTTCCAAGAACCTTGGTCACGTCATCGGTTAAGACGACCGTGTTGCCGGTCGAGGTCCAGCCAGCAGGGAACATGCTGGTGTTAATGTAGCCGTCTCCGCTGTTGATCAGTGGAGCGAGGTTGTGCGTGTTCGTAGAAGGATAAAGATCGTTGAAGCTGTAACCGAGCGTCGCCTTATCGAAAAGAGCAGGAGACGTGCCCGGAAGGATATCGACCACCTGATCCAGATGTAGCCAACCCACAGTCACATCGTTGGTCAGAGTAGGCGAGATCACATTAACCAGGCTCCAGGCATAGCTTTTACCCGGCTTCTTGCGATACATCGGATAGACCGGAAAGCTTGGACCTGAAAAGATGCCGAAGCCCTGACTCTCCTGCTGCCGGTCATCGACATAGCGGAAGAATGCGTTCGCCTTGGGACCGAAGTTGTAGTCCACACGCGCCACGTACTGGTTTTTGTAGAAGGTGTAAGTATCCTGGAAGTTGATCTGCTGCTCATCCCCGAAGCCGTTGTTATACACAGGATTGTTGAACGACCCCCGATACCCGGGCGTCACGTTCTTGATAATGGCTGCATATTGGCTTGAGAACTGGCTTGCGGGAATGATGTTCCCCTGGTACACCGTCCCCGTCTGCACTTCCCCGTATTTGTTGTACTTGATGGTTCCCGGAACAAAAACGGATCCGTTCCTCACTGGATTCCCGGATGTGTCGACGATGTTCGTACCGGTATTGGTGCCGCTGAAGGTCTGCTCAAATCCGGCACGGTAGGTACTGGAAAGATCGGCCTGACCGTTGGGCGTCCCAATCCCCAGGATTGCTGGGTTTGGCATCGTGTAGAACGTGCCGCCATTCGGCCTGCTGGCGCGTGTCCCTTCGTAATTGAAGAAGAAGAACGCCTTCTTGTTGCTGCGCGGCGAGATCTTGGGAATCGGGATAAACCCGCCAATGTTGCCGCCGAACTGGTTAAAGTGGAGGACGGAGCGGGCTTTGCCGTTGTGGTTGCTGAACCAGTCATTCGCGTCGAAAGCGGTATTGCGGTCAAATTCATAAACCGTACCGTGGAAGTGCTCACCGCCGCTCTTGGTATTGATCAGAATGGCGACACCCGGGCTGCGGCCATACTCGGCGTTGAAGTTGCCGGTCAAGGTCTTGAACTCACCGACAGCGTCGATGCTGAGGTCCGTATACTCTCCGTCGTTCGCGCCTACGTCGGTGTTGATCACACCGTCGAGGAAGAAGTTATTCGCCGTACCGCGCATTCCATTGACATAGAAGTCATTCGTCTGGTTGAACACCAACCGGAACTGGGAGGAGTTGTTGGTGACTACGCCAGGCAGCGTCGTGAGCAGTGATTCAAAGTCGCGCCCATTCAAGGGCTGCTCCAGCACCTGACGGGGGGATACGACCGCAGAATTCTGCGAACTCTCCGTCTCAACCAGAGGCTGCTCCGCGCTTACCGTAACCGTCTCAGAAGCCTGCCCGACCGATAGAGTGAGGTTTCCCACCCCGAGATCCTGCTGCTGGTCGAGCACAATGCCGGGGCGGTCCAACGCCTTCATTCCTTTAGCACTGACCTTGATCTCATAAGTCGCCGGCGGCAGGTCGAGGGCCCTGAACAGGCCGCCTGCGTTCGTCGTCGATTCTCTGGTGATGCTGCCCGTGCCCTGGTCGATCACCTGGACACTCGCTCCGGGAATAACAGCGCCTGCCGAGTCAACGACTGTTCCCGTGATCGACCCCTGCTGGGCCATCAACTTCGTGCCCGGAAAGAAGATCACCGCCAGCGCGAGGACCAGCAACGGCAGAACCACGGACCGGTTCAGGCTGCTGCATCGCTGCTGAAGACTTCGGAAGAGGGAGCCAGCCGTGCGGCCCCGGTAAGTTGTCTGTTTGCGGTCTGGAGTGCTCGAAGCCGCTCGTTTGCTAAACCTTGTGGTCGGACCTTTCGGCGAAACTGCGATGTCGCTGTTGTCGACCGAGCCACAGGTGAATAGAGGTGTGCTCATGGTTCTGCCTTCCTGGAAAGTGCTGAAGTTGGAGGAAACACGTGAAACGCTTTTTATGTGTGGAAACTGTACCGGGGGCAACTATAAGAATGGGGAACGCGACTGTCAATGATATTGTTATCATGCCCAGCTCAGCAGAGATATAATCCAAATCATCAAGGATATATATTGGTCGGCGAGCAGGCCGGGGACAGCAGATGCGGCCCTGTTTTCAACAGGTTGTGCCTGTCAGAACGAGGATACCTCAAACGATAATTCTGATATGCCAGATTTTGATCAGATCTGAAGCGACAGGGTCGGGCCGCTCCAGATAGAACGCGGGCTGCCGTTCGGATCTCATACCCGATCACCGGCCCGTCGGCGAGGATGTCTTATCCCGCCCCTCCAAAGCCTCAGCGATGGCCCGCTCTGCCAAAGGAGACATGACGGAATAGCCCTTCGCCGTCGGATGAACGCCGTCGAAGGAATAGCCCGGCAGCATGGCGCCTGCGTCATCGCTCATCGCGCTGTAATAGTCGAGATAAATGTATCCGTTGCGGACGCACAGGTTCCGCAACCAATGATTCAATTCGCGAATCTCCGCCACCGGCTGCACCTCCGGCTTCCACGGATAGGCGTAAGCCGGCGTGATCGAGGCCAGCACCACCTTGATTCCGCTCTGTTGCGCAATCCAAGCCATGGATCGGAAATTGTCTTCAATCATCTGCGGTGTCGAAGGACCGGTATTGCCGGCGATGTCGTTGGTCCCGGCAAGAATGACGACTACAGCGGGATTCAGATGCACAACGTCCTGCTGAAATCGCACCAGCATTTGGGGTGTGGTCTGGCCGCTGATGCCTCGGTTTACATAAGGCTTGCCGGGAAAGAATGCCCCTGTCCCCGCACGGCGCCCCCAACCGTCGGTAATCGAGTCTCCGTAGAAAACCACCCGTTGCTCACCCGCACTGACAGGCGGAAGCGCGGCATTCTCCGCGCGGTACCGGTCGAGCGCGGCCCAGTCCTGCAGTTGGGCCCGCATATGCTGAAGCTGCGCTGCATCGCTGCTTCCAGACAACGGCGTTGCCTTCCCCGCCGCGTCAGCGCTCGGAGGCATTGTTTGCGCAAAAAGCTGAACCACGCTCAGCAAAACAGCACATCCGCAGATGAGAACTCTCTCTTTCATTCTTCCCCTCGCAAAATCAGATCTCTCCCTGCATGCGCCCGCCGCACCGGCTCCGAACGATGTACCTTGCCGGGCTTCCATTGCTTCTGACGCCAGCGCAAAGGACTCTCTCCCCAAAACTGCTTGTAGTTCCGCGAAAAGTGAAACGGATTGAGAAACCCGCACTGGTCTGAGATCTGCGAGAGAGGAAGTCCCGTGTTGAGAAGCAGGTCAGACGCAACTTCCAGGCGCTTCCGATTGAGTTGCTGCATCGGAGTAAGACGTCCGGCTAAGCGGCAGATCTTCAGCAGATGTTGTTGCGACACGCCCGCTCCCGCCGCCAGGTCCCCAAGCGAAAGCGGCTTCGCGTAGGCATCTGCGAGCAACGCGTCCAGCGTATCCAGCACAGCATTTGCCGCAGTCGGCGGCCTGATCCTGCCGAACGCAGTCGAAGCGAACTCGCACAACAGCGCAAGTGCCAGGCCCAGCGTCAACCCGCTTTGGAGAAGACTCTCGCTCTCGCGCTGCGGCGCAGGCTGACGGAGCATCTCGAGCATCGTCGACATCCGGCCAAAGAAGGGAGCAGGCACTGGAGGATGGCTAAGTTCACGGCACATCGCGGGTGTCATCGCGCTCGGCGCCACCGCTACCCAACTGTGACGAGTGTCGCAATCCGTTGCAAAAAAGAACTGCTCGCGGTGTCCCGGGCACAGCAGGATGCCGTGCTCCTTCGACACCTCAACCACCTTCCGGTCAACCTCGATCCGCAACGATCCCTGACGCACGACGATCAGCTGAAAGTCCGTCTGGGTTCGTGGACCGAAGCTTCCCCCAGGCTTGTGCAGCAGGTCGCCGGCCATCACAGGCCCGCGACGAGAGCGCGTATATCCCGGGGAACGTTCGATCGGCCTTATGGTCATGACTGCATCCTTGAACCAGCGCCTCGATCGGGGCGGTCTTCAAAAACTGGAATATCGTCTTCATGACACAGTGGCTTCGGCATATCGTCCGGGTATTATCCGAGGCTAATAATCTCATGCGCGAATTCCCCGGAAGGAACCGGTGGAAACAGCATGAATTGCAGCCAATTCTAACGCTCTCAGCACCTGGATGCGGACTTTCAGCACGAACCCAGGGCTGGCAAGAGGAATTGTCCACCAGGTCGCGCCTGAGACAAGCGTTTATCTAAATGTCAAGTGCGCATCGAAACGGCTGGCTCAGAGGATGTCCAGACGAATCGTCTCAGAAAGACCCGGAAGAGTCGACTTGCCCCATCGGGCTCTCAGCCTGGCATGACAATTAGAATGCCGCAGACACCTGCATAGGCTCCAACGCATTGGTCCGTCCATTCCAGACACCGAATCACGAATTCTCGCGGGTCGTCGGGATCCTGAACCGGCACATTTCGCGCCGCTCAAATCGAGACACCAACACAAAGAGGAACGTCCAAATGGCGTAAACGGATGTGACATCCCCGCGACCCCGTTACAGGCAGGGAACAACCGTTTGTCTAGGCCACGGAGATCGATTATTTTCCTTGACAGCCCAATGGCGTCGACACTAGGATGACTCGGCAACTTAACATTGATTTTGCAGCATCCCAGAGCGTCCTCTGGCTTCATGGATTCAACGAACTGCAAGAGCCGATATCCCGGCTTTGTTGTCTAGATGAAGCTTAACCGCGATCCCACCCATTCAGAATGGGTTCCAGAGCAGCAGGAACCGACTGAATCCTACCGCTCCCTGACCTGGCGGCTCAACCTGCCGCTGTAACCCTCATCGACAGTTCATTTCGATCTAAACCTTTTCAAAACCGCTACCGAGGATCATCGATATCATGAGATACAAAGACGCAACCCGAAATCTCAGCCGCCTAGGCCAGTGCGGACGCGCGATTTTCAAGGGATGGAAACGGCCACTTGCCTTTTTGGCCCTCCTGACCCTCTTCACCTCGGCTGCCTTCGCGCAGCTCACCACCGCCGACATCCTCGGCACCGTCACCGACCCGACCGGCGCCGTGATCCCCAACGCAACGGTCACCCTCACCAACCTCGGAACCAATCAGACCCGCACCGTCCAGTCCAACGGCTCCGGAGACTACAGCTTCAACCTGCTCCCCGTCGGTCACTACTCCATCACCGTCAAGGCCAGCGGCTTTCAAGCCAACAAAACCCCGGATCTCTCGGTGGAAGCAGGTGACCGCGCCCGCAACGATGTTCATCTCCAGACGGGTTCTGAAAACACCACCGTCGAAGTGACCGCAACCACGCCGCTCCTCCAGGCCGACAACGCCACCGTCAGCTCGACCGTGACCGCGCAGGCCGTGCAGGATCTGCCTCTCAATGGCCGTAACTTCGTTCAGCTCGTTGCCCTGGTTCCGGGCGCGAACGAAGGTGCCGGAAACTCGCTCTCCAGCGGTGGCCGCCCCGACGACCGCCGCACCAACGCTGCCGGCCTCTCCGTCAACGGACAGGACGAGAGCCTCAATAACTGGGTAGTCGACGGTATCGACGACAACGAGCGCGTCATCGGAACCATCGGAGTCAAGCCCAACATCGAAGGCATCCAGGAGATCACGGTCGAGACCAACTCCTACGCCCCCGAAGCCGGCCGCACCGCTGGCGGCGTCATCAACATCGTCACCAAAACCGGCACCAACAACTTCCACGGCTCTATCTACGAGTACTTCCGCAACGACATGTTTGACGGCCGAAACTTCTTCCAGACCACCGGACGCAAGCCTGAACTCCGCCAGAATCAGTACGGCGGCAGCATCAACGGCCCCATCTTCAAGGATCGGACCTTCTTCACCTTCGACTACGAAGGATTCAAGCAGGTTCGCGGCGTCACCGACACCGGCACTGTTCCCACTCAGCAGGAGTACAACGACATCAACGGCGTCAACGGCGGCTCGCTGGCTGACCTGTTCTCCCGGACCAACAACGGTACCCTGGCAGTAGGCGGCGCGGCTGCGGTCAACCCGCTCATGCTCAAATACCTGCAGCTCTTTCCTGCGCCCACCAATCCCAATGCGGCTCCCGGTGCAGCCAACTTCACCATCAGCCCCAACATCACCCAGAACTACAACACCTACGACGCCCGTATCGATCACCGCTTCAACGACAAGAACCTGGTCTTCGGACGTTTCTCCTATAACGCCGTCAATACCTTCACTCCCCCGAACTTCGGCACCGTGAATGGCATTCAGGTCAGCGGTGGCCGTTACAACTTCGACGGTCCGGCAACCGACGTGGCCCAGCAGTATGAACTGGGTTACACCCACATCTTTACCCCGTCGCTGCTGGCCGACTTGAGAGCCGGCTTCACCCGTATCAATAATCTTTCGCTCCCGCTCAACTACGGCAAGGGTGTCGATCAGTCGTACATCGGCTTCCCTGCCAGCATGACCTCCTTCAGCCCCTTTGCAGATTCACTGACCCCGGTCTCCATCGGACCCTTCGGTGACATCGGCGACGGAGCATACGTTCCCCTGCAGGACATTGACGGCACCTACCAGTACAGCGGAACGGTAAGCTGGACCAAGGGCAACCATAACTTCAAGTTCGGCGCGGCGCTCATCCGCCGTCAGGCCCGCAACGTCCAGAGCGCCTCCGCGGTAGGAGCCTATGGCTTCAACCTTTCCAGCGACAGTATCAATACCAACGGCAATCAGGGCCAGACCCAGGACAACCAGATCGCATCGAGTCTCCTCGGCGCCTTCAACAATCAGTCTCGCAACTTCAACCTCACTCCTCCCGACTATCGCAGCTGGGAGCCCGGCTTCTTCGCGCAGGATAGCTGGAAGCTCAACTCGAAGTTGACCTTGATCTACGGCGGACGGTACGACATCTACACCCCGTTCACCGAAGCCCATAACCACATCTCCAACTACGACTACCTGGAGGCACTGGGCGATCCGGCTGCCGCCACGTCCAGCGCGTTGAAAATCGCTGGCGTCAACGGAGTCAGCAACACCGCAGGCATCGCAACCCAATACAACAACATTGCCCCGCGCATTGGGTTTGCCTATTCCTTACAGCCCACAACGGTCATCCGTGGTGGCTACGGGATCAGCTACTTCCCCGGCAACTACACTTCAAACGGCGACCTGAAGAACGCTCCGTTCACCTCCGTCTACTCGCCGCCCTGCCAATCCACCCTTGCCGTCCAGCTTGAGGCCTCCCAGGGTGCTCTTGCCGGCCAGAACCCGGCCTGCACCGGTGCAAATCCTGGAGTCATCTCGTCCACCGTGGCGATTCCGGCACCTGCACCACCAACCGCAGGTCAGCTCGCGAATCTGGCTACCCTTCCCGGCCTCGGCTTCGTGGCCGAGCAGACGAACTTCAAGAACGCCCTCATCCAGCAGTTCAACCTGCAGTTCGAGCAGCAGTTCGGCGCGAACGTATTCACCCTCGGGTACGTCGGCAATATCGGACAGCACCTGCCCGAATCCATCAACAACATTAACCAGCCGTTGCCCTTCAACGTCGTTACGAATCCCGGTGGAGCAGCTCGCCCCCTGGATGCAACCTTCATTGCAGCCAATCCAGCTCAGACAAGTTCCAATCTGGGTGGCGTAAGCTACCTGGCCTCGGAAGGCGTCTCCAACTACAACGGACTGCAAACCTCCTTCCAGCGCCGCTTTACCAAGGGCTTGGCGATCGATGCCAACTACACCTGGGCGAAGGCGCTGACCGACATCAGCAGCTACTCTCAGCAGGGCGACCAGGGCTGGAGTAACGCGCTACCCACCAACATCCGCGCAACCGAATATGGCCTCGCGGACACGGACCTCCAGAACCGCTTCGCACTTGCACTTAACTACGAACTGCAGTACGGCAAGGAGTTTACCGGCCTCAAGAAGCTGGCTTTTTCCGGATGGCAGACCAACGTGATCTCGCAATGGCAGAGCGGCAAGGTCTTCTCAATCATCAACAGCGGCGGTAACAGCAGTCCCACCAACAACGACCAGGTGGTCGAAGCCGACGGCAAGCTGCACGGCTACGGCAACCGCGCCGTCCCGCAGAACGCCGGCGGAAACGACCGTCCCAACACCATCTCCGATCCTCGGCTGGCTCACAAAACGCTGTCCGCCTTCTTCAACACAGCAGCATTTGCTCCTCAACCTCTCGGAACCATCGGGAACACCATGCGCAATGCGATGTTCGGGCCGCACTTCCGCGACGTCGACCTCTCCCTCTTCAAGAACTTCGCAGTCACCGAACGGGCGACCGTGCAGTTTCGTGTAGAGTCCTTCAACATCTCCAACACGCCTAACTTCTTCATCGCCAACAACAACAGCGGAAACCAGTCCTTCGGTAACCCGAACTTCGGCACCATCACGCAGACCGATCCTAACTACAATCCGCGTGAGTACCAGTTCGTCCTCAAAGTGCTGTTCTAACCCACTCAGTGAAAGCTGAAGCGGCGGCGGGATACATCCCGCCGCCGCTTCTTTTTGCGCCTGCTCGTCCTTCGACAACACAGCTTGATTCCGAAACCATACCAACTCCGGCGAGTTGTGGAAAAATCTGTCAAGTGCCAAATCGATGTAACTTACTCAACCTGAATGACTTATTCGATGGCCAACAGTTTATCTCAATCCTGTAAAATAAAGGTATAGGGCAGAACAGGCAAATTCTCATCCAGGGGTGGGACATCGCGGGTGGCGGTAACTCCCTATGTCTCTATATTTTAGGGGATAAGCCCTTTGCTTTCTAGATTTTGCAACGATCCGAACGGCTAAATCATTGCATACAAATGATTTGCGAACAATAGGGGGGGGAGGGGGGGTACCCCCCTCTCCCCCGACATGCGGAAACAATTGGATCCAGCAACCCCTGTATGTACGGCAGGATCAGATCACCGCAAGGATCACCCCGGCTATGGCTTGATTGTCTCTCCTACCAATGCAAACAGAAGAAGAGACCGTGCCGTGACATCGTACGTCGCGTCTGTCTCGAACCTGCCCTTCTCGGTATTGTCCTCGACGTTCGTATCCACCAGCAACTCCCACTCCCGCCCCCCTACCGCCTCCGGCAGTGTAAAGCGGACCATGTCGTGATGATCGTTGATCACCAGCAGCAACGTGGCTTCTTTTCCGCGCTGGCGTACTCCGCTGGTCTGAGCTCTTCCGTCGATCAGCATTCCGAAGCAGCGCATCCCGGTGTCGCCCCAGTTGTGGTCCTCCATCTCCCGCCCGTTTGCATTGATCCACGTAAGGTCCTTGACCCCAAGCTCTTCGTTATACTCGCCCGTCAGGAAGAGATTGCGCCGCAGAATCGGGTACTTGTGCCGATAGCTGGTGAGCCGCTGAACATACTCAACCAGATGCCGCCCCTTGTCTTTTAAATCCCAGTTCAACCAGCTGATCTCATTGTCCTGACAGTACGCATTGTTGTTACCACCTTGCGTCCGCCCGAACTCGTCGCCAGCTAGCAGCATCGGAGTGCCCTGCGACAGCAGAAGCGTCCCAAGCAGATTGCGCACCTGCCGCGCCCGCAGCCTGTTCACCTCCGGATCGTCGGTCACTCCCTCCACTCCGCAATTCCACGAATGGTTGTCCGAACTTCCATCCTGATTGTTTTCGCCATTCGCCTCATTGTGCTTCTCGTTATAGGTGACGATGTCGTTCAGGGTGAAGCCGTCATGGGCGGTGACGAAGTTGATCGACGACCACGGACGCCGCCCCTCATAGTTGAAGATCTCACCCGAGGCGGTCAACCGCTTGGTCAACTCCGATGCGGAAACCCCTCCCTTCCAATATTCGCGGACGCTGTCTCGGAATTTGTCGTTCCACTCCGCCCAGCCGGGAGGAAAGCCGCCAACCTGATATCCGCCCGGGCCACAGTCCCATGGTTCTGCAATCATCTTCACTGTGCCGAGAACCGGATCCTGACAGCATGCCTTCAGAAAGCCGCTCTGATTGTCGAAACCATTCGGCTCGCGCGCCAGGATCGTTCCAAGATCAAAGCGGAAACCATCCACATGCGTCTGCTCGACCCAGTACCGCAAGCTGTCGGTCACCATCTGGATCACGCGCGGATGACTCAGATTCACCGTGTTGCCGGTTCCCGTGTCGTTGATGTAGTACCGCTTGTTGTCCATCAGCCGGTAGTAGCTTGAGTTGTCGATCCCTTTGAACGACAGCGTGGGGCCCAGCTCGTTCCCCTCCGCGGTGTGGTTGTACACCACATCCAGGATCACTCCCAGCCCAGCTTCATGAAGCTTCTCAACCGTCGTCTTGAACTCCTTCAGTGCATAGGCGGGATCGGCCGCATATCGAGGGTCCGGAGCGAAGAACCCAATCGAGTTGTACCCCCAGTAGTTGGTTAATCCCTTCTCGAGAAGATGGCTATCGTTGACAAAGGTGTGGATTGGCAGCAGCTCCACGGACGTGACACCCAGCGACCGGATGTACTCAATCACCTTAGGCTCCGACAGACCCGCGTACGTGCCCCTCAACTTCTCCGGCACCTGGGGATGACACTTCGTAAATCCCTTCACGTGCAGCTCATACAGAATCGTGTCATCGAAAGGAACGCGGTATAGACCTGATCGGTTCTGGCCATGCCAGTCATACTCTGGATCGACAACAACGCACTTAGGCATATACGGGGCACTGTCCCGCTCATCGAAGGTGGTATCGTCGCCCGACTCCATTTGGTAGCCGAAAAGCGCAGGGTTCCACTCGATATCTCCTATATGGGCGCAGGCATATGGGTCCAGCAGAAGCTTGTTAGGGTTGAAGCGATGTCCCTCACTCGGCTCATACGGCCCATGCACGCGTAGACCGTACCGCGCACCCGGACGTACACCAGGTATATAACCATGCCAGATCTGGTTGGTGTATTCAGGCAACTCCTCGCGATGAATCTCATTCTTACCGGATTCGTCGAAGAAACATACCTCAACCTTCGTCGCATGAGCGGAAAATACGGAAAAATTTGTGCCCTTGCCGTCCCACGTCGCGCCTCGCGGGTTGGGCGAGCCCTCTTGCATCTGATTCGACATAATCTCTCTCTAATGAATCCCTAAAGTGGGATGCGGTCCAACTGCTGGATTTAGACACCTTTTTCACTAAGATGCAGGTCAGGGGCAAACCGTGCGCGAGTCTGGCGGTCCAGGCCAGGTTTTCATGCAAATCTGAGAGTAATAAGAGCGAACGAATCCCCACCAAGGAGTAGCCTGATCCCGTGAAAAAAGAAGACGACGCCGAACTTCTCTCAATTCACGGACGCGAGATCCGTGTCACTCACCCAGCCAAGCTCTACTTCTCCGCGCAGGCGAAGCTCTCGAAGCTCGACCTGGTCCGCTACTACCTTTCCATCGCGCCCGGCGCGCTCAACGGCATCCGCAACCGGCCCATCGTCCTCAAGCGCTTCGTCAATGGCGCCGAAGGCGAAGCCTTTTACCAGAAGCGAGCGCCTGCTGACCGCCCCTCCTGGCTCAGCACCGTCACCCTCTCCTTCCCCTCCGGCCGCACCGCCGAAGAACTCGTCGTTAACGACGCTGCCGGTCTGGCCTGGATCGTCAACCGTGGGTGCATCGAGCTACACCCTCACCCCGTCCGCGCCTCCGATCTGGACCACCCCGACGAGCTTCGCATTGACCTCGATCCCGGTCCCGGCGTGCCATGGCCTGATGTCTGCAAAGTCGCATTGGAAGTCAAAACGCTCCTTGACGAACTTGGTCTCCAGGGCTGGCCAAAGACCTCCGGCTCCCGCGGCATGCATATCAACGTGCGCATTGCGCCTCACTGGAGCTTCAGCGAAGTCCGCCGCGCCGCCCTCGCCCTCTCTCGCGAGATCGAGCGCCGCGCACCCACGCTCGCCAGCTCGAAGTGGTGGAAGGAGGAGCGCCATGGCGTCTTCCTCGACTACAACCAGAATGCCAAGGATCGCACTACCGCCTCTGCTTACTCAGTCCGTCCGTTACCCGACGCTCGTGTCTCGGCGCCGCTACATTGGCACGAAGTTGCGACCGCTGACCCCGCGGAGTTTACCGTCCTGACCATGCCCGAACGCTTCGCCAGGATAGGCGACCCGCACGCCCTAATGGACAACGCCGCCGGCACACTCGACTCTCTGCTCGACCTCGCCGCCCGTGACGAAGCCTCTGGCCTCGGCGACGCACCGTGGCCTCCGCACTTTCGCAAGATGGAAGGCGAAGCCCCGCGCGTCTCTCCCTCACGCGCGAAAGCAAGCGCGCCCACTTCAACTCCGAAAAAGCCGCGTACCAAAATGCCTCTCATCACTATTGCAAACTCCCAGCACGAAGTCGCGGCGCTCGCCGGCCTCGAACGTTGGAAGGCCAGCTATCCAGAAGCCGCATCTCATCTCGCGGTCGACGACATCCTCGTGGACCGCATGCGAGGATCCTCCTCCACCTGGACTCGAATTCGCGTCAACCTGCGGCACGTCCCCGAACAGCTTCGGCCAACGCAGCAGACGCCCGACCCGGATGACCAGCCGTCACGCCGCGGCATTGCAAACTGAACTCGAAAACGGTGACGCCTGAGAAACTCGAAACTCTCATCGCTCGCCGGAAAAGATGCTCATCAGCTCCTGCGGTGGCACCACTTCAAGCTGCGCATACGTGCATGCACTTGGGGCCTTGTCGGGCCGCCACCGCCGAAAATGTGCCATATGCCGAAACCGGTGGCCCTGCATGTGTTCGTATGCCACCTCCACCACGAGCTCCGGTCTCAAAGGCTCCCACGAGAGATCCTTTCCTTGACTCCAGCGGCTCTGGCCGCCCGGCATCCGTTGCCGATCGCCGCTCGCCTCACCTCCCCAAGGATGTCCCGCACCCGCGCCAGTCCGATACGGCGCGAGAAAGTCCACCAGCTCCCGCCGCTTCGCCATCGTGAAACTCGCGCACACCCCCACATGCTGCAGCGAACCCGCTTCGTCGTATAACCCCAGCAGCAGCGAGCCCACCGCCGTTCCCTCACCGCTCTTGTGCCATCGAAATCCTGCCACTATGCAGTCGCAATCCCTCTCATGCTTCACCTTCAGCATCATCCGCTTGTCCGGCTCGTATTTTCCAGAAAGCGCCTTCGCGATCACTCCATCGAAGCCTGCGCCTTCAAACCACCCAAACCAGTCCGCAGCAACGTTTGTATCCCGCGTCGCTGGGGTCAGATGAATCGGTGTTTCGACCGACACCAGCAGCCGCGCCAGCTCCTCCCGCCGCGTCGCAAATGATTCATCGCGCAGGTCGCGTGCACCCTCGCAAAGCAGGTCGAAGAACACCACGGAAGCCGGTGTCTGCTCCGACAGAAGCTTCACCCGAGATGCCGCCGGGGGAATCCGCAACTGCCGCGCGTCAAAGTCCAGCCCAGCCGTCCCCGCAATCACGATCTCGCCATCGAGCACGCACCGCTCGGGCAACTGCCTCCGAAGCGGCTCCAGCAGCTCAGGAAAGTATCGATTCAACGGCTTCGTCTCCCTGCTCTGAATCAGTATCTCGTCACCGTCGCGGAACACAATCGCGCGAAATCCATCCCACTTCGGCTCGAAGATCCACGCATCTCCCGAAGGAATCGCGTCGACCCGCTTCGCAAGCATCGGGAGAACCGGAGGCTGAACAGAGAGGACCACGGCTCATCTTACTATCCCGGACGAAGCGTCAACATCCGTACATTGATCCGGCGTAATCATCAGCGGCCTTCGTCCCGGCAGCGGTAAAATAGGCTATGCGGCGCATCTACATGGACGCCAACGCCACCACCCCTCTCCTCCCTGAAGTCTTCGAGGCGATGCGGCCTTTTTTCCTGGAGCACTACGGGAATGCCAGCTCGATCCATCAACAGGGCCAGTACGCTCGCGCTGCCGTCGATCACGCCCGCGATTCCGTTGCCAGCCTCCTGCACTGCCGAACCTCTGAAATCGTCTTCACCTCCGGAGGCACCGAAAGCGACAACCTCGCTCTCTTCGGAACCCTCAATTCCCCAGAAAGCTCGGGCGCTCACCTCATTACCTCAAGCATCGAGCATCACGCCGTCCTTAACGCCGCCGAGTCACTCGCCGCGCGCGGCGCCGGAACTCTCAGCCCCGGAATTCGGGTAACTTTCCTCCCTTGCACGGCACAGGGCCTCATCGAACCCGCCGCTTTGCAGGCCGCGATCCGCCCCGATACCAGGCTCGTAAGCATCATGTTCGCCAATAACGAGACCGGCGTCATTCAACCCATTGCCGAACTCGCAGCGATCGCCCACGCCGCGGGAGCGCTCTTTCACACCGACGCGGTACAGGCTGCAGGCAAACTCCCCATCGACCTCAGTCCAAAAGGTCCGCTCAAAGACGTCGATCTGCTCACGCTCTCAGGCCACAAGATCTATGCGCCGAAAGGCATTGGAGTCCTCTTCGTTCGCCGCAGTGTCCGTCTCTCGCCCATGTTCTATGGTGGAACACACGAGCGGCAACGTCGCGCCGGAACCGAAAATGTAACAGGCATCGTTGCACTTGGCAAAGCCGCCGAACTCGCCAGTACCTGGCTCGCTGCCACGACTCAGGCCCCGGACCACGAAGCCGGAGTCCGGATTGCAGTAGACTCGCCCACCCAACTCTCCGCCCTCCGCGACCGTCTTGAAGAAGGCATTCTTTCTCAAGTAGAAGAATGTGGCATCAACGGAGCCGGAATCAGACGCGTCTGCAACACAACGAACTTCTACTTCGATCACGTCGAAGCCGAGGCTCTCGTCATTGCACTCGACCTCAAGGGCCTCTCCGTCAGCGGCGGCTCAGCCTGTCAATCCGGTGCAACCGAACCCTCGCACGTGCTCACCGCAATGGGACTCAGCCCCGCACGCGCACGTGGCAGCATTCGTTTCTCCCTCTCCCGACTAACGACCGGAGAAGAGATCGACCGCGCGCTTGAACTGATCCCTGCCGCAGTAGCCCGGCTACGCGACCTAAGCCCCACCTGGCACAAGCCGGTCGCTATCGAAGCATGAAAGCACTGGGGTCAAGATTGCTTCCACCTGCTTGCCGCGCTGGATAACCACTCACAGATACCAGGGAATATTTACCACGACGATCCGCTGGTTCCCCTTCAGCAGAAGCAGCAGCTTCAGCAACTGCACACGTTGGTTATGCAGCGCATTCTCCCACCAGTGCCGCACCACCAGCTCCGGCAGCAACACCGCCACTTTGCGCCCGGGATTTTTCTGCTCCAGCTCGAGAATGTAGTCCATCAGCGGCGAAATGATAAATCGAAATGATGAGGAAATCGTTACCAGCTCCGGTTCCTGCAGCCCCTCTGCCTTGATCGGAGTCATCACCAGGTCCTCCCATATCGCGGCCAGACCGCCATCGTTGTCATCATCCGAGTGCACATGCACCACCTTGATATCCTTCGACAGGAGCAGTCCGAAACGCATCGCCTTCTCGGTAATCCGGTCCCAGCGCGCCATCGGAATCACAACGATCGGGGATTGCAGATTCACCACATTCAGCGGTGTCTTATCCGCCATCTCGCGATTCACCCGCGAGTAGTGCCGCTTCACCCCCCACATGATCCCGATCAGCGTAGGAACCAGCAACGCCGTCACCCACGCCCCCGCAGCAAACTTCGCAATCAGAACCACAACAGTCGTGATACCAGTTGCTACAGCTCCGAAGCCATTTACAAACATATGCCAGCCGCGGCGCTCGTGTTCTTCTCCCTTCATCCAGTGAACCACCATTCCGGCCTGCGAGAGCGTGAATGCAAGAAACGCTCCAATCGCATACAGCGGAATCAAGCGGTCCGTAACGCCGCCGAACAGAATCAGAATCAGGGCAGTGAACCCTGTCAGCGCATAGATGCCATGCGAGTAGAGCAGCCGGCGTCCCCGCAGAATAAACACGTGCGGAAGATAGTCGTGCATAGCAATCGCTCGCGCCAGCCGCGGGAAATCGGCAAACGCGGTATTCGCGCTCAAAGAAAGCGCCGCAAACACAGAACCCATTGTGACGAAATAAAACCATCCCTTGCCAAACACCGTCGTCACCAGAATGCTGAGCACACTCTGATAGTTCTTCGCATCCGGGTCCATCGCCGTAATTTGATACGCCCTCGACAGGTACGCAATGCCGAACAGCAGCACAATCAGAATCGCAATGATGATCGTCAGCGTGAGCTGGGCCTTCTTTGCGCGCGGCTCGCCGAACGCCATTACCCCGTTAGACACCGCCTCGACTCCGGTCATCGCGGCGCATCCGCTGGCGAAGGTCTTCATCAACAGCCAGATTCCAAGGTACTTTACCGTCGCGGGCAACGCTGGCGGAGGAGCCAGCACCGGGGTAGGATGTCCACCCGCCGCAATCGTCTTGGCCACGCCAACGCCAATCAGAATTAGCAGCGTGCCAACGAACAGAAAGGTCGGCCCCATGAAAGCCGATCCCGTATCCTTCACTCCACGGAGATTCACAATCGCCAGCACTGCCAGAATCGCGAGGCAGAGCGCCAGGGTGTGCGGCTGAAGCCTTTGATCTGCAGACACCAGAGCCGTCACACCCGCCGAAATGCCCACCGCCGCCGTCAGAATGTAGTCGATCATCAGCGCAGCGGCTGCT
>Ga0080006_1137556_pt1 | contig 68308 bp, 69 predicted proteins | sample RS3BMetagenome_FD_69209 | JGI IMG/M metagenome (GOLD analysis project Ga0080006, IMG submission 69209) | Ferric oxide microbial mat and aquatic microbial communities from Rainbow Spring, Yellowstone National Park, USA - RS3B (SPADES... ... | reverse complement strand
CGCACGGCACGCTCCTTCAGCTCAGGCGGGTACCGCTTCGATGCGGGGTGCTGTTGTTCCATGACTCCAACCTTTCCAAGGTTTGGAGCCTCCAGGAAACCCAGGCCGGTTCAATCCCCGCAACCGGGTGGAGGGCTCCTATGGAGTCCTGAAGGGCCTGTCACTGGTCAACTGGGGCCACGATTATCACCACTTCACGGGGCTGGTCCGCGAGACCCTGGTGGCGACGTTTGCCGTAATGGCCTACAACTTCCACATCCAGCGCACCCATGCCGTGCGCCGGGGCCTCATCGAGGGGCCGCACTCTTGGGATGAGTTCATGGCCATGGCCCATCCCACCGAGACGCTGCCGGACTCGGTGGCCGCCGCCGAGCGGGCGGCCAAGGCCGACGACCGGGAGGCCTCGCCTCGGGGACCCAAGGGCCTCGAGGTGTTGGGCACCCCACGCCACTCCGGCCCGTAGCCCCGGGCTGACCCCCTGCAGCACCAGAGGCCCATCAGGGCCTGTTCAGTCGCGCCCCGACTCGGTGAAGTTCACCGGCTCGGGGCGCTTTTGCATGCCCGGGGCCCGGCCCATCCCCCTACAGCGGGCCAGTGCCTGCGATCTTGGGCCCAGGCGCGGAAAATCCCGGCCTCCGGGCCCTGAGGGCCGGAAAACCGGGACTTCCGATACTGCATCGGTGCCTGATACGCAAACACCTGTTGGTGGCGGGGGGAGGATTTGAACCTCCGACCTTCGGGTTATGAGCCCGACGAGCTACCAGACTGCTCCACCCCGCGTCGGTGGATCACCACGATACCACTCTCTCCCCGGGCTCCGTCCAACGCGCCGGGCGTCATCCGGTGGGACCGGCCGGCCCCGGCAGGGTCCGGTCGCCCCGCGCCCGAACACGGAGATGGGTGCCGGGCCCGGCCTGCCGCCGCGTCCGCTCAGCTGCCGAGGCCGGCGATCGCCGCGGAGGCCGGATTGGTCGTCGTGGTCGTGGTCGTGCTGGCCACCGGGCCGCCCGTCAGCGACTGGACCTGCTGGAGGGCCGACTCCATGTTGTTGATGTCGGTCTGGTAGGCGCCGAGGTTGCCGCTCTTCAGGTCCGCCTGCGCCTGGTCGTAGGCCTGCTGGGCCTGGGCCAGCAGCGCCTTGGCCTGCGGCGACAGCGACGCGGACGTGCCGGTCCCGACCGGTCCACCGCCCGACGACGTGGACACCGGGGCGGAGAACAGCTTCGTCAGCGCGTCGGACAGCGAGGTCCCGATGGAGGCCGGCTGGTTCCCGTAGACGGCGATGATCCGCTGGAATTCGGGGAAGGCGTTGCGCGACGACTCGACGTACAGCGGCTGGATGTACAGCAGCGCGTTGGCGACCGGGATCATGAGCACGTTGCCGAGCAGCACCGACGATCCGTTCTGGTTCAGCAGCGAGATCTGCCCGGACACCGCCGGGGTGGCGTCGATCTTGGCGGCCACGATCGCCGGTCCGTTTACCGGGTTGTCCCGTGGCGTGACGAACATCTTGAGCTGCCCGTAGTGGCCCGGGTCGGATCCCGCCATCATGAATCCGGACAGCGTCTGGATCTGGCTGCCCGACGACACCGGGACGAACGCGTCGATGAGGTTGAACGACTGGCCCGACTCCCCCGGGATGCGCATCACCTGGTAGAGCGGCGACATCCGCACCAGCTGGCCGGTGGAGACCACCTGGCCCTGGGCGTTCACGGTCTGGGTGGTGGCGAGCGCCTGTGCCGGCTGGCCGGCGCCCGGGTCGGGCGACAGCGTCCAGGCGTCGGCCGCGCTGTAGAAGCTCTGCGCCTTGGTGATGTGGTACTTGCCGTACATGGTCGCCTGGACGGTGAAGATGTCCTCGGGGTACCGCAGGTGGGAACGCAGCTCGGCGCTCATCTTGGAGGCCGGGGTGAACATTCCGGGGAACGCCTTCTCGTAGGTCCGGATGATCGGGTCGCTCGGGTCCATCACGTAGAAGGTCATCTTGCCCGTGTAGGCGTCGATGACCACCTTGACCGAGTTGCGCACGTAGTTGAAGGTCCCGGACAGGCCGCTCCCCGAGGCCACCGCCCCCGTGTCGGCGTTCTGGGCGTACGGGTAGTTGTCGGTCGTCGTGTAGGCGTCCTGGACCCAGTCGATGTGCCCGTTGAGGAGCACCGGGTAGGGGTCGGCGTCCAGGTTGAGGAACGGTGCCGCCTTGGACACCCGTGCCTGGACCCCCCGGTCGAACATGAGGCGCGAGTCGTTGGTGATCTGGTTCGAGATCAGGAGGTTGATGTCGTTGAACCGGACCGCGAACATCACCTGGTCGAAGAAGGACGACAGCTGGACCCCGCCGTCGCCCTTGTAGTGCGTCTCGACGTTGGTGCCGTTGGCCAACTGGTAGTCGATCTCGGGCTGCTTGGTGTTGGCGACCACGTAGCCGGCGTTGTTCAGGCCGAAGTAGACGGACGGCTGGGTGACGTTGGGCAGGCCGCTGTTCGACACCGGCGGCAGTGCGCCCACCGCGAACTCGGGATCACCGTTGGAGGTGGCCACGTTGGCCGGTGACACGATCATCCCGTAGCCGTGCGTGTACTGGAGCGTCGTGTTCACCCACGAGGTCGACGGCAGGTCCTGGTCGTTCACCTCGCGCACCCCGACGATGGTGGGCGTCTCGACGCCGTTGACCGGGTACCGGTCGATCGCCAGCGTGTTGAACTGGTAGTAGGACCGGATGTCCTGGAGCTTGTCGAAGGTCGGCTGGGTCTGCAGCGGATCCCACAGGCGGACGTTGCCCAGCGTGTCGGCGTTGGCCGAGAGCTCGTTGGCCGTCACCGAGTTCGATGCGGCATAGGGGACGGAGGCGACGTTGGTGATCCCCATGGCGGCCCGGGTGGCGTCGATGTTCCGCTGGATGTAGGGGCGCTCGAGCGTGTTCTGCGCCGGGTTGACCTTGAGCGCCTGCACCGCGGCCGGGTAGATGGTGCCGGCGGTGAGGGCCACGAGGAACCACAGACCGACCCCGAGGATCGGCAGGGCCCACCCCTGCCGTCGGATGTTGTAGATGAGGAGCGCCGCCGCGGCCACCGACACGAGCATCAGCAGCTCGAGGGCGGGGATCCGGGCGTGGACGTCGGTGTACCCGGCGCCCTGCACGTACCCGTTCGACGAAAGGTCGAGGTTGAACCGGGCCAGGAAGTAGCCCACCGCCTTGGTCAGCGCGATCAGGCCGAGGATGACCGACAGGTGGGCCTTGACCGCCGGGCGCACCCGGGGCCGTGGACCCTGCATGCGGATGCCGCCGTTGAGGTAGTGGCTGAGCGTGGTGACCAGGAGCACCATGATCAGGGCGACCAGGGTCCAGTGGATCACGAACTGCTGGAACGGCAGGGTGAACACGAAGTAGGCGACGTTGCGGTGGAACTGCGGGTCCGTGGCCGCGAAGGGCGTGCCGTTGCGGAACAGGATCCAGTTCTGCCACTGGCCGATCGCCTGGGAGCCGACGATGAGCGACAGCACGACGACGACGGCCGCCCGCAGCCAGCGGGCGTAGGGACCGATGACCTCGCGGTAGCGCTTGACGAACTCGTCCTCGACGTCCACGGACGGGCCCTTGGGGGCCAGTCGCTCGGCGACGACCAGGCTCACCAGGAGCATGGCGGCGAAGATCGCGCTGAACACCAGCATCAGGCCGATCTTGATCTCGAGGAGCTTCGCCCAGACCGAGTGCAGATGCACCGAGGAGAACCACAGTGCGTCCGTGTAGAAGACGGCGAACGTGTGGAGGAACACCACCACCAGCACCAGCACGATCGCACTGAAGATGATCCACCGGCGGCCACGGTGGCTCGTCGCCTTCGGCGCCGACGGGAGGTCGCTGGGAGTTCGCACGGCAGCAGCCTAGGTGGTGCCGGGCACGAGGAGGCAGCGACATCCCGGGTGGGCGGGAGGATGCGCATGCCCCGTCGGGAACTCCTCGCCGGCGGGCTGGGCGCCGTTCAGCCCGTTGTCCTCGCAGTCCGGGCACGGCGCCTCGTCGGGAGCGGCGACGGCGACCCACTCGAGGGGAGTGCCGGTCGAGTCGGCCGCGGCCAGGGATCCGAGGGAGAAGGCCGCCACCACGTGGTCGCCGGCCAGGCGCTCGACACGCTCGCCCTTCCACTCGCGGAACGCGGAGCCCACGTGCTCGGTGACGGCCGACTCCTCCGCCGACTCCAGGCCCTCGCCTCCGGACAGGCGCTTGCGCAACGGCCCGACGACCGCTTCGGCCAGGTCGTGGGCGACGGCGACGAGCGCGTCGCCTTCGGGGCGCGGGCCGGGGGACCCGAGGAACGTGACGCCGGCGTCGGCCGCCTCCTCCAGGAGCGGCAGTGCGGCGGTGGCGATGGCGTCCACCTGCTCGGTCTCCTCGGGGAGCAGATCGGTCGACCAGGTGGTCCCCTTGTCCCGCAGGCGGTCGAGCAGGTCGTTCTGATCGTCCTGGAGCGAGCGCTTCAGCCGGCGGGCCAGTCCGGTGACGATCGGCGCCAGCAGCTCGTCCCGCCGGACCACCCGGGGTTCGCGGGCCACGGGGGGACCCTCGTCCTCTCCGGCATCGGGGGTCCCACCGTCGGCCGCTCCCTGTCCGAGCTCCTCGCTGCCGACCGGTCCGCCTTCCGCCGCGGCACCGGACGCATCCACGTCGGGGGCCTCCGGACCGCCGTGCACGTCGCCCGACCCTCCGTCCTGGGCCGCCCGCAACCGGGCGAAGAGCGCGTCCACCTGCTCGACCGGCGGCGGGCCGGCCGTCGAGTCGTCGGCGCCCAGCTCCCCCGCGTCCGCCGCTCCGGTGTCCGCCACGTCGGCGCCGCCCTCGGCCCCCGCATCCGGTGCGGCCGACGCTTCCGTCCCGGGTCCGGGCCCGGCCCCGGGCTCGGCCTCCTCCCCGGTCGCCCCGGCGTGGCCCTCGGCCTCCGCCTCCTCGGCCAGCAGCAGGGCGGCGAGCTCCTCCGGCGTCCCCTCGTCGGGCCTGGCCGCCGCCTCGCGCCCGGCGACCTCGGCGGCCAGCCGGGCCTCGTTCTCCGCGTGGAACACGTCCTCGGCGATGGCCTCGACGGCGCGCCGCACGTCGTTGACCGTCTCGGCGAGGCGCTCGCGTCCGGCACGGAGCTGGTCGATCTGCGCGTGGAGCACCTTGCGCCGACGCGACAGGTCGGCGAGCACCCGGGCCCGGAGCGCCTGGGCCTCCTCCACCATGACGCGCCCCTCGGCACGGGCCCGCTCGGTCATCTGCTCCGCATCCGTCCGCACCTTGTCGAGCGCGGCGGACACCTGCTGCTCGGTCCGGACCTGCAGGGCGGTCGACGCCGCCTCGGCCTCGGCCAGGCGCTCGGCCAGCAGCGCGTCGGCCCGGGCCTGGGCCTGCTCGGACACCTCGGTCGCCTCGGTGACCAGGCGCTCCGAGGTCTCGCTGGCCTCGGCCAGCATCCGGGACGCCTCGGCCTCGGCGTTGGCGACCACCTCGGATGCCGCGTCGTGGGCGCTCTGCAGGACGCGGGCCGTCTCCTTGCCCACCGCCGCCGTCAGCGTCGACTCGTCGATGACCGGGTTCGCGGCCCGGTGCTCGGCATCGGCCAGTGCGGCCAGCAGCTCCTGCTCGCGCTCGGCCATGCCCCGCAACCCGGTGGCGATCGACTCGAGGTAGTCCCGGACCTCGGCGGGGTCGAACCCCCGACGGACCGAGGCGAACGTGTGCCGGGCCACGTCGTCGGGGGTCAGGTGGGGGGACGAGGTGATGGTCATCCGGCGTTCCTCGGGCATGCCGGAGAGCCTACGACCGCCCGTCGTCCGAACGGCTCATCCCGCGGAACGACCGGGCCCGGCGTCGAGCGTGGTGGTCGTGGCGTGACCGCCGTTCGCTTCCAGGACGCGGAGCGCCTGGTCCAGGGTGGACACCGCGTAGATCTTGAGCCCGGGCCGGTCCTTGGACAGGGCCGCCCGGTACTCCTGGGGCGGCACCAGGAAGACGGTGGCGCCGGCGTTCTCGACGGCGACCGTCTTCTGGGGCACACCGCCGACGTCGCCGACGTTGCCGGACGCGTCCATGGTTCCGGTGGCGGCGACCGTGTGCTCGCCGGTGAGCGATCCGCCGCTGAGGGCGTCGATGACACCGAGGGTCATCGCCAGGCCGGCCGAGGGACCGCCGATGTCCGTCACGTTGATCGAGATCGGGAACGGGTAGGAGTAGTCGACCTGGTCCTGGGGCTCGATCCCCACGGTGACGTAGACGGTCTGACCACCCAGCTCGACCTTGGTGCGCTTCAGGGTCAGCGCAATCGGTCCAGGGGCACCGGTCCCGTGTCTGCGGACCGTGAAGGTGACCGTCTCCCCCGAGTGGTGCGCGGCGATCGCCTGCGAGAGCGCTTCGGCCGACAGGGTCGGCGTGCCGTCGAGGGCGGTCACCACGTCGCCGACGTCGAGCACCCCGTAGGCGGGCGTCCCGGCGAACGTGCCGGCGATCACGGCACCGGCCGGGGTGGCGGGCACGGAGTAGCCGAGGTGCCGGAGCGCCGAGGTCTTGGCCGCCGCCTCCGCCTGGTCCATCTGGAGCGCCCCCTGGGCGTCGAGCTCGTCCGGCGGTGTGCCGCCGGTGACCGCGGGGAGGGAGTACAGCGCGGTGTCGGGCTCCAGCTTGAAGAAGAGGTAGGTCAGCGCGTTCACCCGGGCCTCGCGAACGTCGGTCAGGAGGACCGGATGGGTCACCGGGTGGCTCTTGGCCGGCGGGACGGTGATGAAGGGCTGCACCGGTTGCGCCGTCCCCGGCTGGATCGCGTAGTAGTCCAGATTGATCCGGCTGGCCACCAGGGCGGCCAGGGCCAGGACGCCGAGGATCCCCCAGCTCCAGACCCACACCTTGCGGCGTCGACGGGCGCCGCGCGGCGGGCGCATCGCCACCGGTCCGAAGCCGTCGGGCGGACCCGGCGGTGGAGGTGATGGAGGAGGTGGTGCCGTCGACGGCGACGACGGCACCGTGGGGGGCGGGACCGTCGGGACCGCTGCCGGGCCCGGGACGCCGTCCGGCGCCGTCGGGTCCCGGTCCGAGGGGACACCCGGCGTGGTCGGCTGCTCGTCGTCGGTCATAGTGGTGAGGTGCAGCCTGCCACGGAACACGGTGCCGACGCCGTCACCGCCAGGCGACGCGACGTGGCCCGGGCCGGGCACGTCGGCGACGTCGGGCGGGCACGGGCCGGACTCTCGGATCCCGCTCCGGCCGTGCGGTCGACCGCCCTCGGCGCCCTCGACCGGCTGGGTGACCTCGCCGACCCCGAACTCGCGGACGGCCTGTCCGACCCGGATCCGGCGGTGCGCCGCCGGGCGGCGGAGCTGGCCGCGACCCGCCCCGGGGTGGACCTCCTGCCCGTGCTCGACGACCCCGACCCGTCGGTGGTCGAGATGGCGGCCTATGCGATGGGCGAGCGGGCGGAGTCCGGCGCCGTGCAACCGCTGGCACACCTCTCGGACGCCGCCGGCGGGCACGACGATCCACTGTGCCGCGAGGCGGCCGTGGCCGCGCTCGGTGCCATCGGCGACCCGTCCGGGCTGCACGCCGTGCTGGCCGCACTGGACGACAAGCCGGCCATCCGGCGACGGGCCGCCGTCGCACTCGCCGCCTTCGAGGGGCCCGAGGTCGAGGCGGCGCTGCGCCGGTGCCTGGACGACCGGGACTGGCAGGTCCGCCAGGTGGCCGAGGACCTGCTGGCCGTCGACTGACGCACGGTCCCGTCGGCCGGGCCGCGTGGGCGTCGCCCGTCACCTCGCGGGCGACGGACTCAGGTCTCGGCTGCCGCGAAGATCGGCCGGAGGCTGTCGAAGGAGTCGAGGCACAGCCCCGCCCCTCGCACGACGCACTCGACCGGGTCGGCGACGATGTGGACCGGCACCTCGGTCTCCTGGGCCAGGCGTTCGGCCAGGCCGCGGAGGCGAGATCCCCCGCCCAACAGGTGGATCCCCTCGTAGATGATGTCCTGAGCCAGTTCGGGGGGCGAGTCGGAGAGGCAGCCGAGCACCGTGTCGACGATCAGGTCCACCTGGTCGCGCACGGCATGGCGGATCTCGTCCGGCGTGAGCACGACCGTCCGGGGTCGGCCGGTCGTGACCTCGCGCCCGCGCGCTTCGGCCTGCATCTCCCCTTCGTACGGGAGCGCCGAACCGATGGCGAGCTTCAGCTCCTCGCCGGTCCGTTCGCTGATGGCCACGCCGTACTTCTGGCGCACGTACTCCTGGATGGCCGCGTCCATGTCGAAGCCTCCGCATCGGACGGCGCGGTAGGCGACGATCCCGCCGAGCGAGATGACCGCCGTCTCGGTCGTGCCGCCGCCCACGTCGACGACCATGCTCCCCACCGGCTCGTGGACGTCGAGGCCGGCGCCGATGGCGGCCGCCATGGGCTGCTCGATCAGGTGGGCGGCCGACGCGCCCGCCCGGCGGGCGGCCTCCTTGACGGCGCGGCGCTCGACCGAGGTGATGGCGGACGGCACGCAGATCAGCACGCGGGGCCGGTTGAGCTTGGTCACCCCGGCCCGCTTCAGCAGGAGGCGGATCGTGCGCTCGGTGATGTCGAAGTCGGTGATGGCCCCCTCGCGCAGCGGGCGCACGGCGACGATGTACCCGGGAGTGCGCCCGATGAGCTCCCAGGCCTCGTCACCGACGGCCAGCACCTCGTGGGTGCGGGTGTTGAGGGCGATCACCGTCGGCTCCTCGAGGATGACCCCCCGGCCCCGGGCGAAGACCTGGGTCGTGGAGGTCCCGAGGTCGATTGCCAGGTCCCGGGCCACCGGACCATCGTAGGTGGTCGGGTGGAGGTGTGGACCCGCCCCCCGGTGGACCGGATGCCGGCGCCGGCGAACGCGGTGGCGCCGTCCCTTCGGAGCCCGGTGTCGGTAACCTTCGGGACGTGCGCGACGAGGACCACGACGGCTTCGGCACGTCGGGCGACGAGGACGACGGGAGCGACGACGGCCCCATGCGCGGCTGGGTCCCACGGGACGACCGGCTCTGGCTCCATCCTTCCGAGCGTTCGGCGGCGGCGACGGTCCCCCGCACACGGACGGGGTCGGCCCGTCCCGGCCAGCGCGGTCCGTGGGCCGTCGGGGGGCTCGCCGCCTGCGTCGTGGTCGCGCTCGTCCTGACCGGCATGGTCGTCGCCGCCGGCGACGGTGCGCGGCCGGCGTCGACCGGCGTCGTGTTTGCCGGCGTCCCCACGACCGAGGCCGATCTGAGCCGCCTCACGACGCCCCACCGGATGGTCTCGCTGGCCTCCTCGGTGCGGGACTCCACCGTCGCCCTGGTCGTCACCACCGGCCACGGCACCCGGGTCGGGACCGGCCTCGTGGCCGAAGCCGGCGGGATCGTGGTCGCCCTCCGTCCCACGCTCGACGGGGCCCGCACCGTCACCGCGATCGAGACCGACGGGACCCGGCAACCGGCCGTCGAAGTGGGGAGTGACCCGACGACGGGCATCGTCGTGCTCCGCATCGCCGACGACCTGCCCGCCGCCGCCTTCACCACCACCGACCCGAAGACCGGGTCGGTCGCCGTGGCGATGGCCGAGGAGACCCCGGCGGGCGGCGGCGTTCCCACGGCCCGCCTCTACGCCGGGACCGTCCTCTACTCCGGGATCGCCACGGACGTGGGTGGGACGGGCGGCTTCTGCGGGACGGCGATCGCCGCCCCCCTGGCCGCCGACGACATCGGAAGCCCGCTCGTCGAGCCGTCCGGAACCGTCGCCGGGATGCTCGACTCGGTGTCCGGGGCCGGCGGATCCCGCATTGCGGTGTTCCTGCCGGCGGAGCTCGTCCGCGACGTGGCCGAACAGATCGTGTCGCACGGCGCGGTCGACCACGGCGTGCTGGGGGCGGACGTGGTGGACCCGCCCGGGACCGCCACTCCGGGGACGGGGACCGGGGCCCTGGTCACCGACGTCGCGGCCGGCGGTTCGGCGGCCCAGGCGGGCCTCGTGCGCGGGGACCGGATCGTGTCCGTGGACGGCGCCGAGGTCCGGTCGGTGGCCGAGCTCACCACCCGGATCTACGCCGACCCGCCCGGCACCGAGCTCCCGGTCACCTTCGTGCGCGACGGCACCGCCGTCAGCACCACCGCCGTACTCGCCGACTCGTAGCCGGCGGTCGACCGGCGTCGCCCCTCGGCGACCGGGCGACGCTCCGGTGGCGGGGCCGTGGCCGTAGCATGCAGGCATGGCACCGTCCGACCCGACCGATCCGGGGAACCCCTTCCAGTCGCTCCTCGGTGACCTCATGAACATGCTCGGATCGAACGGCCCGGACTCGTGGGAGATGACCCGGGCCTTCGCCCTCAACGTGGCCACCGGCGGCACGCCCGAGGCGAACGTCGAGCCGCTGCAGTGCATCCAGGTGGAGCAGCTGTCCCGCGTGGCCGAACTGAATGTGGCCGAGGCCACCGGGATGCCCGTGACCCCCGACGGCCGCCGGCTCACCTGCGTCCCGGTCGGACGGGGCGACTGGACCCTGCGCGCCCTCGAGTCCTGGCGTCCGGTGCTGGCCGAGATGGCCGCGCCGCCACCCGAGGACGCCGCGGGCCCGGCCACCGGTGCGGGCGAACTCGATCCCGCGCTCGATCCGTCCGGCGGGATGGCCGCCATGCTCGGGCAGTGGGCGTCCGCCATCGGCCCCATGTTCCTCGGGCTCCAGGTGGGCTCCGTGGTCGGCCACCTGTCGCAGCGGACGCTCGGGCAGTACCCGCTCGCCCTCCCCTGGGCGCCGTCGGACGAGCTGTTGCTGGTGACCCCCAACATCTCCGAATTCGCCCGCGACTGGAGTCTCCCCGAGGAGGAGGCCCTGCTGTGGGTGTGCGCCCGGGAGATCGCCACGAACTCGGTGCTCACCCGGCCCGTCGTGCGGGCCCGGATGGAGGAGCTGCTCCACGGCTACGCCGAGTCCCAGGCCGCCGCGCAGCAGGACCTCGCCGGCCGTCTCCGCGGGATCACCGGCGGCGACGCCCCGGGTGCGGGCATGGACCTCGAGGCGCTCCAGGGGATGTTCGGCGACCCCGAGGCGCTTCTCGGCGACCTCCTCACCCCCGAGACGCGACGGACCTCGGACCGGCTGACCGCCCTGGCCGTCGTGGTCGACGCCTACGCCGACCACATCGCCACCTCGGTCGGGGCCCGGCTCGTCGGCGCCCACTCCCAGCTGGCGGAGGCCTGGTACCGGCGCCGCACCGAGCGCGGCAAGGGCGAGGAGGCGGCCGGGGCGCTGTTCGGCCTCGACCTGGACCAGGGCCAGGTCGACCGGGGCCGTGCCTTCGTGGCCGGGGTGGTCGAACGGGCGGGCGAGGAGAGCCTGGGCCGGCTCTGGAGTGCGGCCCGCAACCTGCCCACGCCGGCCGAGGTCGACGCACCCGGCCTGTGGCTCGAGCGGATCGACCTCCCCGAACTCGACGCTCCGGACGGGGGCTGAGCGGGGCCGCGGGAGCCGGCGTCCGGCCGTGGCGTCCGGCCGTGGCGTCAGGCCGTGGCGTCCGCCGCCGGCTCCGCTGCGGCCGGGGTCGGCTCCTCCTCGGGGATGCCGAGGTCCCATTCGAGCAGGATGTTCTCGCGCTCGGCGTCGCGGATGACCCGTTCGCGGTTGCGGCGGTACTGCGGGTCGTGCGGCGGGAGCAGGACGAGGCGGGCGTTGGTCCGGCGACGGAACTCCTCGATCAGCGCCGGATCGCCGAAGTCGGACCGGACGTCCCAGTGGGGCGCGACCGGGCCGAGGTAGACGATCCGCACGTGGCCGACCGGCGGCTGCGGCTCGGCGTCCTCCTCGGGGAGGGTCGGATCATCGGTGACCGGGGTCATGGCAGTGGTTCCTCCTGGGACGTCAGTGCGCCGATCCTACCGCCGCCCGGGCGGGACGCCGTCCCCTGCCGGCCGGAGGCCGCTCCCGGACCGACCCCGGAGGCAAACATAAGAAGGCCCAGGTGACACATAAGAATCGGGTGAGGAAAGCCGCAGAACCCCCCGATTCCGCACCGTCGCCCGACCCGGGGCGCGACACTGGCCAGGTAACGGATGCCAGCGCACCTGAGGCCGGACGGGCCCGCGGCGGCGGCGGGACATCCCCGAGGATCACGGAGGATCCATGGACACGGACTGGATGGAAGTGGGGAAGTGCAAGGACCTGTCGCCTTCCATCTTCTTCCCGAGCGACGGCGTCGGCGTGCAGGAGGCCCAGCGCATCTGCGCCGAGTGCCCCGTCGCCGAGCAGTGCCTGGAGTACGCCCTCGCCGAGCGCGTCGACCACGGCGTGTGGGGCGGGAAATCCGAACGGGAGCGACGCAGGATCCTGCGCCGGCGCCGGGTCGGACTGAGCGTCGTCGGCGCACGCTCCTGACCCGACGGTGACGCCGGGCGGCGGTCGCGGCGACGCGCCGGCCGAGTGCGTCGTCAACATCAGCGAGGGGCGTGATGCCGGGGTCGTCGCCGCCGTCGCGGCGGCGGGCGGTCCGCTGGTGCTCGACGTCCACACCGACGCCGAGCACCACCGTTCGGTCCTGACCCTCGCCGGTCCGCTGGCCGACGTCGAGGTGGCGACCCGCCGCGTGGCGGCCGTCGCCGTCGAGCGCATCGACCTCCGCCGGCATGCCGGTGTGCACCCCCGGCGGGGATCGGTCGACGTCGTCCCGTTCGTGCCGCTGCGGGCAGCGGACGGATCGAGGACACCGTGGGACTCGGTGCTGGGGGCCCGCAACGCGTATGCCCGCTGGTCGGGCGACGAGCTCGGGGTCCCCTGCTTCCTCTACGGGCCCGAGCGCAGCCTCCCCGACGTCCGCCGGGACGCGTTCGTCGCACTCGCACCGGACACCGGCCCACCGGTGGCACATCCCACGGCCGGGGCCACTGCCGTCGGCGCCCGCACGGTGCTGATCGCCTACAACGTGTGGATCTCGGCCACCGGCGGCGAAGGGGTGCACCGGGAGGACGCCGTGGCCGTCGCCCGGAGCCTGGCTGCGGGCATCCGCCGACCCGGGTTGCGGACCCTCGGTCTCGCCGTTGGGGGCGGTGCCCAGGTCAGCTGCAACGTGGTCGATCCGGACCGGGTGACGTTGACCGAGGTCTACGACGCCGTGGCGCGGGGAGCGGCGGCACGGGGATATGACGTGTGCCGGGGCGAACTCGTCGGGCTGCTGCCCGACGCCGCGCTGTCGGCGGTGCCGGAGGGACGACGGGCCGAGCTCGGTCTGCGCTCCGAGGACACCATCGAATTCCGACTGGACGCCCGGCGGGGCTGACGGCCGCCCCGCCCCGGGCGCCCGGCTACGAGGCGGTCGCCGCCCGCCGCTGCATGGCGCGCTGGCGACGCAGGCGCCGACGCTCGCGTTCCGACAGTCCGCCCCAGATCCCGAACTTCTCGCCGTTGGCCAGCGCGTACTCGAGGCAGTCCTCGCGTACCACGCACCCGCGGCAGACCTCCTTCGCCTCGCGGGTGGACGCACCCCGCTCGGGGAAGAAGAGATCGGGATCGACCCCCATGCAATTCGCCCTGGTCTGCCATGTCCGCTCTTGGGGCCCGTACATCAAGGACACCATGTCCATCGCCAGACCTCCCTCCCACTCATCCATGCGGTCTCGCGAGAAGCCGCATAGCACGGATGTAACTACAGGTATGTAATCCTTCCCCATAACCGTCGGAAACGCAAGAAAAATGTGGGCGCGCGCCCGGTGCCCCCGGGAGGCGACCGACGCGCGACCGACCGGCGATTCCGGGCAGCTCCCCGATCCCGACCTGCACGCTCCAGTTGCCGGTTCTATCGTTGGGGGCGGGCCGGGGCAGGCCTGTCCGGGGACCGTGGCGATTCCGTCAGGATCCGGGCCGGAGAACAGGGGCAGCAGCATGGAGCACATCGCGACGAGACCGCCGACGCTGGGCGACCGCCTCGACGAGCTGATGTGGGAGCGGGACGAGACCTGCGAGGACGTGGCGCTGGCCGTCGGCGCCACCGCTGCGGCCGTCGGGCGGTGGGCGGCGGACCGGCTGGCACCCGATCCCGAACAGTACGAGGCCCTGGGACGCTACCTCGGTGTCGGTGTGGAGGAGGTCCGGCGCCTGGTGCTGCGCTCCCAGATGCGCAAGGTGCAGCGCGAGATCCGCGACGGCGTGGGTCCGGCCAGCACCCGGCCCTGACGCTCCGGTGCCCGGCCCCCGGGTCAGCCGGCCCGGCGTCCCCGCGACCGGACGGTCGTCTTGTGGTTGAGGAAGTCGACGAGGACGTAGTCGCCGAGCTCCCCCGGCGTGGTGGCGAACGTGCGGCCCTTGTTGATCCGTGACAGCTGGTCGACGAACCCCCACAGACCCCGGTCGGGGTCGAGCAGGAAGGTGTTGATGGTGATCTGCGCCCTGGTGCAGCGAAGGACCTCGGCCAGGGTGAGCTCGAGCGTCTCGGGGATCGGCGGGTAGTTGAAGTCGACGAAGTAGTCGAGCCCGTCGGCCGTCGGAACGATGTGCGCCGTCGGCTCCCCGTCGGTCACCAGGATGATCTGCTTGGTCCCCTGCTGGTGGGCGAGCATCTTGCGGGCGAGGATCAGGCCGTGCTGGAGGTTGGTGCCGTACACGTAGTCCCAGCTGACGGTGGGCAGGTCCTCGGGCTCGATCTCGCGGGCCACCTCGGAGAACCCGACCAGCCCGAGGTAGTCCCGGGGGAACCGCGACGAGATGAGCGTGTGCAGTGCCAGTGCCATCCTCTTGGCGGGTACGAAGTTGTCGCGCATCGGCATCGACAGCGACAGGTCGAGCAGGAGCACGGTGGCCGAGCGGGTGAGCGCCTCGGTCTCGATCACCTCGAAGTCGTCGGGATGGAGCCGCACCGGGACCCCGCTGCCGGCCCGGCGCACGGCGTTGTGGACGGTGCGCGACAGGTCGAGGTTGAACGGATCGCCGTACTCGTAGGGCTTGGTGGTCTCCTCGCGGTCGTGGCCGGTGCCGGTCCACGTGGTGGCGTGGTTCCCCACCCGGTCCTTGGTCAGCTGGGAGAACAGGTCCGACAGCGCCTGCTGGCCGATCCGGCGGGTCCCCTTCGGCGTCAGCTCGTAGCGCCCCTCGCGCTGGTCGATGAGCCCGGCCTCCTCGAGCTGCTTGGCCAGCTTCGCCAGGCGGTCGAGGGAGTCGGCGGCATCGTCGCCGAGGCTCCGGCGCACCTTGTCCAGATCTACCTCGGATAGCGAGGCCGGCGAGTTGGCCGACCGCAGATAGCCCTCGAGCTCGTCCAGGTCGCGCAGGCGGCCGGCGGCGTCGGTGCCCTCACCCATGCCCATCGGGTCGTCACCGCGGAACCGGAACCGCTGCTCCCAACCCGCGTCCGGAAACGCCTTCTGGAGGTTGCCGGCCAGCCGGTCGACCTGCCACCGCAGGTCCATGTCCTCGAGGAGGGACTCGGCCAGCCCCTGGAGCTGTGCCCGCTGCTCCGGCGACATGGAGTTCCACATGGCCTGGGCCGCGGCCATGCGGGCGGCCAACTGCTCGAGCAGTTCGTCGAGGTCCTTCGGGTCCCCCGGGAACAGGTCGCCGAACTCCTCCATGAACGAGGCGAAGCTCGGGTCGATCGGTTCGCCCGCCTCGCGCTGCTCGATCATCCGGTTGAGCGCGTCGAACCCCTGGCGCATGTGCTCGAGCTGGGCCGGATCGGGGTTCGCCAGGGCCTCGGACACCTGTTCGAAGTAGGTCTTCGCGACCTCCTCGCGCAGTCGCTCCAGGAGCGCCTCGAAGTGTTCGCGGGCCTCGGAGGACACGAATTCGTAGTGCTGCAGCGAACGCACCTGGCCGGCCAGGTCGTTCGGCAGCAGGTCGAGCTCCATCCGGCGCTCGGCGGCGACCTGGTCGGTGACCTCCTGGCGGCGCCGGTCGCCGGAGTCGCGGGCATCGGACTCGAGGCGCTCGATCCCGAGCCGCTCCTCGCGCAGCACCTCCTGGAGCTCCTCGGCGATCTCGGTGAAGGCGCCGCCGAGGTCCCCCTGCTCGAGCAGCTCCTCGCGCTCGGCGCGCAGCCGGTCGAGCAGGTCGCGCAGGCCCTGCACCTGGTCGCCGTCGGGAGTCTGCCAACCCCGGTTCAGCATCCGCTGCAGCGCCTCCTGCAGGTCACCGTTGGCGAGCAGGTCGTCCGTCAGCTGGCGGAGGACGGCGTCGGCGTCGTCGGCCGCCGACTCCTGGGAGCCGTCCCACCGCCGGTAGTCGTAGCGCCAGGTCATCCCCGACCCCGATAGGTCGCCCGGGGACCGGCGGCCTCCTTGTTGAGGCGCTTGGTGAGGTGGAGCCCCTCGAGGATGAACTCGGTGGCGCTCGCCACCATGGCCGGGTCCTCGGATCCGCCGGTCAGGGCCAGCACCGGGGCCGACAGCGCCGGCACCCGCTCGAGCGTCTCGGCGTAGGCCGTGGACGGCAGGTCGTCGCCGGCGTGGACCACGGTGTCCTCGGTGAACGCCCCCACGACCGCCTGGGGTTCCGCCAGGTGCACCCGCCGCCGGAACACCAGGAGCACGGCCCCGTTGAGCAGCTGCGACAGGATCGCCTCCTCGCGTCCCTCCTCGAGCGACTCGATCTCGACCTTGCCCTGTGTCGAGGAGAGGAGGGACTGGAGGTCCGACACCCGGGGCACGGCCTCGGCCTCGCCGTTGCGCAGCGCGCGGCGGGTGGCGTTGGCCGCCAGCGTCTCGTAGTTGGCGATCGTGAGGCGCACCGACACCCCCGAACGCTGGTTCAGGTGCGGGCTCTGGCGGGCCAGCTGGCTGAGCTCCGCCACCACCTCGGCCATGAACGCGGGGACCACCACCCGCGGCGCGCCGACCGTGCCGGGACCGCCGGCGTCGCCGCGGCCGGGGAGGTCGGCCTCGAGCTCGGCGATGCGGAGCTCGGTGGCCGCGTCGGGCGGGTAGTGGGTCCGGATCTGGGCCCCGAACCGGTCCTTCAACGGCGTGATGATCCGCCCGCGGTTGGTGTAGTCCTCGGGATTGGCGGTGGCCACCAGCACGATGTCGAGCGGGAGGCGGACCCGGTGCCCGCGGATCTGGACGTCGCGCTCCTCGAGCACGTTGAGCAGGCCCACCTGGATGCGCTCGGCCAGGTCGGGGAGCTCGTTGACGGCGAAGATCCCCCGGTTGAGCCGGGGGACGAGGCCGTAGTGGATGGTGAGCTCGTCGGACAGGTAGCGGCCCTCGGCCACCCGGATGGGGTCGACCTCCCCGATCAGGTCGGCGATCGACGTGTCGGGGGTGGCGAGCTTCTCCCCGTAGCGCTCGCTGCGGTGCACCCAGGCCACGGGCAGGTCGTCGCCCGCTTCGGCCAGCAGGTCCCTGGCGAACCGCGAGATCGGGTGGAACGGGTCGTCGTTGATCTCCGAATGGGCCACGATCGGGAGCCACTCGTCGAGCAGACCGACGAGCGAACGGATGATCCGCGTCTTGGCCTGCCCGCGCTCGCCCAGCAGGATGAGGTCGTGGCCGGCGAGGACGGCGTTCTCGAGCTGGGGGAGGACGGTGTCCTCGAACCCGAGGACTCCGCTGACGAGGGGCTGGCCGGCGGCGATGCGGGCCGAGGCGTTCCGGCGGATCTCGTCCGCCACCGACATCGGGGACCACCCGGCCTGACGGAGCGCGCCCAGCGTGGTGATGTCCGGAGGCGGTGTGCGCCGGGCGGCGAGGTCGACGGGCGTTCCGGCGTCGTCGGTGCGGCGGGAGGGCTCCGGGGTAGTCATGGGGACGAGCCTACGCGGGGCGTCGGCGGTGCGGTGCGGCGGCACCCCGGCGCCCGCCGGACACGATTCCGGCGGTCCCGGCCCCGGACGGGGGCACCGGGTTTCGCACGCCGTGCCCCGGGGTGGAATGATGAGGGCCTGCCCGCTCGCAGACCCCTGGGACTGCGCGCGTCGTGGCGCAACGCGCCACGCGGACCACGGCCCGGAACGGCCGCACAATTCGGCCGGACACGGCCCGATGAGGGAGATGAGCGTTGACGACGTTGGAGGAGCCATCAGTGAGCCCGGCGGTCACCCCGGTCGTCCTGGGCGGGGCACGGGGCGGGCCGGATGTGGCCACCCTCCGGACCGACCGCTACTGGGTCCAACCCGTGGTGACGTTCGCCGTGCTCACGTCCTTCGTGGCCTACGCCAGCTGGGCCGCCTTCGTGAACAAGAACTACTACGTCGGCGCCCCGTTCAACCGGGACCTGATCTCCCCCTTCTACTCCCCCTGCCTCACGGCGAGCTGCGTCCCCGGCAGCCACCCGTCGACGGTCATCACCTGGTGGACGATCTCGCCGGCGTTGCTCATCCTCATCTTCCCGCTCGGCTTCCGGATGACCTGCTACTACTACCGCAAGGCGTACTACCGGTCGTTCTGGCTGGCGCCCCCGGCCTGCGCGGTGTCCGACGGGCACGGCAGCTACACCGGTGAGTCCCGGTTCCCGCTGCTCCTCCAGAACGCCCACCGCTACTTCTTCTACTTCGGCCTCGTCTTCAACGTGATCCTCACCATCGACGCCGTCGTGGCCTTCCGCCAGCCCGGCCTCGGCTGGGGTGTCAGCGTCGGCACGGTGGTCCTCTGCATCAACGCCACGCTGCTCTGGCTCTACTCCCTCAGCTGCCACGCCTGCCGCCACCTGTGCGGCGGCGGGGTCAAGCAGTTCTCCCGGGCGCCCATCCGGCACAAGCTCTGGAAGGCGCTCACACCGCTGAACGGGAAGCACATGCTGTTCGCCTGGATGAGCCTCGTCTTCGTGGCCCTGACCGACCTGTACGTGCGCCTGGTGGCCAGCGGAGCCATCCACGACGCCGGCTTCCACTTCTGAGAGCGACGAGCACATGACCGATTACGAGTCCCACGAATTCGACGTCATCATCATCGGGGCCGGCGGTGCCGGCCTGCGTGCGGCCGTCGAGGCCCAGGCCATGGGCCTGCGCACCGCGGTGGTGTGCAAGTCGCTGCTGGGCAAGGCGCACACCGTCATGGCCGAGGGCGGCATGGCCGCGGCCATGGGCAACGTCTACGCCGAGGACAACTGGAAGGTGCACTTCCGCGACACGATGCGGGGCGGGAAGCTCCTCAACAACTGGCGCATGGCCCAGCTGCACGCCCAGGAGGCCCCGGACCGGGTCCGCGAGCTCGAGGCGTGGGGCGCCCTGTTCGACCGGACCGAGGACGGACTGATCCTCCAGCGGGACTTCGGCGGCCATCGGTACGCCCGGCTGGCCCACGTGGGCGACCGGACGGGGCTCGAGCTGATCCGGACCATGCAGCAGAAGGCCGTGGCCGACGGCATGGAGGTCTTCATGGAGCTGAAGGTGCTCCGCCTGCTGCACGACGCCCAGGGCGCGGTGTCCGGCCTCGTCGGCTACTGGCGGCCCACCGGAGGGTTCGTCGTGCTGAAGGCCAAGGCCGTGGTGCTCGCCACCGGCGGTGTCGGCAAGAGCTGGATGTACACGTCCAACTCCTGGGAGTCGACCGGTGACGGCCATGCCATGGCCCTGTGGGCCGGGGCCGACCTCATCGACATGGAGTGCGTCCAGTTCCACCCGACCGGGATGGTCTGGCCGCTGTCGGTCCGGGGCATCCTCGTGACCGAGGGCGTCCGTGGCGACGGCGGCGTGCTGCGCAATTCGGAGGGCACGCGGTTCATGTTCGACTACGTGCCCGACATGTTCCGGGCCGAGACGGCCGACTCCGAGGACGAGGCCGACAAGTGGTACGACGACCACACCGCCGGCCGTCGGCCCCCCGAGCTGCTCCCCCGAGACGAGGTCGCCCGCTCCATCAACTCCGAGGTGAAGGCCGGCCGGGGCAGCCCCCACGGTGGCGTCTTCCTCGACATCGCCACCCGGCGGACGGCGGAGGACATCCGTCGCCGCCTGCCGTCCATGTACCACCAGTTCAAGGAGCTGGCCGGCGTGGACATCACGGCCGAGGCGATGGAGGTGGGTCCGACCTGCCACTACATCATGGGCGGGGTCCGGGTCGATGCCGACTCCACCGCCGCCACCGTTCCGGGCCTGTTCGCCGCGGGCGAGGTGGCCGGGGGGATGCACGGTGCCAACCGCCTCGGCGGCAACTCGCTCTCCGACCTGCTGGTCTTCGGACGCAGGGCCGGGATCGGCGCCGCCGAGTTCGCCTCGGGCCGCACCGGCGAGGTCGCCCTGGACGAGGGGCAGATCCAGGAGGCCATCGACGCCGCCGTGGCCCCGTTCAGCCGCGAGGGCGGCGAGAACCCGTACGACATCCAGCAGGCCCTCCAGGAGACGATGCAGAGCCTCGTCGGCATCATCCGCACCGGGTCCGAGCTCGAGGAGGCCCTCGGCAAGATCGAGGCGCTCGAGGAACGGGCCGCCAACATCTCGCTGACGGGCGGCACCAAGTACAACCCGGGATGGAACCTGACCACCGACCTCCCGTCGATGCTCACCGTCTCGAAGTGCACGGCGCTCGGGGCCCTCAACCGCAAGGAGAGCCGTGGCGGCCAGACCCGCGACGACTTCCCGACGGCCGACCCCGAGATGGGCAAGGTCAACTTCGTCGAGCGCATCCCGGACCCGTCGGCCGCCCCGCGCGGCGTCGGCGGCACCCCGTCGGTGCGGTCGATCACCAGCCAGCCCGAACCGGTGCCGGTGATGCCGGACGACCTGAAGGCACTACTCGAGGAGGCGAACTGATGGCCGAGGAGATCGTCCGGAGCGACCAGAGCGGCGAGGTCACCATGCGCATCTGGCGTGGCGACGACCAGGGCGGCGAGTTCGCCGAGTACGTGATGCCGGCCCAGGAGGGCGAGGTCGTCCTCGACGTGATCCACCGGGTCCAGGCCTCCGAGGCCCCCGACCTCGCCTGCCGGTGGAACTGCAAGGCCGGCAAGTGCGGCTCGTGCTCCGCGGAGATCAACGGCCGACCGTCGCTCATGTGCATGACCCGGATGGACACGCTGCCCGTCGGGGAGACGGTGACCGTCGCGCCCATGCGCGCGTTCCCCGTGATCCGGGACCTCGTCACCGACGTCTCGTACAACTACGAGGTGGCGAAGCGGATCCCGCCGCTGAGCGCCCGGGACAAGACGGCCGACGAGGAGGAGGCCGGCGGCTACCGGATGGCCCAGATCGACGTGGAGCGGAGCCAGGAGTTCCGCAAGTGCATCGAGTGCTTCCTGTGCCAGGACGTCTGCCACGTGGTCCGTGACCACGAGGAGAACAAGACGGCCTACGCCGGTCCCCGGTTCTTCATCCGCTCGGCCGAGCTCGAGATGCACCCGCTCGACACCAACGACCGTCGCCAGCTCCTCCAGGAGGAGCAGGGCCTCGGGAAGTGCAACATCACCAAGTGCTGCACCGAGGTCTGCCCGGAGCACATCAAGATCACCGACAACGCCATCATCCCGCTGAAGGAACGGGTCGTCGACGCCAAGTACGACCCGGTGGCGTGGCTCGGCCGCAAGATCCGCAAGCGGACCAAGCGCACCGCCGAGGAGGCGGCGGCCGAGGCGCCGTCGTCGGGACCTGCCGCGGTGCTCCCGCCGGGCGGTGTCCACGGCGTGCCCCAGCCCCGCGTCGCCGACGGGCCCGTGCTGGCCACGGCCCCGGGTGCCGGGTGGCCGGCGGAGCCGTCCGTCGCGCCCGACGGACCGCACGACGAACCCCCGGCGTGAGCCGGGCCCCGGTCCGCGTCCCGTGCCCCGCTTCCTGACCGAGGACTGGGTCACGGCGTTCAACGAGGCGCTGGCCGGGGTGACCCTTCCCTCCCCCGGACCGGACGCCGGACTGGCGGCGGCCGACGGCCGGTTCACCGTGGTCCAGGACGTGCAGGGCGGACCCGACGGTGACGTGCGCCTGGTGCTGCGGGCCGGCGGGGGGACCCTGGCGCTGGAGCTCGGGCCGCTCGGGACGGCGGACGCAGGTGCGCCGGACGCCGACGTGACCATCGCCCTCGGGTACGACGACGCGACGGCGCTCGCCCGGGGTCGGCTCTCCCCGGCCGAGGCGCTGAACGCCGGACGGATCCGCGTCCGGGGCGACCTGTCCGTGCTGGCGGCCGGCCAGGAGCTCCTGCAGGCCGCCCGGGACCACACCCGGGACCTCGACGCCGACACCACCTACTGACCGGGCGCCGGCTCCGTCCGGCGACCGGAGGACGACCCGACCCGGGGCGGTGCGGTAGACAGGGGCCGTCGCACCGACCGGGAGGCGCACCGTGGAGATCCTGAGCAGCCGCATCCTCCTGCGCCCCGCCGACCTCGGGCGCACCCTCGCCTTCTACCGGGACGGCCTCGGCCTGGCCGTGGCCCGCGAGTTCGGCGCCGGTGACCACCGGGGTGTGGTCTTCCACGCCGGGGGCGGCTTCCTCGAGGTGTCGGGGTCCGGTGGTCCCCCGGCGGGACGGCCGGGGCTCGCCCTCTGGCTCCAGGTCCGTTCGATGGACGAGGTCGTGGCCGAACTGGCCGCACGGGGCGTCGCCCTGGCCCGGCCGCCGCAGCGGGAGTCCTGGGGACTGGTCGAGGCCTGGGTCGACGACCCCGACGGCGTGCGCATCCACCTCGTCGAGGTCCCCGCCGACCACCCGCTGCGCCGCGACACCCGTCCCGCCCCCGGGAACCCGGCGTAGGAGCGGGACCGTGACCGTCGCGCACCGGGTGGAGCGGCTCGACCACGTGCAGCTGGCCATGCCGGCCGGGGGCGAGGAACGGGCCACCGCGTTCTACGAAGGGGTGCTCGGCATCCCCCGGGTGGCGAAGCCGGCCGAGCTGGCCGCCCGCGGCGGGTGCTGGTTCGAACGGGACCGGCTGCGGGTCCACCTGGGCGTCGAGGAGGACTTCCGACCGGCCCGCAAGGCCCACCCGGCGCTGGCCGTCACCGGGATCGACGCCCTGTGCGGCGCGCTCGAGGCGGCCGGCCACCCCGTCCGCCGGGCCGAGGACGTGCCGGGCGTGCCCCAGTGGTACGTCGACGACCCGTTCGGCAACCGCATCGAGCTGGTCCCGGCCTGAGCGCTCCGGACGGCCGGCCCGGACCGTCCGTCAGGAGGCGGGGCGCTCGACCTCGGCCTTGATCGCCTCCAGGGTCGTCCGCATCCCGTTGCGGTTGGTCTTGCCCCGGCTCCAGCCGAACAGGGCCCAGTAGAGGCGGAGCGGCAGGGTCTCGGCCAGACGGAACGACTCGGTCACGTCGACACCCCCGTCGGCCGGCTCGATCCGGTAGGTCCACGTGTTCAGCGCCTTGCCACCGGTGAGGACGTCGAACCCGAACTCGACCCCGGGCACGCAGGTGGCCACCACGCAATTGGTCCAGTAGACGGGTCCCCGCCCGTTGCGCTTCACGTGGCCCCGGAACTTGGCACCCACGGCGGGCCCGCTGGCGCCGTCCAGCCACTCGGCCTCGAAGGTCTCGGGGCTGTAGCTGCCGATGCGGGTCACGTCGCTCACCAGGTCCCAGACCCGGTCCGCGTCGGCGTTCATGTGGACGGTCACCGAGTCGTGCATGCGGACACCCTAGACACTGTGGGCGGCAGGCCGTCCCCGCGGGGCCTCCCGACCGGGTCGGGCCCTTCGGGCGCGCCGGTCAGGGCAGGAGATCGGCGACGTCGTTGCGTTCGGCCTCGAGCTCCTCGGTGGTGACCCGGATCCGCTCGGTGGCGAATTCGTCGTGGGTCAGGCCCTCGACGACGGTCCACCCGCCGGCGCCGTTGGTCCGGACGGGGAACCCGAACTGCAGCCCCGCGGGCACGCCGTACTCGCCGTGCGAGACGACGGCCAGCGACGTCCAGTCGTCACCCGCGGTGCCGTCGTGGACCGCGGCCACCGAGTCGATGGCGGCGTTGGCGGCCGAAGCGGCCGAGGAGAGGCCCCGGGCCTCGATGATGGCGGCGCCGCGCTTCTGCACGGTGGAGAGGAAGTCGCCCTGCAGCCAGGCGGTGTCGCCGACCACCTCGGCGGCCGGCCTCCCGCCGATGCGGGCGTTGGCGACGTCGGGGAACTGGGTGGCCGAGTGGTTCCCCCAGATGGCCAGGTTGGTGACCGAGGCGACGGGCACGCCCGCCTTGTGGGCGAGCTGGGACTTGGCACGGTTCTCGTCGAGGCGGGTCATGGCGAACCAGCGGTCGGCCGGCACCTCGGGCGCGTTCGACCGGGCGATGAGGCAGTTGGTGTTGCACGGGTTGCCGACCACCAGGACGCGCACGTCGGAGGCGGCGTTGTTGGCGATGGCCCGGCCCTGGGGGCCGAAGATCCCGCCGTTGACGGTGAGCAGGTCGCCCCGCTCCATGCCCGCCTTGCGGGGGATGGAGCCGACCAGCAGGGCCCACGAGGTCCCGTCGAAGGCGGTGTCCAGGTCGGTCGTGGTCACGATGTCGGCGACCAGGGGGAACGCGCAGTCGTCCAGCTCCATGACCACGCCCTCGAGCGCCTTCATCCCGGGCTCGATCTCGAGGAGGCGGAGCACCACGGGCTGGTCGGGACCGAACAGCGCGCCCGAGGCGATCCGGAAGAGGAGGGCGTAGCCGATCTGGCCGGCGGCGCCCGTGACGGTGACGTGGATGGGGGGTTTGGCTGCCATGGGGCGCAGGCTAATCCGCAGGTGCGAGGGCGGTCGAACCCGGGCCGGCCGGTCGTCGGTGCCGTCAGTCCGGGTGGGCCGCGGCCTCGGCCTCGGCCCGCAGCGACCGTTCGAGTCCGGGCTCGACCGCCGGGAGGCCGGGGTCGTCCAGCGCCAGGCGGATCCGGAGCTCCGGCCCGTCCCGGTCGACCACGTGGGCTCCCCGGTGGAGCAGGAGCGACGTCATCGGACCGTTTTCGGCCAGCACGGTGGCCACGAAGGTGGTGATCCCGTCGACCACGGCCGACTCCCGCAGGGCGTCGAGCAGCAGGCGGCCCAGGCCCCGTCCCTGGTAGGCGTCGGCCACGATGAACGCCACCTCGGCGGTGCGGGGTTCGTCGGCCGCCCGGACGAACCGGGCGAGCGCCGCCACCGGCGTGCCCGGGGCGTCGGGGTCGAGCGCCAGCCACACGGCGTGGTCCCGGTGGTCGGCGTCCGTCAGCGCGTGCACCCGCTCGTCGGTGAGCTGGTAGCCGCCGGACAGGAACCGGAAGTACCGGGTGTCGGCCGAGCACCGGGCGAACCCGTCCAGGATGGCCGGACCGTCGTCGGGCCCGGCGGGGCGCAGCAGGACCCGGGTCCCGTCGGCCAGACGGGCCACCGCCCCGCCGGCCCCACCCCCGGCTCCCTCCGTCGCGCCCGGCATCAACGGAGTGTACGGCGGGCGCCGCACGCCGGGCCCGGACGCCCCGTCTCAGCCGTCGGTCAGCCCCAGCGCCGAGTAGATCTCGCGGGTCGCGCTGGACCGGTTGAGCGTGTAGAAGTGCAGGCCGGGGACGCCGACGTCCAGCAGCTGCCGGCACAGCTCGGTGGCGCACGCCACGCCCTCGTGGCGTACGGCCTCGGCCCCGCCGCGGGCGTCGGCCGCCTCCAGGCGCTCCACCATCCACCCCGGCACCGCCGCACCCATCCGGGCCATGCCGGGAACCGAACTGAGCCGCTCGACCGGCATGATCCCCGGCAGGACCGGCTTGGTCACCCCGCGCTCGGCAAGGTCGGCCACCAGCGACGTGTACTCGGACGCCTCGAAGAAGAACTGGGTGACGGCGAAGTCGGCCAGGGCCAGCTTGGCGGCCAGGAAGTCGCGGTCGGTGGCCCGGTCCGGTGAGTTCGGGTGCCCGCCCGGATGGGCCGCCACCCCGATCGAGAACCCTCCGATGGCCCGCGCCAGCTCCACCAGCTCCGACGCGTGGGTCAGTTCGCCCACCGCGGCGTCGGGGTCGACCGGCGGATCACCCCCCAGGGCCATCAAATTCTCGATTCCGGCCCGGCGCAGCTCCACCAGGATCTCGGCCAGCTCCAACCGGGTGTGGGCCACGCAGATGAGGTGGGCCATCGGCACCAGGTTCGTCGTCCGCAGCATGCTCGTCACCAGGTCCACCGTGCGTCGACGGGACTCGGCGCCGCCCCGGTACGTGACCGAGACGAAGGACGGTGCCAACGGCTCGAGCTCGCGCAGCGTCCGGACCAGGGTGGCCTGCTCGGCGTCGGTCTTCGGCGGGAAGAACTCGAACGAGTAGGTCTTGCCCTTCGCGAGCAGGTCGGCGATGCGGGTCATGGTCCGAACAGACTACTGCCGGGCGCCGGCGCGGCACGGGGGTGGACGGGCCCGGGGGCCGGCCCCCACACCGCCTCGGGGCGGGGATCCCCGGTCCTAGACTCCCGGTCGACCGCTGGACGGGCGGGATCGACCCGGGGAGCGACCGAGGTGGACGACCAGCCAGCACGATCCCGCCGATCGGGCCACCACACCGCCCTGCGCCTGGCCTGCCACCTGGCCGTCGGGCTCCCGATCGTGGTCGTCGGGATCCGCTCGTTGAGCACGGGATGGCTGCCCACCTCGGACGCGGCGGTCTTCGCCTGGCGGGCCCGCGACGTGCTGTCCGCCCACCCCACCCTCCTCGGCGCACCGACCCACACGTCCGGGACCGCCCACCCGGGGTTCGCCCCGGGACCTGTCCTGTCGTGGCTGACGAGCGTGCCCGTCCACCTGGCGCCCGGCACGGGCATCCTGTGGGGGTCGGTCCTGGTCGCCGTGGCCGGGGCCTCGGTGGCCGTCGAGGCCGGACGGGCGGCCTGGGCGCCGTGGGGCGGGGTCCTGGCGGCGGCCTCCGTCCTCTGCCTCCTGGCGTCCGAGTCCGGGATCGTCCTCAACCCCGTCTGGACCCCCTGGCTCGGGGCCGTCTGGACGGTGGCCGCCCTGGCCTGCGCCTGGGCCGTGGCCGCGGGCCGGTGGTGGTGGTGGCCGGGCTCGGTGGCCGCCTCGACCGTCGCCGCCCAGGCCCACGTGGTCTTCGTCCTGGTCGCCGCGGGGGTGTGCGTCGCCGGCCCGGTGGTAGCCGTGGCCCGGCGGCCCGTCGCCGGCCCGGGCGACCGGTCGGCCCGGCGACGGGCCCTCGGGGTCGGCGCCGCCCTCGGGGCCGTCCTGTGGCTGCCCACCGTGGTCGACCAGACCTTCGGGCGGCCCGGGAACCTGACGGTGCTGTGGGAGGGGGCCCGCGGCCGCGGCGGGACCCTCGGCCTCACCCTCGCGCTGCGGGGCTACGGGGCGGCCACCGCCCCGGTCGCCTCGTGGATGCACCGCCTGCCCACCGACGGCGCCCCGGCCCTCTTCTCCATCTACGCCACGGTGTTCGACGCGGCCGCCTGGCAGGGGGCGGTGACCCTGGTCGCCCTGGCCGTCGTGGCCGTCGTGGCCGGGCGCACGGGCCGGACGCGGCTGGCCGCGGCGGGGTGGATCGCGCTGGTGGCGGGCACGGCCGCGGTGGTCACCCTGGCCGCCGTCCCCCGGTCGGACTTCCTCGAGGTCGGCTACGTGTCCGTCGTCTACTGGCCCGTGGGCATGCTGGCCTGGATGGTGCTGGTGGCCGGCGTCGTGGAGCTGGCGCGTGCCGCGGCCGCCCGATCCGGGCGCCGGACCCGCGTGCCCGTCTGGGCGGCCGGGACCGTCGTCGGGGCCGTGGTCCTCGGATCGGTCGCACTGGCGGCCGTCGACGTCGGCGGCGTGCCCGACGGCCGGACCGTGGGCGGGGGACCGTCGGCGGCGACCGTCGTGCGGCGCTCGACCGGCGCCGTGGTGCCGGTGGCACCGCACCGGCCGTTCCTGCTCGAGCTGGTCGGCCCGGATCCCCGGACGCAGCTCCCGGCGTACCTGGGACTCGGCTACGCACTGGCCGCACACGGCCTTCCCGTCCGGCTCCCCCCCGAGCTGGCCGCCGGCGTCGCCGCCCGCTACGGCGCCGCGCCCGGGATGGCGACGGTCACCGTCGCGGTCGGCCGCGACCTCCGCCCGACCGTCCGGGTGACGTCGGGGTCAGCCCTTGTGCGGCGCCACGTGTGACTGGAGGCGGGCGAGCGCCCGCTGCAGCTCGCCGTCCCGGTCCCGACGGGCCGCGTCGGCATCGGCCAGCTGTACGCCGGTCGGCGCCGCCGCCCCGTGGCGCAGCAGCCGGTCGGCCTCCACGGCGAACGCCAGGCCCCGCAGCGCGCCCGCCGCCGTCGTGGCCGAACCCCCGGCCGCCGGATCGGGGGAGGTGGATCCGGCGTGGTCGAGGGCGGCGGCGGCCCGCTCCGCCTGGACGGCCACCGCACCGCGCAGCTCGGCGTCGTCGGAGGTGGCCGAGGGCGAGAGCAGTGCGTCGCGGGCCAGCCGGGCGTCGCTCAGGGCCGGCAGGGCCCGGCGGCGCCAGGCGTCGGCCGCCGCCTTCCTCGTGCGCGACCGGTAGAGCAGCAGCACGCCCAGGATGGCGAGGACGAGAACGACGACGAGTGCGATCAGGCCCCAGGGCGTCGACGACGTGGGGGCCGACGTGACCGGCGACGTGGTGGTCGTGGTCGACGGGTGGGTCGTGGTGGTCGTCGACGAGGTGGACGTCGTGGTGGCCGGCACGGTGGTGGTGGTCGTCGGGGGGACGGTCGACGTCGAGGCGGGCACCGTGGAGGTGCTCGACGCCGGGACGCTCGTCGTGGTGTCGACCAGGGACGCGCCTCCCCGTGGCTGTCCCACGGCCCCGGCGGGCGTGGCCGGGGGGACGAGGAGGCACGCACAGGCGACGGCCGCCGCCGCGGCGACGAGCAGCGGTCGTCCGGCGCGCCGCACTCCCCGGACGTCGGGGATCACGAGCCCGCCCGTCCGTAGTCGTCCTCGAGACGGACGATGTCGTCCTCCCCGAAGTAGTCGCCGTGCTGGACCTCGACGAAGACGACGGGGGCGTCCGAGACGTTCTCGATGCGGTGGTCGGTGCCCACCGGGACGTCCACGGCGTCGCCGGACGCCACCTCCCGCCGCTCGCCGTCGAGGGTCACCACCGCGGTCCCGTGGACGATGAACCAGTGCTCGGAGCGCCGGGCGTGGCGCTGGTAGCTGAGCCGCCTGCCCGGCAGGACCTCGATCCGCTTGACCTTGAACGTCGGTCCGTCGTCGAGCACCGTGTAGCTGCCCCAGGGCCGGCGGTCGGTCTCCTGGCCCGCGCCGTTGCGCGTCACCCCGGTCACGACGCACGCTCCGCGGCCCGCACGGCGTTGCGCAGCAGCATGGCCCGGGTCATCGGGCCCACGCCACCGATCCTCGGGGTGATCCACCCGGCCACCTCGGCCACCCCCTCGTCGACGTCCGACAGCAGCTTCCTCCCCTCCCACGACGTACCGGCGCCGACGACGGCGGCCCCCGGCTTGACCATGTCGGCCGTCACCAGGCCCGCCCGTCCGGCGGCGGCGACGACCACGTCACCCTGGCGGACCAGTCCGGCCAGGTCCTCCACCCCGGTGTGGACGACCGTCACGGCCGCATTGCACCCGGGGCGCTTCATGGCGAGCAGGAGGGCCAGCGGTCGCCCGATGGTCAGGCCCCGGCCGATGACCACCACGTGCCTGCCCTCGACGGGCACGTCGTTGGCGTGGAGGAGCTCGACGATGCCGGCCGGCGTGCACGGCAGCGGCCCGTTGGCGCCCATCACCAGCCGACCGAGGTTCACGGGGTGGAGCCCGTCGACGTCCTTTCCGGGATCGACGGCCAGCAGGGTCCGCTCCTCGTCGAGCCCGGCGGGGAGCGGGAGCTGCACGAGGTAGGCGTGGACGGCCGGGTCGGCGTTGAACCGGGCCACCACCGCGTCGAGCTCCTCCTGGGACACGTCGGCCGGCAGGTGCTCGTGGACGGAGGTGATACCCACCTCGGCGCAGTCCGCGTGCTTCATGGCCACGTAGCGGGCGCTCGGGCCGTCGTCGCCGACCAGCACCGTCCCGAGGCCCACCGTGACCCCGGCGCTCCGGAGGCGGGCCACGCGGTCGGTCACCTCGGCGCGCACCCGTGCGGCGAGCAGCTCGCCGTCCAGCACGGTCGCCGTCATGTTCTCTCCCTCACACCTGTTCCCATCGGTCGTGCGTGCGTTCGGCGGGTCCGCCCGCCGGTCGTGGCGGGGCCCGGCGGCAGCGCGGCTCAGTGCCGGAAGTGGCGCTCCCCGCCCGCCATGACCATAGCGATCCCGGCCTCGTCCGCTGCGGCAATCACCACGTCGTCCCGGATCGACCCGCCGGGCTGGACGACGGCGGTGACCCCGGCGTCGGCCAGCACCGCCAGCCCGTCCGGGAACGGGAAGAACGCGTCCGATGCCGCGGCGCCGCCCCGGGCGCGCTCCCCCGCCTTGCCCACGGCGATCTCGGCGGCGACCACCCGTGACTGCTGGCCGGCGCCGATCCCCACCGCCTGGGCGTCGGTCACCACGGCGATGGCGTTCGAGGTCGTGCGCGCGCACACCTTCCAGGCCACGGCCAGGTCCCGCCACTCCCCGTCGGTCGGCCGGCGCTCGGTCACCACGTCCCAGGTCGAGGGCTCGACCAGGAAGCGGTCGGCCTCCTGGACCAGCACGGCGGCCCCGAGGAACCGGTACTGGCGTGCCAGGGGCTCGGGCGCCGGGGCCGACAGCAGCCGGGTCGCCTTCCGCTTGGAGGACAGCTGCTCGAGTGCGTCGTCGTCGTAGGCGGGGGCGATGATCACGTCCGCCTGCGGTCCCGCGGCGATGGCCTCGGCCACCGGTGCGGTGACCCGGCCGCCGATGGCCACGATGCCGCCGAAGGCCGACTGCGGGTCGCACTCGAGGGCCCGCTCGTAGGCGCGTGCCAGATCGGGGTCGAGGGCCGCGCCGCACGGGTTGGCGTGCTTGATGATGGCCACGGCCCGTTCGTCCGCGCCCGACGGGAGCTCGTGCACGAGGCGCCACGCGGCGTCGGCGTCGAACACGTTGAGGTAGGAGAGCTCCTTGCCCCCGAACTGGACCACCTCGTCCCACCACGAACGCTGCCCGGCGACCCGGTAGCGGGCGCCGTGCTGGTGGGGGTTCTCGCCGTAGCGCAGCGTGGCCGCCCGCTCGAGCGTGAGGTGGATCGACTCGGGGAGGAGGACCCCCGCGTCGAGGTCCGCGCCCGCGACGTCCCCGGCCCGCGACGCCTGTTCGCGTTCGTCGAGCCACGCCACGATGGCCGCGTCGTAGCCGGCCGTGTGGGCGAAGGCCTGCCGGGCCAGCCGGCGCCGGGTGTCGAGCGAGATCGCCCCGTCGGTACGGAGCTCCTCGAGCACCGGCCGGTAGTCGGCGGGGTCGACCAGGACGGCGACGTGGTCGTGGTTCTTGGCCGCGGCCCGGACCATGGTGGGACCGCCGACGTCGATGAGCTCGATCGACGGGTCCGACGAGAACGGGTAGAGGTTGCACACCACGAGGTCGATGAGGCCGATCCCCAGCCGCTCCAGCGCATCGAGGTGGTCGGGCTTGGACCGGTCGGCCAGGATCCCGCCGTGGATCACCGGGTGGAGCGTCTTGACCCGGCCCCCCAGCATCTCGGGGGCACCGGTGAGGTCGGCGACCTCCACGTGGTCGATGCCCGCCGCCTGCAGTGCGGCCGAGGTGCCACCGCTCGAGACGAGCTCCCAACCGAGGGCGGACAGGCCCCGCGCCAGCTCCTCGATGCCGGTCTTGTCGTAGACGGACAGCAGTGCCTTCATTCGGTGGTCTCCTCCGGTGCGTGGGCTCGGGTCGGTCGCCCCCCACCGACGGCCCGGGGCGCCAGGTCGTCGACGAAGGTGCGGATGGTGGCCGGGTAGAGCACGCGCTCGACGGCCTTGATGCGTTCGTGCAGCGTCTCCTCGGTGTCGCCCGGGAGGATCGCCACCGTGGCCTGGGCCAGGATCGGACCGGTGTCCATCTCCAGCTCGGCCACGTGGACGGTGGTTCCCGTCTCGGGGACCCCCGCCGCCAGGGCGTCGCGGACGGCGTGCCACCCCGGGAACTCCGGGAGCAGGGCCGGGTGGGTGTTCAGGATGCGCCCGGGGAAGGCGTCGTGGACCGGCTGGTCCAGGACCGTCCCGAAGCCCGCCATGACCACGACGTCGACGCCCGCCGCCGCCAGGGCCTCGGCCACGGCCCGTGTGTAGGCACGGCGGTCGAATCCGGCGCCGAAGCCGCCGTACCCTCGCCGGTCGACGAGGACGGTCGGGATCCCGGACCCCGAGGCCACGTCGAGGGCCCGGCACGGGCGGTCGGCGGCGACCAGCCGGACGGGGAGGTCGGCGCCCAGGATCGCCTCGAGGATGGTCCCGCTCCCCGAGACCAGCACGCCGATCCCGACGGGCGACGCGTCGGCGGCTGGTGTCGGTCCGGGGGCCACGGGCGCACGCTACCAGCGCCCGCGGGCGCGGGGTCCCGGGCGGGGCCCGGTCCCGGCCCCGTTCCCCTCGCCGGCGGCGGTCCCGGCGGCGGGACCCTCCGGACGGGAACGGCGGCGTCTCCGGGAGGCGCCGACGGTGCCGGGGCGAGGTGCCCGGGCGAGGTGCCCGGGCGATGCGTCCCGTCCGGCCTGCCCGCCGAACAGGGACCGACATCGCCCGGCCCCCCCTGCCCCGGGGGACTGCCCCTCATGGAGGTGCATCGGCTCGCGCGTGGCGTAACCAAAGGGATCCGGGGACGCTGAACCGATCTTGCAACCAACGGCCCGAAGGGGAGGGACCATCGTCCCCTGTGGCTACAGGACCGGTCCCGGCGTGCCGAGGGGGTCCGTCACCGGGCCGGCGGGACTCCCTCCACCGGAGGACCGAGCGAGGCGAGTGCGGCTCCGTCGAACGCCTCGAGCGTGGGCAGCACCAGGTCGCAGAAGCCCCACCGGGACGAGGCGAGGGTGGCGGGCTCGGGGACGGCGACCACCCGCATCCGGGCGGCCTTGGCCGAGATCGCACCGTTGAACGAGTCCTCGAAGGCGAGGCACGCCGTGGGGTCGACACCGAGTTTGGCCGCGGTCGACAGGTAGGCGCCGGGGTGGGGCTTGCCGAGCGGCTCCCACTCGGCGGAGTGCCATGCCGCCATGGACGAGGACAGCCCGAGCCTGTCGAGCGCGGCCTCGATGACCACGGCGTACGAGCCGGAGCAGACGGCCATCGGGATCGACCGGTCGCGGCAGAGGTCGACCACGGCCAGGGCGCCAGGCATCGGCCGCCCCTCGGCCTCGACGAGCTCCGCCACCCGGGCGGTGACCGCCCGTTCGACCTCGACGGGCGCCATCCCCCGCCACGGCCGGCGCTCGAACCAGTGCCGCACCGCGTCGTCGATGCGCAGGCCCATGGTCTGGCGCGTCTCGGACTCGGTCAGCTCGACCCCGAGCGTGGCGAAGACCTCCATCTCGGCCCGGCGCCAGAACGGCTCCGAGTCCAACAGCAGGCCGTCGAGGTCGAACACGACCGCGCCCACCGGGCGCCCCGCGAGGGCGTCGGCGGACGGGACCCCCGCCATCGGGGACGGCGGGTCCGACGTGGCCGTCAGCCCAGCTTCCGGACGACGTCGACCATGGCCTCGCCGGCCTCGGTCGGGTTGAGGGCCACCGTGACCCCGGCCGAGGAGAGCGCGTCCATCTTGGCCTGGGCCGTTCCCTTCGACCCCGAGATGATGGCGCCGGCATGGCCCATCTTCCGGCCCGGGGGGGCGGTGACCCCGGCGACGTAGGAGACGACCGGCTTGGTGACGGACGAGGCGATGAACTCGGCGGCCTCCTCCTCGGCGGAGCCCCCGATCTCGCCGATCATCATGATGGCGCGGGTGTCGGGATCGGCCTCGAACGCGGCCAGGCAGTCGATGAAGCTCGTGCCGGGCACCGGGTCGCCACCGATTCCGACGCACGTGGTCTGGCCGACGCCCTGCTGGCTCAGCTCGTGCAGCGCCTGGTAGGTGAGGGTGCCCGAACGGCTGACGATCCCGACGGGGCCGCCGGCCAGGGCGATGTCGCCCGACGTGATCCCGATGTTGCACTTGCCGGGCGAGATGATGCCGGGACAGTTCGGACCGAGGAGCCGGGTCCCCGGATGGTCCCGGACGAGGCGGTTGTAGGCCAGCGCCTCGTCCTGGGCCGGGATCCCCTCGGTGATGCACACCACGAACGGCACGCCGGCCGCGGCCGCCTCCACGATGGCGTCGGCGGCGAACTTGGGCGGCACGGAGATGAACGAGGCGTTGGCCCCGGTCGCCTCGACGGCCTCGGCCACGGTGGCGAACACCGGGATGCCCTCGATCTCCTCGCCGCCGCGGTTCGGGTTGGTGCCGGCGACCACCTGGGTGCCGTAGTCCCGGTTGCGGAGCCCGTGGTACAGGCCCTGGCTCGTGGGGCTGATGCCCTGCACCACGACCTTGGTGTTCTCGTCTACGAAGATGCTCACGACTGGCCTCCAGCAAGGGCGACCGCCCGGCGGGCGGCATCGAGCATGGTCGGCTCGGCGACCAGGCGATCGGACAGGTGCGCGGCCAGGATGTCCCGACCGGCCACGGCATTGGTGCCGTCGAGCCGGAGCACGATCGGCGAGCTGATCTCCACGCGGTCGAGGGCCTCGAGGACGCCCTTGGCCACCTCGTCGACCCGGGTGATGCCACCGAAGATGTTGACGAAGATCGACTGGACCGCCGGGTCGGAGTTGATGACCTCGAGGGCCGCCGCCATGACGTCGGCATTGGCGCCGCCGCCGATGTCCAGGAAGTTGGCCGCCGAGCCGCCGCACTGGTTCACCACGTCGAGCGTGCTCATGGCCAGGCCGGCGCCGTTGGCGATGATCCCCACCGAGCCGGACAGTCCGATGTAGTTGAGGCCACGCGCCTTGGCGCGGGCCTCGCGCTCGTCCTCGACGTCACTTCCCGCGAACTCCTCCCACTCGGGATGGCGGTAGGCGGCGTTGTCGTCGAGGGTGACCTTGGCGTCGAGCGCGTGGACCCGGCCCTCGGGGGTGAGGATGAGCGGGTTGATCTCGGCCAGGTCGCAGTCGCCCTCGGTGTAGCAGGCATACAGCTTCACCAGCAGCTCGGCGGCCTGCGTGCGGGCCTCCTCGTCCAGGTTGGCCCGGGCCACCCACTCGGCGGCCGCCTCGAGGCTCAGTCCGTCGACCGGGTCGATGCGGACGACGGCGATGGCGTCGGGGTTGGTGACGGCCACCTCCTCGATCTCCACGCCGCCCTCGGCCGACAGCATGCCGAGGTGCTTCTTGGCACTCCGGTCCAGGGTGAAGCTGGCGTAGTACTCCTTGGCGATGTCCGAGGCGTGCTCGATCCACAGCCGCTGGACCACGTGACCCTTGATGTCGAGGCCGAGGATGTTGCCGGCGTGCAGCCGCACCTCGTCGACGTCGTTGGCGAGCTGGACACCGCCGGCCTTGCCGCGGCCGCCCACCTTGACCTGCGCCTTGACGACGACGGGGTACCCCGACGCCTCGGCCTGGGCGACGGCCTCGTCCACGGTGTCGGCCACCCCTCCCTTGGAGATGGGGATGCCGTACCGGGCGAAGTACTGCTTACCCTGGTATTCGAAGAGATCCACCGGATCCGTTCCTCTCTGCCTGCATGGCTGGTTCTGGCTGGTTCTGTCTGGGACTGCGGCTCCTGCGGTGGCCGCCGCCGGCGCCCGCCGCCGGGCGGGCACGCGGGGAGCGGGTGCAGGAGGTTCGGGTGCGGTCTCCCCGTGGGTCGGTGCACCCGCGGGGCCGGGATCAGGCGACTGCTCCGCCCTCCCCGTCCTCCCGCTCGTCGAGCGCCTCGCCCAGCCAGGCACCGATGGCGGGAAGGGGCGCACCGGGGGTGAAGACCTCGGCCACGCCCATCTCCTTCAGCACCGGGATGTCCGATTCGGGGATGATCCCGCCCACGAGGACGAGGACGTCGCCACGTCCCTGGTCGCGGAGACCCTCGACGACCCGGGGGACCAGGGTCAGGTGGGCCCCCGAGAGCAGCGACAGCCCCACGGCGTCGGCGTCCTCCTGGACGACCGCCTGCACGACCTGGTCGGCGGTCTGGTGGAGGCCGGTGTAGATGACCTCGAACCCGGCGTCGCGGAGGGCCCGGGCGATGACCTTCGCGCCCCGGTCGTGCCCGTCCAGGCCCGGCTTGGCGACTACCACTCGATAGGGGCGCTTCACGGCGGCAGATACTAGGCGCTGGCGGGCCGTCCGGCCCATCCGGGACCGGACGGGGTGCCCGATCGTCCACCCGGCGGGCGTCGAGGCCCTACCCTGGGGGGTGCCCCACTCCCCACCGGGAGTCCTGTTCCGACACCACCGCGGGAGCGACCCGACCATCCATGAGGACGCAGTGACGACGCCGGCCGAGGCCGTGGACCGACCCGACGACCGCCCCGCCACGCCCGCCCGGCCCCCCGAATCGCTGGTGCACGGACTCCTCCGGCTGGCCCGGCCCCGCCAGTGGGTGAAGAACCTCCTGGTCTTCGTGGCGCCGGGCGCCGCCGGTGTGCTCCTCCACGGCAACGTCCTGTGGCACGCGGCCGCGGCGTTCGGCATCTTCTGCCTGGCGGCCACCGGCACCTACTACCTCAACGACTCCATCGACGCCGCCGCCGACCGGGAGCACCCGACCAAGCGGAACCGGCCGGTGGCGGCCGGCGTGGTCCCCGCCCCCCTGGCCATCACCGTCGGGGTGGTCCTGCTCGCCGGGTCCGTCGGGCTGGCCGCCCTGCTCGCCGGGTGGCAGCTCGTCGCGGTCATGGGTTCCTACGCCGTGGTCCAGCTCGCCTACTCGTTCGGCCTGAAGAACGAGCCGATCCTGGATCTGGTGTGCGTGAGTGCCGGGTTCATCCTGCGCGCCGTGGCCGGCGGCGTGGCCACGTCGGTCGCCCTGTCCAACTGGTTCCTGATCGTCGTGTCGTTCGGCTCGCTGCTCGTCGTCACGGGCAAGCGGTCGGGGGAGAAGCGCCTCCTGGCCGCCGACCGGGCCGACGACGCCGCCATACGCCAGACGCTCGGCCTCTACTCCACCTCGTTCCTGACCACCATCCGGACCCTTTCCGCCGCCGTCACCGTGACCGCCTACTGCCTGTGGGCCTTCGAGCGGGCCACCCAGGTCCACCCGGGCCGCCACCCGATCTGGTTCCAACTCACCATCATCCCCTTCGTCATCGCCCTCCTCCACGTGCTGCGCCTGCTCGACTCGGGCGGAGGTGCGGCACCCGAGGAGCTGGCGCTCCACGACCGCCGCCTGCAGATCTACGGGGCCTGCTGGGTGGCCCTGTTCGCCATCGGGGTGTACGCGGGATGACCGCGCCCCGCACCCGCCGCAAGGTGCTCACCGGATGGGGACGGACCGCACCGTCGGCGGCCGACGTGCTCCACGCCGTGCACCCGTCGCTGGTCGACGAAGCCGTGTCCGCGGCCGACGCCGCCGCCGGGGCGCACCGGGGGCGCGGCCTGATCGCCCGCGGCATGGGCCGCAGCTACGGCGACGCCGCGCAGAACGCCGGGGGCACGGTGGTGGACGCCACCTGGCTCGACGCCGTCCACGCGGTCGACCTCGCCGCCGGCCGGATCACGGTCGGGGCCGGCGTCAGCCTCCAGACGCTGATGGAGCGCTTCGTGCCGCTCGGCTGGTTCGTACCCGTGACGCCCGGGACCCGCCTGGTGTCGGTGGGCGGGGCCGTGGCCGCCGACATCCACGGCAAGAACCACCACGTCGACGGGAGCTTCTGCTCGCACGTGGTGTCGATGACCCTGGTCACACCCACCGGCACGTTCACCGTGTCCCCGACCGCCGACCCGGACCTCTTCTGGGCCACCGCCGGGGGGATGGGCCTCACCGGCGTCGTCACCGAGGTCACCCTCCAGATGATCCCGGTCGAGACCAGCTACCTGCTGGTGGACACGGAACGGGCGACCGACCTCGACGACGTCATGGGGAGGATGCTGTCCGGCGACGACGCCTACCGGTACTCGGTGGCGTGGATCGACTGCCAGTCGACCGGACGCCGCCTCGGACGCTCGGTCCTCACCCGGGGCGATCACGCCCGGCTCGCCGAACTGCCGCGCCGGCTGGCGTCGGACCCCGACCGGGCGCGCGCCTTCGTCCCCCGCCAGCTCGCCCGGGTCCCCGTCACACCGCCGAGCGGCCTGCTCAACCCGATGACCGTCGGGGCGTTCAACGAGTTCTGGTTCCGAAAGGCGCCCCGGCGCCAGCTGGGACGGCCGCACCACATGACCGGCTTCTTCCACCCGCTCGACGGGGTGGGCGGGTGGAACCGCCTGTACGGCGGGCGGGGCTTCCTCCAGTACCAGTTCGTGGTGCCCGACGAGGCCGGCGACACGGTGCGGCGCGTCCTCGAACGGCTCACCGCGGTGCGCCTGGCATCGTTCCTCGCCGTGCTGAAGCGATTCGGGCCCGGCGACCCCGGCCCGCTCTCGTTCCCCATGCCGGGGTGGACCCTCGCGCTCGACCTGCCGGTCGGCCACGACGCCCTCGACCGGCTCCTCGACGACCTCGACGAGCAGGTGCTGGCCGCCGGCGGGCGCGTCTACCTGGCCAAGGACTCGCGCCTGTCGCCCGGGACGTTCCGGTCCATGTACCCCTCCCTCGACCGGTTCGTCGAGGTCCGTGCCCGCGTGGACCCGCACGGGATGCTCCGCTCGGACCTCGGCCGCCGCCTCGGACTGTGCTCCGACGCCGCTCCCCTCCCGCAACCCACCACCCGCAAAGGCAGGAAGAACCCATGATCGACGCCACCGGCCGCCCCCAGTCCGTCCTCGTGCTGGGGGGCGGCTCCGAGCTCGCCCGGGCGATCGTGGGCCGCCTCGTGCCGGGGCGGTGCCGGACGGTGATCCTGGCCGGCCGGCCGAGCGAGCGCCTGGACGCGGCGGCCGACGAGGCCCGGGCCGCCGGGGCCGAGGTGGTCGAGACCGTGGCGTTCGACACCACCGACCTGGCGGGCGGCCCCACCGCCGTCGAGGAGGTCTTCGCCCGCCACGGCGACGTCGACGTGGTCCTGGCGGCCGCCGGGGCACTGGGTGACCAGGCCCGGCTGGAGTCGGACCCGAGCGCCGCCGCCGACCTCATCACCACCAATTTCACCGGGCTGGCCGCCGCGCTGCTGGCCGCCGCCCGCTGCATGCGGGCGCAGGGCCACGGGCGCATCGTGGTCATCTCCTCGGTCGCCGGCGACCGCCCCCGCAAGGCCAACTTCATCTACGGATCGACCAAGTCCGGCCTCGACGCCTTCGCCCGGGGACTGGGCGACTCGCTGGTCGGGAGCGGCGTCGGGGTCACCGTGGTCCGGCCCGGATTCGTGGTCGGGCGGATGACCGAGGGGATGGATCCGGCCCCGTTCCCGACCACCCCGCAGGCGGTCGCCGAGGCCGTGGTACGGGGGATCTCGTCCGGCGCCGAGGTGGTCTACGTCCCGCCGGTGCTGCGGTGGGTCTTCGCCGTCCTGAAGCTCCTGCCCCGTGCGGTCTGGCGCCGTATGCCGGGCTGAGCCGGTGGGCGGTCCCGCTCAGTCGACCAGCGTCCCCGCGTAGTCGGGGACGTAGGTGTACAGCTCGCGCGGCGGGCGGCGGTAGCCCTCGTCGCGGACCCGCTTCGGGAGCCGGAGCCGGGTCTCGTCGACCTGCGTGTAAGGGACCTGGTCCAGCAGGTGGGCGACGCAGTTGATCCGGGCCGCCCGCTTGTCCTCGGCGTCCACCACGTACCACGGCGACTCGGGCGTGTCGGTGTGGAGGAACATGGCGTCCTTGGCCCGCGAGTAGTCCGACCACCGCTGGCGGGCCTCGAGGTCGATCTCGCTGAGCTTCCACCGGCGCAGCGGGTCGCTGACCCGGGCCTGGAACCGGCGCTCCTGCTCCGCGTCGCTCACCGAGAACCAGTACTTCACCAGGATGATCCCGTCCTCGAGCAGCAGGTGCTCGAACACGGGGCACTGGGCCAGGAAGCGGTGGTACTCGACCGAGGTGCAGTACCCCATGACGTGCTCCACGCCCGCACGGTTGTACCAGGAGCGGTCGAAGAGGACGAGCTCGCCGGCCGACGGCAGCTGGGCCACGTAACGCTGGAAGTACCACTGGGTCCGCTCCCGCTCGGTGGGGGCCGGCAGTGCCACGATGCGGCAGATGCGGGGGCTCAGGTACTGCGAGATCCGCTTGATCACCCCGCCCTTGCCGGCCGCGTCCCGACCCTCGAAGACCACCACGACCCGGGTCCCCGTCTCCCGGATCCACTCGGTCATGGTCGTGAGCTCGGCCTGCAGGCGGAGCAGCTCGGCCTCGTAGCGCCGCTTCGGCATCGATCGCGCCACCACCACCTCCTCGCCGTCCTCGTCCCGTGCGGGGACCGCCCGGGGTGGCCCCGCCCGCCGGCGACCTTAGGCCGATCCGGCGCCTACCGGGTGCCGTGCGACGTGGTCGTGGCCGTCGGCGCGGGCACCGGTCGCACCGACATCGTGATGAAGTCGCGCGACAGCGGGGAGAAGTAGCGCGACGGGTACGTCTGCTCGTCGTAGGTGAGCAGCGTGCCGTTGGTGGCCGACGCCGGCACCCCGGGGGCGAGGTCGAAGTGGGTGAAGTTGACCCAGTCGGTGTTGATGTCCAGCTCCATGGCCCGCACGGCACCGGCCCGGACCAGGAGGTTCGCCAGGTCCACGATGGACAGGCCGGTGCCCCCCACGTACACGAGCGCGCCGTCGGCGGTCACGCCGAGGCCCGACCGCCACACCTGCACCTTTCCCCCGAGCGTGGCTCCCCACTTGATGTTGTCGTTGGCGTTCAGGCCCGGCACCGGCTGTCCGTTGTCGACGACGAGGTCGAGGTTCTGGCGCACGGCGACCGTGTTCGCCGTCATCGAGACCTCGGTCCCCCACGATCCGATGTTGACGTTGCCGGCCGAGTCGATGACCAGGGACGCCCTGCCCGCCTGCAGCGGCACGGCCGTCGTCCCGTCGAGGTAGAAGCCCCCCTGGGCGTCACCCCCGCCGGGACTGCTCATCCGGAACCCGGAGTTGAAGGCCGCGTCCAGGGTCGTCAGGGCGGCGCCGGTGATGGGGGCCATCGACGGGAACGTCTGACCGGTGCCCGGGATGGCGGTCCCGGCGTAGAGCTGGGCGCTCAGGAGCTTGGTGTCCATCCACGCCACGCCCGCCACCAGGCTGGTGTTGACGGCGTTGGGCCGGAGGTAGGCGGCGTACATGGTGGGGATGCCGTCGACGGTCCGTCCGATGGGGTGCCACTGGCCCTCGCCGGGGGTGGGGGTGGACACGAAGGGGACGATGGGCGGGGGGGCGGGCAGGTGGGCCGGACCGGTCACCACCGGGACCGTGGCCGCCGTGCCCGTCGGCTTCGGGATGGCGCCCGCGGCCGGCCGGCCGCCCTTGGGCGGGGCGTTCCAGGTGTACCAGGTGTTCTCGGCCCAGGTCACAATGCCGCCGCCGCCGTGCCCCCGGACCCATTCCGCCATGCGGCCGCCCACCGTCGGGCCGAGGGACGGGTCGGTGGCCGCGCTGCCGAGCGAGACCCACACCGGCGTCAGCAGGACGAGGATCACGACCAGGACGGTCGTCTTCGGGTGGCGCCCGACGATCGTCGACCGTTCGCGCCGCTTCTGCTTGCGCAGGGCCCGGCGCTCGCGGCGGGTGGGCTTGGTCAGGGCGTGGGCGTGGCGCGGGGTCGCCGCAGACGGGTCCCGCCACGGGGTGGAGTCGACCGAGGGGAGGGCGTCGGGGGCCTCGTCGGTGGCGTCGTCCTGGCCGAAGATGATCTCTGTGGGCACGGTGCTCCTGGTACCTCGTCCTACGTCGTCGATGGTGCGTCCGGTGGGCGGCATCACGCGCCCGTGCCGTGGGGACGCGCGGGACGCGCGGCGGGATCCCAGTCTCCCACGGGCCACCGTCCCGCGCCGGGCACCCGGGGCACCGGGGAGATTCCCCAGGTCAGCGGGCGACCGGTCCCGGACCTGCCGGACCGCCCCGACGGGACGCCCGGTGTCTGCGGGCACGCGACGGATGGGCACGGGTCACAGGACGGCACCGGTCCATCGTAGGGAGCGATCCTGACGACGACGTGACGGACCGCAGAACCCTGCCGGGGCGGGCCGGGGCGCTAGGCCCGCTTGACGGGCGCCATGCGCAGGAGGAGCTTCTTGCGGCCCACCGAGGTGAAGATGACCTCCGCTTCGGCGTCGTCGCCCACGCCGCCGGTGGCCACCACGCGACCCTCTCCCCACTGGCCGTGGACGACGACGTCGCCCACCCCGAGACCGAGCAGCTCGGCACCGGTCGACGCCGGCGCCCGCCTGCGGCGGCCGTTCGCGTCGAAGGCACCGTCGCCCGGCGCCACCCCGGAGCCGAACACCGAGCGACCCGGCGTGCCGGCCCGCCCCTCCCGGTCGGGCCGTCGCCCGGAGCCGCCCGGCGTCCCCCCGTGGCCGGAACGGCCGTAGGCGGAGCCGGACGGGCCGCGGCCGGGATCGACCGCCACGTCGCGCACGAGCTCGGCGGGGATCTCGTTGAGGAAGCGGCTCGGGATGTTCGCGTTGGTGTTCCCCCAGAGCATCCGATTCCAGGCATGGGACAGGTAGAGATGGCGCTCGGCCCGGGTGATGCCGACGTAGCAGAGCCGACGCTCCTCCTCGAGTTCGACCGGGTCACCCAGCGAGCGCAGGTGGGGGAAGACCCCGTCCTCCATCCCGACCAGGAAGACCGCCGGGAACTCGAGTCCCTTGGCGATGTGCAGGGTCATCAGCGAGACCCGGGTGCCGTCACCGTCGAGCTGGTCGGAGTCGGCCACCAGCGACGCCGCCTCCAGGAATTCGGCCAGCGTCCGGTAGTCGTCCGCCACGCCGACCAGCTCGTCGACGTTCTCCACCCGCCCGAGCGCCTCGATGGTCCCCTCGGCCAGGAGCTCGCTCCGGTAACCGGTGCGCTCGACGACGGCGGTCACGAGTTCGCCCGGTCCCCGCTGCGGGACACCCGCGTCGCCGACCGTACCGTCGCGGACCGGAGCGGCTGCCGCCCCGGCGCCCGGGCCCGGTGCCAGGGCGTCGCCGTTCGCGTCGACCAGGTCGGGCACGGCCATGGAGCCCCGCAGCTCGTCCAGCAGGTCCGCCAGGTCCTCGAGCGCCTTGCCCGCCTTGCCGCCCACACCGGCCTCGCCCGCCTCGGCGACGGCCGCACCGAAGGAGATCCCCCGCTGGGAGGCGAACCCGGAGAGCCTGGCCACCGACGTCTCGCCCACGCCCCGCTTCGGGACGTTCACGATCCTGCGCCAACTGACCTCGTCGTCCGGATTGACCAGGACGCGCAGGTAGGCGAGGACGTCCTTGACCTCCTTCCGGTCGTAGAACCGGGTGCCCCCCACCACCTTGTAGGGAACCTCGCCCCGGACCATCGCCTCCTCGAGGGCACGGCTCTGGGCGTTGGTCCGGTAGAAGACGGCGACGTCCCCCCAGCGCAGCGACCGCTCGGCGCGCAGCCGGACGATCTCGTGGGCCACCCACTCGGCCTCGTCGTGCTCGTCCTCCGCCCGGTACCGGACGATCTGCTCCCCGTGCCCCTGATCGGTCCACAGGGACTTGGGCTTGCGCGAGACGTTGTTGGTGATGACCGCGTTGGCGGCGTCGAGGATCGTCTGGGTGGACCGGAAGTTCTGGTCGAGGGTGATGGCGGTGGCGTCCGGGAACGCCTGCTCGAAGTCGAGGATGTTCGAGATGTCCGCCCCGCGGAACCGGTAGACCGACTGGTCGCTGTCCCCCACCACCACGATGTTGCGGTGGCCTCCGGCCAGCTGCACGGCCAGGGCGTTCTGCACCGCGTTGGTGTCCTGGTACTCGTCGATGAGGATGTGGGTGAACCGGGCCCGGTAGTGCTCGAGGACGTCCGGGTGCTCCGCGAACAGTCGGACGGCGTTGGCCAGGAGGTCGTCGAAGTCCATGGCGTTGGCCGCCAGCATGCGCTGCTGGTAGAGGTCGTGGACGTCGGCGATCCTCCGGTCGAAGATCGAGACGGCCGCGGCACGGAACTCGGCGGGTCCCTGGCTGCGGGACTTGGCCTGGCTGATCTGGCCCAGCATCGAGCGGGGCGAGAGCTTCTTGGTGTCGATGTCGAGCTCGCGGGCGATGATCTCGACCAGCCGCCGGGAGTCGGCGTCGTCGTAGATGGTGAACGAACCCTTGTAGCCGAGACGGTCGCCGTGGGCCCGCAGGATCCGCACGCAGGCGGAGTGGAACGTCGAGACCCACATGCGATCGGCGCGGGGGCCCACCAGCTCTGCCACCCGGCGGCGCATCTCGTCCGCCGCCTTGTTGGTGAACGTGATGGCCAGGATCTGCCACGGCGCGGCGTCCCCGGTGGCGATGAGGTGGGCGATCCGGCGGGTCAGCACCCGCGTCTTCCCCGATCCGGCTCCGGCGACGATCAGCAGGGGTCCGCCGCGGTGGACGACCGAGGCCTCCTGGGACGGGGTGAGACCGGCGACGAGCTCGTCGGGTCCGGACGGCCGGGGCCGCGGACCACCGTCGGGGGCCGGCCGGTCGTCGTCGGGGTGGTCGCCGGGGGCCCCGCCCCACGCGCTCATTCCCACTCGATGGTGCCGGGCGGCTTGGACGTGATGTCCAGCGCCACCCGGTTGACGCCCTCCACCTCGTTGATGATGCGGGAGGAGAGGCGCTCGAGGAGGTCGTACGGCAGGCGGGCCCAGTCGGCGGTCATGGCGTCGTCACTGGTCACCGCCCGGATCACGATCGGATAGGCGTAGGTCCGTCCGTCCCCCATGACCCCGACCGTGCGTACGGCCGGGAGCACGGCGAAGCTCTGCCACAGGTCGCGGTAGAGGCCGGCCTTGCGGACCTCCTCGACCACGATGGCGTCCGCCGCGCGCAGGATCCCCGCCCGCTCCGGCGTCACCTCGCCCACGATGCGGACGGCCAGCCCCGGCCCCGGGAACGGCTGGCGCCACACGATCTCGTGGGGAAGCCCCAGCTCCTCGCCGACGGCGCGGACCTCGTCCTTGAACAGGAGGCGGAGGGGTTCGACCAGGTCGAAGGCCAGGTCCTCGGGCAGCCCGCCCACGTTGTGGTGGGACTTGATGGTGGCGGCCGTAGACGAGCCGGACTCGATCACGTCGGGATAGAGCGTCCCCTGCACGAGGTAGCCGGCGGGTTCGCCGTCGCCGGCGCCCCCGTCGGGGTTCCCCTTCTCGACCACGAGGTCGCGGGCCACCTCCTCGAAGATGCGGATGAACAGCTCGCCGATGATCTTGCGCTTGGCCTCGGGATCGGTGACCCCGGCGAGGGCCTCGAAGAAGCGGTCGGCGGCCTTCACGTGGACCAGGTCGATGTGGAACTGCAGGCGGAAGGTGTCCTCCACCTGCTCGCTCTCCCTGGCCCGCATGAGTCCGGTGTCGACGTACACGCAGGTGAGCTGCTCGCCGATGGCCTTGTGGACGAGGGCCGCGGCCACCGCCGAGTCGACCCCGCCGGACAGCGCGCACAGGACCGGCGACGCACCGACCTGGGCCCGGACCGCGGCCACCTGGCTCTCGATGATCGAGGTGTGGGTCCACGAGGGCGGGCACCGGCACACGTCGTAGAGGAAGCGCTCGAGCAGGTCGCGACCGTGCTCGGTGTGGACGACCTCGGGGTGGAACTGCACGCCGAAGATGCCCCGGTCGGGATCGTGGAACGCGGCCACGGGGGCGTCGGGACAGCTGGCCGTGGCCACGAACCCGTCGGGCACCCGGGTGATGGCGTCGCCGTGGCTCATCCACACCTGCGCCGACTCGGGCCAGTCGGCGAAGATCGGCGAGGCGCCCGAGACGGTGAGTGGCGTGCGCCCGTATTCGGCCCGTCCGGTGCGGGCCACCTCGCCGCCGAGCTGCTGGGCCACGAGCTGGGCGCCGTAGCAGATGCCGAGGACGGGGACCCCGAGGTCGTACACGGCCGGGTCGATCGAGGGCGCGGGGTCCTCGTTGACCGACTTCGGGCCACCGGACAGGATGATCCCGGCCGGACGGCGGGCGGCGAGGTCGGCGGCGCTGGCCGTATGGGGGACGATCTCGGAGTAGACGTGGGCCTCGCGGACCCGGCGGGCGATCAGCTGTGCGTACTGGGCGCCGAAGTCGACGACCAGCACCGGACCCTCACGAGGGTCGTCGGCGGGGAAGGCTGGGCTCAATGGCCCATGCCGACACCCTGCGAGCGCTGCAGGTCCTTGCCCTCGGTCTGGAGCGCCGGGGCCACCATGACCTCGGCCTTCTGGAACTCCTTGACGGTCTGGTAGCCGCAGGTGGCCATGGCCGTGCGCAGGGCCCCGAACAGGTTCATGCGGCCGTCGTTCTCATGGGCGGGACCGAGCAGGATCTCCTGGAGCGTGCCGCGCGTGGTCGTCTTGACCCGGGCGCCGCGGGGCAGCGTCGGATGGAAGGTGGCCATGCCCCAGTGGTAGCCCCGGGCCGGGGCCTCGACGGCGGAGGAGAGCGGCGAGCCCAGCATGACGGCGTCGGCGCCGCAGGCGACGGCCTTGGCGATGTCCCCGCCCTTCGACATGCCGCCGTCGGCGATGACGTGGCAGTAGACGCCCGTCTCGTCGAGGTGGCGCATGCGGGCGCCGGCCACGTCCGCGATGGCCGTCGCCTGGGGGACGCCGATCCCGAGGACGCCCCGGGTGGTGCAGGCGTTGCCCGGACCGACGCCGACGAGCACGCCCACCGCCCCGGTGCGCATGAGGTGGAGGCCGGCCTGGTAGGAGGCGCAGCCGCCCACGATCACCGGGACCTCGAACTCGCGGATGAACCGCTTGAGGTTGAGGGGCTCGGCGGTCTTCGACACGTGCTCGGCGGAGACGACGGTGCCCTGGATCACCAGGATGTCGAGCTCGGCCTCGAGGAGGGCGGGGGCGAAGGACTGGGTCTTCTGCGGGGTGACCGACGCGGCGGTCGTGATGCCGGCCGCCTTCATCTCCTTGATGCGCTGGGTCACCAGCTCGAGCTGGACGGGCTCGGCGTACATCTGCTGCATCCGCGCCGTGGCTTTCTCGGCGGGCAGCTCTCGGATCTCGTCGAAGAGCGTGGAGGGGTCCTCGTAGCGGGTCCACAGGCCCTCGAGGTTCAAGACGCCGAGCCCGCCCAGCCGGCCGATCTCGATGGCGGTCGCGGGGCTGACCACGCCGTCCATGGCGGAGGCCAGGAGCGGGAGGTCGAACCGGTAGGCGTCGATCTGCCAGCTGATGTCGACATCCTCGGGGTCGCGGGTGCGGCGGCTCGGGACGATGGCGATGTCATCGAACCCGTAGGCCCTCCGCCCCGACTTGAAGATGCCGATCTCTAGCTCAGCCACTGAATCGTCCTCCGGACCCTGGTTGCGGTTCGACCTGCTCGGGGACGGCGGCAGCTCCGACACCGCACCGACCGACCTCCCCCCACGATACCGCCTGCGCACCGGGACCGTATCCCGGTACGGCGACCGGATCGGTGCCCGTGGGCCGGCTCAGCGCCTGTGGGGCGGGACCGGTCCGGGCAGTCCGAGCACGAGGCACAGCAGCTCGGTCAGCACCCGCGCCGTGGCTCCCCAGACGGTCTCGCCGGCGACCGAGAAGAACCAGACGGGGAACTCGCCCCCCGGCCGTCCGTCGGTCCCGTTCCGCCCGGGGACGGCCCACAGCTCCTCGGCGAACACCCCGTCGGCCAGCAGGTCGGCCAGGGCCACGTCGAACACCCGGGCCACCTCGTCGGGGGCCGGAGACGTGGTCGGCCGCCCCGACAGCACGGCCACGACCGGGGTCATCAGCGTGTTCGACGAGACGGTGGGCATGGCCGTCAGGTGGCCGACGACGGTCACCAGCGACGGGTCGAGCCCGATCTCCTCCTCGGCCTCGCGGCGGGCGCCCTCCTCGATCCCTTCGCCGTCGTCGAGCTTGCCGCCGGGGAAGGCCACCTCCCCCCGGTGGGCGCGCAGCCGCGTCGAACGGACGGTGAGCAGGACCCGTGCCTGTCCGGCCTCCTCGAACAGTGCGACCAGTACCGCGGCCGGGTCGGCGTCGGGGAAGGCGTCGGCGAACGTGCGGGAGAACTCGGAGACCTCGGCGGCCACGGCCGCGGCGTCGCCCGACCGGTCCCGGGCGGCGACGGCGTCGACCACGGCGGCCAGCGGCACCGACGCGCGCTCGGCCGGTACGAGGTGGGACCACGGCGCCGGGTCGCCCGGTCGGTGCACGGGCGGCCGGGGGATGACCTGGGGCCCGGACCGGTGACGGGGTTCGGCGGTCGGCATCGCCCCGAGACTAGAGGCCGCCGTCGGCGGCCCCGACGGGGATCGGACGGTCGGGCAGTCCCGCTCGGTACCATCGGGGCCAGCGAGCGGACGGCCGACGGCGCCGCCGACCGAAGGAGGCCCGGTGTCCGATCCAGGTGCAGCCCCGCCGCGGCAGCCGCAGTTCCCGATCACGACGGCGCTCGAGTTCCCGGAGTGGACCATCGAGCGCAACGTCGGCATGGTGTTCGGGCTCGTCGTACGGTCGATGGGCGCGGCCAAGGGATTCACGGCCGGGTTCAAGGCCCTGGCCGGCGGCGAGGTCAAGCAGTACACCAAGCTCCTGGAGGACAGCCGGCGCCACGCACTCGACCGGATGATCGAGAACGCCCAGGTGCTCGGGGCCAACGCCGTGGTCCAGTTCCGGTTCGACTCGTCGGAGATCGGACAGTCCCTCACCGAGATCGTCGCCTACGGGACCGGCGTCGTCGTGGGCCCCCGCCGATGAGGTCGGTGGGGGCCGCGGTCCGGGTCCGGATCCTCCCGTGGTGGTGATTCTCGCCCTCGTCGGGGCGGCCGTCGTGGTCGCCGTGGTCGTCAGCCTGTTCGCGCGCCGACACGGCGAGACCGACCAGCCGGCGCCGGGGTGGGCCCCCACCGACGAGGTCTTCAAGGACCCGGGTACGGGCCGGACCATGCGCGTCTGGACCGATCGGGCCGGCGAGCGCCACTACGTGCCCGAGCAGACCGGCTGAGGGCCGGCCACCCCACGGATCCGGACCGTCGGTCGCCGGTCACCCCGTGAACGACGGGAGCCGGGCCCGTGGGCCCGGCTCCCGTGTGCGACGGTGTGCTGCGTGGCGCAGCGTGCCGGCCAGGTCACGGCCGGCAGGAGCGCTACATCATCCCGCCCATCCCGCCCATGCCGCCCATGCCCCCGCCCATGGCGGCGGCGGCGGCCGCGGCGGCGGCCGGGTCGGCCTTCTCGGGCTTGTCGGCCACGAGCGCCTCGGTGGTGAGCAGGAGGCCGGCGATGGACGCGGCGTTCTGCAGCGCGGAACGGGTCACCTTGGCCGGATCGATGACCCCGGCCTTCACCAGGTCCTCGAGCTCGCCGGTGGCGGCGTTGAGACCGATGTGGCCCTTCTTGCCCTCCACCTCCTTGACGTAGACCGAACCCTCGAGGCCGGCGTTGTTGGCGATGGCCTCCAACGGTGCGGCCAGCGCCTTCGCCACGATGGTGGCGCCGGTCGCCTCGTCCCCGCCGAGGGAGTCGACCACGGTCTGGACGGCGGCACGGGAGCGGACCAGCGCGGTGCCTCCCCCGGCGACGATGCCCTCCTCGACAGCGGCACGGGTGGCGGAGAGCGCGTCCTCGATGCGGTGCTTCTTCTCCTTCAGCTCCACCTCGGTGGCCGCGCCGACCTTGACCACGGCGACCCCGCCGGCCAGCTTGGCCAGCCGCTCCTGCAGCTTCTCGCGGTCCCAGTCGGAGTCGGTCTCGTCGATCTCGCGCTTCAGCTGGGCGATGCGTCCCTTGACGTCGTCCTCGGAGCCACCGCCGTCGACGATGGTGGTGTCGTCCTTGGTCACGATGACCCGGCGGGCCGTGCCCAGCAGGTCCACGGTCGTCGTCTCGAGCTTGAGGCCGATCTCCTCGGAGATCACCTGGGCACCGGACAGGACGGCCATGTCCTGGAGCATCGCCTTGCGGCGCTCACCGAAGCCGGGGGCCTTGACGGCCACCGAGGTGAACGTGCCGCGGATCTTGTTGACGACCAGGGTGGCGAGGGCCTCGCCCTCGACATCCTCGGCGACGATCAGCAGCGGCTTGCCCGTCTGCATGACCTTCTCGAGCACGGGTACGAGGTCGTGGACCGCGCTGATCTTGGAGTTGGCGAAGAGGATCAGCGGATCGTCGAGGACCGCCTCCTGGCGCTCGGCGTCGGTCACGAAGTACGGCGACAGGTAGCCCTTGTCGAACTGCATGCCCTCGGTGAACTCGAGTTCGATGCCGAACGTGTTGGACTCCTCCACCGTGACGGTGCCGTCCTTGCCCACGCGGTCGATGGCGTCGGCCAGGACCTCGCCGATGGCGGCGTCGGCAGCCGAGATCGAGGCCACCTGGGCGATCTCCGTCTTCGAGTCGATCTCCTTGGCCTGCTTCCGGATCGACTCCACCGAGGCGGCGACGGCCTTGTCGATCCCCTTGCGGAGGCCGAGCGGGTTGGCACCGGCGGCCACGTTGCGCAGTCCCTGGCGGATCAGGGCCTGGGCCAGCACGGTGGCCGTGGTGGTGCCGTCGCCCGCGACGTCGTTCGTCTTGGTGGCGACCTCCTTGACCAGCTGGGCGCCCATGTTCTCGAACACGTCCTCGAGCTCCACCTCACGGGCGATGGACACGCCGTCGTTCGTGATGGTGGGGGCCCCGAACTTCTTCTCGATGACGACGTTGCGGCCCTTCGGGCCCAGCGTCACCTTGACCACGTCGGCCAGCTTGTTGACACCGGCCTCGAGCCCGCGGCGGGCGGACTCGTCGAACTTGAGGATCTTGGGCATTACTTGGTCACCTTGGCGAGGATGTCGCGGCTCGAGAGGATCAGGAGATCCTTGCCGTCGGCGCTGATCTCGGTGCCGCCGTACTTCGAGTAGACGACGGTGTCGCCGACCGCGATGTCGAGGGGGATGAGCTCGCCGGTGGTCTCCGAGCGGCGGCCGGGGCCGACGGCGAGGACCTCACCCTGCTGGGGCTTCTCCTTGGCGGTGTCGGGGATGACCAGGCCGGAAGCGGTGGTCTCCTCGGACTCGCCGGGCTGGACGACGATGCGGTCGTCGAGGGGGTTCAGACTCATGGTTCGGGCCTCCTGTGGCACGTCTAGCAGTCGAAGGTTGAGAGTGCTAATGGTAACCGGCCCGGAACCGTTTGGCAACCGCGGGGTGAGAGTGCCAGCCCCGGGGCCGGGACCGACGGGCCGGCGGCGGCCGACGGGCCGGGGGTGGCCGGGTTCAGACCGTCGACACCAGGCGCAGGTTGGGGTCGGCTCCGAGGTCCAGGCGGCTGCGGTCCCCGTGGAGGAGCCGCCAGTGACCTGCCGCGGCCACCATGGCCGCGTTGTCGGTGCACAGGGCGCGGCTGGGCAGGAACGCCCCGATGCCGTCCTCGGCGCAGGCCTGCTGCACGCGGGTCCGCAGCAGCGAGTTGGCGGCGACCCCGCCGGCCAGGCAGAGCGCACGGGCGCCCACGGCGGCGGCGGCGGCACGGGCCCGGGCGACGAGCACGTCGACGACCGCCTCCTGGAACGAGGCGGCCACGTCGGCGGTCGACGCGCCGGGCTCCTTACGGACCCGGTTGACGACCGAGGTCTTCAACCCGCTGAACGAGAAGTCGAACCCGTCGCCGGGGAGGGAGCGGGGGAACGCGTAGGCCCCCGGATCGCCCTCCCCCGAGATCCGGTCGATGGCCGGCCCCCCCGGGTAGCCGAGGCCGATGAACCGGGCCACCTTGTCGAACGCCTCGCCGGCGGCGTCGTCGATGGTCCCACCGAGGAGGCGGTACTCGCCCGGCGCGGCGACCTCGATGAGCATCGTGTGACCGCCGGACACCAGGAGCACGACCAGCGGCCAACCCAGGTCGGGCTGCTCCAGCAGCGAGGCGAACAGGTGGGCTTCCAGGTGGTTCACGCCCACCAGGGGCACCCCCCAGGACATCGACAGGGCCTTGGCCTCGGCCACGCCCACCAGGAGCGACCCGATGAGGCCGGGCCCGTGGGTGACGGCGATCCCGTCGATCCCCCGGCCCGTGTGGTCCGAACCCGCCCGCCCGAGGGCGTCGGCCAGGACAGGGGTCAGGAGCTCGACGTGCGCCCGGCCGGCCAGCTCCGGCACGACACCGCCGTAGCGGGCGTGCAGGTCGATCTGGCTGCTGACGACCGAGGACACGATGGTGGTGCCGTGGTCGACGACGGCGGCGGCGGTCTCGTCGCACGACGTCTCGATCCCGAGGACACGGACGATCGGGCGCTCCGCGTCCGCGGTGGTGGCGTCGCCGGTCACGTCCCCGACCCTAGCGACCCTACGCCCGCCGTTCGACGGCGACGTCGGGCGCCAGCGACGCCTCGATGTCCGCCAGTCGCTCGGCGTACACCCCGGAGTCGATGTCGCGCACCCACATGATCAGCGCGTCGCCACCGTTCGGGTAGTAGCCCGGACGGACACCGACCGGCGCCAGGCCGAAGCGCCGGTAGAGGGCGATGGCCGGCTCGTTGCCCACGAGGACCTCGAGCGTGAGGTGGACCGAGCCGCGGGCCAGCGCCACCCGTACCAGGTCGCACAGGAGCACGGTGCCGAGGCGCCTCCCCTGCCAGGCCGGGTCAACGGCGACGTTGTTCACGTGGGCCTCGTCGTCGATCGACATCTGGCCGGCGTAGCCGACCAGTTCGTTCCCGACCCAGGCCGCCCGGTACGCCCGCGACGTCCGCTGGGCGAGCTCCTCCTCGAACAGGCGTTTCGACCACGGCTCGTCGAACACGGCGTCCTCGATGCGCAGGACCGACGGCAGGTCGCGGCGGCGCAGGGGGGCCACGACCACGGCGAGCGGACCACCGGGGTCGCCGGGGGGGGCCGTCACGACCGGTCGGCGGCGGGCGGCGGCCGCTGCGGTGCCCGCTCCTCCCAGTTGATCCGGGCGTCCGGGTGCCGTCGGTAGTCGGGGACGAGGTCCACGGCGGCCGTCGGTGCCACGCCCGCCGCCAGCCGCCGTGCGGCCAGCCGGGCCAGCGTCGCCGGCGAGGGGGCCGCCACCACGCCGGCCAGGCCCAGGTCGGCACCGGGCAGGGGCGCGAGCGCCTCGAGGTAGCGGACGGCACCGTCGCCCACGACGAGGACGGGACCCCCGGCGGCCAGCTCCTCCGTCCAGTCCGCGAGTGCATCGGGTCCGAGGGCCTCGGCCCGGTCGCGGCGGACGTCGGCCGGGTCGACGGCGCCATTCCCGGCGTCCCCGCCGGCGAAGCCGTAGGCGGCGGCGAAGACCTCCCGGCGCCGTGCGTCGACGACCGCCAACACCCGGGCGGCACGTTCCGGCCCGGCCACCTCGAGGGCACCGGCGGCCAGGATGTCGAGGCTGGTGACGCCGAGGACGGCCAGTCCGAGGGACTGACCGAGCGCCTTGGCCGTGGCCACGCCGACCCGCAGCCCGGTGAACAGCCCGGGGCCGACGTCGACGGTGAGTGCGTCGACCTCGGCGAGGGTGCACCCCGAGAGGGCGCACACCTCCTCGACGGCCGGGGCCAGCAGCTCGGCGTGGGCCCGGCCCCCGACGTGGGTCCGCTCGGCCAGGGCGCCGTCGTCGCGGAGCAGCGCGGCGCCGACGAGGTCGGTGGCCGACTCGATGGCGAGGAGGGTCACGAACCCGCGCTCCCGTCACCAGCGGCGCCGGCACCGCCCTCCCAGGGCGCCAGCGCAGCTGCCAGGTCGGGCCAGCGGTCCGTCCAGGCCGCCCCGTCGGCCGACACCGTGACCGTGCGGCGGTCGTCGTCCGTCCCGTCGGCCTCGAGCCGGATCGACAGCGCCCCGTCGCCCAGCACCGGCGCGGCCGCCTCGCCCCATTCGACCAGGGCCACCCCGGCGTCCTCGACGAGCTGGCCGAGGCCCAGGTCGGCCACCTCTGCGAGGTGCTCGAGGCGGTAGACGTCGGCGTGCAGCAGCACCCGGATCCCCCCGGGGCCGTCGGCCACCTCGTACTGGCGCACCAGTGTGAAGGTGGGACTGGTGATCGGCTCCGCGACGCCGAGGGCCCGACCGAACCCCTGGGCGAAGGTCGTCTTCCCGGCCCCGAGGTCCCCGGACAGCAGCAGGACGTCGCCCGGCACGCACCGGGCGGCCACGGCGGCGGCCAGGTCCCGGGTGTCCCCCGACGAGGCGGTGGCCAGCACGAGGCCGGCGCTCATGCGGCGGCGCCGATCAGCTGCTTGGCCCGTACGAAGTCGGCACGCATCTGGGCCAGGACCACGCCCCCGCCGCGCAGGGCGGCGGCCGGGTGGAAGGTCGGGACGCACAGGACGTCCCCCATCGGGTAGGCCGCGCCCCGGACGGAGGTGATGCCCCGGTCGGTCTCGAGCAGCAGCCGGGTGGCGAAGTTGCCGAGGGTCACGACCACCTTCGGGGCGATGAGGTCGACCTGGGCCGCGAGGTAGGGCCGGCAGGCGGCGATCTCGTCGGGTCGGGGGTCGCGGTTGTCGGGCGGCCGGCACTTGACCACGTTGGCGATGTACACCGCGCTGCGGTCGATCCCGAGCTCCTCGGCCAGGAGCCGGTCGAGCAGCCGGCCCGAGCGACCCACGAACGGCTCCCCCCGGAGGTCCTCCTCGCGTCCGGGCGCCTCGCCCACGAACATCAGGTCGGCACCGGGATCGCCGACCCCGAAGACGACCTGGGTGCGGGTGGTGGCCAGCGCACACCGGGTGCACCCGGCGGCGAGGACGGCCAGCTCGGCGAGTCGGGATCCCTCTGCCACGGGGCGCATGGTACCGCCCGGTCCCGTCGGGCCGTCCCGACGGCTGCGGTGGCCCCGGGAATCAGCCGAGGGCGTCGAGGACGCGGGCGACCAGGTCGGGCAGGTCGCCGGCCACCAGGCCGGCCCGGTGGCCGAGCGCCCCCGCCCGGCCGTGGACGTGGGCGCCGAGCGCGGCGGCCTCGAGTGGCGGGACCCCGCGGGCCAGGAAGGCGCCGATCACCCCGGACAGCACGTCGCCGGTGCCCGCCGACGCCAGCGCCGGGGTGCCGGTGCACGCCAGCAGCACCCGTCCCGACGCATCGGCGACCGCCGTCGTCGGCCCCTTCAGCAGCGTCACCGCGCCGGTGACGGCGGCCAGGCGCCGGGCGGCGTCGACCCGGTCGTCCCCCGGGGGCTCGCCCAGGAGCCGCCCGTACTCCCCGTCGTGGGGGGTCAGCACGACGGGGGCGCCCGCCTCGAGCACGCCGTCGACCCGGCCCAGCCCGTGCAGACCGTCGGCATCGACCACCACCGGGACGGGGGACCCGGCGATCAGGCGCCGCACCTCGTCCCCGGTGCCGTCGGCCCGCCCCAGCCCGGGGCCCACGACCACCGCCCGGCACCGGCCGGCGGCCGTACGCGCCGCCTCCGCCCAGCCCGCGCCGGGCAGCTCCACCCCGACGGCCTCGGTCGCGGGGAGGTGGGCCGTGTCCCCGCCCGGCACCCCCAGGCGGACCATGCCCGCCCCCGCCCGGTAGGCGGCCCGCGCGCACAGCGCCGCCGCTCCGGTCATCCCCGGTGAGCCGGCCACCACGGCGACGGCGGCCGACCACTTGTTGCCCCACCGGTCGCGCCCGGGCAGCAGCCCGGCCACGTCCGCGTCCTCCATCCGGTCGATGCGGTGGGCGGCGACCGGCAGGCCGATGTCGGCGACCTCGATCTCGCCCGCCAGGCGGGCGCCGTCACCCTGCAGGAGGCCGGGCTTGGCGGCGACGAAGGTGACGGTGCGCTCGGCGGCGAGCACCCGGCCCCCGGCGGTGCCGGTGTCGCCGGCCACGCCCGAGGGGATGTCGACGGCGAGGACGGGAACCCCCGGGGCGACGGTCGGCGCGTCGTAACCGCCACGGAAGCCGGTCCCGAAGGCGGCGTCCACGACGAGGTCGACGCGGGGCCCGGTGTCGCCGATCGAGCCGAGCTCGCCGGGGGCGACGATCCGCACCCGGGCGCCGCGACGGGCGAGCAGCCGGGCGGCCACCCGACCGTCGGCCCCGTTGTTCCCCCCGCCGCACACGAGCACCACCCGGCGCCCGTAGGCGCCCCCCAGGAGCTCGAGCGCGGACCCCGCCACCGCCGTGCCGGCCCGTTCCACCAGGACGTCGAGGGACGTGGAGGCGGCGGCGGCCGCGTCCACGGCCCGCATCTCGGCGACGGTCAGGACCGGCTGCATGCCTAGGCGCCCCGGTCCCCTGCGACGGGGACACCGTCCCGTTCGGCCACCGCCACGGCCACCGCCACCGTGTCGGTGTGGGTGAGGGAGAGGTGCCAGCGGGCCACGCCGCGCACGGCGGCCAGGTCGGCGGCCCCGTCGTGCAGCGCCAGGGTGGGTGCGTCGAGCCCGTCCCGGACCACCTCGACGTCCGTGAGCCGGAACGACCAGAGCCCGACACCGAGTGCCTTCATGACCGCCTCCTTGGCCGCGAACCGGGTGGCGAGGCGCGGCACGGGATCCGGGGCGAGGGCGGCGTACTCCAGCTCGCCGGAGGTGAACAGCCGCCACGCCAGCCGGGACCGGCGCCCGAGCACCGTGCGGAACCGGTCGAGGTCCACGGCGTCGATGCCCACGCCCACGAGCCCGGTCGCCACGGCGCCGCCCCGCGGAGCCGCCAGCCGGGCCGTCAGGTCCCGTGCCGCCTCGGAGGCCCGGTCGGCGACGGGACGGGCCGTCACTCGACGGTGACCGTCTTCGCCAGGTTGCGGGGCCGGTCGACGTCGAGGCCGTGGAGGCGGGCCAGCGAGTAGGCGAACAGCTGCAACGGCACCACGTCGAGGATCGGCGAGAACAGGTGCTCGGTGGACGGGACCCACAGCACGGCGTCCGCGTGGCGCGCCGTCTCGTCGTCACCGTCGTTGGCGACCAGGACCACGGACGCGCCGCGGCTCCTCACCTCGGCGACGTTGGCGATCATCTTCTCCCAGACGGGGGTGCGGGTGGCCACGCCGACCACCACCGTGCCCGGCTCGACCAGGGCGATGGGACCGTGCTTCAGTTCCCCGGCCGGGAACCCCTCCGCCCGCAGGTAGGAGATCTCCTTCAGCTTCAGCGCGCCCTCGAGCGCCACCGGGTACCCGACGTGGCGGCCCAGGAAGATGAACGACGGCGAGTCCCGGTACCGCACGGCCACCTCGTGCACCTCGGCCGAGCGGCCGACGGCGGCCGCCACCGCGTCGGGGAGCGAACCCATGGCCGCCAGCAGGTCGCGGGCGTCGGCCGGCGTGCGCGTCCCCCGGACCTGGGCCAGGTAGAGGGCGAGGACCTCGAGCGCGACGATCTGGGCCAGGTGGGTCTTGGTGGCGGCCACGCCGATCTCGGGACCGGCCCGGGTGTAGAGGACGGCGTCGGCCTCGCGGGCCATCGACGAGTCGACCACGTTGGAGATGACGAGCACCCGCGCACCCAGTGCCTTGGCCTCCCGCACGGCCTGGAAGGTGTCGACGGTCTCGCCGGACTGGCTCACCCCGACGACCAGCGTGTGCTCGTCGAGTACCGGATTCCGGTAGCGGAACTCGCTGGCGATGTCGATCTCGACGGGCAGTCGGGCCCAGTGCTCGATGGCGTACTTGGCCATCAGCCCGGCGTGGTAGCTGGTGCCGCACCCCACGACGAAGACCTTCGTGATCTCCCGGATCGCCTCGTTGGTGATCCGCACCTCGTCGAGCACGAGCGTCCCGTCGGGCAGGAGGCGGTCGAGCAGGGTGTCGGCGACCGCCTTGGGCTGCTCGTGCATCTCCTTGGACATGTAGTCGTCGAAGCCGTCCTTGCGGGCGGCGTCGAGGTCCCAGTCGACGTGCAGGGGTGCGGGCTCGACGGCCCCGCCGTCGAGGTCGGTGACGGCGATCGCACCGGGCCGGAGCTCGGCGATGCAGTCGTCGTCGAGGATGAAGAAGTCGTGGGTGAGACCGAGGATGGCGGGGATGTCCGACGCCAGGAAGGCGACGCCGTCGGCCACGCCCATGATCAGAGGGGAGACCCGGCGGGCGGCGACGATCGCCTCGGGGTCGTCGGCGTGCACCACGGCGAGGGCGAACGCGCCCCGGACCCGGAGCAGTGCGGCCCGCACCGCGCCCACCAGCCCCTCGTCCGGGTGGGCGGCGAGGTGGGACTCGATCAGGTGGGCGAGGACCTCGGTGTCGGTCTCGGACTCGAGGTGGTGGCCGTCGGCGATGAGCGCGTCGGACAGCTCGAGGTGGTTCTCGATGATGCCGTTGTGGACGAGCGCCATCCGACCCGTGCAGTCGGCGTGGGGGTGGGCGTTCTCCTCGCTCGGACGGCCGTGGGTGGCCCACCGGGTGTGGCCGATGCCCGCGGACGGCCGCCCCGGCGCGTCCTCGGTGCGCTTGGCCAGGTCGTCGAGGGAACGGGTTCCGTTGGCCGCCCGTACCCGCCACATGCCGTCGTCGGGGGTCGGGCCCACGAGTGCGAGCCCGGCGGAGTCGTAGCCCCGGTACTCGAGGCGGTCGAGTCCCCCGGTCAGGATGTCGAGGACCTGCCGGTCGCCGGCCTCCGGCGTCGACCCCCTGGTGATGCCGATGATGCCGCACATGGACGTCCACGCTACCCGTCGCGCCCCCGTGCGGAGCGTCCCGCCGGGAGGGGCCCCGGGCCCGCCCGCGGATCAGGCGCCGGTGTCGGACCCCTGGGCGGCAGCCGCCAGCACCTCCGCGTCGCGGTCCGCGGCGGCGGCCAGCAGCTCGTGCTCGATGAGTGCGTGCAGGCGCGCGGCGGCGGCCTCGGCCACGCCCGGCTCGGTGCACTCCACCATCACCCGCACGACCGGCTCGGTCCCGCTCGGGCGGACGAGGACCCGTCCGGTGTCCCCCATCGCCGCCCGCTCCTGCTCGACGGCCATGCCGATGGCCTCGACCGAGCCGAACAGGGAGGTGTCGACGCCGGTGACGTTGACCAGCGTCTGGGGCACCGGTTCGATCAGTCCGTCGAGGAGCTCGATCAGGGTGCGGCCGGTCCGGGCCAGCAGGTCGGCGAGCATGAGCCCGGTCAGCAGGCCGTCTCCGGTCGTCGCCAGGCGCCGGAAGATGATGTGGCCGGACTGCTCACCCCCGAGTGAGAAGCCCTCCTGGTCGATGGCGGCCAGCACGTGCCGGTCGCCGACATCGGTCTCCTTGACGTGGATCCCGCGACCGTCCATGGCCCGGCGGAATCCGAGGTTGGTCATGACCGTCACGACCACCGTGTTGCCCGCCAGCTGGCCGCGGTCGGCCAGGTCCCGTGCGAACAGGGCCAGCAGCGCGTCCCCGTCGACCAGCGCACCGGTCCCGTCCACGGCCAGTAGGCGGTCGGCGTCGCCGTCGAGCGCCAGACCCACGTGGGCGCCGTGCTCCACCACCGCGCTCGACACGCGCTCGGTGGCGGTCGAGCCGCACCCGGCGTTGATGTTGGTGCCGTCGGGCTCGCACCCGATGGCGAGGACGTCGGCGCCCGCTCCCTCGAACAGCTGGGCGGCGAGGCCGGACGCGCTGCCGTTGGCGCTGTCGACCACGATGCGCAGGCCGTCCAGCCTGCGCCCGTCCAGCGCACCGAGCAGGTGCCAGACGTAGGCGTCGCCCACGCCGGACTCGGCCCGCACCGTTCCCACCCCGTGCCCCTCGAGCGGGCGGGGACCCTTCACCGACGGGTCGAGGACACGGTGGAGCTCGTCCTCGATGGCCCGCTCGACGACCTCGCGGAGTTTCGTGCCTCCCGCCCCGAACAGCTTGATGCCGTTGTCCGGGAACGGATTGTGCGAGGCGGAGATCACCACCGCGGGCAGGTCGCGTCGGACCGACAGCCAGGCGAGGGCCGGAGTGGGCAGGACGCCCACGTCGACCACGTCGGCGCCCTCGCTGGCCAGTCCCGCCGCCAGGGCGGCCTGCAGCATGGGGCCGGACCTGCGGGTGTCCCGGCCGATCAGGAAGGCGGTGGCGGTGATGGTGCGCGCCACGGCACGGCCGAGTGCCAGCGCCAACTCCGGGGTGAGCTCGGTGTTGGCATTGCCCCGTACGCCGTCGGTGCCGAACCAGGTTCGGGGCACCGGGCCTACCGCTTCGAGTACTGGGGCGCCTTGCGGGCCTTCTTCAGGCCGTACTTCTTGGACTCCTTCTCCCGTGCGTCACGGGTGAGGAAGCCGGCCTTCTTGAGCGTGCCGCGCAGCTCGGGGTCGAGCTCGCACAGTGCCCGGGCGATCCCGAGGCGGAAGGCGCCGGCCTGGCCGGAGACACCGCCGCCGTCGATGGTCACGTCGATGTCCCACGACTCGGTCGTCCCGGTGAGCCGGAGCGGCTCGGTGACGATCATCCGGTGGGTGGCCGAGGTGAAGTACTCCTCGAACGTGTGCCCGTTGCAGGTGATGGCACCCTGGCCGGGGCGGAAGCGGACCCGCGCGACGGCCTGCTTGCGGCGTCCGGTGGTCTGGCAGATGGGGGCAGTCACTGGTGGTTCCTTCGCTCGGTGCGTGGTCGAGTGGCGGTGATCGGTCCGGGGCGCCGGCTACGCGCCGCTGCGGGCGGACGCCGTGCGGCGCGCCCCGGGGATCTCGAGGGGGACGGGGGACTGGGCCGCGTGGGGGTGGTCCTCCCCCCGGTAGACCTTGAGCTTGGTCGCCATCTGCCGGCCGAGCCGGTTCTTCGGCAGCATGCCCCGGACGGCGTCGCGCACGACGTCGTCGGCCCGGTCGACCATCAGGTCGGCGTAGGTGGTGGCCGTCAGGCCCCCCGGGTACCCGGAGTGGCGGTAGGCGATCTTGCGGTCGGCCTTGCCCGAGGTCAGGACGACCTTGTCGGCGTTGACCACGATCACGTGGTCGCCGGTGTCGACGTGGGGCGCGAACGTCGGCTTGTGCTTGCCCCGCAGGACGGAGGCCACCTCGGTGGCGAGGCGGCCGAGCACCAGGCCGTCGGCGTCGACGATGTGCCAGGCGCGGGTGAGGTCGGCGGGCTTGGGTGTGTACGTGCGCAACGGGGTTCCTTGTTCGATGGTGCTGGGTGTCCGGGCACCTGCGGGTGCGGGCCCTCGGGGATGGGGGACCGGCGGGGGCGACACTCCCGGGACCGGCCCGGGCCCGACCCGGCGACCTCCCACACTAGGTCGGAAGGGATCCTGCGGGCAAGCCGCCCGTCAGTAGCGGACCGTCATGAGGGTGAGTCCCTGGGGCGGCGCCGGCTGGCCCGCCTGGGCCCGGTCCGCCGAACGGAGGATGTGGAGGATGTCCGAGGGGCGCCTGCGGCCCCGGCCGACGTCGACCAGGGTCCCGACGAGGGAGCGGACCATCTGGTGGCAGAAGGCGTTGGCCTCCACCTCGAACGCGAGGAGGTCGCCCACCACCGGCGCCAGGGACGGTCCGGTCGAGGCGTCGTGCCCGGCCAGGTCGGAGGTGCCCGCCGTCCGGGCACCGGTGGGTCGGCCGTCCAGCCGGGTCCACCGGGCGTCGAGGATCCGGCGCGGGATGGCGGCACCGGCCGGTGTGCCCGGCACCCGGCGGCAGAAGGCACGGAAGTCGTGCTCACCCAGCAGGGCGTCTGCGGCCGCGGCCATCGCCCGGAGGTCCAGGGGCTCGGCGACGTGCCAGGTCAGTCCGGCGAGCAGCGGGTCGCCGACCGGCGCGTTCACCACCAGGTAGCGGTAGCGCCGGGCTGTGGCGGAGTGGCGGGCGTCGAAGCCCGGGGGGGCGATCTCGGCGGAGCGGACCACGACGGACGGACCCGTCTGGCTGTTGCAGGAGCGGACCAGGGCGGCCGGCTCGAGGGCGGCGGACGCGTCGGCGGGAACGTCGAAATGGACCATCTGGTCCAGGGCGTGCACGCCGGCGTCGGTGCGGCCGGCGCAGGTGAGGGTCACCGGGGCCCGGACCACCCGGGACAGCGCCGCGGCGAGCGTCCCGGCCACGGTGGGGAGGCCCTGCTGGTCGGCGAACCCGTGGAAGCCCGAGCCGTCGTAGGCGACCCGGAGGCGCCATCGGACGGTCCCGTCCGGGCGGTCGCCGTGGCCGGCGGTGTTACTCCCCCCGGGGTCGGGGGGCGTGCTCACACCAGTTCGATGCGGGCCATCGGGGCGTTGTCACCCTGACGGTTGCCCAGCTTCAGGATGCGCGTGTAGCCGCCCGGCCGGTCCGCATAGCGGGGTCCGATCTCGTCGAACAGCTTGTGGGCCATGTCCTTGTCCCGGATGAACGCCACGACGTTCCGCTGGCGGGCGACGCCGCCCTTCGAGGCCGCCGTGATGACCTTCTCGGCCACCGGGCGCAGGGCCTTGGCCTTGGCCTCGGTGGTCACCAGGTACTCCGCGGCGATCAGCGAGGCGACGAGGTTGCCCATCATCGCCTTCTGGTGGGCGGAGCTGCCGCCGAACCGGCGGCCCTTCTTCGGAGTGCCGAGCATGGGGGGACCTCAGTCCTTCACGCGCAGGGACAGGCCCCGCTCGTCGAGCTTCTGGAGCACCTCGTCGAGCGACTTCTGCCCGAAGTTGGTGATGTTGAGGAGATCGTCGAGGGTCCGGTCGACCAGCTCGCCGATGGTGTTGATCTGGGCCCGCTTGAGGCAGTTGCGGGGACGCTCGGTGAGATCGAGGTCCTCGATGCGCAGGTCGAGGTCGGGCGAGCCGGTGGTCACGGTGCCGTACTCGCCGAGCTCGAGGCCCATGGGCTCCTCCTCGAGGTCCGCCACCAGGCCGACCAGGGTGCGGAGCGTGTCACCCGCCGAGGCCAGGGCCTCGCGGGGCGTCAGGGATCCGTCGGTCTCGATCTCGATCACCAGCCGGTCGAAGTCCGTGGACTGCTCGACCCGGACGGGCTCGACCGTGAAGGCGACCCGCCGCACGGGCGAGAAGATGGCGTCCACGGGGATGGCGCCGATGCCGCCGGTGCCCTTGTTCTTGTCCGCCGACAGGTAGCCGCGGCCCCGCTCGACGGTCAGGTCCACGGCGATGTGGCCCTTCGTGTTGAGGGAGGCGATGTGCTGGTCCGGGCTCAGGACCTCGACGTCGGACGAGAGCTGCAGGTCCGCGGCGGTGACCGCACCGGGCCCGCGCTTGTCGAGGCGGATGGTCACCGGCTCGTCGCTGTGCACCTTGAACAGGAGGTCCTTCAGGTTGAGGATGACGTCGGTGACGTCCTCCTTCACCCCCGGCAGGGTCGTGAACTCGTGGAGGGCCTCGTCGAACCGGACCTGGGTGATGGCGGCACCCGGGATCGACGACAGGAGCGTGCGCCGCAGCGAGTTGCCGAGCGTGTGCCCGAAGCCGGGGTCGAGCGGTCCGACCGCGAACTTCTGGCGGTTGTCCTCTTCTTCGCCGATGGCCTCGACGGTGGGTCGCTGGATGATGAGCATGCGTGTGTGGCTCCTCGGCAGGTGGTGCGCAGGTTCGGGTTCGGTAGGTTCGGTCGGTGGTGCGGGGTCGGTCGCCCGGCGGGTGCCGGACGGGCTACTTGGAGTAGAGCTCGACGATCAGCTGCTCCTGCACCGGCTCGTCGATGTGCTCGCGCAGCGGCAGCGAGAACACCCGGACCTCGAAGCGGTCCCCCACCGTCTCGAGCCACGGGGGCAGCGAACGGTCGAGCGTGTCCATGTTGCGGCGCACGTGGAAGAGCTCGCGCGACGAGGGCTTGAGGGCGACGGTGTCGCCCTGGCGCAGCCGGTAGCTGGGGATGGTGACCCGCTTGCCGTTGACCAGGACGTGCCCGTGGCGGACGAATTGGCGGGCCTGGGAGCGGCTCGCCCCCCAGCCGGCCCGGAACGCCACGTTGTCGAGACGGAGCTCGAGCATCACCAGCAGGTTCTCCCCGGTGATGCCGGGGGCCCGGGAGGCCTCGACGTAGAGGTTGTGGAACTGCCGCTCGAGCAGCCCGTAGATGCGACGCGCCTTCTGCTTCTCGCGGAGCTGGCCGAGGTACTCGGACCCCTGGCGCATGCGGTCGCGGCCGTGCTCGCCGGGCGGGTAGGCGCGGCTGTGACGGTCGGTGACCGCCTCGGATACGGGGCACTTCATCGAGTAGCAGCGCTCCCCCTTCAGGAAGAGCTTGGTCCGCTCCCGGCGGCAGAGCCGGCAGACGGGTCCGGTGTAACGAGCCATGGTGGTCCTCGGTTCCCTTCGTTCCCGTCCCTACACCCGCCGCCGCTTCTTGGGGCGGCAGCCGTTGTGCGGGATGGGGGTGACGTCCTTGATGCCGGCGACCTCGATGCCGGCTGCGGCCAGCGAGCGGATGGCGGTCTCGCGGCCGGAGCCGGGGCCGCGCACCAGTACGTCCACGCGGCGGACGCCGTGTTCCATTGCCCGCTTGGCGCACTGCTCGGCGGCCAGCTGGGCGGCGAACGGCGTCGACTTGCGCGAGCCCTTGAAACCCACGTTGCCGGCGGACGCCCAGGCGAGGACGTTGCCCTCGGGGTCGGCGATCGACACGATGGTGTTGTTGAACGAGCTCTTGATGTGGGCGACGCCGAAGGTGATGTTCTTCCGCTCGCGCTTGCGGGGCCGGCGGGCGGCTCCCGGCTTGGTGGGCTTGGCCATTACTTGCGAACCTTCTTCTTTCCGGCGACGGTCTTCTTCGGACCCTTGCGGGTGCGGGCGTTGGTGTGGGTGCGCTGACCGTGTACCGGCAGGCCCTTGCGGTGGCGGATGCCCTGGTAGCAGCCGATCTCCATCTTCCGCTTGATGTCCTGGGAGATGTCCCGGCGCAGGTCGCCCTCGACCTGCAGGTTGGCGTCGATGTAGTTGCGGAGGCGCGTGACCTCTTCGTCGGTCAGGTCCCGGACCCGGGTGTCGGGACTGGTCTCGGTGGCCGCGCAGATCTGCTGCGCGGTCGTCCGGCCGATGCCGAAGATGTAGGTCAGGGAGATCTCCAACCGCTTTTCGCGGGGGATGTCCACGCCGGAGATGCGGGCCACGTGTTCTTCTTTCTCTCGCTACTCGAGCCGGTTCGGCGTCAGCCCTGCCGCTGCTTGTGGCGGGGGTTGTCACAGATGACGAGGACCCGTCGATGCCGACGGATCACCTTGCACTTCTCACACATCGGCTTGACGCTCGGTCGAACCTTCACGTTGTCGTCCTTTGATCCTCGTACCGCACGGCCGCACGGCCGCCGGCTCCTCGTCGCCCCCGCTCCCCGGCGGGGGCGGACCGGCTCACTTGTAGCGGTAGGTGATCCGCCCGCGGGCCAGGTCGTAGGGGGTGATCTCCACTTGCACCTTGTCCCCGGGAAGGATGCGGATGCGGTGCATCCGCATCTTTCCCGAGCTGTGCGCCAGCACGCTGTGGCCGTTCTCCAGCTCCACGCGGAACATGGCGTTGGGGAGCGGTTCGACGACCGTCCCCTCCAGCACGATGGCATCTTCCTTGGGCTTGGGCAGGTGAATCTCCTACTACTCTGTCGTTCTCGTCCGTCGTCGACCCGGGGGTCGACGTGCGCCTCGGACCACGGAGTTCGTCGTCCGGACTGCCGCAGTCGGGGGCGTGCTGGAGCAACGCCACCGGGAGCGGGATCGGCACGCCACCACACACCCGTGGCCAGCCGGATGACCAGTCTAGCCCTTCGGCCACAAATTGCCAGTCCGACCCGGTGGTGGCCCCGCCTTCCGTCGGTTGCGGACGAATCCCCAGGTCAGAGCCTCAGGGGACGGTGAAGACCTCCGGTCCGTCCTCGGTCACGGCGATCGTGTGCTCGAAGTGCGCCGACAGGCGTCCGTCCGCCGTCACCACGCTCCAGCCGTCGTCGAGCAGAACGGTTCCGGTGCCACCGGCGTTGACCATGGGCTCGACGGCGAAGACCATGCCCGTCTTGAGGGTCGGGCCGGGGGTTCCGGGCCAGTAGTTCGGCACCTGGGGCTCCTCGTGCATGGCCGTGCCGATGGCGTGACCGACGTACTCGCGGACGACCGAGAACCCGGCGGCCTCCGCCACCTGCTGCACGGCCCGGCCGACCTCGTGCAGCCGGTTCCCCGGGGTGAGCTGGTCGATCCCCGCGTACAGGCTCGCCTCGGTGACCTCCATCAGGCGGGTCGCCTCGGCCGAGACCGCTCCGACCGGTGCGGTGTAGGCGGCGTCGCCGTGGTAGCCCTCGACGATGGCCCCGCAGTCGACCGAGATGATGTCGCCTTCGACGAGGACGACGTCGGCGGACGGGATGCCGTGGACGATCATCGAGTTCGGCGAGGTGCACACCACCGCCGGGAACCCGTGGTAGCCGAGGAAGTTGGAGCCCGCACCGCGCCGGTCCAGCACGTCGCGGGCGGCGCGGTCGATGTCGAGGGTGGTGACCCCGGGACGGATCACGGCACGGGTGGCCTCGTGGATCTCGGCGACCACCCGGCCGGCCCTGCGCATCTTGGCCAGCTCGTCGGCGTTGCGCCTCACGGGCGGGTCCCCGCCGTCGTCGTGCTCGAAGTCGACATGTCCGTCATCGTAGGGGATCGGTCAGGACGGCCCGGTCACGAGAACCGGCCACCCTTGCGGTTCCGCCGGTCCTCGATGGCCCGGACGATCCGCTTGGTCACCGCCTCGGGCGACCCGGTCCCGGACACCTGGGCCAGCTGACCCCGCGACTGGTACCAGTCGATGAGCGGGGCGGTCTGGACCTCGTAGATCTCGAGCCGCCGGGAGATGGCCTCCTCGGTGTCGTCCTCGCGCTGGACCACCTCGCCGCCGCAGACATCGCACGTCCAGTTGATCAACGGCCTCGCCGTCAGCGAGTAATTGGCGCCGCAGTCGACGCACACCCGGCGCGACGCCAGCCGGCGCAGGACCTGGGAGGTCGGGATCTCGATGTCGATCACCAGGTCCAGGTCGACCGGGGCCAGGTAGTCGGCCAGCATCCTGGCCTGCTCGACCGTCCGGGGGCAGCCGTCCAGGATGAAGCCGCGGTCCTTGGTGTCGCTCTCGTCCAGGCGGCCCGTGACCATCTCCATGATCAGGTCGTCGCCGAGCAGCTCGCCCCGGTCCATCAGCTCCTTGGCCTTGCGCCCGAGCGGCGTGCCCTGCTTGACGGCCTCGCGCAGCATGTCACCCGTGGAGACGTGGGTGACGACATAGTGATGGGAGAGGGACAGGCACTGCGTCCCCTTCCCCGCCCCCTGTTTGCCGAGGACGACGAGCCTGGCGCCGGCTGCCACCTACTTGAGGAAGCCCTCGTAGTTTCGCATCATGAGCTGGCTGTCGATCTGCTTCATCGTCTCGAGAGCCACACCCACGGCGATCAGGAGCGTCGTTCCGTAGAAGGGATAGCTGGTGATGTTCCACGCGGCCATGAGCAGCGACGGCGTGACCGCGACCGCACCGAGGAAGATGGCGCCGGGCCAGGTGATCCGGTTGAGGATGTGGGCGAGGTACCGCTCCGTCGGCTGGCCCGGGCGGATACCCGGGATGTACCCGCCCTGCTTGCGGATGATGTCCGCCTGCTGGTGGGGGTCGAACGCCACGTAGACGTAGAAGAACGTGAAGAGCAGGATGAAGAGGAAGTAGGTGAGGATGTAGAAGACGCTGGTCGGCTGCACGTTGTGGTTCACCCAGGTGCGGAAGGCGGCCGACGGGATGATGTTGGACAGCAGCACCGGGATGTACAGCACGGAGCTGGCGAAGATGATCGGGATCACGCCCGCCTGGTTGACCTTCAGCGGGATGTAGGTGTTGGAGCCTCCGTACATCTTCCGGCCGACGACCCGCTTGGCGAAGGTCACCGGGATCCGGCGCTGACCCTGGTCGACGAAGACGATGACGACCAGCAGGGCGAGCGAGACCACCAGGATGGTGGCGAACTTCACCCTGCCCCCCTCCTGGAGGACGGTGTTGAGGCCCGAGGGGATCCCGGCCACGACGTTGGCGAAGATCAGGATCGACATGCCCTGGCCGATGCCCCGCTGGGTGATGAGCTCGGCCAGCCACATGACGAACGCGGTGCCGGCCGTGAGGGTCAGGACGATGAACCCGGCCCGCCAGATCGAGTAGTTGAGGATCAGGTCGAGCTGCTGGCTCGAGCCGAAGAGGCCACCCCCGCCCTTGTGGAACAGGTACACCAGGCCGGTCGACTGCATGAGGGCGAGGGCCACGGTGAGGTAGCGGGTGGTCTGCGTCAGCTTCTTCTGGCCGACCGCACCCTGGTCGCGCCACTGCTCGAGCTTCGGGATGACCGTCGCCAGGAGCTGGATGATGATGCTCGAGGTGATGTACGGCATGATGCCCAGCCCGAACACCGCCATGCGGGTGAGGGCGCCGCCGCTGAACAGGTTGAGGAACCCGAGCACACCGGAGGCCTTCGACTGGGCCTCGAGCTGCGCGATCTTCGAGAAGTTGACGAAGGGGACCGGCACGTTCGCCCCGAACTGGTACAGGGCGATGATGGTCAGCGTGAAGAGGACCTTCTTGCGAAGGTCGGGGATGCGGAAGATGTTGGCCAAGCTGGCAAGCATGGGACTCCTCGACGCCGCGTTCGGAAGATGCTAGCGGTTGGTGAGGGCGTTG